>Ga0265327_10003668_pt1 | contig 14393 bp, 14 predicted proteins | sample 41621metaG_FD_202089 | JGI IMG/M metagenome (GOLD analysis project Ga0265327, IMG submission 202089) | Rhizosphere microbial communities from Carex aquatilis grown in University of Washington, Seatle, WA, United States - 4-16-21 metaG | ecosystem: Host-associated > Plants > Roots > Rhizosphere... | reverse complement strand
GAACATGCGAATGACGTCGAGGTGCGAGGTCCCGTTGACCGGGTCGCCGCCGATGCCGACGCAGGTGGTCTGGCCGATGCCCTTGACGGTGAGCTGCCAGACCGCCTCGTAGGTGAGGGTGCCGGAGCGGGACACGACGCCGACATGGCCCTTCTTGTGAATGTAGCCCGGCGCGATGCCAATCCGGCAGCCGCCGTGGGAGTCCTTGCCCGCGCCCGGCGTAACGATGCCGGGGCAATTGGGGCCGATGAGGCGGGTCTTGCGGCCCAGCATCGCGCGCTTGGCGGCAATCATGTCGCGCACCGGGATGCCCTCGGTGATCGCGACCACGAGGTCGAGGTTGGCGTCGACGCCCTCGAGAATGGCGTCGGCGGCGAACGGCGGCGGCACAAACACGGCGGCGGCGCTGGCGCCCGTGGCCGCGACAGCGGCGGTGACGGTGTTGAAGATCGGGACCCTGTAGGCGCCGTGCTCGAAGAACTGGCCGCCCTTGCCGGGCGTGACGCCCGCCACGATGCGGGTGCCGTAGTCGAGCGAGAGCCGGGTATGGCGGGCGCCGAACTCGCCCGTGATGCCTTGGACGAGGACCTTGGTTTCGGGAGTGACGATGATGGACATGGGAAAAGTCGAGAGTTGAGGGAGTTGAGTTGAGAGTTTCGAGCCGCCGAGTCCTCGGGTCTTTCAACCCGCAATCCTCAGCTCTCAACTGTGCCGTCAGGCACCCGCCTTGCGTTGATGCAGGCCGATCTGGTTGCCGTCGGGATCCTTGACGGCGAACATGCGGCACGGGGGAAATTCCATGATCTCGAAGGCGATGGTGGCCCCGCCGGCCCGGGCGGCCTGGATCGCCGCGTCGAGGTTGGCCACCTCGAGCGTGAGGCTCTCCGCGGGTTTGGCCCCGGGCATCCCGTTGGAAATCGCGAGCGCCTGGCCGCCGACATCATATTCGATCCACCATTGCCCGGCCTGCAGCTCAACCTGCACGCCGGTTTTCAAGCCGAGCAGGCCCTCATAGAACTTGCGGGCGCGGGCGATATCCGTGACCGGGTGAAACACAAAGGCGAATTCCTTGACTTGGATGCTCATGGGGAAAGAAGTTGAGAGTTGAGGGTCGAGAGTTGAGGGCAGTGGGCCGAACGTCAGGAGTTGAATTGGCCGATTGGGGGTCGGGGCCGAAGGGTCTCTCAACTCTCAGCTCCCATTCCTCAGCCATTCACGTTACGCCACGAGCTTGACGATCTTCCGCGCGGCGTCGGCCATCGAGTCGGCCGACTCAATCGCCAGGCCGGACTCGGCGAGCGTCTGCTTGCCGGCGACGACGTTGTTGCCCTCGAGGCGGACCACGAGGGGGATCTTGAGACCCAGTTCGCGGGCGGCGGCGACGACGCCGGTCGCGATCGTGTTGCAGTCCATGATGCCGCCGAAAATGTTCACCAGGATGCCCTTCACGTTCGGGTCGGTCAGGATGATCCGGAACGCGGCCTGGACCTGGTCCTTCGAGGCGCCGCCGCCGACATCAAGGAAGTTGGCCGGGCTGCCGCCAAAGTGCTTGATGATGTCCATCGTGCTCATCGCGAGTCCGGCACCGTTGACGAGGCAGGCGATGTTGCCGTCGAGCGCGATGTAGGACAGGTTGTATTTCGAGGCCTCGATCTCCTTGGAATCCTCCTCGTTGAGGTCGCGCAGGGCGCCGACCTCGGGATGACGGAAGAGTGCGTTGTCGTCGAAGGAAACCTTCGCGTCGAGCGCGAGGACCTTCCCGTCGGGCGTGGTGATGAGGGGGTTGACCTCGACCATCGAGGCGTCGGAGGACCACCACATGCGGAAGAGCGAGTCGATCAGCTTGACGGCGTTCTTGAAGGTGTCGCCGGTGAAGCCCAGTTCGAAGGCCAGCTGGCGGGCCTGGTAGCCCTGCAGGCCGACCGCGGGATCGACGAAGATCTTGAAGATCTTCTCGGGCGTGTCGTGCGCGACCTTCTCGATCTCGACGCCGCCCTCGGTGGAGGCGACGATGACCGGGCGGGAGGAGGCGCGGTCGAGGAGGATGGCGAGGTAGTATTCCTTCTTGATGTCGCTCGCGACGGTGAAATAGATCGTCTGCACCTTGCGGCCGGCGGGGCCGGTCTGGGCGGTGACGAGGGTGTTGTTGAACATCCGGTTCGCGTAGTCGAGCGCCTCGGCCTTGGTCTTGGCGAACTTGACGCCGCCCTTGAAGCCGTCAGTGAACGTGCCCTTGCCGCGGCCGCCGGCGTGGATCTGCGACTTCACCACGATGGGCCCCTCGTGCCCGAGGGTGGCGAGTGCGGACTCGAACTCGGCGGGGGTGCGGGCCGCGACACCGCGCGGCACGGCGACGCCGAATTTCTCGAAGAGGGCCTTGGCCTGGTACTCATGAATGTTCATGGGAAATAAAGGTCTTTGTTTAAGCCATAAAGCCGCGGAAAAAGACACCAAAAAGATGCCGCGGGCCGCCGTCGCCGGGTAACAGTCGGACGTTTGATGGGCTCGGTAAGCCGGAGGAATCGCCGATCCCGCCGGCGGTCGGCGAATCGCCCGGCCGCGGCGGCCACGCCGACCCCGGCCGCCAAATTGAGTCATCGTCCGGGATAGCGTTGCGTTGCCCGGCGGGCCGGTCAGCATCCCGCCATGCAATCCCATGAGTTGCTGAAGGAGGTGCTCAAGAAGACGAGTGCCAAGCAGATTTCGGCCGAAATGGGCCTGTCCCTTTCGCTGATCTACAAGTGGGCCGAGCCTCCCGACGATGGCACGGGCAGCGGCGCCAACAACCCGCTCGACCGGATCGAGCAGTTGCTGCGCATCACGAAGGACGTGCGCATCGCCCAATGGGTCTGCGAGCGCGGCGGCGGATTTTTCATCACCAACCCCAAGACCAAGGTCCAGCCCTACCAGCTGATCCCGTCAACGAACAAGATCGTGCAGGAATTCGCCGACATGCTGGGGGTCATCGCGATGGCCGCGGCGGACAACCAGATCACAAAGCAGGAGGCCCAGGCCATCCGGGGCCGCTGGGAGGATCTCAAGTCGGTCACCGAGGGCTTTGTGCGCTCCTGCGAAGAGGGCAATTTCCCCGCGATCAAGGAACCGGCGGCAAAGCCGGGCGCGTGAGGCGGATTTGTGGGGCGGGGTCGCCGGACCCTGCCATTGGTGTCGGCGAGACGCGCGAATTTGCGCGAGGATGCGTGAGCGATGGAGGTGGACCGCACTGTCTCGCTGCGCGCAAAACGTTGGTCACCCACCCACCGGGCGCGGGGAAAGCGGGAGGCAACCGGCAAAAGGCGGGGTCAGCGATCCCGCCCTGCAAAAGTCTTCCGGTCCGGCCTATTTCTTCAATTGGGCCGGGATGAATTTGTCGTGGACGGCCTTGGCGAGCAGGTTGGGCGGCAGCAGGCCCTCGCCAATGATGAAATCGTTGAACGCATGGCGGTCGAATTTTGCGCCAAGTTCCAGCTCGGTGGCCGTGCGCAGCTCCATGATCCGCAGGTAGCCGTAGAAATAGGCCGTGGCCTGGCCGGGCGAGCGAAACGTGTAGCGGTCGAGTTCCTGGCGCGCCATGGGCTCGGAAAGGCAGACGTCGTTCACGAGCACATCGTGCGCCCGGTCGCGGGTGATCAGTCCGAGATTCAGCATTGGGTCGAGGAAGGCGCGGGCCGCGCGCGCGAGCCGGAGCTGCAGGGCGATGAGCTGGCCGTCGAGCGGCTCGAACGGGCGCGTCTCCGCCTCGGCGTAGAGGGCCCAGCCTTCGACGTTGACGCTGTTGAAGGCAAACAGGCTGCGCGCGAGCGAGACCCCGCGCTCCACCATGGCGGAAAACTGGAGCTCGTGGCCCGGTCGTCCCTCGTGGGCGGTGAGCGTCCACGCCGCGGCCTTGAAGGTGAAGTCATCGTACCCCTGGGTCTTCTCACCGGCGGCGCCCGGGTTGCTCATCGTGAGCACAAAGGTGCCCCGCTCGCCCTTGTTGTTGATCAACGGCGGCGGCTGCATGTGCGGAGCCGGCTGGGCGGAGCTTTCCGCCTCCGACGCGAGGCGCATCAGCATGGCGCGGTCCGGCAGCGTGACGATGCCCTCCCGGCGGATGATGTCCTCGATCTTGCCGATGACCTCGTGGTAGTACGGCTCGACCTGGTCCTTGCCGAGCTGGTCCTTCTTCAGGGCGCGGATGACCGCGCGGTAGTCGGTTTCGGCCAGGCCATGCTCCTTGGCCACGAGCGGCGCCAGCGCCTGCATCTCGTTGCGCACCTCCGCAAAGGCGACCTGCGCCTTCCGGATCAGCTCCTCCGGCGAGATATCGAGGCCGACGTTCTTGAGGTTGTCCGCATAGAGCTCGGCGGGCAGCCGGAAGTCCTCGCGCGACCGGGGCAGCACCGTGGCGCGCACCCACGCGTCGTAATCCTTCAACTGCGCGTCCAGGGCCGCCAGGGCGGCGGGGCCGCCCTCCGCCTTGTCGAGGCCGTACTGCGCGTACAGTTGGCGGATGCCGGCGGCATAGCGCGCGGTGTTGGCCAGGTTCTGTTCGACCTGGGCCTTGACGGGCCCGATCAGCTTGGGGTTCGTGGCCACCTCGGCATAACGCGCCTTGGCGAGCTCGGTGATCGGCGTCGTGCCGGCGGCGAGCCCGGTGTAGCGCTGGAGCCGGACGAGCGCGGACGGATGCCGCTGGGCTTCGACCTGGTCCTGCAGGAGCAGGAATTCCCCGTAGAAAATCAACTGGCCGACGTCGATATAGGGCAGGGTCAGCTTCACGCTCAGGTCTTGCGACTCGATCTGGTCCGAGGCCGCCTTGATCAGGATGTCGAGATCCTGGCGGACCAGCGGGTCTCCCTCGACAAACTCGCGTTTGGCCAGCTCGTCGCGCGCGGCGACGAGCGCGGCGCGGCTGCGCTCGTTGACGCCGGGCAGCAGGTCGGTGACCAGGTCGTCATAGCCCGGCAGGCCGGTCTGCGACGCGCCCTCGGGGCTGAATTTCGACGTGGCGTCGAGCAGGACCTGGGCGTGCCGGTTGCTTTTCTCGATCCAAGCCGGGCCGTCGGCGCTGGCGGCCGACGCCGATGGCCCGGCGACCGCGCCGGCCAACAGACAGATGCATAAAGGTGAGAACGAACGCGTGACGTGGATTCGCATGGCGGTGCACACAATCCGGCCCGGAGCGAAATACAATCCTTTCGTGACGGGCGGCAAGCCAGCCGGGGTCGGCGGTCAGTCCTCCCAATGCAGGGGAATCTGCTTCAATTCAGAATCCGAATAGGCCAGCACGACCGCCTCGTGGCGCGTCCGGCCATTGTGCGTCACAACCTGGAAGCGGAGACTCCAGTAGTCGTAGCCGGTCCCGCATTCGGCCCGGGCCCGCTCCACGGCGGGCCGGGTCCACGGGCCCTGCAGGAGGAGGATCACCACCCAGACAAACAGGGCGCAAGGGAGGGTGGCCAGCACGCCGCAGGCGCCAGGCTGAAGCCACCGGCTGCGGGGCAGTCGGAAGTTCCGGCTCCAAGCCGATCGCGAGCGTCCGATCTCCCAGAGCAGCCAAATCAGGAAAATGGTCACGGCGACGAAATAGCCGGCGGCGAACCAAAACCACGCCGGTTCGCATCGGGCCAACGCCAGCACGAGTTTTCGCGGCAGGAGGAGGCCCAGCGCGGCCGCGGTGCCGAAAAGGCCCCCCAGTCCGAGCGCCGAAAGGTAGCTGAGAATCGGCCAGATTACCCGCTTGTCCTTCCAGACAAGCAGGGCCGCGGTCCACGGCGCGAGAAAGCTAAAGGGCGTCAGCAGATTCAGGGTCCCGCCCCCGGTCCGCACGAATGCGGCGATCTCGGCGACTCCCTCGGCCAGCTCCACGAAGCCGAAGAGGAACAGGCCCAGCGCGACCCGGTTCGCCGCCGTCGGACGCGGGCACGGATCGGACAGCAGGGGTGGTTCCGTGGGGTCCGACATGACCGGCGGCTCACTTCAGCAGCTGTCGGGTCAGGAACGCAGTCTGGAGGGCGGCGAGTTCCTGCAGGCCCTGCTGGGCGAGCGCCAGCAGGCTCTGGAGCTGTTCGTGGGTGAAGGTCGACTCCTCGCCCGCGCCCTGCACCTCGACGAACTGGCCGCGGCCGGTCATGACGACATTGAAATCGACCTCGGCGTCCTTGTCCTCGGTGTAGGCCAGGTCGAGCAAATGTGCGCCGCTGCAGATGCCGACGCTGACAGCGGCGACGGAATCGGTCAGCGGATTCTCGGCAATCTTCCGGGTGTCGAGCAGCTTCTGGATGGCGAGCCGGGCGGCCAGATAGGCGCCGGTGATCGCGGCGGTGCGCGTGCCGCCGTCGGCCTGCAGGACATCGCAGTCGATCCACAGCGTGTTCTCGCCCAGCTTCTGCAGGTCGATGACGGCGCGCAGCGAGCGGCCGATCAGCCGCTGGATCTCCACCGTGCGGCCGTCAATCCGGCCCTTGGAAATGTCGCGCGGCTTCCGCTCCAGCGTGCTGTATGGGAGCATGGAATACTCGGCGGTGAGCCAGCCGCCGCTGACGCCCTGCTGGCGCATCCACGAGGGCACCTTCGGCTCGATGGTCGCGGCGCAGATGATCCGGGTTTGGCCGAAGCTGACGAGGACCGAGCCGGACGCATACGGAGCGATGTTCGCTTCAAACGTGACCGGTCGGAGTTGCGACGCACTTCGATTATCAGAACGGGGCATGAGGTTGGTGATGGCGAGGAAACGTTGGAGTTACGGCGATGGCGCTTCAGTTGGGGCGTGCAGCCAGGGCAGGCAGCCGGGGTCGGTGACCCCGGCCTCGGCGAGGCCGGCTACAATTAGGCGCGCCCAGGATGTCCGAAAACGCTGGAGCCGGCCGTGCAAGTACTGGATTTTCAGATTGGGGCATGAAGGAGGCGGCGGGCGGTGAGACGGAAGCTCGGCCGGAGCGGTGCTGGTGCCGGCCCGGACGCGGGAGACGGACGGTTCACGCCGGGTGATCGGCGGCATCCTCCTCGATCTCGTCATCCTTGACGGTCGGGAAGGGGGAGTGGGTGGAAAGCACCCGGTGGGTGGTGGTCTTGGGTGGCGGCTGCTCGGACATGTGGGCGATCAGCCGGTCATTGAAATCCTTCGCGGGATCGTGGCCCATCTTTTTCAGCGCCTGGACCATGGCGGCCACCTCGATCAGGCGGGCGATGTCCCGCCCCGGGCGGACGTAAAACTCGATGTGGGGCACCTTCACGCCAAGAATCTCGTAGTGGTTCTCCTCGAGGCCGGTCCGTTCCTCGACGACCTCGGGGGTCCATTCGCGCAGGGACACGACGAGGTCGATGCGCTTCTCCAGGCGGATGCTTTTCACGCCGAACATCTCGGCGATGTTGATGATGCCGATGCCGCGGCATTCCATGTAGCCGCGGTTGAGGGACCGCGAGCTGGCGCTGAGTTCGCGCTCGTCGAGCAGCCGGATGCAGGTGAGGTCGTCGGCGACGAGCGAGTGGCCGCGCTCGATGAGGGCGAGGGCGCACTCGGACTTGCCGATGCCGCTGTCGCCGCGAATCATCACGCCGATGCCCTTGATATCGAGGGTCGTGGCGTGCTCCGTGCTGGACGGGGCGAATTCATTGTCGATGCACAGCGTGGCCGCGTTCACGAAGTTCATCGTGATCATCGGCGTGCGGAAGATCGGGAGCTTCATCTCCTCGGACACCGCGAGCATCGGGTGGGTCGCGTGGTAGTTGCGCGTCAGGACAATCGCCGGGATGCCGCGCCGGACCATCTCGGCGAAAATCTCGACCTGCTTCCGCTGCTCGAGGGTCTTGAGGAAGGTCATCTCGGCGGCGCCGAGCACCTGGATGCGCTTGTTCGCGAAATATTTGAAGAATCCCGTGAGCGCCAGCGCGGGCCGGTTGATCGAGCCCTCCTTGATGAGCCGGTGGAGGCCCGGTGCACCGTGGATGAGCTCCAGTTCGAGCTTCGCGCCGTACGTCTCGAAGAAATGCGCGACGGTGATGCCGTTGATGGGTTTGATGGGCATGACGCGGGGTACAGGCGGAGCAGAAGCGGTGCGGGGCCGGAGGTCAAACCATCACCCGCGACCCGGGCTACAGGTTGAAATCCTTTCCCAGGTAAAGCTCGCGGGCCTGCGGGTCATTGATCAGGAAGGCGCTGCCGCCCTCGGTCATGACCTTGCCCCGGTGGATGATGTAGGCGCGATCGACAATGCGCAGCGTCTCGCGGACGTTGTGGTCGGTGATGAGGACGCCGATGCCGCGATGCTTGAGCTCGAGGACGATCTTCTGCACCTCGGCCACGGAGATGGGATCGACGCCCGCGAAGGGCTCGTCCATCAGGAGAAACTGCGGGCGGGTGACCAGGGCGCGGGCGATCTCGAGCCGCCGGCGCTCGCCGCCGGAGAGCGTGTACGCCGGCTGCTCGGCGAGGTGGCCGATGCCGAGCTCGTCGAGGTGGTGCTTGACCAGCGCAGACCGGTCGCCGGCCGGCACGCCGCGCAGCGTCTCGACGATCGCCAGGATGTTCTCCCGCACCGTCAGCTTCCGGAAGATCGACGGTTCCTGCGGGAGATAACCGACCCCGAGTCGCGCGCGGCGGTGCATGCGCAGGTGGGTGGCATCCTGGCCGTCGATGAACACCCGGCCGGCGGTCGCGGGCACGAGCCCGACGACCATGTAGAACGTGGTCGTCTTGCCGGCGCCGTTGGGGCCGAGCAGGCCGACGATTTCGCCGGCCGCGACGCGGATGTTGACGCCGTTGACGACGGTGCGCTGGCCGTAGGTCTTGACGAGTCCCTCGGTGCTGATCTCGGCGGCGGAGCGGGCGGCGTCCATGGTCAGGACTTCTTCTCCGGTGCCGGCGCGGCTGGCGGCGCTTCCGGCGCCTTCTTGTCCTTGTCCGGCCCGAGGTCCTTGATGGGCGGCCCGACCAGCGTGGGCTTTTCGACCAGCACCTGGCGCTGGGCCCGCAGGATCGTGATCTTCTCGCCGCTGATCCGGGTGTTCTGGTCGCGGTCGACGACGACGGGATTCTCCGTGAGCACGATCCGGTCCTGCCCGGGAATGACCTCCGCCCGGCCGCAGGCCGCATCGCGGGCGCCCTGGATGATGTGGACATGCCCGGTCGCCACCAGCGAACGGAACTTGTCGAGCTTGCCGATGGCGGCGGTTGGGTCGCCCACGCGGAGCACCACCACCTCCAGCAGGTCGCAGGTCAGCTTGAGATCGGTTCCGACCACGACGACCTGGTCCTTGAAGGTGATGGTGGTCTCCTTGTCGGTGCTGACCATATGCCCCTCGCCCTCGCTGGTGATGGTGGTGGTCGTTTCCTCGACGGCGGCGCCGGGGACCAGGGCCGTCAGCACGAGCGAAGCGAACAGGAGGGGCAGGTGCGCTGGGCGCAGGGTCATTTGAGAAGGCCTTTCAATTCGCTGTGGAGCACTACGCGGACGTGGCGGGCGATGGAAACCTTTTTGTCCTTGTATTCATAGCGCCAACCCACGCCGGTCGCCTCAAAATTGTCGTTGATCACCCGGATCGTGTCGTCACCGGTGGCGATCTGGTCGGCGGGCGCGACCTTCGCGGAGGGGCTGAGAATCATGGTCTCGATGTGCTCCTTCGCGTCGCCGCTGAAGATCGTCATCGTGAGCTCCTTGATGGTGATATCGTTCGGGCCGGCCACGCGGGCCTCCGACCCGCGCACCAGCCACGCGCGATAACCATCGGGCACGGTGTAGGTCGGCAGGCGGAAGTTCACGATCGGCGCGTCGGCCGAGATCCTAGTCGGGCTCTGCGCGCCGGCGGGCAGGACCGCGAAACCGAGGAGAGCAAGGAGGGTGGGCAGGTTTCGACTCACGGGGAGGGAGTCAGACCGCGGGCGGCGAGGATTTGTTCACACACTTCGCGCACGGCGCCGTGGCCGGCGGCCCGGCCGGGCACGAAGTCGGCGGAAGCCAGGGCGGGCGGCATCGCGCCTGCGGGTGCAATGCCGACTCCCGCCCAACCGATCGCGCCGGCATCGATGTCGTCGTCACCCATGTAGCACACCTGGGCGGATTTGAGCCCGAGCCGCCCGGCGAGCTCCTGCAGCGCCGCGAGCTTGTCGGTCCGGCCCTGGACCAGGTGGGGGATCTGGAGTTCGGCGGCCCGGACGGTGGTGGCGCCCGACACCCTTCCCGAAATCCACGCCAGTTCGATCCCGGCCTTGCGCAGCCGGACCAGGCCCAGGCCATCGAGGATTGAGAATGCCTTTGACTCCGTGCCGTCGGAATGGATGTGCACCCGGCCGTCGGTGAGCACGCCGTCGACATCCATCGCGAACAGCCGGACGGCGGCCCACGCCGATGGGCGGACGGCGGATCTGCGTTTGGGGGATTTTGGCCTCGGCACGTTGGGAAAAGCTTGGGTGCAAAAAAGGAAATCTGAAATCAAAAACCGAAAAACTTTCGGGTGCGGTCGTCTTGGGTGGACCGGGAGGCGGCGTCCCAAGTGGATTCCTCGCTGCGCTCAGAATGACCCGACCAAGGATGCTGCTGCCCCCTGGCCATCCTGAGCGCAGCGAAGAATCCACAAATCGGCCCGGAAACGCGTTCGTTCAATCGATCGCCACCCCGCCCGACCCGGCGCTTGCTCACCCCATCCAGGCCGAGATGGCGTCGACGATCTTGTCCCGGCTCGGCCGGTATTCGGCCTCGAGTTCCGGTGCGAACGGCACGGGTAGATCGAGCGCGGTCACGCGCAGCGGCGCGGCCTTGAGGACGCGGAAATGCTCCTCGGCCAGCCGGGCCACCAGCTCGGCGCCGAAGCCGTGCGTGCGCCGGCCCTCATGGACGACGACCAGGCGACCGGTGCGCGCGACCGATTCCCTGATGGAGTCGAGGTTCAGCGGCGAAAGCGCGCGCAGGTCGAACAGGTCGAAGGTGGCTTCGTATTCCCCGGCAAAATAGTCGCAGGCCTCGTGACAGGGCAGCACCATCTCGCCGTACGTCACGATGGTTCCGAAGTCGCCCGCCCGGACCTTTTTCGGCTCCCAGATGTCGCGGTAGGCCGGGTCCCACCGCACCGGGTGTTTGCCGCGGCGGTAAAGTCCCTTGTGTTCAAAAAGGATCACCGGGTTGTCGTCCTCGTAGGCGGCCAGCAGGGCATTGAAGGCGTCCTGCGGGTTCGACGGATAAAGCGCCTTGAGGCCCGGAAAGGAGAGGTAGGTCGACTCGAGTTCCTGGGAATGGAACGATCCGAAGGTCAGGCCACCGCCGCACGGAAACCGGAACACCAGCGGCATCTTCCGGCCGGCGCGAAAATGGTAGGTGGCGGCGTTGAGGACGATCTGCGTCATCGCGTCGGTCGAGAAATCGGCGAACTGGAACTCCTCGATCGGCCGGTGGCCGTTGCCGGCGAGCCCGATCGCATAGCCGGTGCTGGCGGACTCGCACAGCGGCGTGCTGAAAACCCGCGGCCGGCCGAAGTCGTTCAGCAGGCCCTCGGTGACCTTGAAGGCGCCGCCGTAGGTGCCGATGTCCTGCCCGAGGACGACCGACTCCGGGCGCTCCGCGAGAATCTTGCGAAGGCCGAGATTGAGCGCCTGGGCCATCGTCAGGTCGACGGGCGCGGCGGGCTCGGGCTTCCACGGCAGTGCGGGGGCCGGCGGCGCGAAAACGTCGGCCTCCATCCCGGCGGAATCGACGGGCGGGTGGGAGATCGCGGCGGCGCTGCTCGCCTCGACAAATGCGTTCACCTCGGCGTCGATCGCGTCGAGTCGGTCGGCGTGGCCGGCGGCGGCGAGCCGGGCGCGGAATCTGGGCAACGGATCAAGCGCCAGCAGGGCATCCGCTTCGCCGGGCTTCATGTAGTCGCAGGTGTCGTAGGCGGCATGGCCGCGCAGGCGGTACGTTTGCGCCTCGATGAGAACCGGGCGGCCGGTCGCCCGGGCCTTGTCGATCGCGGCGCCCAGGACGCGGAGCACCTCCTCCGGGTCGTCGCACTTGAGCGCGAAGCCTTCCATGCCGTAACCCCGGGCCCGCTCCCACAGGTTGGGTGAGGCGAATTGCTCGGCGACCGGCGTGGAATAGGCATAGCCATTGTTCTCGATGACGAATACCACCGGCACGCCCAGCAGGGCGGCGAGATTCATCGACTCGTGCACGTCGCCGGTGGAGCTCGAGCCGTCGCCAAAGAACGCGAAACCCACCGCCGGATGGCCCAGCCGCCGCTGGGAATCGGTGGCGCCGACGACATTCGAAAGCATGATCCCGAGATGGGAGATCATCGGGAGGCTCCGGTTGGCCGAGTCGCCGTGGTGAATGTTGCCCTCGCGCGCCTTGGTCGGGCTGCCGCTGTTGCCGAGGTACTGGCAGAAGTGCTCACCCAACTCGCCGCTCCAGATGAGGTGGCCGCCAAAGTCGCGATGCGAAAACGACACGACGTCGATGGACTTGTCCGCCAGCAGCGCCAGCGGGCAGATGAGCGCCTCATTGCCCTGGCCGCCGGTGACGGTGCCGCGGATCAGGCCCTGGCGGAAAAGCTCGATGATGCGGTTGTCGCCGGCGCGGGCCAACTGCATCCAGGCATAGGTGAGCAGGAGAGTTTCGCCATGCCGCGAGGCGAGGTCGCCCGGGCGCACGTTTCGGCGTGCGACCGAGTCAGGCGGGGTAGGGAACGTCATTTTATGACACAACTTGGCGGGTGTGTCCGATTGGGCGAGGAAAATTTTCGAGGCGGCCATGATCAACGGGTGGGCATTGGCGGGCCGCCAAGATCCCGAATTTTCGGCGAACCTAAAGCTCCAAAACGCCGCCTGGCGGAAGGACCCGGACCGTGTGGCCGCGCTCCGCGGCGCGGCGCGCAAACCCGGCGGCGTCCTGCGCGATGACGGGCCAGGTGTTGTAGTGGATCGGCACGCCAAGCTTCGGCCGGAGCAGGTCGAGCGCCTCCAGGGCGTCGTCGGGCCCCATGGTGAAATTGTCGCCGATCGGGAGAAGGGCGAGGTCGAGCCCGGCCCGGCCGATCAGTTCCATGTCGAGAAAAAGCGCGGTGTCGCCGGCGTGGTAGATCTTCCGTCCGTCCGCCGCCACGAGCAGGCCGCAGGCGACGCCCATGTAGATTGGCGACAGCGGCTCGCCAAGGCTCGAGGTGTGATGGGCGAGCGTGAGCTTGACCCGACCGAACGGAAAATCGAAGCCACCGCCCGGGTTCAGGCCGTGGGTTCGGGCGCCCTTGGCGGCGAAGTACTCGGTGATCTCGTAGTTGGCGACGATGGTGGCGCCGTGGCGCTGCGCGAGTTCGAGCGCGTCGCACGAGTGGTCCTCGTGGCCGTGCGAGACGAGCACGAAGTCGCACGGCACATCCTCCGGCCGCGCGACCTTGGCGGGATTGCCGGTGAGGAACGGATCGAGCACGAGCCGCGCCTTGGCGGTCTCAACCAAAAAGCACGAGTGCCCGAAATACGTCACGCGCATGCCTGCATTTTCGCGGGGGAATGCAGTGAGTCAACGGCCGGCTGGCGGGGTGCAGCCGGGTGGAACGCGCGGTCTCCAATCCGTTGGGTTGCGGCCGCGGCTGATGCCCTTGTCGGCCCGCGCGCAAAGCGCGTTTGAGTCAACACGCTCCTCCCAACGAATCACCGATTGTGGGCTGGTTTGATGGAGGCGGGGTGCCCTCACCCGGCGGGGCAGGCACACGGAAAACCGATAGCCGCGGGTTGGGGGCACCCCGCCCCGCTCCGGGCCATCAGCTCCGTTTGAGGAATTCCCGGGCGTCGGCGAAGTCGCCCGACACCAGCCCGTGGCCGGCCGGCTGGGTGCGCAATCTGACGTCGGCCCCGGCGGAGCGCAGCATCGCCGCCACCCGCGCGGGATGATCGGCCGGCACGATCGGGTCGTGCGCGCCGGCGGAGATCAACACGCGCTTGCCCGTAAGGTTGGGAATGCCGGTGGGCTCGAGGACGACCATCGGACGCAGCAGGACCGCCGCGCCGAGCGATTCGGGGCGCAGCAGGAGGAGCGACGCGGAGATGTTGGCGCCGTTTGAAAACCCGATTGCAATGAGACGGTCGGGCGCGAACCGGTAATTTCCGGCGGCCGCCGCGACGAAATCGGCCAGCGCGTTGGTTCGCCGCGCGACGTCCGCGAGATCGAAGACTCCCTCGGCAAACCGCCGGAAAAATCGCGACTGGCCCTGTTCGTTGACGTCTCCGCGCGGGCTCAGCATTGCCGAGCCCGGTGAGAGCTGGCGGCCGAGCGGCAGCAGGTCGTGTTCGTCGCCGCCGGTGCCGTGGAGGAGCAGCAGCGGCGGTGCCGCCGGGTCGGTGCCCGGCTCGAAGACGTGGGTGTAGGTGAGCGGGACGGTTTTCATTGGAGCGAGGGGAGGGCGGCTTCGATTTCGGCGCGATGCGGCTCGAGACGGGGCGGCAG
>Ga0265327_10003667_pt1 | contig 14398 bp, 6 predicted proteins | sample 41621metaG_FD_202089 | JGI IMG/M metagenome (GOLD analysis project Ga0265327, IMG submission 202089) | Rhizosphere microbial communities from Carex aquatilis grown in University of Washington, Seatle, WA, United States - 4-16-21 metaG | ecosystem: Host-associated > Plants > Roots > Rhizosphere >... | reverse complement strand
GATTGTTGCCTGAATTATTAGTTACGCCTCCAGCCGGTTCAGCTCCACCAAGAGAACTTGGATTTATCCATAAAGTTGCAGAAATTGGGCTTGTCGAAATATCGACTTTTACTACAACTAAATAGGTTGTCCCGAAAGCACATGTACTTGTATAATCAGAAAAAACTGCAACAGCCGGTGATGTAGATGAAGTATTTAAAATACCAATCTGGAAATTATTTGCATCGACCGCTTTAAAACCTAATCGTCCGGCAAAAACAGATATAGTCATACCACTTGTTGCACCGAAGTGCATACAATAATCATAAGCAGTAGTAGATGTTAATTGAGTATTATCAATAACATTAATTAATGCAGAATAATATAAAGCTGTTGCTGATGTTGTAAAAGCTTGGTTGACATCTCGCGATGTTGTTGAATTGCTACCGGGCATAAGTATCATATTGCCAGTAGGAGCTGCGAAACCTGAATATGACAAACTACCTGATACGATATTTATTGTACCTGTTGCAGTTCCTGAACCACCAGAGTGGGTAGTCCAATTGTTATTTGATGGAGGCGTACCAGTAGTTACGGCTGCTCCTGTACCGCCGATATTATCTCCAATTGTATAATTAAAACCTTCATATATTAAAGAAACAGTTAAAGCGCAGGTTGCAGTTATATTTGAACCGTCAGTCGTTGTTGCTGTAATATTGGCAGTTCCATCAGCAACGGGAGTAACAACACCGCTTTGACTAACAGTTGCAACGGCTGTATTACTTGAAGCCCACAAAAGCGTTGAATTTGTAGCATTGGCAGGTAAAACCGTAGGTGTAATCGTTCCGGTTGCGCCACCTGCTGATAAACTTAATGTGGTTTTATCGAAAGTTAAACTTGTACAAAGTGTGCTACCACCGGGAGTAACATCAGCAAATGTATTTCCTACACGAATTTCGTCAATATTTGCTTTGGGTGTTGCGGCTCCATTACGAAGGCAAATAGATGAAAAAACTGTAAATGGATTGTTGCCTGAATTATTAGTTACGCCTCCAGCCGGTTCAGCTCCACCAAGAGAACTTGGATTTATCCATAAAGTTGCAGAAATTGGGCTTGTCGAAATATCGACTTTTACTACAACTAAATAGGTCGTACCGAAGGCACATGTACTTGTATAATCAGAAAAAACTGCAACAGCAGGTGATGTAGATGAAGTATTTAAAATACCAATCTGGAAATTATTTGCATCGACAGCTTTAAAACCTAATCGTCCTGCAAAAACAGATATAGTCATACCACTTGTTGCTCCAAAGTGCATACAATAATCATAAGCAGTTGTAGATGTTAACTGGGTATTATCAATAACATTAATTAACGCTGAATAATACAAAACAGTTGCAGATGTTGTAAAAGCCTTGTTGACATCTCTTGATGTTGTTGAATTGCTACCGGGCATAAGTATCATATTGCCCGTAGAAGCATGTAACCCGGTATAAGATAAATTTCCTGCAACAATATTAATTGTACCGGTAGCTGTTCCCGAACCTCCTGAGTGAGTAGTCCAATTGTTATTTGATGGAGGCGTACCTGTAGTTACTGCTGCTCCTGTACCACCAATATTATCGCCAACTGTATAATTAAAACCATCGTACAGTAATAATTGCGCCTTCAATTCTATATTGCCAAAAAGCAACAGCGCTAATAATGATATTATATAAATTAAATTCTTTTTCATATTGATATTTTTTTTAAAATTTATTTTATTTACGAACCTTGACAAAGTTTTAAAACTTTGTCAAGGTTTTGTAAGATTTAAAATTAATTAAACAGCGCTGACTGATGTATATGTTGATGGAACAACCAGGAATTGTCCTACACCAATACATTTAATTGTGCAAGTATATTTGACAGTTGCGCCTGTATAAACAACATAAGTTACGACAACGTAAACCTGTATTCCATTGTCTAAAGGTTTCAATGTTGGATACTTTAAGCTTAACAATTGGCATAATCCGGCTTGCAGGTGAGCATTAAATATTGGTGTATCATAGGCAGCGTAATTTTTGTCAGTTGCACTGGTGTGATACAGACCAAATGGGTCTTGAGGATATAATACACCACTTGCTGTATAAGAACCTGTTCTGCTGGCTACTTTAAATTGGAATTCGCCATAATATGCACTTGCGCCATACCAAAATTCATCGTCTTTATATAAATAGTCATAATAACCTTTAATAGAATCATTGGTGGTGGCACCGGCGTAATCTACAAGCATTTGGTAATCCGATTTTGCCATTGTCAGATGGATTGTCGGGTCGGGGAACCATGAAGTACCGGTTTGGGCGTATTGTGTTGTGAGTGTTGTTCTGTCTTTCCAGTTTGTACCGTCATAAGAATATAAATCTAAATGCGTTTCGGTAAGCGAATAATCTTTATATGAAATGTAGCGTGTATCGCCGGCTACAGCTTCCGGAAATTTGTTCTTTAATAATTTGGGAATATAGTTTGCCGGAAGTACGGTACCCGAAAAATAATTGGTAGCGCCGGGTTGACCGGTACCATTGCCCATTAATGCGTAATCGGCTAATGTAAGTGCGTATCCTTTGCTGTTGTTATATAACCAAGCCGATGCTACAATTCCGTCATAGTAAAAAAATGCATCTCTGGTTTCGGTTGCGCTTGCGGTAGTTTCCTGATATGGAAATTCAACCACCATCATTTGACCATCAACCGGCGTCAAAGAAACTAATTTGCTGCTGATGTACGGAAGTATTTTTGATGTAATACCTGCTGCTCCAACAATTGGAACTGTTCCATCGGTTGCTGTATAAACATAATAATTTTGTGTTGTTGTAGCTGTATTGCCTGTAACCAATGTTCTGAAATCGGTATAATCATAACTTAAGGCGATTGTTGAACCTGCATTATATGCAAGGAATGTTGTTGCAAAGAATTTGCTCATTGCAAAAGTATAGTTCGATACTGGATGCGTATAACCAAAGCTTAAATAGGTATTTATTTGCTTGGCGTAAGCAGAATCGGCATGGGTTGTTGGACAATAAGTCAATGCGTATTTGCTGATTGTTGAGTAATCGGCAGCAGTTAATGTGTAGCCAATGCTTGTGTGATAGGGTTGCTTAGCAGCATCCAACTGATTATATACATCTTTTTCCGGAGTGCAGCTAACAAAAAGCAAACCAAATAAAAAGGCTATTAAATAAAACTTTTTCATAATTATAATATATTTTAAATTTTTAATCAAATAAATAAAATTAGAATCTTATTTTCAAACTAAGTGTCCATGTGCGACCGAAACCAAAATAACCATAAGATGTTAAAGCATCGTGATTAATACCGTCGGTTGCATCAGCAATATATTCGGTATTCAGTAAATTGTTCACATTTGTAGAAAGGATAGCATCTTGCTTACCAATTTTAAATTCATATCGAAGATTCATATTAATTAAACTGTAAGCCGGAAGTTGCCATGCACTTACACCTTCTTGTGATGGAAGTGTAACCGATGTAATATTATAATTTGCAAAAATACGTGTATAATAATTATAATCTAATCCAACTTTAAATTTAGGTAATACTTCATAGTCTATAACAATACCAGCAGTAGTTTGTGCGCCAACTCCAACGCGAAGTCCTTTACCATAAATTGTTTGAGCACCTTTAAAATTACCATTATTATCATAACTATATCCGGTTGCATCGTTTAGCCATTTCCAATCGCCAAGTGATCCCATCAGCTTAACTGATAATTTAGAAATAGGCTTGACAAGCGCTTCAAATTCTATACCTTGGTCAAGTTGGTTTACACCGATAATGTTTGTTGTGGTGGTACCTGATGTGGAGGTTGAAGCTTTATCAATCCATTCGGTACGATATAAAGTTAAGTCAATTGTCATGTACGATGAGCGGAATTGATAACCTCCTTCAACTGTAAATGATTTTTCGGGTTTTATATTTGGGTTGGCAATGTTACTGTATATTCCGGATTGATTGAAAACAAATTGCATAAAAGGAGCGCGTTGTAAATAGCCGCTGTTGACAAATAAACTGCTATTTTTATCGAGCTTGTAATTGAAACCGCCTTTTAAGTTGCCGCCCAAGAAATTGATTACGCTACTTGCCTGTCCTTGTTGTGGTGTCAGGTAAAAATATTCAAATCGTTGATAGGATGTATTAGAAAGACCTCCCGATAAAAATGCAGAGTAATCGCCTTTTACATATTCGGCTTGCGCAAACAAACCTGCCCAGGTTACATAACTCGAATAATCTCTGTTAACAATATCGTTAACGTGCAATGGTGTTCCAGCGCCTAACGGACGGTTTACATTTACGGTAGTTTTGTCAAGATAGTATTGACCACCCAGCAAATCGGTAATTACTGAGGTATGAAGTCCATTATAAAACCTGCCATCGACACCGGCGTTAATATTCAAATTTCCTATTTGTTTGTTGATGCTTGAAATTATTCCGTACCAGTTGTGCGAATTATTGTCTTGTTCAATAACTGCTTTTGAACCGTTTAATGATGCTGCATTTGCTTTTAAAACTGATGCAAAGTCTAAATAACCATCAGGAGTTTGTTTTGTTATGCCGGTTGGAGTTCCGTCAGCATTCATAGATAACCAGTTTGCCGAGTCGCCGCGTACCCTGCGTCCGCCACCGCGTCCCCACGAACCGTAAAGAACTGTATTTAATGATGTGTTTTGGTCTATTTGCCACGAATGGTTGATTGATGCAACAGGTTTGTTATATACATTGTATTCTGTGGAATAAATTTGACCATTGAGGTAACCATAATCGGTATTTAATTTATTGCCAAGTGGACTATTTCTATAATCCTGAATGTAATGTGGGTAGTATCTTTGGTTGTGCCATTGCGGAGCGCCTAAGACGGTCAAGGAAATTTGCTGGTTTTTTGAAAGTTTTTTCGATACATTAAAGAAATATGACCACGCATCATAATTTGTTCCGGGTACATAATTGTTGCCCGCTGTATGAGAGCCATTAAAAGTAACTGCCCAGCCATTTTCTAACAATCCGGTAGAAAGTGTTAATGCAAGTTTATTATAATCGTCGTTGCCCATAGTATATTGTACAGATCCTCCTTTTTCCATATCAGTGGTTTTGGTAACAACATCCATTGTTCCACCAATTGACGAGATTGCCAGGCGAGAATAACCGATACCGCGTTGCATCTGCAAAGTGCGGGTAATATCCGATAAGCCAGCCCAGTTTGACCAGTAAACGGTTCCGCCTTCCATATCGTTGACCGGTACGCCATTGATTAAGGTACCGATGTTTGTATTATCGAAACCACGAACGGAGATACGGCTGTCTCCAAAACCACCACCAACTTTTGTAGCATACACGCTGGGTGTCGATTTTAAAATTTCAACAAACTCCTGATTACCCAATTTTTCTTCAATTGTGATTGGCTGAATTGTCGAAACAGATACAGGCGTTTGGCGATCGCGGACGAATGAAGCTGTAACAATGGCTTCTTTTAAACCAATGTCGGTGGCGTCTAATAAAATTTCGCCTAAATCATTTTCGCCTTCTTTAACCGTAACTTCTAAATCTTTCGAGGCGTAACCAACAAAACTGATGGTCAATTTAATATTTCCGGGTTTTAGCGTCAATTTAAAAACCCCATCCAAGTCAGTAACAGTCCCTTTATTAGACTGTGCTAAAGAAATCGATGCACCGGGCAGCGTTTCTTTTGAAGATGCATCCTTTACTGTACCTCTCACAGTACTTTGCGCAAATACAGCAGAGCATGTCAAAAAGATTGCAAATAATAAACCAATAGATTTTTTCATAAAACTTAATTAAATTATTAATAGTAAATAAAATAGAAAATTTTAACTTTTTTTAAGGGTTGCAAATATAAATATTTATTTAAAGATTAAATATGTTTTCTGTTATTTTAGGCATAAATTAACAATATTTTTGACGAAATTGTATATACAAATTTTAACAAAAATAATGGGTTTTTGTAACATTATGATTAAGGATTTATTACGATGCTGTTAAGGATGGTTTTTTAAGAATAATTGTAACAAAAAAAAACATCTATATTGACAGGGTTTCCCCGAATAATATTTGGCTTTCCGCGAATAATATTTGGCTTTCCACGAATAATATTTGGTTCCCCGCGAATAATATTTGGTTCCCCGCGAATAATATTTGGTTCCCCGCGAATAATATTTGGTTCCCCGCGAATAATATTTGGTTCCCCGCGAATAATATTTGGCTTTCCACGAATAATATTTGGTTCCCCGCGAATAATATTTGGTTCCCCGCGAATAATATTTGGCTTTCCACGAATAATATTTGGCTTTTCCGCATTAATATTTGCAATTTCCTGAATAATATTTGTCTTTCCGCGAATAGTATTTTGCTTTATATCGACAAAATTCAGCATTTTACAAATAATATGTATAATTCCTTGAATAATATTTTTAGTTAATACTTCATTTTACACTGTTTTTTTATTATATAGGCTGTTTTGTATTAATCTTTATATTTTCTTGTCAGTATTATACCAGTTGCTGTGTTTGCAAATGTATATTCAATAATTTTATGAATTGAATACCATAAAAATTATGTTCACATACTTATTCGCCAATAGTTGTAACAGTAACTAATTTTTCGGCTTTCAAACCTTTGTTGCCAATGGGCTTAAAACCGCGCGTGTTTGCAAGTACTTTGTTTAAGTCGTCCTGAATAAAAGTATTGCCGCTTTCTGTATAAGTGTGGAGTGGTTTAAATTCTTCGCTTTGCGCGTTCATTTGTAAAATCTCGACGCCAAAAGGTTCGCTGCACTCAAATTTTCCGGGTATTTCTATAATTTGATTTGCCTGTGAGTTGGATATATGATAATTGTCGAAAAACAAAACCTGTTTACCGTCGGCAAAATGATAAATTACACGCAGATAACATTCTTTGTTTGCTTTGACGTACATAACCAATGTGTCGCCTTTTGTAAAAACCGGATTTTCGTTGCCTTTGTTTGTTGTAATGTCAACCACCAGACCGCCTTCGTTTGTAACAATGTCTTTCGAGAAGGTTGCTGAATTATTAATGACTTCCGTCAAATTGTCGGGTTTGTAAGAAACATTGTTCGACTTAATCCATTGCATCGGCATAAAAGTTTCGACACTTGCAATTGCCTTGCCGTTGTCGTCGCGCAAAATACCGATTAGTTTAATGTTTGTGCTGTCTTCCCAATACGTTCCGCTAAGCATATACGAATCGTCTTTGGTTTTATTGCCATTTGTAACCGTGTTTGGTTGCGTACTTACCTGTATTCCTTCGCTAATCAGTTTTTGTTCAAACGTACTCGAAAGTCTTTTAGAGAAAGCGCTGGCAACGCGGCTGTCTTGAAATGTAAAATTTAACAGGCGAACTTGTTTTTCCATTTTGTCAACTTGTAATTTCAAGCCATGCGCCATAAAAAAGCAAATGTCTTCCAGTGTATTTTGTTTGTTTTTTTGGAGTTTCTTAATTTCCGTATTTACTTGTGTTTTAAGCGCGCTTACTTCTTTTACATACAAACCGGCAGCGTTTTCCGATAGACTTTCGAAGGCGACTATCAGCGATTGTGCTTCTTCAATTTCGCGAAATTCCGGATAACACTCGAACAACTCTTTCAGCGCTTGTTGGTTGTCGCCGACATTTGTGTAATTGGCGGCGTCTTTTATTTTTTGTTCGATTCCCGATTTTTTATCGGCAATGGTTGTGCGGTAAAGTTTCGAAATGTCGGCTTTTTTTGCATACGCAATTGCGTAAACGGCATTATCTTTTTCGTCGAAATATTGTTCTTCGGTCAAGCCCGACAAATTCAGTTTTGACATTGACATGCTGGTTTGACGGAAATAACTGGCAGTGTTAGTATTTTCGTTGGTAACATTTGATGTAACAATGCTTTTGATGGTTACAAAAATTGACTCAATCAATTGAACGCGGGCTTCGCTTTTCAGCCGGTCGGTAACGTCTTTTACAGCGTCTTCTTTCTTTTTCAATTCCGACGTAAAACCCATCACATACGTCGATTTCGAAAACATTGACTCGCGGTAATCATATTCAATCCATTTAGGTTTATTGCCTTTTTGACCATAAACTGTTTGGCAAAATAAGATGCACAAAAAAATGTATGCAAGTATCTGGCTGGAAGTTAAAATTTTTTTCATAGTTCAATTGTATTATATTAACTATATTTAAACGTATATAGAATCGTAAAATTATTCCATTATATTTTAAATTGATAATGGACAATGGATAATTGTTTGAATTGTCAATTATCCATTGTCAATTGTTCATTATACAGTCATAATATCTTTTTCTTTTTTCTCCAGAATATCGTCCACCCGTTTGATATTTATATCGGTCATTCGCTGTACTTTTTCTTCGGCATTTATTGCGACATCTTCTTCGAGACCTTCTTTTTTCAAACGCTTAATTTCTTCGTTAGTGTCGCGACGGATATTTCGGATGGCTACTTTGCCATTTTCACATTCCGTCTTTACCTGACGTACCAACGCTTTGCGTCGTTCTTCGGTAAGTGGTGGAACATTTATACGGATAATTTCGCCGTTGTTTGCCGGATTAAAACCCAGATTTGCTTTGAGAATTGCTTTTTCAATGTGTTCAATCATCGATTTTTCCCAAGGTTGAATAGCAATTGTTTTCGGATCAGGACAACCCATATTAGAAATCTGGTTAAGCGGCGTCATCGTTCCATAATAATCAACCGAAATGCCATCCAGCATTTGTACACTTGCGCGTCCGGCTCTTATTTTCAACAATTCTTTTTCTAAATGTTTTGTAGCAGCATCCATATTTTCGCCGCAATCGTCAATAAATAATTCAAGTTCTTCGTTCATATCAAATATGTTATTTTTTCGCAAACAAAAGTATAAAATTGTTTAGAAATTATCAAAATGCGTAACACCGTTTTAACGTTATTAACTGTTAAACAGTCGAAAAAAAATTGATTTCGTTATTTGGTGACGAATATCATTAAACAAATTGTTTGCAAATTATCAACACTTTACAAATTAGTTGATTTTTTAAAGGTACTGTTTTTGTTAAATATTAAAAAAAACAATTATTTTGCGACGCATAATAATTTTTATTTTATTTTTGTAAAGTCATTAATACATCATTACACATTGGAAAATCATAATCAATCGTACATAGAGCAAAAGATATTTTACAAATCGCTGTTTATTAAATTTCTTACCAATTGGTATTGGTTGGCAATATCAGTCATAATAGCGTTGGCAGCCGTCTGGATATACAATAAAACACAGCCCTATATTTACCAATTAGATTCGACAATTTTAATTAAAGACGACGATGAAACAAAAAACACGAAAGAAATTGTTTCGTTTGGAATGTTCGATCATCAAAATAAAATTGAAAACGAAATTGGCATTATCAAATCTTTTGATCTCAGTTTCCGCACAGTCAAAGAATTAAATTTCGACATAGCCTATTATATTACACGAAAATTTATTGACCGCGAAATTTATAATGAAAATCCATTTGTTGTTATTTACGATTCGCTTCACAATCAATTGGTCAATACACCAATCAACATTCAGTTTTTAACTGACACAACATTTATGGTAACAATTGATGCTAAGATTGGCACTGTACATAATTTTAAATTAAACAGCGATGTAAATGTCGTCAACAAATATCGTTTTTCGAAAAAATACCACATTGGCGAAACAATTTTGAGTAACGAATTCAGTTTCAAAATATTTCTTACGCGCAACTATGAAAGTTTTTGGAATTTAAACAAACCATATTACTTTATTTTAAACGACTTGTTTGCTGTCGCAAAGAAATTTCAAATGTTCGAAATCAAACAGCCCAATAAAAATGCGTCAATTATTACATTGACATTAAAAGGCGACAACCCCAAAAAAATAAGCACCTTTTTAAATAAACTTTCTGCTGTATATTTAACGCGCGGCATCGAAAGAAAAGACAGAATTGCAACAAACACCATTAAATTTATCGATAGCCAAATAGGCGACATTGCCGATTCTCTTAATTATTCCGAAAACCTTTTGGAAAATTTCAGAACCAGCAATAAAATAATGAATTTTGATGTACAAACCGAACAAATATCGGTAAACCTTCAGAAACTCGAAGACAGCCGTGCAGAACTTACAGTCAGACTTAAATATTACGACTATCTGAAAGCATATCTCGAAAAAAATACAAACGTAAAAGATTTGGTTGCTCCATCGTCGATGAATATTCTCGATCCAATTATTAACAACCTGATAATGACGCTCACAAAATTATATGCCGATAAAACCGAAATAATGCTAAACACGACATATAAAAATCCATTGCTGACGTCAATCGAAGTACAAATTGAAAGCACACGCAAAAGTCTTTTGGAAAGTATATTAAATATGTACAATCAGACCAAAATTTCAATTAAAGAATATGACGACCGGATTGCCGACTTTTATGCCAAGATGGAAAAACTTCCGCAAGCGCAACGCAAGTTAGTGAATATCGAGCGTCGTTATAAATTAAACGATGCGCTTTATACTTATTTACTTACGCAACGTAGCGAATCGCAAATAGCAAAAGCAGCAAACCTGCCGACAAACGAGGTTCTCGAAAGTGCCGACGTCAGAGATGCTATTTTGGTTTCGCCAAAAATAGTTTCTAATTACTTAATTGCATTGGTTATTGGTTTGCTTTTACCGACAGCAATCATTTTTATGTTCGATTTTTTTAACGACAAAATTTTCGACAGCCACGACATCAAAGAAATAACCGATTATCCTGTCATAGGTTATATTATCAACAACAAATATCCGAAAAGCGCTATTGTTTTCGAAAGACCTAAGTCGCTCATTACAGAATCATTCCGGTCTATCCGGACAAACTTTAAATTTATCGAACAGGTTGAAGGTACACCCATTGTTATGATAACATCGTCGATGATGGGCGAAGGAAAAAGTTTTGCATCACTTAATCTCGCTTCTATTTTTGCCTTGTACGATAAAAAAGTCATTTTGCTTAATTTCGATTTGCGTAAGCCAAAATTACATCATGATTTGAACATGGAAAATCGGGTTGGTCTTACAAGTTATTTGAGCGGAAATGCTGCAATGGACGATATTATACAAAAAGCAGAGCAAGGAAATATCGATGTAATTCTTGCCGGACCAATTCCGCCAAACCCAACGGAATTAATTGCATCGAGTAAGACGACAACTCTATTTGCAGAATTAAGTAAGCGTTACGATTATATTTTTATTGATACTCCACCGCTTGGTCTTGTTACCGATGCAATGCTGTTGATGCAACATACCAATATTAACATTTTTGTTGTTCGCCATAATTACACTACCAAAGGTATTTTTTCAACCATTATCAACGACGTAAGGTCGCGTCAATTTAAAAATGTTAATATTATTATTAACGACATCAATACAAACCGAAGTCGCTACGGTTCGTATGGCTACGGATACGGTTATGGATATGGATACGGTTATGGTTACGGTTATGGTTACGGTTATGGTTATGGTTATGGTTACGATGATTCATTCGAAGATGCCAACAGCAAAACATTGTGGGGTAGAATAAAGTCAAAATTTATTACTAAGAAAAATACCAATAACAGTAAAAAAACCCGTTCTGAAACAAAAGCTTAATGGAACGGATTTTTTCACCCATCTAAGTAAGAAAACATAATTTTTATGGTATTCAATTCATATCAATAAACTATTTTTTAACGCTTTGCGAATTGTCCATTGTCCATTGTCCATTTACTTACATTAAATTTAATTATGGTCATCATCACGGTGCGGACGATTTGGATTTCTGAAATCGCCTTGACTGGCACCACCTGAAAATTTGCGTAGATTATATGTAAATGTTACAAGGAAGTATCTTGGTAATGCAAGGTTGCGTGTATCATCGACAGCAGTTTGCGTTACGTTTCGGGCAACACTGGTATTAGCATTCAGTAGGTCATAAAAAGTAACTCTTATTTCGCCGGCTTTATTGGCAAACAATTGTTTACCAAAACCCATATTCCATAAAGTAACCGGTTTATTAAATCCACTTGTAAGTCCAACAGTATTTGAGTAATTGACGCTTGTCGCAAAAATAAGTCCCTGCCAGAAAATATAATTAAACTTAGCGTTAACGGTTGTTGTAGAATATGTGCCGCTATAACTATTTACTATGCTATTAACTGCATTGCTGTAATTATAAAATCCCGATAATGTAAAATCTATATTTTGACTGATGTTGCTGGCAAATACAATACCTTCAATCAAGGTTTCTGTTTTAGTAGTATTTGAAACAGTATTATACATACCCGGATCAACTGTATAAGTCAAGCCACTGTTTAAATTGATATTTAGCTTTTGATGGAATACCGGAAAACTGTACGTAACAAAACCGCGCAGGTTGATATATGGATCTTTCATATTTTCGGGTATTGAAAAAAAAGCGTCCTTACCAATTGGAACGATTCCGGCAATAGTTGAATCTTTGGTAACACCACGCACAGAATTTGCAATTCTGTCATTAGTTATACTTCCGTTTAATAAAAACATCCAGCTATGTTGATTTGCCGGATTTAAAAACATCAAACGGCTATTGATTGTATTAACATATTCTTGTTTCAAATTGGGGTTTCCCATCGAAACATTTAATGGATTGTCGTTATTAACTACACTTTCGAGTTGCGTAACCGACGGTTGGTTGGTCGAAGTATAATAATTAAATTCGAATGCATTTCGTTTATCGCCTTTATAACGGAGTTGAAATGTAGGCAACCAGTTTTCGAAAGTTTTATCAACGTTATTTGCATTCGGGTAGGTTTGATCGTTGGTCAAAAAAGCTGTTTGATAATTAATGCCGGCTGTCAATTGCCATTTTGGAGTAAATATATATTTATAACTCACTCCGCCTTTGTAAGCCTGAAGTAAATTATTGAATTTACTTGATTGATTTGGAATAATTAAATCGTATTGCTGGGTTAGTTTATTAAGGCTGTCGGTATTTTTATCGGAACTATTCGGATTTACTTTATAACCAATCGAAAATAACAAAATGCTTTTGGTTGTTACCGGCTCGGTATAAGATACATTTGTAGAAAAAGTAAAAGCCGGTAAAGTTGCCGAAGAAATTTGATTAACAGGATTTTGAAGAGTATCAGCAGGGTGCATGGTCGTAGCAGTATTATAATATGTTGTTAGTGAATTATTACTATTGTTTGTATGTTTATTTGTTGCTGTGCTGATTATATCGATTGAAAAAGTACGTCCGGGTTTAAGGAAGCGGTGTCTGTAAAGCAATTCGCCCGAAAAACTATAACCTGTGTTACCCGAAGAAGTTAAACCATTAAATTTATTTGTTGTATCTTTAAGTGACGACAGTGTTGCACCATTTGAGAAACTGTTGCTATTATTTTGTTGTATATTCATTGTCGGTCTGAAAGTAATCGAATTTACCGAATCGATGTCCCAATCCAATCGCAAATTAATACGGTGATTTCTATTAACAGCATGGCTGGTTGATATTTGATCATATTCTTGATTGGTTAATAGCGAATTTTGAATTGCATCCTGTGTATTATTGTTTGTATTTTCGTTAAAAAAATAACTTCCTGTTACGCTTATTTTTTTCAACCAAACATCGGTATAATTTACGCCCAACGAATTTGTAGCATTCAGTCCGGTACCGGCGCTTGCAGAAACGTTTTGCGCCATACTGCGCATTAACACGCCACCGCCTTGTCCGCCACCTTGTCCACCACCGCCACGTCCACCGGCGCCTTGCATTTGCGTGTTTTGTCCCATAACGCCTAAAATGTCTTGCATCGAAAAATTCAATTGATTTAAATTATTTGTCATGCCGATAAGCGAAACGCGTGTATCGCCATCAAAATAAGAAAATGAACCGTTTACATTGTATCTGTCATAATCCTGTGGCGTTTGCGAATTTTCTCCGCCATAACCCATTACTAACTTTCCGAACATTCCTTTGCGACGGTTCTTTTTTGTAACAATATTCATTGTCTTGACACGCTCACCGTCGTCAAAGCCCGAAAATTTAGATTGCTCGCTTAAATCGTCTATTATCTGAACTTTATCAATCATTTCCGCCGGTATATTTTTCAATGCCAATGTAGGGTCGTCCCCAAAAAATGGTTTTCCGTCAACAACAACACGTTTTATTTCTTCGTTTTGCGCAGTAACTTTTCCTTCGGTAACTTGTACGCCGGGCATTTTGTTAACCAAATCTTCGGCTGCGGCGTTTGGTTCTGTTTTGTATGATGACGCATTAAATTCAGTGGTATCTCCTTTTATTTTGACGGGTGGCGCATTGTCTGTAACAGTTATTTCCT
>Ga0265327_10003666_pt1 | contig 14402 bp, 11 predicted proteins | sample 41621metaG_FD_202089 | JGI IMG/M metagenome (GOLD analysis project Ga0265327, IMG submission 202089) | Rhizosphere microbial communities from Carex aquatilis grown in University of Washington, Seatle, WA, United States - 4-16-21 metaG | ecosystem: Host-associated > Plants > Roots > Rhizosphere... | reverse complement strand
AGGGAGATGTCCTTCACCCGAAGGGCGAAGGGCTTCTCATCGGCCTTCTTCGCCTTGGGCTTGGTGGGGGCGAAGAGCCGGGCCAGGTTGAGGCTCCCTGCTTTCCCCTTCTGGAGCCGCAGTACGCCCCGCTCCGCCGACACCGAGCCCACCTCGGCCGAGGAAGCCAGCAGGTCCAGCTTGGCGTGGCTGAGCGCCAAGCTCGGCAGCTCGATGGCGGGCTCGGCCACGCCGTGCTCACCGATGGTCACGTCTTTGAGCGTGAAACCGAGGTCCGATACCTCCACCACGTGGTGCTTCTCACCCCATTCGAAGCGGTATTCCGCGCGCAGGGAGGCGGTGCCGCTGCGGATTTCGCTGGCCACCTCCTCCTGCTCGTAGGGACGGTACTTGGGCAGGGAGAGGTTCTCCAGCAGCAGCGTGCCCTTGGAGGCCAGGGGCATGAGGGTGAGCTGACCCTTGAAGGCCAAGTGCTCCTTGGCTTCGGTCCAGGCGTCGAAAGCAAAGCCACTCTGCTGTCCCACCTGGGTGCGCAGGCCGTCCACCCGCAGGTTCACCGGACCCAGGGCCGTGCGGAAGGGCGCGCCCTGGCTGCGGTCCACGAAGGTGACCTGCGCCGCCTTGAGCTGGAATCGGTCGATGGCGAAATCCCAGGCCGTGGCAGGGGCCTTTTCGGGCTTCTCCGCCTTGGGTTCCTGCAGCAGGTCGGCGAAGTTGGGTTCGCCCTTCTCGTTAAGTTCCACCCGAACCGTCAAGCCATCCAGCTCCAGGGCGGCCAGCTCCACGGTCCTGCTGATGAGGCGGTGCAGGCGGTAATCCAGGAAGAGTTCACGCAGGGTGATCCAGTCGCTGCCATCCCGGTTGGGGACCCTCAGGCCCTCCAGCCGGGCCGTGAAGAGGATGGGGTTGAAGTTCACCGCCTGGAGGGTGACCTTGCGGTGCAGGAACTCCGTGGCAAAGCGCTCGGCCCGGCCCCGCAGCACCCGGGGGATGACGAAGAAGCCCACCACCAGCCAGAGGCCATAGATGGCCACCAGCACAAGGAAGACGCGGCGCCAGCGGCGGAAAAAGGCGGGGATGGCAGCAGGAATTGGCATGGGAAAAGCATAGACGCTTCCACCCGGTGTGATTCAAGCCACAACTCCGCTCTCACCTGCCCTGGAAGGGGGCTATCCTCCCTGGGTCGCGGCTGGGCCAGGACTGCCACCATCGAGCGTGTCGGCTCACCGCTGGACCGAAAGGCATAGTGTCATGGCGACACGGCGTGTGGTGATCCTGGGGGCCGCGGGACGCGACTTCCACAACTTCAATACCGTCTACCGGGACAATCCGGACTTCCACGTGGTGGCCTTCACGGCGACGCAGATCCCCGACATCGCGGGCCGCAAGTATCCCGCCGTGCTGGCCGGAAAGCTGTACCCGCAGGGCATCCCCATCTTCGATGAGTCCGAGCTGGTGGACGTCATCAAGCGCGAGAAGCCCGATGTGGCGGTGTTCTCCTACTCGGACGTGACCCACGAGACGGTCATGCACCTGGCGAGCCTCTGCATCGCCCACGGGGTGGACTTCGAGCTGCTGGGCGCGGACAAGACCATGATCCAGTCCAAGGTGCCCGTCATCGCCATCACGGCCGTGCGCACCGGCGCGGGCAAGAGCCAGACGACCCGCTACATCAGCAACATCCTGAAAAGCCTCGGCAAGAAGGTCGTGGCCATCCGCCATCCGATGCCCTATGGCGACCTGGCCATCCAGGCCTGCCAGCGCTTCGCCGAGTACTCCGACCTCGACAAGCACAAGTGCACCATCGAAGAGCGCGAGGAGTACGAGCCGCACATCGACAACGGCTTCGTCATCTACTCCGGCGTGGACTACGAGCAGATCATCCGCAGCGCTGAGCAGGAAGCGGACGTGATCCTCTGGGATGGCGGCAACAACGACCTGCCCTTCTACAAGACCGACCTCCACATCGTCGTGGCCGATCCCCTGCGGCCCGGCCACGAGAGCATCTACCACCCGGGCGAGGCCAACTTCCGCCGGGCGGACGTCATCCTCATCAACAAGTGCGACTCCGCCAAAGAACTCGACATCAAGAGCATCGAGGCCGCGGCCGTGAAGCTCAACCCCAAGGCCGTGGTGATCCGCGCCAACAGCCCGGTCACCTGCACCAAGCCCGAGATGGTCAAGGGCAAGAGCGTGCTCGTCATCGAGGACGGCCCGACCCTCACCCACGGCTCCATGACCTACGGCGCCGGCGTGGTGGCCGCCAAGAACTGCGGCGCCGCCCGCATCGTGGATCCCATGCCCTACGCCGTGGCCTCCATCGCCGCCACCTACAAGAAGTACCCCAATGCCCAGGGCATCCTGCCCGCCATGGGCTACGGCGATGCCCAGATCAAAGATCTGGAACAGACCATCGAAGCCACGCCCTGCGATGTGGTGCTCTCCGCCACGCCCATCGACATCACCCGCGTTCTCAAGGTGAACAAGCCGATGCTGCGCGCCACCTACGATCTGGCTGAAGTGAAGCCCGGTCAGCTGGAAGTCGAAGTCAAGAAGGCCCTGGAGGTCCTGGCCCTCCAGGCCTAGCCAGAGCCCTGCATCCACCCAGAACCGGCCCTCGGGCCGGTTCTGTTGTATTCGGCAACCCTTCAGGAATCGCCATCTAGTGGCTGCCCGGCCGTACACTGAACCTCTCGAAGACTGGGAGTGCCGATGTCGCACCTGTTCGAACCCCTCACGCTCCGCGGCCTCACGCTGCCCAACCGCATCGCGGTGTCGCCCATGTGCCAGTACCAGGCCCACGACGGCCTGCCCAACGACTGGCACCTGGTGCACCTGGGCGGCCTGGCCCAGGGCGGCGCGGGGCTGATCATCACCGAGGCCGCGGCCGTGCTGCCCGAGGGCCGCATCAGCCCCGAGGACCTCGGCCTCTGGAACATGCCCCAGGCCGAGGGACTCGCCCACCTCGTCAAATTCATCAAGGCTCAGGGCGCGGTGCCCTGCATCCAGCTGGCCCACGCCGGGCGCAAAGCTTCCGCCTACGCCCCCTGGCGCGGCAGCGGCAGTGTGGCTCCCAGCGCCGGTGGCTGGGCCCCCATGGCTCCCAGCGCCCTGCCCTTCAACACAGGCTGGACCGTGCCCACCGCCCTCGACGAGGCCGGCATCCTGGCCATCATCGAGGCCTTCATCGACGCGGCTCGCAAGGCTCTGGCCGCGGGCTTCCAGGTAATCGAGGTCCACGCCGCCCACGGCTACCTGCTGCACCAGTTCCTCTCGCCCCTCTCGAACCAGCGCACAGACGCGTACGGCGGTTCCTTCGAGAACCGCACCCGTCTGGTGCGCGAGGTGGTCGGCGCCCTGCGCAGCATCCTGCCGGAGGAGGTGCCGCTCCTTGTGCGGATCTCCGCCACCGACTGGGCCGAGGGCGGCTGGGATCTCGATCAGTCCGTGGCCCTGTGCAAAGAGCTGAAAGCCCTCGGCGTCGACCTGGTGGACTGCTCCTCCGGCGGCCTCACGCCCCACCAGAAGATCACCCTGGGCCCCGGCTACCAGGTGCCCTTCGCAGCCCGCATCCGCTCGGAGGCGGACATCCCCACCGGTGCCGTGGGGCTCATCACCGAACCTGAGCAGGCCGAGCGAATCCTGGCCGAAGGCTCCGCCGACCTGGTGCTGCTGGCCCGCGAACTGCTTCGTGATCCCCGCTGGCCCATGCGCGCAGCCCAGGCGCTGGGAGTAGAAGTGCCCTGGCCCGCGTCCTATGCCCGCGCGGCCAAGGGTTCGGTTCCCCTGCGGCAGCCCCTGGCCTGATCCTCACAGCGCCCGGAACAGGGTCAGCACCCGCACCTCGTCGGCCCCGCCGTCGCGCAACGCCTGAGCGCAGCGCACCAGAGTGGTGCCCGTGGTCCACACATCATCCACCAGCAGCACCAACCCGGCCGGAGCCGCCCCGCGCCGCAGGGTGATGGCCTTGCGCGGCAGGCGCCGCCGCTCGCTCTCTGTTCGCGCGGCCTGGCGGCCCCGCAGCCAGCCTTTCGCCAGGAGCGGTTCGTAGGGCCGACCGATGCGGCCGGCGATCAGCTGTGCCGCCTCTGCGCTGACATCGAAGCCGCGCACCAGCCGGCGCGGCAGGCTGCTGGGGGCCGCGGTCACACAGTCCACCTCGGCCGCCCAGGTAGGCAGGTCCACCAGGGAAGCCCGCCGCAGCAGGGCTTTCCGCCAGCCCGTTTCGCCCTGCTTGATGCCCGGCAGCAGGAGGGCGCCCAGCGGCGGCCGCCCGCCGTGGTAATCCCAGAGGGCATCGCCCAATTCCCAGGCCGTGGGTTCGGGACAGTCCCCCTCGGCGTGGACCAGGGCACAGCGGGCACAGCGCCCCTCCGGCAGTGGGCGCAGGCCCTCCCAGCAGCGGGCACAAAGGCCCGCATCAGCGCTCTCGCCCACGGGCCCCAGGCAGCCCCGGCAGAGGAGCAGCGAGCCGCGCGCCTGGGTCAGGCGCGCCCTGAGGGCAACCGGAAGCATGGGGCATCATATCTGCTAGCATCGGCGGAAGCCCCCCCTGGCCCTTCCCCTGGAATCCCTTCCGGGACCTCATCCCGGATCGCATGGAGTTGCGTTCATGTCGAACGAACCGAATTCCACGTCGCAGATCTTTGCGCGCAAACCCCTGGCCCTCCTCCTGGAGGAAGCCAAGGGCGAGAACCGCCTCCGCCGCGTCCTGGGCCCCGTGCAGCTCACGGCCCTCGGCATCGGCGCCATCATCGGCGCGGGCATCTTCGTGGCCACCGGTGCCGCAGCCCACAACATCGCAGGCCCCTCGCTGATGGTGTCCTACGTCATCGCCGGCATCACCTGCATCTTTGCGGCGCTGTGCTACGCGGAGTTCGCCGCCATGGTACCCGTGGCGGGCTCGGCCTACACCTACGCCTATGCCACCCTGGGCGAGCTGTTCGCCTGGATCATCGGCTGGGACCTCATCCTGGAATACGGCGTGTCCAGCGCGGCCGTGGCCACGGGCTGGTCGGCGTACTTCCAGAGCGCCGTCAGCAAGATCGGCATCCACATTCCCAAGCTGCTGAGCGAGTCCCCCTGGAAGTACGACCCCAGCAACGGGCACTTCGCCTCCACCGGCGCCGTCATGAACCTGCCCGCCCTCATCATCGTGGCCATCATCACGGCCATCCTCGTGAAGGGCATCCAGGAGAGCGCCACTTTCAACGGCGTCATGGTGGCCATCAAGGTCGCCGCCGTGCTGTTCGTCATCGGCGTGGGCGCCTTCTTCATCAACACCACCAACTGGCACCCCTTCGCGCCCTTCGGCTGGACCGGCATCAGCTTCTTCGGGCACCGCGTGGCGGGCATGGTGGATGGCGGCGGCGCACCCATCGGCACCATGGCCGGCGCGGCCATCATCTTTTTCGCCTACATCGGCTTCGACTCGGTATCGACCCACGCGGAGGAGGCCAAGAACCCCCAGCGCGACGTGCCCATCGGTATCATCGTCTCCCTGCTGGTCTGCACGGTGCTCTACATCGCCGTGGTGGCCGTGCTCACGGGCATGGTGAAGTTCGACCAGCTCGACATCAACGCGCCGGTTTCGACCGCCTTCAAGCAGAAGGGCATCGGCTGGGCCGAAGGCCTCATTGCCACCGCCGGCGTCTCCGGCATCACCTCCGTGCTGCTGGTGATGATGCTCAGCGGCCCCCGCGTGTTCCTCGCGATGGCGCGGGACGGCCTGCTCCCCAAGGCCACCTTCGGCGACGTGCACCCCAAGTTCCGCACCCCCTGGAAGTCCACCATCCTGGTCGGCATTTTCGTGGGCGCCCTGGCGGGTTTCCTGCCCATCGACGCCCTGTTGCACCTGGCCAACATCGGCACCCTGCTGGCCTTCGTCATCGTTTGTGCCGCAGTGCTCATCATGCGCAAGAAGCACCCCGAGGCCGAGCGCCCCTTCAAGTGCCCCTGGGTGCCGTTCGTGCCCATCATGGGCGTGCTCACCTGCCTCATGCTCATGTTCTCCCTGCCCGTGGCCAACTGGTGGCGGCTGATCGCCTGGCTGGCGCTCGGCTTCGTCATCTACTTCAGCTACGGCAAGAAACACAGCGTGATGCGCCACAACGCCTCCTAGGCCGACCCACCCTCCTCATCGTGTGAAGCACCGCACCCGCAGAGCTCCTGGATCTGCGGGTGCTTTCTTTCGGAAAGGCCCCTGGCGGCCGAAGGAATCTCAAGACCTCAGCGAGGAATCGCCATGTCCCTCTGGAATGACCTCACCCCCTCGAAGCGCTGCGACTGGATCGACCAGCTGCGGGGCTGGGCCGTGATCGTGATGATCGAAGTGCACGTGGTGAACGTGTGGCTGCAGTCCGGCCTCCGGCCCGACTGGCTCAACTACCTGAACGGCCTCGTGGCCCCCAGCTTCACCATGGCCGCGGGCTACAGCCTGGTCATCTCCACCTTCCGCATGGACGGCACGTTGCGGCCCTTCTGGCCGGACACGGCGCGGCGCCTGGGCTTCATCCTCCTCTGCGCCTACGCCCTGCACGCCCCCGGCATCACCGCCGCGGACTGGACCGTGCTGAACACCGCGCAGAAGGCCCGGGAGCTCTTCAAGATCGATGTGCTGCAGTGCATCGTCTATTCCCTGCTGATCCTCCAGCTGCTCGCCCGCCTGGTGCGCAACCCGCGCGTGTTCACGGGGCTCGCACTCGTCATCGCCCTCTTCGTGCCGCTGGTCTCACCGTCGCTGTGGGCCACGGGCGTGGCGGACGGCCTCTGGCTGCCCATCCGCGGGTTCTTCAATGGCAACCCTGATCGTGGGGTTGCGGCCATGTTCCCAATCTTCCCCTGGATCGCCTTCCCGGCCTTCGGCGCCTTCCTGGGCGGCCTCTACCGGCACTTGCGCGTGGAACCCGTGGAGGGCAAGGCGCGGTGGAGCGAGCCCCGCTTCCTGGTGGGCCTGGCCGTGCTGGGCGCCGTCCTGCTGGCCTGGGGCTCCGCCACCCAGCACGCCTGGCTCTGGGGCGGCCAGTGGGTCCAGCACAACGGGGTGTGGCTGCTGCACAGTCGCTCCGGCGCCTTCACCTACGCGGAACTCGGTGGCATCAGCAACGCCACCCTGCCCAGCGTGGCCGGTCGGCTGGGTTGGATCCTCCTGGGCGGCTCCGTCATGGGCGCCATTGAACTCGTGCGGCCCAAGTGGAACGGCCCGAACCCCGTGAAGGCGGCCAGCGCCGAGTCGCTGCTGCTCTACATGCTGCACCTCAACATGCTCTTCAGCGTGCTGCTGGCGCCCGGCGTCATCGCCCTCACGGGCCTGGGCTGGGGCACCCTGGGCTGGACTGGCACCCTTCTCATGACCGCCGCCGTCATCGGCCTGAACCTCTGGGCCGGCGTGGCCTGGCAGAAGGTGCGGCAGACGCCGGAGCGCATGCGCTGGCTGCAGCACAAGGCCGTGGCCGTGCTGGGTGTCTGGTTCGTCCTGGGCGGCTGGTGGACCTTCCGCCACTTCCTCCACAGCCCCGAACTGGCCCGGGAGCCCTACACCTTCCTGAACGCCGCCCGCGTCCGCAAGGGCCTGGCACCCACACCCGACGGCCTCTGCCGCGATCCACAGGAATACTTCCGCGAGGCCGAGCGCCTGAAGCTGCACCTGAGCGATGACGCCCGCGCGGATGTCACCCGCCTCATCGAGTCCCGCCGGGAAACGCGCTAGAATCCTGGTGATAATGGCTGATACAGGCGGCAGCGCCCCCCCAACCTGGTTTCTCTATGCCGCCGTGGCGGTGCTGATCTACCGCGCCACGATGGCCATCCTGCTGTCCGCGTTCCACGCCATGCCCTCCCTGCAGCGGCGGCGCCTGCTGGAGGAGGAGGCCATCGCCGATCCCCGCCTGGCGGCCCTGCTGGAGCGGCCGCGGGTGCTGGGCATGGGCCTGGAATTCTGGAACCAGGTGCTGCTGCTCGTGCTGGTGCTGCTGCTCTGGCCCAGCCGCCACGCCCTGCCCGGCGGCGCCTGGAGCCTGGCCCTGCTGGTGCTGGTGGGGCTCTGGCTGCTGGACCTGCTCCTGCCGGCCCTGCTGGCCTCCCGCGATCCGGCCCTCTGGCTCACGCAGTTCTTCCCCCTCTATGCACCGGCCGAGGCCGTGCTGCGCCCCCTGGTGGCGCCCCTCGCCCGCATGATCGACCGCCGCCACGCGGAAGAGCGCGCCAAGGATGACGACGATGAGGAGGCCACCGAAGAAGCTGTGACGGCCCTGCTGGAGGAAGGCGAGGCCGAGGGCATCCTCGAAGCCGAAGACCGCGAGCTCATCCGCAACGTGGTGAGCTTCGGCGATACGGTGGTGCGCGAGGTGATGACGCCCCGCACCCGCATCGTGGCGCTCCCGGTCGAGGCCACCATCCAGCACGCGTGGGCCACGTTCACCGAAAGCCGCCACTCGCGCCTGCCCGTCTTCGACGGCAGCATCGAGCAGGTGCGTGGTGTGCTGCTCCTGAAGGACCTCATGCAGCTGCCGGATGGCGCCCAGCCACCCCTGTCGACGCTGCTGAAGCCCCCGCACTTCGTGCCCGAGAGCAAGCCCGTGGCCGACCTCCTGCGCGACCTCCAGCGGGCCCGCACCCAGCTGGCCCTGGTGGTGGATGAGTTCGGCGGCGTCTCCGGCCTGGTGACCATGGAAGACCTGCTGGAAGAGGTGTTCGGCGAGATCCAGGATGAGCACGAGGCCCCGGTGGGGCTGGTGGAACAGGCCCCCGGCGTGTGGTTGGTTTCCGGGCAGGTGCACGTGGAGGATGTGGCCGAGACCCTGGGCGTGATCTGGGAGCGCGAAGGCTTCGACACCCTCGCCGGCCTCGTCATGGCCCGTCTGGGCCGCGTGCCCAAGCCCCAGGAATCCGTGGCGGTCGAAGGCGCGCGGCTGACCGTCCTACGCATGGAGGGTACGCGCATCCTGCAGGTGCGGGTCGAGCGCGAGACACCGCCCGGCACCCCCTCCATACCCGCATGACCCCCGGACTGATGTTCTCCCTGCAGAAGGTGGCGGGGTTGCTCCTCATGCCCGCGGGCCTGCTCTGGCTGCTCCTCATGGGTATCTGCGCCCTCTGTTTCCATCGCCGCCAGCGTCTGGCCGCCTGGCTGCTGCTGGCCGCCGTGCTGCTCTATGGTGCCGTCGGCAACGTGCACCTGGGCGCTGCGCTCATGGCCCAGCTTGAAGCCAGGGTGCTGCATGCCGAGCCCGCCACCTTCCTCCGTTTCGATGCCATGTTCGTCCTCGGGGGCGGCTCCGACATCGATGACCTGGGCCGGCCCCAGCTTGGCAATGCGGGCGATCGCATCCGCGTGGCCGCCAGCCTCTGGCATGCAGGCCATGTCAAGGTGCTGGTCGCCAGCGGCGCCAGCCGGGATGGCGTTCCCGGCCCGCGCAACCTGGGCGAGGAGACCCGGGCACTCTGGCGCCAGCTCGGCGTGCCCGACCGGGCCATCCTCGTGGTGGCCGAGCCCTGCTGGAACACCCGCGACGAGATCATGGCCTATCGGTCCCTTCGCGATCGCCACGGCTGGACGCGCGTGGCCCTGGTGAGCTCCGCCTCCCACTTGCCCCGGGCCCTGGCCCTGGCCAAGACGGTCGGCCTCACCATGGAACCCATCGGTGCGGACTGGAAGGGCCGCCCCCACGCCTGGACCCTGCCGTCCTTGATTCCCCAGGAAGAGGGCTTCATGACCGTCCAGCGGGCCTGCTGGGAGGTTCTGGGGCGCTGGACCGGCCGCTGAGTTCCCGCGGGGTCGCCCTCAGCCGCTAGGCTGGAAGGTGGAGCCCGTTCCCATGCCCCGTCGCCTCCTCGTCCTCCTCGCCATCCTGGTGCTGCCCCTCACGCTGCTCTTTGTGCGGCGCATACGGCGCAAGGCGCTGGTGCCCCAGCCGCGCGGCATCGTGCTGGGGCTCTACGCGGGCGTGCCCGACTACGATTACGCCGAGGAACTGGATCGCATCGCCGCCACCGGTGCCACCTGCGTGAGCCTGCAGGCCATCTACCGCATGGACACGGGCCACAGCAACGACATCCGCCGCCACCCCACCTCCAGCCCCACCGAGGACAGCCTGCGCCGCACCTTCCGGCAGGCCAAGGTGCGGGGCCTGCGCATGATGTTCTTCCCCACCATCAACATGCGCGACGAAGCCTCCAACGCCGAATGGTGGCGCGGCAACATCAAGCCGGATGACTGGGACCTCTGGTGGCGAAACTACACGGCCTTCAATGTGCGCCTGGCGGCCCTGGCCCAGGAGGGTGGCGTCGAGTGGTACAGCCTCGGCACCGAGATGGCCTCCACCCACCCCTTCCCCGACCAGTGGCGCCACCTGGCCGCGGAGGTTCGCAAGGTCTTCACCGGCAAGCTGGTCTATAGCGTGAACTTCGACAGCCACGACACCTTCACCTTCGGCGACGCGCTGGATGTCATCGGCATCAACACCTACGACCCCATCGCCAAGTACGACGAATACCCCACGCCGGAGCAGATCCGCGACGCCTGGTGGTGGATCGTCTACAAAGCCCGAACCTTCACGGCGCGCTTCGGCAAGCCCGTGATGATCACCGAGGTGGGCTACCCCTCCGTGGCCCACGCCCACGTGGGCCCATGGGACTTCCGCACCGACAAACCTCTTGATCTCGATCTGCAGAACGTCCTGCTCAAGGGGGCCTTCGGCGTGCTGCGCCACTGGAGCGATGGCGACGCGGTCTTCTACTACCTCTATGGCGAAAACCTCAACCAGAAGCCCATCGGCGGACCTTCGGACCGCACCTATGCCGTGTGGGGCAAACCCGCCGAGGTCACCCTTCAGAAGTATTTCAAGGAGCCCATCTGGGATCGCCACCTGCCGCCCCGGACCGAGGACATTCATGAGGCCCTGGTGCAGTCCCTGGTGAGCTGGCACCGCAAGCTCCGGGACTACGAGGATGCGGAGCTGCCCGACTGGGTGCTCACCTGGGAGGCGGCCCACCCCCAGGACGCCGCCGAGGCCAAGGCCATCCTGGCCCTGGAGCCCACCCCGGCCCGCCGGATTCCAAAAGGCGAGGAGCGCTGACCTTCTGCCGAAGGTATTCTGACCGGTGCCCATGAACCTACCGACCCGACCCCGTCCCCTGCCCCAGCCGGATGTACCCGCCAAGACGCTCCTGGTGGTGGAGGACGACCGCGCCACGCTGAGCCTCTACCGCGCGGGCCTGAAGGGCCTGGTGGGCTTCAAGATCATCATGGCGGAGAACGGCGGACAGGCCCTGGACATGCTGCGCCAGGAGCCGGTGCACGTGCTGGTGACCGACCTCAACATGCCGGTCATGGACGGCTTCAACCTCATCGCCAAAGCCAGCCGGCTCTATCCCCAGATCCCCATCATCGTCATGACCGGCCTGGATCAGAGCCAGCACCTGAACACCCCGCTCCAGCTGGGCGCCATCCGCATTCTCACCAAGCCGCCCCGCCTCACCCTGCTCATGGACGCCATCAAGTCGGCTGCGGCCCTCGAACCCAGCGGCCTGATCCGCGGCATCGGGCTGAACAGCATCCTCCAGCTGCTGAACTGGGAGAAGAAGTCCTGCACCCTCACGGTGAAGTCTGAAGCGGGCATGGGCCTGATGTATCTCAAATACGGCGAGGTGGTCCATGCTGCCTACCGCACGGACGAGGGCCTTCCGGCTGCCTACGAAATCCTCACCTGGGATCGCCCCGACATCGAGTTCGTGGAGACCTGCCGGGTGGATCCCAGCATCGACCTGCCCCTCACCGAGCTCCTGATGAATGCCGCCCTGCTCACGGACACCCGCCGCCCTGAGTTCGGCGAAGCTTGACCATACCCAGTTTTGTTGAGCACTCAATGTGGTCAGACCGGTCTGTGCTGGGGGCCTCAAGCTTGACGATTCGGGCGGAATTCAGGGCAAGTTTGGGACTTTCGTCAAAACCGCACTTCGGAGCGGTCCAAAGGGCACCTATCGGGGAATAATGGCGCCTGTGCGGCCCCGCGGGGGCCCCTTCCCAGGCAGGTGTCCATGTCCCAGCTGAAGCCCTTCCGCGCGTTCCGCCCCCGGCCCGAACTGGCCGCCCAGGTCGCCGCCGTCCCCTATGACGTGGTGAACACCCAGGAGGCTGCCGAGCTGGCCAAGGGCAACCCCCACTCTTTCCTCCACGTGGGCCGGCCGGAGATCGACCTGCCCGCGGGCATCGACGTCCACGCCGACGAAGTCTACGCCAAGGGCGTGGCCAACCTGCGCGGCCTCATCGAGAGCGGCACGCTGTTCCACGAGAACACCCCCTGCCTCTACGTCTACCAGCAGAAGATGGGCGATCACGTGCAGGCGGGCCTGGTGGGCCTCTGCTCCGTCGAGGAATACGAGAACGGCACCATCAAGCGCCACGAGTTCACCCGCAAGGACAAGGAAGACGATCGCACCCGCCACGTCACCGAGCAGGCGGCCAACGCCGAGCCGGTCTTCCTCACCTACAAGGCCGTGCCCTACATCGACCACATCGTGAATGACATCCGCAAGCAGATCCCCGTCTATGACGTGGTCACGCCCGATGGCATCGGCCACACCGTGTGGGTGGTGTCCGGCGAGACGGTGGTCTACGAGCTGGTGCACCTCTTCAACGGCGTGGACGCGCTCTACATCGCCGACGGCCACCACCGCACCGCCGCCGCCATCCGCTACGGCCAGGCCCGCCGCGCCGAGGCCAAGGCCAAGGGCCTCACCCCCGACGGTGAGGAGCCCTACGAGAGCTTCATGGCCGTGGTCTTCCCCCACGACCAGCTGAAGATCATGGACTACAACCGCGTGGTGAAGGACCTCAACGGCCTGACGAAGGAGGCCTTCCTGGCCAAGGTCGGCGAGAAGTTCGACGTGGCCGTCTCCACGCACCGCGCGGCCCAGGCACCCACCACCTTCGGCATGTATCTCGGCGGCACCTGGTACGAGCTGAAGGCCAAGCCTGGCTCCTTCCCCGCCAGTGACCCCGTGCGTGGCCTGGATGTGAGCATCCTGCAGGAGAATCTGCTCAACCCCATCCTCGGCATCGATGATCCGCGCACCAACACGCGCATCGACTTCGTGGGCGGCATCCGCGGCATGGACGAACTGGAGCGCCGCGTGAAGGAAGGCTGCGCCGTGGCCTTCTCCGTGTATCCCACCTCGCTCACCCAGCTCATGTCCGTCGCCGACGCCGGCGAGGTCATGCCGCCCAAGTCCACCTGGTTTGAACCCAAGCTGCGCTCCGGACTGCTGGTCCGGATGTACGAAGGCTGAGGAACTTGAAAAGAAACACCGATTTTTAACCGCAGATTGCGCAGATGAAAACAGATCAGATCTTTATATCTGCGCCCATCTGCGACATCTGCGGTTTCAAAAGCAGATGATTTCTTTATTGCCCGACTGACACAACACCCATCGGAGTTTTCATGAACATCCTCATCGCCGATGCCTTCGACGCGAAGCTACCGGAGCGCCTGGCACCCTTCGGCACCGTCAGCAACGACATGGGCACCCTGGGCGACGCCCACGTGCTGCTCGTCCGCTCCAAAACTAAGGTCGACGCCGATCTCGTGGCCGAGGCCCCGAACCTCAAGCTCGTCATCCGGGGCGGCGTGGGCATGGACAACGTGGACAAGAAGCTCTGCGCCGAGAAGGGCATCAAGGCCATGAACACGCCCCGCGCCAGCAGCGTCGCCGTGGCGGAGATGGCCATGGCCTTCATGGTGGCCATCCCCGCGCGCCTCATCGAGGCCCATGTCTCGATGAAGGAAGGCAAGTTCCTCAAGAACGAGCTGAAGCGCACGGAGCTGTTCAAGAAGACCTTGGGCCTCATTGGCGCTGGCGCCATCGCCAGCGAAGTGGCCAAGCGCGCACAGGCCTTCGGCATGGAGGTGATCGCCTTCGATCCCTTCCTGAAGGAGCACCCCATTGCGAAGCTTGTGAGCCTGGATGAGCTGGCCGCCAAGGCCGACGTCATCAGCATGCACACGCCCCTCACCGACGAGACCCGGGGCATGGTCAATGCCGACTTCCTGGCCAAGACCAAGGATGGCCTCATCCTCATCAACACCGGTCGCGGCAAGTGCATCGTTGATGCGGATGTGGCCGCGGCGCTCGCCAGCGGCAAGCTCCGCGCCTACGGCACGGACGTGTGGCCCAGCGATCCGCCCCCAGCGGACTGCCCGCTTCTCACGGCCCCCAATGTCTTCATGGCGCCCCACATCGGCGCCAGCTCCAAGGAGAACCTCGGCCGCATCGGCGACGAGGTGGTGTTGATCCTCACCGATTTCAAAGCCTAGGAGGGTTCCATGACCCATCGCGCGATCAACTTCTACGCCGGCCCTGCCGGCCTGCCCCTGCCCGCCCTCGAGCGCGCCAAGGAAGAGCTG
>Ga0265327_10003665_pt1 | contig 14407 bp, 13 predicted proteins | sample 41621metaG_FD_202089 | JGI IMG/M metagenome (GOLD analysis project Ga0265327, IMG submission 202089) | Rhizosphere microbial communities from Carex aquatilis grown in University of Washington, Seatle, WA, United States - 4-16-21 metaG | ecosystem: Host-associated > Plants > Roots > Rhizosphere... | reverse complement strand
GGAGAGGACCAGCGCGAGCAGCAGCGCGCCCATGCGCGGGGCGGTGAGACTTTTGGTTTTCTTGAAACAGGGATTCATTGGATCGTCTATCGAAATGGCAGGCGAGGAAGAACGGGCCTGATTTTCGAGTAGCGTCCCTTTGTCTGAAGCCCTTTGTTTCGTTTGCAACACGATGTCTGTTTTGAAGAACAAGGCATGTCTTTGCACACGCGGCAGATGGCGGCGGCTGGCGAGAATTCGCGACTAGTTGCCGCCGCCTGAGCTTTCGCCCACAGCGGCAACTGTCCCGGCCACATGCCGGATCGCATCGACCACCCTTAGCGGCGAATAGGCGTGGATGTTGTGCCCGCTGTTCGTCTTCTCGTCCAACTCGGCATCCAGGGCACCGGCGAGAAGCCTTTGCATCGCACGCCATTCCGCGAATGTGACGCCGCCGGCCGACTGCTGCTGCGCCGATGCGGTGGGTCGGAGCCAGGGCTTGTCGCCGGAAAGCACGACCGCAGGCAGCCGGCGCATGGGCGGCAGCGCGTCGGTTTCAGCGAAAGCATCGAGCAGCATGACGGCCTCAGGCGCCTCGGGGAAGGAGCGCCGATTGAGCGCATCCCAGGTCGACAGCTGACCCGTGTCCGCCACCTGCCGGATCAGCGGCGAGACCGCATCGACCATGACCAGCCCGCTCACGTCCGCCGGCCACTTCTGCGCCATGAGCATGGCGACGACGCCGCCGTAGGAATGAGGCACGAGCAGGTAGGGGCCGGGCTCGCCGGCGGCGGCCAGCAGGCGATGCAGGTCCTCCGCGTCCTGGTCGGCCGCATGCGGCTGGGCCACCGGCGTCGACAGGTCGGGTCCGTCCAGCCTCACGCCGGGTCGGTCATAGGCGCAAACCCGGGCGAAGCGCGCGACCGACGGAAACACTGCGGCATCGCTCTGCACCAGTTGGCCCTCGCCCCAGGCCAGCGCGTCGTAGTCGGCGCCGTGCGCCGGATCGCCCGGCGCCAGCACCTCGCTCCAGTCGGCCGCGCCATTGCCCTTGCCGGAGATCAGCACCACCGTCGGCAAGCCGCGGTTGCTGCCGCTGCATTGCAGGTACATCTGCCGGCCGCCGCCGACGGGCACCAGGCCGGCGAAATCCGCCTTCGCGGGAGAAGCAATCGCGACTGCCATCGGCGCCGAGCCGCCACCGCAACCGGCCAGAGCCACGAGGATGGCGGCGATGCCAGCGCCACGCAGCGCGCATCGGCGAAAGGAAGCGCGAGTCATGAATCGCGTTGGGTTCTTGTTGGTGCAACTACTGCTGTTCGGCGCGGCCTGATCCTACCGTTTGCCTTTTGGAGATCTTCGGGGCGTTTGGAGGTATGTTCCGTGGCTGGAATCAACAAGCCTTTTTTTGCCCCATGCGAATCGCCACCTGGAACGTCAACTCCCTCACCGCCCGCCTGCAGCACGTGCTCGACTGGCTGGCCGCCAATCCGGTCGACGTGCTGTGCCTGCAGGAGCTCAAGCTCACTGACGACAAGTTCCCGCTGGAGGAACTCAGGTCCGCCGGCTACGAAGCCGCCTTCTTCGGCCAGAAGACCTACAACGGCGTCGCGATCCTGAGCCGCGCGCCGGTGCGCGACGTGGTGCGCAACATCGTCGGATTCACCGACGAGCATTCGCGAGTCATCAGCGCCACCCTCGACACGCCGGCCGGCGACCTGCGCATCGTCAACGGCTACTTCGTCAACGGCCAGGCGCCGGACAGCGAGAAGTTCGTCTACAAGCTCAAGTGGCTCGACGCACTGCATCTGTGGCTGGCCGGCGAGATGGCGGCGCATCCGAAGCTGGTGCTGCTGGGCGACTTCAATGTCGTGCCGGAAGACCGCGACAGCTACGACCCGGTCGGCCTGGCCGAGACCATCCATCACTCGACACCCGAGCGGGATCGCTTCAAGGCGCTGCTGGGCCTCGGGCTCACCGACAGCTTCCGCCTCTTCGACCAGCCCGAGAAGAGCTACTCGTGGTGGGACTACCGCATGCTCGGCTACCAGAAGAACCGCGGCCTGCGCATCGATCACATCCTGGTGAGCCAGGCGCTGCTGCCGCGCGTCCAGGGCTGCACCATCGACCGGGTGCCGCGCAAGTGGGAGAAGCCCAGCGACCACGCGCCGGTGATCCTCGACCTGGCCGACTGAAGCCCGGACAAGCATCGGATGAGGAGCGCCGGATGAGCCTCGCACTTCGACGCCTCGCCACCCCTATGGCAAGGGTGCTGGTCATGGCGCTGGCCCTCGGGCTCTGCGGCTGCGAACTGCTGAAGCCGGGCGACAAGAGCGAAGGCGGCGCTTCCCGCAGCACCTCCGCGGCAAGCGAAACCGGCCCCACGGGCAAGGTGCCGACGGTGCGCCTCATCACCGCGCAGACGCCGGCCATTCGCTCCTATCGCAAGATCGGCGCGGCTCACATCTACAAGGTCTATCCCAAGCGCATCTACAAGGGGAAGATCCCGCCGCTGGTCTATGCGGTGGTGGTGACCGAGACCGACATCGACGACAAGGGCAACGTCACCGGCGTCTACTTCAGCCGCACGCCCAGCCACGCGCCGGAGGTCAGCGGAAAGATCGCCGAGCTGATCAAGGCGGCCTCCCCGCTGCCCAATCCGGGCAAGATCGGCGGCCACACCTATGTGGAGACCTGGCTGTGGGACAAGAGCGGGCAGTTCCAGCTCGACTCGCTGACCCTGGGTCAACGCAGCAGGTAACTCGCCCCGAGCGGCTTCGAGCCGCGCTACTCCAGCCCCAGTTCCTGGATCTTGCGGGTGATCGTGTTGCGCCCGATGCCGAGCTTCTGCGCGGCCTCGATACGGCGGCCGCGGGTGCTGGCCAGCGCGGTGAGGATCAGCCTCGATTCGAAGCGCCGCGACAGCGCGTCCCAGACGTCGTTGCGGCCCGCGGCCAGCATGTTCTGCGCCTCGATCTCCAGGCCGCCTTCCCATGCCAGCGTCGATCCGGCCGATGCAAGCGCAGCCGGCGCGACGGGAGATGGCGCCGCGAAGGGCGCAGGCGCCGCATGCTCGCGCTCGACCATCGCCGCCGCCGCTGACAGTGGCGCGGCATGCACGGCGTCGACCACGGCGGGGGCCATCACCTCGGGCGGCAGGTCCTTGGTCTCGATCAGCTGGGCCGGCGCCATCACCGTGAGCCAGTGGCAGATGTTCTCCAGCTGGCGCACGTTGCCGGGGAAGGCGAAGGTGGCCAATTGCGCCAGCGCGGCCTCGGAGATGCGCTTGGGCTCGACGCCCAGCTGCTTGGCGCTCTGCTGCAGGAAATGGCGGGTCAGCGCCGGCACGTCCTCGCCGCGCTCGCGCAATGCCGGCAGGCGCAGCCTGATGACGTTGAGCCGGTGGAAGAGGTCCTCGCGGAAACCGCCCTGCTTGACGCGCTGCTCCAGGTCCTGGTGGGTCGCGGCGATGACTCGCACGTTGGCCTTGACCGAGTTGTGGCCGCCAACGCGGTAGAAGTGTCCGTCGCTCAGCACGCGCAGCAGGCGCGTCTGCAGATCGAAGGGCATGTCGCCGATCTCGTCGAGGAACAGCGTGCCGCCCTCGGCCTGTTCGAAGCGGCCGCGCCGCATGGTCTGCGCGCCGGTGAAGGCGCCGCGCTCGTGGCCGAAGAGTTCGCTCTCGAGCAGGTCCTTGGGAATGGCCGCGGTGTTGATCGCCACGAAGGGCCCGCTGGCGCGCGGCGAATGCTTGTGCAGCGCGCGCGCGACCAGCTCCTTGCCGGAGCCCGACTCGCCGGTGATCAGCACCGTGACGTTGCTCTGCGACAAGCGGCCGATGGCGCGGAAGACATCCTGCATCGCAGGCGCCTGGCCCAGCATCTCGGGCGCCGCCGCCATGCGTTCCTCGGCGACCTCCTCGCGCTGGCTCTCGTCGACCGCGCGGCGGATCAGCTCGACCGCGCGCGGCAGGTCGAAGGGCTTGGGCAGGTATTCGAAGGCGCCGCCCTGGAAGGCGGAGACCGCGCTGTCCAGGTCGGAGAAGGCGGTCATGATGATGACCGGCAAGCCGGGATGCTTGGCCTTGATCTTGTCGAGCAGGTCGAGGCCCGAGCCGCCCGGCATGCGGATGTCGCTGACCAGCACCTGGGGGCCCTGGAGCTCGTCGTCGGCGGCCGCTTCGAGCGCTGCCAGCACTTCGCGGGTATTGGTGAAGCTTCGGGTCGGCAGGTCTTCGCGCAGAAGCGCTTTTTCCAGCACAAAGCGGATCGATTGGTCATCGTCCACTATCCAGATCGGCTTCATGCAGCTCCTTCTTGCTTGGCTGCTAGGGCAGCGGTATCAGTATCTTGAAATCGGTCCGGCCCGGAACGCTGTCGCACTCGATCATCCCGTGATGCTGCTGCACGAAGGTCTGTGCCAGCGTCAATCCGAGGCCCGTCCCGCCTTCCCTGCCGGAGACCAGCGGGTAGAAGATTCGGTCCTTGATCGCGTCCGGCACACCCGGTCCATTGTCGATGACATGCAATTCCAGTGCCAGTCGATACCACTGCTTGTTGAAGATCACCTGGCGCGCGATCCGGGTCTTGAAGGTGATCTGCGCGTCGCCCGCGGCGCGCCGCTCGGCCAGTGCCTGCGCGGCGTTGTGGACGATGTTGAGCGTGGCCTGGATCAGCTGCTCGCGGTCGCCGCGGAATTCCGGGATCGACACGTCGAAGTCGCGCTCGATCTGCAGGTCTCGCGGAAACTCGGCCAGGATCACCGAGCGCACGCGTTCGCAGACCTCGTGGATGTTGACGTCGCCCACCACATGCGGCCGGCGGTGCGGCGCGAGCAGCCGGTCGACCAGGGTCTGCAGCCGATCGGCCTCGTGGATGATGACCTGCGTGTATTCGATCAGGTCGCGCGACTCGACCTCCATCTGCAGAAGCTGCGCCGCGCCACGGATGCCGCCCAGCGGGTTCTTGATCTCGTGCGCGAGATTGCGGATCAGTTCCTTGTTCGCTTGAGTCTGGTCGAGCAGGCGCTCCTCGCGGTCCTGGCGCACCTGCAGCTCGAGCGGCGACATCTCGATGATCAGCTCGCCCGCCTTGTCGCTCTGCGCGAGCGTGACCAGCACCGGCATCAGCTCGTGATTGACGCGCCGCAGCAGCGCCTCGTAGCGCAGCGTGGCGAAGTCGTTGCTGCGGGCACCGTCGATGGCGGTGCGCAGCACCTGGGGCTCCTGGAAGCAGGCGCCGAACTGCGAGCCTTCGAGCGTGCGGCGCGAGGTGCCGAGCGCGTCTTCCAGGCCCGAGTTGGCGAACAGCACCGATCCGTCGAAACGGATGACTGCGATGAGGGTGGCGAGCAGGTCGAAGGCCTGGAAGCGCTTCGCCGGCCCCGGGACCTTGCCGAAGGCCATGCTCAGCTCGCGAGCGGCGCGCGCCCGGCGGCCGGCTTCACTGGGGCGCCGGCATGCGGGAGAGTTCGCGCTGGATGCCGTCGATGTCGCTCTGGTTTCGCGCGATCTGGGCCTTCATGTCAGCCACACGGTCGAGGTACTTCTGGTAGTTCTTGCTCTCGCTGCCCTGCTTCTCGGGCTCGCCGTTGTTGTAGTCCTTGAGCAGTTCGGCCTGGCGGTCCTGGGCCTTCTTGAGCTCCGCCTGCAGCACCGTCCGGGCCTCGCCGTCGCGCGCGCGCTGGTCGGCGCCGTCGACCCTCGGGCTGCCGGCCGGCGAGCGCACCGCCGAAGAGGCCGACGGGGCCGCCGAGGCATAGGAGCGCGTGCCCTGGACGATCGTGATGTTGCCGCCTTCCATCACCTTGCAGCCGCGCCGCTGGGCATCGGCGGCGTCGTTGGTGTATTCGTTGCCGGCGCAGCGCCAGACACGCTCCTGTGCCTGGGCCTGCACGCCGATCGCCGCCAGAGCGGCCAGCAGAAAAATGGAGTGAGTCTTCATGGATCCTGGGTGTTTGCCGCGCCGGCTGGCATTTTCCTGCAATTCGAAGCCGGCGCCATCGCGCCCGACCCGTAGAACTAAAAAGGGACGGCAAGCCGTCCCTTTTTTAACGAAGACAGTTGTCTTTACAGCGAGTAATACATGTCGAACTCGACCGGATGCGAGGCCATGCGGAAGCGCGTGACTTCCTGCATCTTGAGGTCGATGTAGGCATCGATGTAGGCATCGGTGAAGACGCCGCCCTTGGTCAGGAAGGCACGGTCCTTGTCGAGATACTCCAGCGCCTGGTCGAGGCTGTGGCAGACGGTCGGGATCATCGCGTCTTCCTCGGGCGGCAGGTGGTAGAGATCCTTGGTGGCGGCTTCGCCCGGATGGATCTTGTTCTCGACGCCGTCGAGGCCGGCCATCAGCAGCGCGGCGAAACCGAGGTACGGGTTCATCAGCGGATCGGGGAAGCGTGCCTCGACGCGGCGGCCCTTCGGATTGGCCACGAAGGGGATGCGGATCGATGCCGAGCGGTTCTTGGCCGAATAGGCCAGCTTCACCGGGGCTTCGAAGCCGGGCACCAGGCGCTTGTAGCTGTTGGTGCCGGGGTTGGTGATGGCGTTCAGCGCGCGGGCGTGCTTGATGATGCCGCCGATGTAGTGCAGGGCGAAGTCGCTCAGGCCGGCATAGCCGTCGCCGGCGAACAGGTTCTTGCCGTCCTTCCAGACCGACTGGTGCACGTGCATGCCGGAGCCGTTGTCGCCGACGATCGGCTTGGGCATGAAGGTGGCGGTCTTGCCGTAGGCGTGGGCCACGTTGTGGATCACGTACTTCTGCAGCTGGACCCAGTCGGCGCGCTGGATCAGCGTGCTGAACTTGGTGCCGAGTTCCATCTGGCCGGCATTGGCCACTTCATGGTGATGCACTTCGACCGGGATGCCGAGCGACTCGAGCACCAGGCACATCTCCGAGCGCATGTCCTGGAAGCTGTCGACCGGCGGAACCGGGAAGTAGCCGCCCTTGGTGGCCGGGCGATGGCCGGTGTTGCCGTGCTCGTAGTCCTTGTCGGTGTTCCAGGACGCCTCTTCCGAGTCGATCTTGACGAAGCAGCCCGACATGTCGTTCTTCCAGCGCACGCTGTCGAAGACGAAGAATTCGGGCTCGGGTCCGAAGTAGGCGGTGTCGCCCAGGCCCGATGCCTTCATGTACGCCTCGGCGCGCTTGGCCAGCGAACGCGGGTCGCGCTCGTAGGGCTTGCCGTCGGCCGGGTCGACCACGTCGCAGGTCAGGATCATCGTCGTCTCTTCGAAGAACGGGTCGATGTTCGCGGTGTTCGGGTCGGGCATGAGCTGCATGTCCGAGGCCTCGATGCCCTTCCAGCCGGCGATCGACGAGCCGTCGAAGGCATGGCCCGAGGTGAACTTGTCTTCGTCGAAAGCGGAGACCGGCACGGTCACGTGCTGTTCCTTGCCGCGGGTGTCGGTGAAGCGGAAGTCGACGAACTTGACCTCGCTTTCCTTGACTAGTTTGAGTACATCGGCGACGGTCTTTGCCATCAAGGTTCTCCTAGATTGGATGGTTGTTGGAAGTGCGGATTGAGAATGCAGTTTCTATGCCATTGTCCTAGGGCTTTGCGGCCCCTTGTCCGACATGGCGCGACCCGAAATGGAACAGTTCGCGACTTAAATGGTGCCTCGGCGCCTATCGCACCAATTCGGGGCCTATTCTTGCACCGAAATCGCGCAGGCCGCCCAGGAGTTGGGCGTAGGCTGCATCGACCCGATTCGTGTCGCCCTTGACCCCCAGCTCGATGTGACGGCCGTGCTCGGGATGGTCCACGCTCGGCAGGCTGAAAACCCGGATGCCCGGATGGGCGCGCTCGACGGCCTCCATCAGCGGCGTCAGCGAGGCCTCCATGGCGCCGTAGACGATCACCGATTTCTCGACCGCGCGGCCCCGGGCGAAGAGCTGTGCGTAGCGGCCGTCGAGCACCCATTCGATCATCGGCCAGGCCATCACCGGGAAGCCGGGCACGAAGTGCACGTCGGCCACGCTGAAGCCGGGAATCTTGTTGTAGGTGTTGGGGATGATCTTCGAGCCCAGCGGGAACACGCCCATGTTGAGGCGGTGCACGTTGTCGGGGCGGTCGGGCTCGTAGGTCGTGCCCTGCTCCCGGGCGGTGTCCTGCATGCGCTCGCGGATCAGCAGTTCGGCCTCCGGATGCAGCGCCAGCGGCACGCCCAGCGCGGCGGCCGCGCACTGGCGCGTGTGGTCGTCGGGCGTGGCGCCGATGCCGCCGGTCGAGAAGACGATGTCGCCCGACCCGAAGGCGCGGCCCAGGGCGGCGGTGATGCGCTGCGGCACGTCGCCGACGTATTCGGCCCAGCCCAGTTCCAGGCCGCGCGCGGCGAGAAGTTCGATCACCTTCGGCATGTGCTTGTCGACGCGCTTGCCCGACAGGATTTCGTCGCCGACGACGATGAGGCCGATGGTTCGGGTCATGATGTTTTTTGCTCGCAAGGTGCGGATGTTGGAAGGTCGCGCATCAAGGTGCGCTCCATTGGCTCGCGACCGCGGCGACGTCGGTCGGCGCGGCCATCGAATTCGAGATGGCCGCCGCCGCCCGCTGGCTGCGCAGGCGCGCCAGCGCGTCGAGGCAATAGTGGGAGAACCACAGCGCGCAGAAGGCGAAGACCAGGGTGTAGATCCAGATCGCCAATGGCACCAGCACGAAGAAGGCGGCGGCGAAGATCAGGCCCGAGGCCCACACCAGACTCGGCGCCGCTCCCAGGTAGCCGCACAGCACGCCGATGCCAAGCAGGGGCAGCCGATGGGCGCGCAGCAGCGCCTCGCGCTCCTCGGGGCTCGCATGCTCGGCCAGCGCATCGAAGCTCATCACCCGGTAGGTCAGCCAGCCCCAGATCAGCGGCGGCAGGATCAGCACCAGCGGCGGTATCAGCCACAGCGGCATCGACACCACCAGCGCGAGAAGGGCCAGCACGGTGAGGCCGATCGAGCGCGCCAGGCTGCCGAGGAAGGAACTGCCCTTCTTGCGCTCCAGGGTCGGGAAGCGGCGTTCGGCCACCAGGCGGGTCAATGCCGGCGCCATGAAACCGGCCACGATCAACAGCGAGACCACCACGATCAGCGGCGTCGCCGCGACCACCACCACCAGCGGAGCCAGGGCCGCGGTGACGTTGCCGGAGGTGAGCCGGCCGATCCAGCCCCAGAAGCTGGACAGCAGCGGCCAGGCGTCGAGCGCGCTGCGCGTCCAGGCCACCGATGCATCCCAGAAGAAATAGCCGAGCAGCGCCGCCAGCGCGACCATCAGCCCGAACGGCAGGATCGACAGGAGCATCACCCGCGGGTGCAGGCAATAGGCGACCGCGCGCCAGAAGGAGTCGAGGAGAAGACGCATCGGGTGTCGAGGATAACGCCAGCGCGTGAAGCCCCGGCTCAGCCAGCGGTCAGGCTGCCGCCTTGCCGCTGTCCGACGGCGCCCGCGCGGCACGCGCGCTGCGCAGTTCCTCGACCTCCTGCGCCCGCAGCCAGCGCCACTGGCCCGGCGCCAGGTCGGCCGGCAAGCCGAGGCCGCCGATGCGCGAGCGATGCAGCGCCTCGACCCGGTTGCCGACCGCCGCGAGCATGCGCTTGACCTGGTGGTACTTGCCCTCGGTCAGCGTCAGGTCGAGCCGCAGCGGACCGGTGATCGCGCAGGCCGCGGCGCGCACCGGCTTCGGATCGTCGTCGAGCACCACGCCGGCCAGCAGCCGCTCGACCTGCGACGCGTCGACCGGATGCTTCACCGTCACCTCGTAGACCTTCGGCACATGGTGCTTCGGCGAGCCCATGCGGTGGATGAACTGGCCGTCGTCGGTCAACAGCAGCAGGCCGGTCGTGTCCTGGTCGAGCCGGCCGATCGCCTGCACGCCCTGCACCGCGCCCTTGTTGGGACGAAGGCGCAGCGGCGACGGCAGCAGCGTGTAGATGCTCGGGTAGGTCGAGGGCTTCTGCGAGCATTCGGTGCCGGCCGGCTTGTGCAGCATCAGGTAGGCCTTCTCGTGGAATTCCCAGTCGCTGCCCTGCACCGTGAAGCGCAGGCCATCGGCCACGTCGAAGTCCGCGCCCGGGTCGTCGACCGGCGCGCCCTCGACCTTCACGAAGCCCTGCTGGACCAGCCCGGCGCAGACGCGCCGCGTACCGAAACCCTGGCTGTAGAGGATCTCTTCGAGGCGCATCGGTCAGAAGCCGAGGGCCAGGCCGGTGTCGTGGCGCGGATCGTTGGCGCCATAGAAGCGGTTGTCCCCGACCGGCTTGCCGCCCAGCGAGGGCGCGCCGACCAGGATCGCCTCGACCTGGTTGATCGGCCGACCCGGCTCCAGGCGATGGCCCATCGCGCCGAGCAGCTTCTCGGTGTCGGGGCTCAGCGCAAAAGGCTCGACCGTGGTCAGGTCCGGCATCCACTGATGGTGGAAGCGCGGCGCATCGACCGCTTCCTGCACGTCCATGCCGTAGTCGACCACGTTGAGGATGGTGTGCAGCACGGTGGTGATGATCCGGCTGCCGCCGGGCGTTCCCAGCACCATCACCGGCTTGCCGTCGCGGGTGAGGATGGTCGGGCTCATCGAGCTCAGCGGCCGCTTGCCCGGGGCGATCGCGTTCGCGCTGCCCTGCACCAGGCCGTAGAGATTGGGGGATCCCGGCTTGGCGCTGAAGTCGTCCATGGTGTCGTTCAGCAGCACGCCGGTGCCGGCCGCGGTGACGCGCGCGCCGAACCAGTCGTTGAGCGAATAGGTCACTGCCACCGCATTGCCCCACTGGTCGGCGATGGAGTAGTGGGTGGTGTTGCTGCCCTCGTGCGGCGCGATGCCCGGCTGCAGGTCCTGCGAGACGCTCGCGTGCTGCGGATCGATGCCGGAGCGCAAGCGGGCAGCGTAGGTTTTGTCGACCAGTCGCTCGACCGGGTTGCTGACGAAGTCCGGATCGCCGAGGTAGTTGTTGCGGTCGATGTAGGCGCGGCGCATGGCCTCGATCTGGTAGTGCACGCCCTGGGCCGAGCGAAAGCCCAGCGACTTCAGCGGATAGCCCTCGAGGATGTTCAGCATCTCGCAGATCGCCACGCCGCCGGAACTGGGCGGCGCCGCCGAGATGACCCGATAGCCGCGGTAGTCGCATTCGACCGGCGGCAGTTCGCGCGTCTTGTACTGGTCGAGGTCGGCCTGGGTGATCAGGCCCTGGCCGCCCTGGCTCGATGCCACCAGCGCGTCGGCCACCGGGCCCTTGTAGAAGCCATCGACGCCGCTTCGGCTGATCGCCTTGAGCGTCCTGGCCAGGTCCTTCTGCACCAGCACCTGGCCGACCGCGTAGGGCTCGCCACCTTTCAGGAAGATCGCCGCGCTCGCCGGGTCGTGCCGGAAGTCGGCCGTCGCCTGCGCGAAGATTTCGACGTCGCCCTGCTCCAGCACGAAGCCGCGCTCGGCCAGCGTGATCGCCGGCGCGACCAGCGCCCGGCGCTTCATGGTGCCGTAGCGCTCGCGCGCCCATTCAAGTCCGGAGACGGTGCCCGGCACCCCAACGGCCAACTGGCCCCGGGTGCTGAGGCCGTCGACCACCTTGCCGTCGCCGTCCAGGTACATGTCGGCGCTCGCGGCAAGCGGCGCCTTCTCGCGAAAGTCCAGGAAGAAGGTGCGGCCGTCGGCGAGCCGCGCGGTCATGAAGCCGCCGCCGCCCAGGTTGCCGGCCGCCGGATAGACCACCGCCAGGGCATAGCCGACCGCCACCGCCGCATCGATCGCATTGCCGCCGCGCTGCAGCACCCGCACGCCGACGTCGGTCGCCAGATGTTGCGCGGTCACCACCATGCCATTGGGCGCGGCGACCGGCACCTGCGACGCCGCGTACGGCTGCGTCGCGCCGGCCAGCGCCAGTGCCGCTGCCAGGACGACGCGCAGCGCCAAGCTCCATTGAGACTTTTTCATCGACTGCAGGGGGATGTGGGTGGCGCGGTGGGCTTCGCGCCGACGGCATCGAATATAGCTCGGACGCGGGAATGGCGAAGCCGGGGAGAGAAGAAGCTCGGTGGATGACGCGCTCGATCCTGTGACCATCGGGCCGCAGACGATCCGGGTCACCAAGGAACCCCGGCGCATCGCGCCGTGAATCGTGGTGATGTGGAGCAAACGGGCTGCAAGCGCCCGTCCTGGAGAGAGTATGGTGGAGCTGGGGGGATTTGAACCCCCGTCCGTCAGCCTTCGTCGCGCAGATCTACATGCTTAGCGATCTGATTTGAGTCTCGCCACCGGTGTCGCGCAGTCGCACGCTACACCGGCCGCCAGCACCCTATTTTCTCGTCCCGACCCAAGGTACCCGGATCAGGACCAGCCCATGTAGATTATCTTTGCAGCCGGGAGGTGTCGGATTGCTCCTTCACCCCCTTGCCCAGCCCATCGGCCTGCTGTTGCAAAGCTCACCGGCAATTAAGCGGCGAGTGCGAAACGTTCGTCGTTTGCAGTTAGTTTGTTTGAATCTGTTTTACGAGCGCATTCAGCTCGACATGCACCGCTGCGATTCCGAACCCACGTCGAAACCAGTGCAGCCCCAAGCCGTCTATTTTAGGCCTGATCGAGCCAGTGCAAGAGCTCGCCGGGCGAACTGATGCAGATATCCGCTTCCCAGCGCGCGGCGTCGGCCTGCTCGCCCATGTAGCCGTAGGCGGCTGCCACGGTGCCCATGCCGGCCGCCCGCCCCGCCAGGATGTCGCGTTCGTCGTCGCCCACGTAGATGCAGCGCTCCGGCGCCACGCCCAGTCGACGCGCCGCCTCGAAGAGCGGCTCCGGATGCGGCTTCGCAAAAGGCGTGGTGTCGCCGCTCACGATGGCGCCCGCACTCCCGAAGAGATCCATGGCGCGCGTCAGCGGCAGCGTGAAGCGCTCCGACTTGTTGGTCACCACGCCCCAGCGCAGTCCGCGCTGGCCGAGGGCCGCGATCAGCTCGGCAATGCCGGCGAAAGCCTGCGTGTTGCGCAGCATTCGGGTCTCGTAGCGGACGAAGAATTCCTCGCGCAGCTCGTCGAAGCCAGGCGCATCCGGTGCGATGCCGAAGGCAACGCCCAGCATGCCCCGGGCTCCGGCGCCCGCCATGGGGCGGTAGCGTTCGATCGGCAGCGACGGCAGCTCGCGCGCGATGCGCATCTCGTCGGCGGCAGCGCCCAGGTCGGGGGCGCTGTCGATCAGGGTGCCGTCGAGGTCGAACAGCACGGCGTCGCAGGTTGCACGGCGCATCACAGGCCGACCGCCGGCTTGCGGGTGGCAATCATGTAATTCACGCTGGTGTCGGCGCTCAGCCAATAGCGCCGGGTGATCGGGTTGTGCTGCATGCCGCGGGTCTGCTGGAGGTCGAGGCCGGCGGCGCGGCAATGGGCCGCGAGTTCGCTCGGTCGGATCAGCTTCTGGTATTCATGGGTGCCGCGGGGCAGCAGTCCCAGCAGGTATTCGGCGCCGACGATCGCGAACATGAAGGACTTCAGGTTCCGGTGGATCGTCGAGAAGAAGACCCAGCCGCCCGGCTTGGCCAGGTCGGCACAGGCCTTGACGACGGACGCCGGATCGGGCACGTGTTCCAGCATCTCCATGCAGGTCACCACGTCGAAGCTGCCAGGCTCCTCCGCCGCGAGCGCTTCCGCGCTGATCTCGCGGTATTTCACGCCGCGGGTGCCCGCCTCCAGCGCGTGCAGCTGCGCCACCTTCAGCGCCTTGGTCGCCAGGTCGATGCCCAGCACCTCGGCGCCCCGACGCGCCATCGAATCGGCCAGGATCCCGCCGCCGCAACCCACGTCGAGCACCCGCTGACCAGCGATGGGCACGATCCCGTCGATCCAGTCCAGGCGCAGCGGATTAATTTCGTGCAGCGGTCGGAATTCGCTTTCGAGATCCCACCAGCGATGGGCCAGTTCGGAAAATTTGGCCAACTCGGCCGGATCGGCATTCACGGTTTCGGTCATCCCGCGATTATGAAACGCAACCAATTGACCAAAGGCACTCCAAGGCGATCCATCGCGCCAAAGCCAATGCCCGATCGCGATCGGCCATAAAAAAACCCCGCCGAAGCGGGGTTCTGTTCAAGGATTCTTTCGAATCACTTGACTGCGCGGGTACCGACCACTTCGATTTCCACGCGGCGGTTCTGAGCGCGACCGGCTGCCGTACGGTTGTCGGCGATCGGCTGGCTCTTGCCCTTGCCTTCAGTGTAGACGCGGTTCTTTTCGATGCCCTTCGAGACCAGGTAGGCCTTGACGGCTTCAGCGCGACGCACCGACAGCTTCTGGTTGTACGCCACGGTACCGATCCAGTCGGTGTGACCCACGGCGATGATCACTTCGAGGTTCACGTCCTTGATCTTGGAGACCAGGTCGTCAAGCTTCGCGCGGCCTTCCGGCTTGAGAGCGTACTTGTCGAAGTCGAAGAAGGCGTCTGCAGCGAAGGTGACCTTCGAAGCGGTGACCG
>Ga0265327_10003664_pt1 | contig 14412 bp, 11 predicted proteins | sample 41621metaG_FD_202089 | JGI IMG/M metagenome (GOLD analysis project Ga0265327, IMG submission 202089) | Rhizosphere microbial communities from Carex aquatilis grown in University of Washington, Seatle, WA, United States - 4-16-21 metaG | ecosystem: Host-associated > Plants > Roots > Rhizosphere... | reverse complement strand
CTCATCCCCATGACCATCGGGTTCATGCTGTTCCACAACGGCCTGGACTGGCTGGCCAAGCTCCGCCGCCACAAGCCACATCACGGCACGGGCGAGATGCTGCCCCGCATGAACAAGTGGTTCCGCCTCACCCATGGGATGGTGATGGTCAGTTTCATTAGCCTCGTGGTCACTGGTTTCGCCCTGAAGTTCCCCGAAGCAGGCTGGGTCAAGCTCCTGGGTATGAGCGGCTCGCTTCGCGGCGTCCTGCACCGCATCGCTGCGGTCGTCATCATGGCCGCCACCATGCTGCACATCGTCCACTTGGTCCTGGTCAAGCGCGATCGCGTCATCGTGAAGGAACTGTTGCCCGGTCTGCAGGACGCGAAGGATATCCTCAACGCGATCCTCTACAACCTCGGCATGACCGACAAGCGCCCCACCTTCGGCATGTTCGGCTACGCCGAGAAGATGGAGTACTGGGCCTTCATGTGGGGCACCGTGGTGATGGCCGTGACCGGCATCCTGCTGTGGGCGCAGAACTGGAGCCTCAGCCGCTTCCCCATCTGGGTGATGGATGCCGCCACCGCGGCACACTACTACGAAGCCATCCTGGCCACGCTGTCCATCCTTGTGTGGCACTGGTATCTGGTGATCTTCGATCCTGAGGTCTATCCCATGGACATGGCCTGGCTGACGGGCAAGGCTTCGGCTGACCACATTCGCGAGACGCGTCCCGAGTATTACGCCGAGCTCATGAAGAAGACGGAATCGCACGACTCCGAGTCGCACTGAGCTTCAAACTGCTTCGGTAAGTGATGACAATTGCAGGGTTGAATTTCAACACCTGTGATTGTCATCACTGACGTGACACTTCTTTCGTCCCAGACTCGGTTGTGTAATGCTTGTGTCATTCACCTGGACTCGCTTCGAGTCACCCGCTGAGGAGCACCCATGCGCCGCATCACCCTGCTCACCGCCGCCCTGGTTCTGGCTCTGGCCCCCATCGCCAATGCCAAGCCCACCACCGTGAAGGGCGCCAAGTGCACCATCTGTCACGAGGGCTCCCCCAAGGACAAGAAGTTCAACGCGGCCGCCACCAAGATGTTCCCCAAGTACAAGGAAGACAAGTGCAAGGACTGCCACGCGATGGCCGATGGCAAGTTCACATCTAAGAAGGGCTGATCCGATCAATCGAATCAACAAAAGACGGCGCCGAATTCGGCGCCGTCTTTTTTGTGTGACTGGCGGGGACTACAAGCCCAGGAGGCTGCGCGCCTCGGTCTCCAGGCGGTCGAGCAGGCCCGCATCGGTTCGGCTCTGGAGGTAGACCTTCAGTTTGGGCTCGGTGCCACTGGGTCGGAAGGCAGCGAAGCCTCCCCCCTGAAGCCGGAACTTCAGCACATTGCTGAGCGGGATGGGCAGCGCGACGGCAGGGTTATCCGGCCGGTCCAGGATGGTCTCGCTCCGACCCTGGCTGTGCCAGAGTCCGGTCTGGAAGTCCTCCCAGCTGGTGACGGCCTCACCACCCAGCGTGGCCAGGCCGGCGGCGCGGATGCGCTCCATGGCCTCAGCGAAGCGCTTGGCGCCTCCTGGCCGGGGGTCTTCGAGGTTCACCAGGCGGTTGTGGAAGGTGCCGACGCGGGCCATGAGGGCTTCCACCGCCTCGAAGAGCGTCTGGCCCAGGGCCTTGTAGTGCCCCGCCATCTCGGCCACCACCAGGGCGGCGGTGACACCATCCTTGTCGCGCAGGCTGGGCAGGAGAAGCATGCCGTAACTCTCCTCGGCACTGAAGGCATACGCCTCGCCCAACTCGTCGAGGCGATCCATGCAGACGGCGATGTTCTTGAAGCCCGTCAGGGTCCAGACCACGGGAAGGCCGTGGTGGCGGGCCACTTCGGCCATGAAATCCGAGGTGACCACCGTACTTACCACAGCGCCCTTGCGGCCCTTCTGGTTGCAGAGGTAGTCGAGGGTCAGCGCGGCAAGGTCGTTACCTGACATGAGCTCCCAGGCGTCTTTGCGCTTGGCGACAACACCAATGCGGTCCGCGTCGGGATCGTTGGCCAGCACGAGTTCCGCGCTCATGGCATCTGCTTCCCGAAGCGGTGAGGCATAGGCTGCCAGCTCCTCGGGGTTGGGGCGGGGGGCGGTGGGGAAGGTGCCGTCCTGGACACCCTGGCTGGGGCTGATGGACAGCGGTATGCCCGCCGCCTCGAAGAGCGCGGGCACGAAGGCGATGCCGGTGCCATGGAAGGGCGTGTAGAGGATGCGGGCTGGCGTGAAGGCCTTGGGGTGCTGCAGCAGCCCCAGCCCAAGCGCGATGTAGGCCTGCTCAATCTCCTGGGGGATGGGCTTGATGCGGCCCTCAGGGGTCTTGGGCGGCTCCGGCACCACGGGCAGTTGGGCCATGTGCGCCTCGATTTCCGCATCCCAGGGATCCACCACCTGTCCGCCCAGATCGTTGTAGGCCTTGAAGCCGTTGTACTCCTTCGGATTGTGGCTGGCGGTGATGATGACGCCGCAGGCCGAGCCCAGGGCCTTCATGGCGAAGCAGAGGAAGGGCGTGGGCAGGGGACGGGAGCCGAGGAACACCTCATAGCCCGCTGCCGCCAACACTGCCGCGCTTTCCGCGGCGAAGACCTGGGAGTTGATGCGGGTGTCGTAGCCCACCACGGCAATCTTCTTGCTGGGCGCATGCTGCTGCGCGACGGCGGCGAGGGCCATGGTGGTGCGGCGCACGTTGGGCTGGTTCATGCGCCGCAGGCCCGCGGCCATGAAGCCCCGGAGGCCGCCGGTGCCGAAAGCCAGGGGTTCGAAGAAGCGATCGTCCAGTTCGGCGATCGCCTTCGCATCACCCGTTTCAGCGGCCTTCACCAGCGGCTCGAGGTCGGCGCGGAGCTCGGGTTCCAGGTAGGTGTAGGAGAGGTATTGTTTGGCGGCGCTCAGGGACATGGGGACCTCGCTGGAACGATGCTACGGGACTGGCTGATGGAAATGGATCACGCACCGCCAAGGGCGATGTCTTCGAGGAGGATACTGAGACCCGCGCTGCTGCCATACCAGCGGAGGTCGCTGCCCAGCGCCACGATGCGCGTGAGGAAGTCGCGGAGGTTGCCCGCGAAGGTGAGCTTGTCCACGGGCTCGGCCAGGACGCCGTCGCGGATGCGGATGCCGCTGGCGCCCACGCTGAGGTCGCCGCTGACGGGATCCACGGTGTGCAGGCCCATGATCTCGGTGATGAGGACACCATTCGCGGCCATGCGGTAGAGCGCTTCGGGCGCCGAGTTTCCCGGCAGGGGGAACAGGTTGAAGGTGGTGGCACCGGGCTGGCTGCCGAAGCCGCGACCGGCGTTGGCGGTGGGCGCCACGCCCATCTCTGCCGCAGTCTTGAGCGTGTGCAGGTAGGTCTTCAGCACACCGCCTTCCAGCAGCACATTGCGGCGGGTGGGCAAGCCTTCCGCATCCCACGGCTCAGAGCCCAGGGCTGGGCAGCCAGGGGCCTCGGCGAGGCGGCCGTCGTCCACCAGCGTGAGCAGGGGCGAGGCAATGCGTTCACCCAGCTTCCCGGCGAAGAGGCTGCGCTGCTTGAGCACGGACTCGGCGTCGAGCATGCCCGCCACGATGCCCAGCAGGTCCACGGCCACTTCCGGATGCAGCACGACGGCGTACTTGCCAGCGGGCAGGCGCTGGGGGTTGAGCTTCCGCTCACCCTTGAGGGCGGCCTCAGCGCCGATGGCGCGGAGGTCCAGGCCGGGGCGTCGAGCCACATCCCAGTGCCAGGCGGCCTGCCGCTCCTCGCCCTCAGCGACGGCGAGTTCGATGGATGCGGAGCAGCTGGAGCCCAGGTCTGGGGTGCGCACCCCTTTCTGCGTGAGCAGGAGGCTGGCGCCCGTGCCATCGCTCCAGGCGGCTTCGCGCACCGCGGCCACCTTCGTGGAGGCCTGCCGGGCTTGGGCTTCCAGCTCCAGGGCCCAGGCGATGCGCTGCTCGGGGGTGATGGCTTCCACGCTGGCATCGTAGCGGCTGGGCAGGTCATCGGTTCCGGAAGGATCCGCCTGGCGCAGCCAGGGATCCTCGTCCCCGAGGGCGCTCAGCTCCCAGGCCTGCGCGAACAGGTTGCGGAAATCGGTGGCCGCGAGATCGGTGGTGGTGGCCAGACCCGTGCGGAAACCCTTGCCGCCGGCGCGGATCACGCGCACGCCCAGGCCGCCGCGCTTGCTGACGGTGAGGTCTTCCAGGGCCCCGTTCTGCACCTTGGCCTTGCGGCTGCGGGAGACGGAGATGAAGGCCTCAGCGCCCTCGGCACCAAGCGTGAGTGCATGCTGGATGCCGTCCTGGAGGCGCGCCTCCAGGGACTCGGAAATGTAAGTCGAGAAGTCACTCATCTAGATCACGCTCGGCAGGGGTTCGGCGGTGCCGCCGACCACGAGGGCGGGGCAGAGGATGGTGGGCAGGGCGTCGCTGACGGGCACTCCTTGGCCGTCCTTGCCGCAGGTGCCGATATCGAAGTGGTGGAGGTCGCTGCCGATGCGGGTGAGATTCTTCAGCACCTCGGGACCGCAGCCGCTGAGGGTGGCGTTCTTGACGGGATATTTCGCCACGCCGTTTTCCACCCAGAAGCCCTCGGTCACCTGAAATACGAAGTTGCCGGTGACCGTGTCCACCTGACCCCCTCCCATGTGCTTCACGAGCAGGCCCCGATCGAGGTCGCGCAAGATGGCCTCGGGAGCCTCGCTGCCCGCCGCCAGGAAGGTGTTGCGCATGCGGGGAATGGGGAGGTGGCGGTAGCTCTCGCGCCGGCCGTTGCCCGTGGGCTCGACGTCCATCTTGCGCGAGGTCTTTCGCGACTGCAGGTAGGCCTTGAGGATGCCGTTCTCAATGAGCACCACGCGGCTCACGGGATGGCCCTCATCATCGATGGCTTGGCTGCCGCGCTTGTGGGGCAGGGTGCCGTCATCGATGATGGTCACGCCCTCGGCGGCCACCTTCTGGCCCAGCTTGCCTGCGAAGGAGCTCATGCCCGCCAGGGCGAGATCCGCCTCCAATCCATGGCCGCAGGCCTCGTGGATCATGGTGCCTCCGGCGCTGCTGCTGAGCACCACGGGGAACGTCCCTGCAGGTGCCGGCTGCGCATCAAGGGCCTGGATGGCCAGCCGCACGGCTTCATGCACCATGCGGGTGACGGCCTCGTCGGTGAACAGTTCGAAGCCACGGGTCTCGCCCAGGGGCTGGTAGCCCGTCTGCAGCTGGGTGCCATCACCGGCTGTGACATTGGCGCGCAGCACCACCTGGGTGCGGTGGTCCTCCGTGAGGCGACCGAACCAGGCACCAGCCGTGCACTCGGCGGCGGCGATCCACACGCGCTGGGTGCTATCGCCATAGCCCACGGAGACCTGCTTCAGGGCCCCGGGACGCAGGTTTTCAGCGTGTGCGCGGGCGAGGGTCTCCGCCTTGCGGACGAGGGCCACCTTCTCGGCCAAGGGCACCTGGCCTGGATCCTGGCTCACGGGACTGGGGGTGGGGAAGGCCTTCACGGTCAGTGCAGGGAGGTCCGCCGGAGTGCCCGTACCCGGTGCCGCCAGCGTCTTGGCGGATTCCGCCAGTTCGCCAAATGTCGGGGCGATGAGATCGGCGAAGCGGGTGGTCTCGCCATCCACCAGGCGCAGGCTGGCACCGAAGGTTTCCGAGGCCAGCACGTCTTCCATGCGGCCATCGTCCATGCCCAGGGCGTGTGCGCGACGGCGCTCTACGAACACCTCACCGTAGTCGCCTCCGCGGCTCAGCAGGTCGGTCAACACATCGCGCAGCTGGTCGGCGCTGAAGGGTGCAGGCATGTCGGTTCTCCACGTCCGCGCGCGGCGGACCTTCCAGTTTGACAGAAGGGTGGCCCCGGCCCCGGCGAGGGTTGGCAGGAGATCCCGACCGTCATTGCAAAGCACGAGGTCCGCGTGCAGGGCCCGCTCGGCGGACGTGGCCTGGGCCTTCAACCGCGCGATTGCAGCCTCCGTGCTCAGGCCATCACGGGTCATGATGCGCTCGAGGCGGAGCGGTTCCGGCGCATCCACGGTCCAGAAGGCATCGAAGTGATGCGCGATGCCCCGCTCCACCCAGAGCGCCGCTTCCACCACCACACCCAGGGTTGTGGCGGGCAAGGCGCTCAGGCGTGCATCCAGACGTGCTTCGATGCGCGGATGCAGGATGGTGTTGAGCCTGGCCCGGGCCGCGGCGTCCGAGAAGACCTGCGCGCCCACCCAGGCGCGGTCCAGCGAACCGTCGGACCGCAGCGCCGATGGGCCGAACGACTGCGCGACCGCCGCTAGGCCCTCGCTTCCGGGCTCCACCACCTCGCGGGCGAGGGCATCCGCATCGATCAGGACCCAGCCCATCGCCTGGAGCAGGCCTGCGACGAAAGACTTCCCAGCTGCGATGCCGCCGCTGAGGCCCAGGAGGGGATACGGTGTGTCGATCAGGGAGGCACCTCGCAATGGCATTGTGACCCAGGGATCAGGATGCCTGAATTGGCGTCGTGGGAAGGGCCTGCCTACCTGGGGTAAGGGTGCCCTATCCAATCCCGCCCTGGCCCTCTACACTGAACCGTCGAACAACACGGCCCGAGGCTTCATGAAAGACGCGTCTCCCGAACAAGCCATGGATCTGTCCCAGCTGGAAAAGCCAGTGCTGGAACTGGAGGCCCAGATCCGGGCCATGGAGATGGACCCGTCCCAGACCAAGGAACGGGAGAAGCTCGAAAAGAAGCTCGACAAGCTGAAAGCTGATCTCTTCACCAATCTGACGGACTGGCAGCGGGCCCAGCTGGCGCGCCATCCCAAGCGGCCCTACACGCTGGATTACCTGGAGCGCATCTGTGAGCGCTTCGAGGAACTGCACGGTGACCGCCGCTTCGGCGATGATGCCGCCATCGTCTCGGGCTTCGGCTGGATCGAAGGCAATCCCGTGATGGTCATAGGCCAGCAGAAGGGCCGGGATACCAAACAGAAGATCATGCGGAACTTCGGCATGCCCAAGCCCGAGGGCTACCGCAAGGCCCTGCGCCTGATGAAGCTGGCCGAGAAATTCCAGCGCCCCATCCTCTGCCTCATTGACACCCCCGGTGCCTATCCGGGCGTGGATGCCGAGGAGCGCGGCCAGGCCGAAGCCATCGCCCGGAACCTGCTGGAAATGGCCAAGCTCGAAGTGCCCGTGGTGGCGGTGGTCATCGGGGAAGGCGGCAGCGGCGGGGCCCTGGCCCTGGGCGTGGCCGACCGCGTGCTCATGATGGAGAACGCCATCTACTCCGTGATCTCGCCCGAGGGCTGCGCCTCCATCCTCTGGAAGGATGCCAGTCAGGCGCCCAAGGCCGCCGCGGCGCTCAAGCTCACGGCGCCGCACCTGCTGGAGCTGGGGATCATCGACGGCATCGTGAAGGAGCCCCTGGGCGGGGCCCACGCGGACTTTGACGCGGCCGCGGCCTCGCTGAAGGACGCGATCATCGACGCCTTCTCCGAGCTTTCCGATCTCTCGGCCGAGCAGCTGGTGGAAGAGCGGTATCAGAAGTTCGCCCGCATGGGCAGCGTGGGCTGAGGTGGCGGCCATGCGGTGGCGCCTCCGCCGGAGCAGTCCGGCGGGACCGGCGCTCTGGAAGGCGCTGGCCGAGGCCTGGGAACTCGATCCGAAGCTGGCGCGGCTGGCGTGGCTCCGTGGGGCGAACCGGCCGGAAGACCTGGCTTGGCGCCTGGACCCCGCCTGGGCACGCAGCACGGATCCACACCTGCTGCCGGGCGTGGACGCCGCCGTGGCCCGCATCCATCGAGCCATTGAAGGCAATGAGCGCATCGTGGTGTACGGCGACTACGATGTGGATGGCGTGACGGCCACGGCCTTGCTGGTGCGCACACTGGAGAAGCTCGGCGCGGAGGTGAGCTTTTTCATCCCCAATCGGTTTTCGGATGGCTATGGCTTGCACCTGGACTGCATCCAGGAGCTGAAGGCGACCCGCGATCCGCAGCTGCTCATCTCGGTGGACTGCGGCGTTCGCAGTGTGGGCGAAGTTGCCGCGAGTTCAGAGCTGGGCCTCGACTGGGTGATCACAGACCACCACGCCCTCGGCCCGGACCTGCCCTCAGCCTGCGCCGTTGTGCATCCCCACCTGGACGGTTACGCCAATCCCTACCTGGCGGGTGTGGGTGTGGCCTTCAAGCTGGCGCAGGCGCTCCTGGGCGCCGTGCCAGTGCCCATCGGCGCCGATGCGGCCTTCCTGGATGGGTTGCTCAAACTGGTGGCCATCGGCACCGTGGCAGATGTGATGCCCCTGGTGGATGAAAACGCCCTGCTGGTGCGCCGCGGCCTGGCTTCCCTGGCCGGGAAGAATGGTCCCGGCTTGGCCGCGCTGCTGAAGGCCGCCAAGAAGGAAGGCGCCCTGGGCGCGCAGGACATCGCCTTCGGGTTGGCGCCCCGGCTGAACGCTGTGGGTCGCATGGGTGGGGCCGAGGACGCGGTTCGTCTGCTGCTCACACGGGATGAGGCGGAAGCCGAGACCCTCATGGTGCGGGTGGAGGCCCTCAACCTGGAACGCCGCGCCATCCAGCAGGCGCTGGCCGCGAGCCTGCCAGATCCCACCGATGAAGCCTTCGATCTGGTCCTCGATCCCAGGGCCCACAAAGGGGTCATCGGCATCGTGGCGGGTCATCGCATGCGCGCCACGGGCCGCCCCGCGGGGGTGTGCACGGTCATCGACGGCGTGGCCCACTGTAGCCTACGCGCCCCGGAAGGCTATGATCTGGGCGAGTTGCTGGCTCTGGCTCAGCCCTTCATTATCGGCGGGGGCGGGCATCGGGTGGCCGCTGGGCTCAGCTTCGAAGCCTCACGGCTGGCGTTTGTGCGCCAGGCCCTACAACGGGGTGCCGCCGCGCAGGCGGGGGGCCGCGAGCTTCCCCCACTGCTGGTGGATGGCACGCCCTCGGACTTTCCAGACGACGCCGAGCTGGCCCGTCTGGAACCCTTCGGACAGGGCTTTGCGCCGCCGCTGGCCCGCCTTGAAGGCACGGTGGCGTCCTCGGCGGTCTTCAGCGCGGATCACTGGAAGTTACGGCTCACGGGACTGCCGGATCCACTCACGTGGTTCGCGGGTGGCGCGCGCCCTGCTCAGCCCATACCCGGTGAGTCAATCTGCCTGGCCGCGGCGCCCCAGGGAAGCGCACGCTGGGGGCGGTCCTGGCTGGTGGACTCGGTGCTGGCTGAGGAGGCGCTGTGAGCGTAACCACGCTGCTCCAAGACCTGCCACCGGCCCGTCATCCCCTCTGGCGCTGGCTGGGCTGGGCGCTGGTCGCCGGCACCCTGGGGTTCACGTTCCGCCTGTTGGCCGTCAACCGCGACGGCATGCCGGGGCGCACCGTGGGTGGAGATCCCCTCTTCGGTGAAGGCAGCCGCGGAAGCCTGGGCACCATTACGGAGCAACTGGGGCCCAACCGGATGGTGCTCTCCTACAAAACCATCGATGGCTCAGAGCAGGATCTGCGGCTGGACCAGGTGACGGGGCGCCTGGATGAGCCCGACGGCCTCTGGCGGCTGTTGTCGCCCAAGGCGCGCCGACAGGCCGGCATTTGGACCCTGCAGGGCCCCATGGATCTGGGTGTGGCCCAGCCGGGCACCAACACATTGCTCGGCAAGGGGCGCATCGACGATGAAGGCCCCGCCATCCGCTGGACCGGGGGCGAATGGGAGGGCCTGGCGCCCCTGCGCTGGGAATCGTTGGAAGGTTCCTCACGGGGAGTCTGGAACCTTCCGGCGGGTTGGAAGCGTGAAACCGACGGACGGCTGCGGGTCGACCGGGGGCCGGTCCGCTGGGACGCGCCCACGGATGGGCCGACAGCCCCGACCCTGCGAGGCATGGACGCGGATCGGCTGTGGGCCACGCCCGGCTTTCAGACCGGACACCTCGAAGGTGTGAAGGCGAGGCTGAGTGAGGGAACCTTGCAAGCCTCTGTGGCAGACCTTTCACCCGAGACAGTCCGATGGCCTGGAGCCCTCTCCTTCGAGCGTGCCGATGGCTGGCGCGGCGAGGCGCAGGGTGGCGTGGCTCCGAGGCCCCTGCCGGGCGCCACCTTCCAGCAGGTGGAGCTGCGGCAGTTCCGGGCGCATCGGGCATTGCCCACGGGCGAAGAACACCTCTCCACGGAAGGTGCACGCTGGACACCTGCAGGGCTTCGCCTGGAGGGCAACGTGGTGTGGGAGCAGCCCATGGATGGGCAGCGGCTGACCCTCCGGGCCCCGCGGGTGCTCATGCGCGAGGCCGCCGGCAAGGATCTGCCGGAGTCCCTGCCAGTGGGCTTTGCCGAGGCGGAGGGACAGGCCCTGCTCACCTGGGGGCGCCGCAACCTGGCCTCGCCCCGCATCCTCGTGGAACGGGCCACCCGGCGCTGGAAGCTTCAAGCCCCGGTGATGGGCCGCAGCGAGGACGGCACCTTCACCGGTGGGGCCGCGCAGGGGGACCCCCGCGCCTGGACCATCGAAGGTCCGGTTCAGGTGAACCTCTTCACGGGTGGGAACCTGCGAGGCGCACGCCTGGTTTGGGAGGACGCGCTCTGGACATTGACTGGACGACCCGCTGCGTGGACCCGTTTGCGTGAGCGCCTCTCCGGGCCGCGCATCGTCCGCAAGGGTGATCAAGTGGCCTTTCCCGAGGGCCTGAGTGGCACCCTCGCCGCGGCCGATGGGGACCTCTTCCTCCGGGCAGAGCGGGGCCAGAGCGAAGCCCAGAGGATCGTCCTGAGCGGCGGGGTGGAATGCCAGGGTCAGGGCTGGCGTCTGGCGGCCGACACCGTCACCGTCACCCTGGGGCCGGATCGGGCGGTCAAGGTGGTGCAGGCCCAGGGCGCTGTCACCCTGCGGGGCCGCATGGGGGAAGGGCAAGGGGAATCTCTGGAGCTAGAACCCGGGTCCCAGTCAGTCCGCTGGCAGGGCCACGTGCGCGGCAAAGGTGCGGGGCCGGGCTGGTGAGCGGTCGCACCGCGATCGCCGACCGCCACTGGGCCAAAGGGCGGTCTCGTGTGTTCTGATAGAACCATGACAGACCCCACCCCCTGCCTTGAGGCCGTGAACCTCCAGAAGCGCTATGGCGACCGCACCGTGGTGCGCGACGTCAGCCTTTCCGTGGGCATGGGCGAGGTAGTGGGTCTGCTGGGGCCCAATGGCGCTGGCAAGACCACCACCTTCTACATGGTGGTGGGAGTGGAGGCGCCCGACAAGGGCAGCATCCGCTGGCTGGGCCAGGATGTGACAGCCCTGCCCATGCACCGCCGCGCCCGGCTGGGCATCGGCTACCTGGCGCAGGAATCCAGCGTGTTCCGGGGGCTCACCGTCTGGGAGAACCTCATGGCGCTGGGCGAGCTGCAGCCCATCCCCAAGGCCCAGCAGCACGAACGCTGTGAGCGCCTGCTGGCCGAGTTTCATCTCGATAAGGTTCGGGACACCTTGGGCATGAGCCTCTCCGGCGGTGAGCGCCGCCGCTGTGAGTTGGCCCGGGCTCTGGTGACGGAACCGAAGATCATGTTGCTGGATGAACCCTTTGCCGGTGTGGATCCCAAGTCCGTCATGGAGATCCAAAGCCTCATCGCCGACCTCAAGGCGCGAGGCATCGGCGTGCTGATCACCGACCACAATGTCCGGGAGACCTTGCAGATCGCCGATCGCGCCTATATCTTGGCGGACGGGATGATCATGAAAAACGGCTTGCCCAGCGAGATCGCAGCAGACCCGGATATCCGCCGGGTCTACCTGGGCGACCGGTTCAGGTTGGATTGATGGCTGCCGGTCCGTTCCTCTCCCAGCGTTTGGCCCAGAGCCAGACCCTTGCGTTGACTCCGGCCATGCAGCTGAAGCTCAAACTGTGGCAGATGAATCTGCAGGAGCTGTCGCAGACCATCGAGCGCGAGCTGGAGGACAATCCGCTCCTGGAGCTGGCCGATGACAGCGACGAAGTGCCCACGCTTGAGGCCATCGAGGAGGGGCGTGATTCCGATGTGACCGAAGGCTCCGCCGAGCAGATGGCCGATGGGGTCGAGCTGCCCGAAGGGGTCGACACCGTCGATCTCGGGCCGCTGATGGATGCCGCCGAGGAGATGAATCCCGAAGGTGATCTGGAGCGCTTCACGGAAGAGGGCGTGGCCCAGGTCCAGGAGACCGAACTGGGGGCCGAGAACAGCTGGGATCAAGACCTCCCCCGCACCAGCAACCTGCCCGAAGAGGATCGCCTCTCCTGGGAAGATCGCCTCAGCGCCTTCGAATCCCTGCAGGACCACCTGCTGGGCCAGCTCTACGAAACGCTGGAGCACGAAGATCCCCGCGCTCCGCTGGTGGAGCGGCTTATCGACCGCATGGATCCCAAGGGCTTCCTGCGCATGGATCCCGACCAGCCCTCCCTTGAAGTCACGCCGGCCAAGCTGGCAGCAGATTTCGGCGTCAGCGAGGAAGCCCTCCGCGCCGCCCTGGATGTGCTGCAGGAGTTCGATCCCTCTGGCGTGGGTTGTTTCACGGTGCAGGAGTGCCTGCTGCTGCAGCTGCGTCACGCCGGGGCCGAACCCGATGATCTGGCGGTACGCATCATCCAGGACTTCACAGACCTGCTCTCCATGCGCGACAGCGCCCGCCTGCGCAAGGCCCTGGGCTGCACCGACGAGGAACTCTGCCAGGCCATGGAGCAGCTCAAGCACCTGAACCCCTCGCCCGGACGGGCCTTCGATCCCGAAGGCGAGCGCGTCGTCAAACCCGATGTGGTGGTGCTCAAGGGCGAGGATGGCAACTGGAAGGTCTACCTCAACGACGAGGGACTGCCCCGGCTGAAGGTCAACGGTGAATACCAGCGCTTCATGGCCTCCAGCGAGGCGAAAACGGACAAGGATTTCATCCGCGAGCGTTTCCGCAGCGCCCGGGATTTCATCCGAGGCGTGGAGGACCGCAACCGGACGGTGCTGCGTGTGTCGGCCCAGATCGTCGACCTGCAGAAGGAGTTCATCGAACACGGCATCGAGCGCCTGCGGCCCATGGTGCTGCGCGACGTGGCCGAGGCCACCGGCTTCCACGAGAGCACCATCAGCCGCGTGGTGAAGGCCAAGACGATCCACACGCCGCAAGGCTTGTTTGATCTGAACTACTTCTTCTCGGCCCGTCCCAAGGACTCCGACATCTCAGCCACGGTGGTGAAGCACCGGATCAAGGCCTTTGTGCAGGCCGAGGATCCGGCCAAACCCCTGTCCGATGAGGCCATTGCCGGCCTGCTTGAGCGGGATGGCATCAAGGTGGCCCGCCGCACGGTGAATAAATACCGTGAGGAATTGAAGATTCCTCCAGCTTCCCAGCGCCGGCGCCGATAACAGGGCCGGATCCCCAAAATCCCGGGCCGACCGGCCCTTTCCAGGAGTGTCCCATGCAGGTCAACTACACCGGCCGCCACATGGAGCTCACCGAGCCCCTGAAGCAGTTCACGAAGGAACGGCTGGACAAGATGGCCACCTATCTGGACGACATCATTGATGTCCACGTGATCCTGGGCGTCGAGAAACACCGCCACACCGCCGAGATTACCCTCAAGACGCGGGCCAGTGCCTTCGTGGCCTCGGCCACCACGGATGACATGTACTCGAGCATCACGCAGGCCGTGGACAAGCTGGAAGCCCAGGCGCACAAGTACCAGGACAAGCGGAACACCCGACCCCACGAAAGCGCCAAGGCGGGCGCGGTCGAAGAGTAGGCCTGGCAGGCTTCACTGCCCGAGTGCGGCGGCCCCTCGGGGCCGCCTTTTCGTGATGGGCATCGATCCTGAACCCGCCTGAACCGCGTTATCCTGGGGGTCCGGAGTCCGTCATGGCTGATCCCACGCACCTCTATGCCCCCAAGACCTGCACCGATCCCACCCAGATCTGCGAAAAGTGCCGCAGCCCCTACACGCTTGAGCACTTCCAGCACGGTGTCGAAGGGCAGGAATGCGTCTGTCGCCGCTGCCTCCAGGTGATGGGCTACAAGGCCTGACCATGACCACAAGCCTCGCCTCTCCCGAGGCGATCCTGGGGGATGTGCTCCAGGGACGCCGCATCACCGCCGCAGAAGCCCTTTGCCTGTTGGAACAGGCGGATCTGCCGGACCTCGCCGTGGCCGCCACCGCCGTGCGCGATCGCCACAACGATCCGCAGCGCGTGAGCTATGTCATCGACCGCAACGTGAACTACACCGATGTCTGCAACGTCTATTGCACCTTCTGCGCCTTCTACCACAAGCCCGGCGACACGCGCGGTTACGTGCTCACCAAGGATCAGCTGAAGCTGAAGGCCGAGGAGACCCGGGCCATCGGTGGCACGGGCTTCCTGCTGCAGGGTGGCGTGAACCCCGATCTGCCCTGGGACTACTACCTGGACCTGGTGCGCTACCTCCACCATGACT
>Ga0265327_10003662_pt1 | contig 14435 bp, 17 predicted proteins | sample 41621metaG_FD_202089 | JGI IMG/M metagenome (GOLD analysis project Ga0265327, IMG submission 202089) | Rhizosphere microbial communities from Carex aquatilis grown in University of Washington, Seatle, WA, United States - 4-16-21 metaG | ecosystem: Host-associated > Plants > Roots > Rhizosphere... | reverse complement strand
CGCGCGCGCGCCGAGCATAATCTGGGTGTCGCTTTGATGCGGCTCGGCGACCGCGAGGCGGGAACGGCGCGCTACAAGGAGGCGCTGCAGGCCACCGAGGCGTCGCTCCGATCGCGCGCCTTCGAGCGCGAGCCCCTCGAATGGGCTTCCTCGCAGGAGAGCCTCGGCCTCATCTACAGCCGCATCTTCGAGCGCGACGGCGACAAGGACGCGCTGCGCGGGGCCGCCGACACCTACTCCCAAGCGCTGAAGGGCTATACGCCGGACAGGACTCCCGCCGCCTGGGCGCAGACCGAGGACAATCTCGGCCGCACGCTCTTGAGGCTCGCGGAGGCGGACGGCTCGCCGGAGGTTCTGGCGCAGGCGCAGGCGCATTTTCGCCAAGCGCTGCGGGTCTTCTCGCGCAAGCGCAACGCACTGCAATGGTTCGCGACAATCCAGAATCTCGGGCTCGCGCTCGCGCTTTCTGGCCAGCAGTCCCAGGACAGCGCGCCGCTCGATACGGCCGTCGCCATGTGGCGCGAGGTCATCGAGGCCGTGCCCCGCGAGCGCGCGCCCTTTCAATGGGCCGTCGCGCAGTCGAGCCTCGCCCATGCGCTGCAGACGCGCGGCGAGAAATTCGAGCGCATCGAGGATTTGAAGGAGGCGGTCGCCGCCTATACCCAGGCGCTGGACGCAAGCCCGCGCGAGCGCAACCCGCAGCTTTGGGCCTCGACGCGCAATAATCTCGGCGTCGCGCTTAAGGCGCTGGGCAAGCGCGAGACGGGAACCCAGTCCCTCACCGCCGCGGTCGCGGCCTTCGACGACGCGCTCGGAGTCTGGACCGAGGACAAGGCCCCTGAGCTGCGCAAGACCGCGCAGGAGAACCGCGCCAAGGCGCAGGCGATGATCGAGGAGCGCAAGGGCTCGAAATGACGCGCAAGCGCTCGCCGGGCGGCGCGAAAGCGAGGTGGGGCTTCGAAGTATGGTCAAAAATTGGATCCTTCTTCTCTTCGCTCTCGGCGCGGTTGCGGTGTCGACGGCCGCGGGCGCCGCGGAGCGGACCGTCACCGGAACAGCGGCCTATCGCGAGCGGATCGCACTCCCGCCCTCGGCGCGCTTCGAAGCCGTCATTCTCGACGTAGCCCGGGCGGACGCGCCGGCCGCCGTTCTCGCCCGGACCATAATCGACAATCCCGGCCAGCCGCCGATCCGCTTCGCGGTGACCTATGACGACGCGAAGCTCGACCCCCGGGCACGATATGTGTTGCGCGCGACGGTCACGGTCGACGGAAAGCTCTGGTTCACCACCGACACCGCGACTCCGGTCGTCACCGGCGGCGACGCGCGCGTCGATCTCCTGCTGCACCGCGTGGGCGGCTCGAAGACGCGAGGCGAAGCGGCCCCGAGCCCGTTGGGCGCCGGCCTGCTCGGCGGCGCCTTTCGCTATTTCGCGGACGCCGCGACCTTCACGCTATGCCGAAGTGGAGAGGAGCTTCCCGTAGCCCAGGAGGGCGGCTATCGGGAGCTGGAAAGGGCCTACGCCGCGAAGCGCTCCTCGCCCGCCGCGCCGCTTTACGTGACGATCGAGGGCGCGATCGAGCCGCGCGCGGGCATGGAGGGGCCGCCGCGTCCCACCGTCGTCGTCAAGCGGTTCCTCGCCGCCTGGCCGGGCGAAACCTGCGAGCGCAACCGGTCAAACGCCTCGCTCGCCAACACTTATTGGCGGATCGCCGTCCTCAAGGGAGAAACGCTCGCCGCAGTCGAGGGGCGTCCCGAGGCGAGCCTCATCCTGCGCACGGACCCTGAGCGGCAGGCCGCGGCCACCGCCGGCTGCAACCGGATGGTTGGAAGCTATGAGGCGACGGAAGGCGGAGGGCTGACGTTTGGCCGTTTCGCCAGCACGATGATGGCCTGCCCGCCCCCGCTCGACGCCCGCGAGCGGACGCTTACAGAAGTTCTTGCCGCCACCCGCGAATATGGGATCGAAGGCCCGGCGCTGGTGCTCTATGACGACCGACGCGAGCCGCTCGCCGTGTTTCAGAGCGTCGCGCTGCGGTGACGGATTCGCCTCGGCGGAGGTCGCGGCTTCTCACGGCTGCGATCGGATTTGAGAAGGGTCACGTAATGTTCGAGGGCACTCCGCAAAACAGTGAAATTGACGCGTTTCTGGCGTCGTTGCGAACGCCAGCGATCTTGTTGCATCGCCCTTACCCGCCGGTTGGACTGCCGAATGTCCGAAGCCGTTTAGGCGGACTTCCTTGCCTCCCGGATGGTGTCGAATGGCCCTTGGGCGAAGAAGCTGTGCCGCTGCACTTTCTTGCCCAGATTGATTGTTCGGAACTGCCCAAATTGGATGCCCGGCTGCCAGAATCAGGCATGCTGTTCTTTTTCGCGCGCGACGACGAGGAGCAGGTGTGGGGCTATGGCGACGATCCCGCTGCCGACGGCCGAGTGATTTTCGTGCCAAATGTGCCGACCAATCAGATCGCGAGGCCCGCGCCGGCCGATTTGCCACCCATTGGAGACGATCACGGTGAGTATAGCCTCCATCACCCTTGGGTCTTGCCCGGAGAGGACGGGCCTGCGCTCCATACGGCTTGGCCCCTTGTCGCCCTTCCGTTGGATACTTGGCCGGATTCCTCGGCCGTACATCATGAATTTGGAGAGGCCTATCAGCGGCGAGTGAACATTCTCCGCACAGCGGCCTTGCTTGCGACGACAGAAGCCCCGACCGCTTCTAGAGATAGGCCCGATTGGGAAAATGAATTCCCCTACAGGCTGCTCGCGCGCCCGCTTCACAGCTCGCAGTTCCCGCCGGTCGGAATCTTTATCGAGCGGACGGCCCGGCTCGTCTGGCGGCGTTTGATTGAATTGACGAAGGGGAACACATCCTCCGTTGCAACGCTCATCGACGAGGCCCAGCAATGGGTGACCCTGGGCCAGAAGGGGCTTGGTTCCAAAATCGCTCCGGATCGCATGGAGACCTTCGCAAATTGGGTCGCCATATTGTCAGTCTCGAGCCGCGACGATCCAGATCAGTCGGTGACGCCGAGAGATGCCTACAGCGCCTGGTCCGATTCTGCACCGATAAGACTGCGGAGAGAGATGGGGCGCTTGCTTACCTTGGCCGGAGTGGAGACCATCCGCTTGGCGGCGAGTGAACCTTCGGTCGCAGACGCGCTTCCGAGCCGTTTTTTCGATCTGCTGGAGAATGAGTTTCTCGAAATATTTCAGCACAAGAGTCTGGATAAGGCCAGAGGAGTTTCTCGCTGGAATTTTGAGCCGCGCTTCCATCAGAAGTTGGGGCACGCTCCGTCAAGTCAACAAGCCATGCCGAGCGACTCGAAGGTAGTGTGTCTATTGCAGCTCGCGACCGATAATGGTGCGGGTCTAAGTTTTGGGGACGTTGGCGAAGCGACATTTTGGATCAACGAAGACGATCTAATCGCCCGGCGCTTTGATCGAGCTTGGGTTAAGCTACAGGGACACTAATCTGGTCTCACCCGCGCTTGCACCAAAAACTCCAGGCCGCGAGCCCCGAGAACGCCGCGCAGAGCAGCGCGCTCCACGCCGCAAGGCTGAAGCCCAGCACGAGCAGCGCAGGCTCGTCGCAACGTATGGGCTTCACGCGCTTCAGTCGCGCAAGGAAGTCCGCATGCGAAGCCGGGGCTGAAGTCGCGCCTGTGCACTCGGGCGGACCCGGCCAGAACTTCCATTCGACGCCCGCGTGATAGGCCGCGATCCCCGCGCCGGCGAGAAAGATCAGCGCGAGCGCCGGCAGACCCTTGCGTGCGAGGTCGTCGCGTCCGCGCGCCGAGAGGAGAACGCAGAGCGCCGCGACGCCAATCCCGAGATAATAGGGCTTGCGGCCCAGGAGGCAGAGCTCGCAGGGGAGGTAGCCCCATGCCTCGAGGGTCCAGGCGCCGGCGATGGTCGCCGCGGCGCCGAGCAGGATCGCGAGCGCAACCGCGCCGGCGGGGCGCCTCTGGAGCTGCGAGAGGAGCGCTGCGCTCAAAACAGCTTCACCGCAATGACGAAGCCGCCGACGACGATCGCCGCGAGCGAGCCCATCAGTAATCCGAAGTGACTCTCGAGCCTGTCCCGAATTTGATCGCCGAATCGATTTAGCGCAGCGGCGAAGAGGAAGAAGCGCGCGCCGCGCGTGATCAGGGAGAGCAGGATGAACAGCGGGAAATTGTAGCTGAAGATGCCCGCTGTAATGGTCACGAGTTTATAGGGAATTGGCAACACTCCCTTGATCAGAATGAAGGCTGCGCCCCATTTGCCGTAGAACTCGCGCATCGCCTCCATTTTGGCGTCGTATCCATAGATGTGGATAATCCATTGTCCGACCGTGTCGAATAGTAGCGCGCCGATGGCATAGCCAAGCGCGCCGCCCGCCACGGAGGCGAAGGTACAGATGAGCGCGTACCGCCAGGCCTTCGCAGGCTTCGCAAGCGACATGACAAGAAGCAGTGCATCCGGCGGCACAGGGAAGAACGAGCTTTCCGCGAAAGCGATGCCCGCGAGCGCTGCGGTGGCGTGGCGGCTGGCGGCGAGCGACAGCGTCCAGTCGTAGAGCTTCTTCATCATGCGGGACCGTTAGCACCTGGGACTAGGCGAGGAAAGCGCGTTCGAAGGCGAAGCCGTCAACCACGCATCGCTCATTTTTGCGGCGGTCGAATTTCTTCCCCGTTTCGAATCCTGTTTCGGCCATGATTGCGGCGTATCGCGCGGCAGGTGGGAAGCTTCTTTGAATCAGGAGGAGAAACTCCATGACGTCGCGCTGCAAATCGGGGGGCGCCGCCTCGCGCCTCGCGATCGCCGCTTTCGCTTTCACACTTTCGGGCGCCGCCGTGGCCGCCGACTATTTCGGGCCGGGGCCATCGGTCGGGCCAGATTATCCGCCCCCACCGCCCCCACCGCCGCAACCTTATCCCCCGCCGCCTCCCGTCGTGGTTGAGCCGGTCGCCTACCCCTATCTCTGGGGCGGCCAGAGCTATTGCTGGTACGATGACGCCTGGAACGGCCCCGGATGGTACTGGTGCGGCGCCGCGTGGCGGCAGGGTTTCGGCTGGGGCGGACCCTATGGGTGGAATCGCTGGGTATGGAGCGGCTGGCGAGGATGGCGCGGCTGGGGCGGCGGCTGGCGTCCGGGGGGCGCTTGGCGCGCTGGACCGGGCTGGCGCGGCGGACCGGGCGGCTGGCATGGGGGTGGCGGCTGGCATGGCGGCGGCTGGCATGGCGGCGGCTGGCATGGCGGCGGCGGCTGGCGCTGACGCTGACGCAAGCGAGAGATCGAAGAAAAACCCGGCCGCGCGCCGGGTTTTTTTCAAGGGGCTAGGTAGAAAAAGATGAGAAAACGCGCCGCGCCGAGTTTGCCTAAAAATCTCCTAACAAAAGGGCGAGAGTGGCGTCCGCCGGCGATTCACGGGAGGTCCGCCTCCTGCGCTCAAATCAAATTGCACCCTCGCCGGCGGAATGGGGGACGCCATGCTTAAACTCGAAAGTCTCATTCCTTGTTGGCACGTCGCGCAGGAGCGCTTGTTGGAGCGCCGGTCCTCTTCGGATGAGGGCGATGCGGGACGGGCGATCTTTGCGCTCGTCGCGCTCGCGGCGGAACTTGCCGGATTGAACGGCACGCCTCTGCATGAGCGGCTCGAGCGACTCTGGGAGGCCGAGGAGGACCGCTCGGGGGAGCGCGACCGCTTCAGCGAGATCGTGACCGAGGAGCTTTTCTCCGTCGGCTTCACCTTCTTCCCCAACTCGGCGGCGGAGCTCGTGGAGAAGATCGCAAACCGGCTCGAACGCGAAAGCTGCTGCCTCGCGGCTTGAGCGGAAGGAGGTCGCGGCTCTATCGGAGCAGCAAAGCCGCGACCCTTCCAGCGAAGAAGCAGGCGAGGAGGAACGGGGCGTAACGCATCGCGAAAAGCATCACCAACTGCGTGTCTGGACCCTGCATGACGCTCCCCCATTTTTCGAAGAGACGATTTCGCGACGCTTGATTCGAGTCGCATCCACAGTGAACGGCCGGCATGGTTAACGCGGAGTTAACCCTGACTCTGGCCGCAATCGCACCGCACGCCGCCGCTCGGGCCCGCGAACTTCGACTCGAGGGCGCGCCCTCCGCACATCGCCGAGGAAGAGCTGCGGGCATGGAGACTTTGGACCCCGAAAGCTTCGTACGCGCTTTGGAAAAGGCCGTCCCAGACAGCGCGGTGAGTGACGCCGTCTGCGTTATGATCCGTCCGCCAGGAAGAAAGCCGCCTGCGCAGCTCATGGAACTGGCGAAATGGCGCAGCGGGCTGAGCGAGCAGGATCGGGTCTGCTGCGAAACGGCCTCGAGCCGCGCCATAGGCGGATGCTTGCGTATATTGCGGCTAGCTGGTCTTTTGCCGTCCGCCAAGAACGGCGCGGGGGGAACCGATGGGCTGGGTGTTGCTTGCGCTCGATGGATTTTTTGAGATCGTCTGGGCCGTGGCGCTTAAATATTGGGGCTTCGGCAAGCTCCTTCCCTCCGCCGGCATTCTCGTCGCGATGACCGCCAGCGCTGGGCTCCTCAGCCTCGCTCTGCGGACGCTGCCAGTCGGGACGGCCTATGCGATCTGGACGGGCATCGGCGTCGCCGGAACCACGGCGCTCGGCCTCTATCTCTTCGACGAGCCGGCGACTCCGCTCCGCCTGGGCTGCATCGCCCTTATCCTGCTCGGGATGATCGGGCTAAAGCTCGCCTCGTGACCCGGTGAGCCGCGCAGGCTCACCGCGGGAAATCGAAGATCAGAATATCGAGGTCCTTCGTCGGGGTGAAATCCGAATGATGAACCTCGAAGCGCGTCGGCGAGATTTTTTTCACGCCCTCGGCGCAGAAGCTGACGAGAGCGTCGGGCTTGCCCTTGTCGACGACGAGGCGGAAATCCTTGATCGGGCCTTTCCAATTGGCGCCGGTCTTCAACACATAGCCCAGAAAGACTTCCGTCGCGATTGTGTCCTTCTTCATCGTCGAGAGCTGATGCTTGAGGTTCCGTAGCCAATCCTCATCGACGCAATATTTGCCGTGAACCTCGCCGAAGAAATCCGCGAGGTTCGAGTCCGGCGCCGGGCCGATGGCGGAGCCAGCGAGCGGCTTATAACGATGCTCGACCGTCACGGTCTTATGCGCCGGAAAAGTCTGGCGGCGGGTCACCGTCGTGTGCAGCTCCCAGAGACCCGCCCAATAATCGTCCCCGGTCGAAATGATGAGCTTTTCGGCGATGAGCTTGTCGCGTTCCGCCTTAGGCAGCACTTTGATCGCCGCGTCGAAGCGCTTGGAGAAGCGATTGAGCGGTATCCCGAGGGCCTTCAGCCGCGCGCCCACATCCTTTCCCTGGAACAAAGCCTGCTCGACGATCTGGAGCGGCCACGGCTTGCCGTCGACCTTCGTCTCGAACTGAAAATCTCGCGTGTCGCCCCAATAGACGGCCTCTTCCTCGCCGGCCACATTCCCCGGCGGCAGGACCGGCAGCGGAAAGGCGACGAGCGTGTCGATCGGCGCGTCACTCGTGTTGGTGAAGCGATATTTCACATCGACGCGATCGCGCGAGATCGAGAGGTCCTCGCTATCCATCGAGATCGCGTCGCTCTTCGTGAGCGTGAGCCCGCCGAGAGAAGTCTCGGCGATGGAGTCATTGGCCCGCGCCGCCACCGCTCCTTCGAGACAGGCGACAGCCGCAACCAAGGCGCGTAGGAGAGAGCACAAGCGCATCGAAAGTTTCCCGTCTCTTCTGATGCCGTCATTGCGAGCGAAGCGAAACAATCCCGGAGTGGCGCCGAGAGTCGATTGCTTTGGAGCCGTCGTGGCTGACGACAAAGAGCTCGCCCACGACTCCTGGATTGCTTCGCTTCGCTCGCAATGACGGGACGCTGATTCCAGCTTTTCCTCAAAAGTAACTCTCCAACCGTCCGCGCCGGCGCACGTCCAGCGTCGCGCAATGGAAGGAGCCGCCGAAGGCTGCGTAATGCAGGAAGGGACAGGGAATGGGCTCGAGCCCCCAATCCTTCATCGCCTGCATTGTGCGCTTATGATGCGGATCGACGAAGACTCTTCTCTCGTCGAGCATCAAGACATTCATGTTGAGCCATTTGCCGCAGAGCGAGGTGAGCTTGAGGAGCCCATCGTCGATCGGATCGGGCTCGGGCGCGATCAATATATCCCATTTCTTCATGATCGGCGGCAGCGCGTCGATATCGACATATTCCGGATTGACGAGGAAGCGCCCGGGACCGAGCGGCAGGACGGTCGTGTCGATATGCATGGGCATTCGGCAGCGGCTCGGCACTTCATGGATGCGGTATTCCTCGCCCAGATGCCGGCGCAGCCAGTCAATGCCGAAAGGGTTGGTCACATTGCTGCGCGTGACGAAAAGGTCGCGCCCGCAGCGAAAGAAGTCGGCGGCGTCGAACACCGGCTCGAACTCGGTCAGTATGTAGCGGATCGGCTCGCCGGGCTTAGGAAGCGTGAAGCTCGGATCGTAGAGATCGTCTCGAAGCTGCGGCTTCGGCGCCGCGGTCCAGCGCGCGCCGCGCCTGAAATAGTCCTTGATGAGCCCGCGATAGGAATGCGTCTCGAAATAGCGGCAGGGCCACGCCATCGGCGTCTCGATGATCTCCTCGCCGATGACGAGCAGGCTGTCGCGCGGGCAGGAATTGCAGAAGCCGCGCGACGACCAGCCCGGCGCCCCGAATTTTTGGGCGTAATCGACGGCGTCCGGCCGCCGCACGGTGACGCCGAGCGATTCGAGCAGCGCGATGAAGCCGTCGAGCTCGCGCTGTGCGGGCTTCACGAGAATTTGCGGGTAGCGAAAGCCGCTGGCCCAGGCCTGCGCGCGCGCGGCGAGGCCCGGAATGTTGCAGGAGACGATCGCGTGGTCGGAGGGGATGGTCGCGCCTTCTAGGCGACCGACGATGATCTCCTCCAGCGGATCCCATTCATTGTGCGAACAGACGGGCGAAGGCGCCGCTCCCGCGTCAAGCGAAGCGTGGCGCGCGCGCTCATGCATTTTGTCGTCCTCCCCAAGGACTAAATTTTTCCAATGTCCTGCTATGGCAAGATGGGCGCGAGGCGACAAGCTGGGAAGTTCACGCGTCTCACCAAAATCTCGGGAACAGGCGCCAGCGGACTCTCTTCTCATAATCGGCATAGCCGGGAAGATTTTTCTCTAGAAATTTCTCTTCGTCGAGCAGGCGCCAGACGAGCGCGGGAAGCACCAGCACAAGGGGGAGAAGTCCCCGCAACGAGCCGAGCGCGAGCGGTATGCCCAGCAGCATGAAGAAGGCGCCCGAATACATCGGGTGGCGCACGATCGCATAGGGACCGCTCGAGACGACCCGCTGATCTTTGGCGACCTCGATCGTGCTTGCGGCCCAGGGATTCTCGCGCAAGACGAGGAACATCGCGAGCCAGCCGAGGAGCACCAGCGCGTCGCCCATGAGCGCGATGGCGGCGGGCGCTTGCGGCCATCCAAAGCGCCGCTCGAGCGCCGGCGCGAGAATGAGCGCGACGAAACCGACGGAGACGACGCTCATGATGAGTTTTTGCACGGGTTGCTTCTCGTGGAGCGGACCACCCCGCATGCGTCGCGCAAGCAGCTCGGGGCTGTGTTTCGCAAGGTGGAGCACGAGCGCGAGCGCAGGCGCGAGATAGGCGAGAAGGAAGACCCAGGCCTGCCAGTAATCCAGCGTCCCCGCGGCTAGGAAGAGCCCCGCCGCGAGGACGGCTCCGAGAACGAGCAGAGCGCGAAGGGCGCGCGTCGATAGACTGGGCATGGATCAGCCGCGCGCCCCTTTCGACGGCAGGCTTAAGACGGGCATCCCACCCGGCAAATCGGCGGCCTTATGCAAGCCCAAATGCACTTCTCTGCCGGTAGCCCGGCGCAGAAGGGCTCATAGAGCGAATAGTAGAAGGAAGAGTAAGAGACAGGATAAGGCGGGGGTGTTACGGCCGGGTTTCTGGGCGGGTAGCGCAGAACAGGCAGGCATTCTGCCGCTGCGGCAGACGGCAGCGGCCCGGCCACGGCGAAGGTTACTCCAAGCATAGCGAGGGCGAGACAGTTTTTCATCGGCGCATTCCTTCAGATAAAGCTAGCAATCTACGCAGATAGCGGCGGCGCGATTGCAGGCAAGCGCGCTTAATACCCTTTGAAATGAAATTAATGCCAAGCTTACGTTATCAAAATCCACGGCAACCACTTTAAACGATGTCTTTCTAAAGTATCGCTTGAAAGCCGAACGTGTCGCCCCACGTCGGTTAGATGATGATGATGCAGATGACGGAGCGCTAAGTGCTTGCGTCCGCCTGAGCCCACGCTTTGGGAGTCCATCATGCGCGCGCTTGCGATGATTTTCTTGAGTTTAGCCGTGACGCCCGCGCTGGGCGAGACGACGAAATTGACTGCGATGCTCAGTCCCAATGGGGCGGCGACTCCATATTCTTCAATCATCAAGGCCGGCGAATGCTTCACGAGTTGTTACAGCGGAAGCGCACGCAACGACTGCGCCTCTGGGCAGACGTGCAGTTGCTATTGCGATGGCAGCGGCCGAGCGGTTTGCGAGATTTGCCGATAGAGTCCTATTTTCCCTTGGGAAACTCGAGCCCCATCTCGCGATAACGCTCCGGATCGTCCGCCCAATTCTCACGGACCTTTACGAAGAGGAAGAGGTGGATCTTCTGGTCGGCGGCCTCCGCGATCTCGGCGCGCGCGGCCTGGCCGATCGCCTTGATCGTGCGGCCGCCCTCGCCGATCGTGATCTTCTTCTGCCCGTCGCGCGCGACATAGATCGTCTGCTCGACCTTCGCGGAGCCGTCCTTCTGGTTCGTCCAGGACGTCGTCTCGACCGTCGACTCGTAGGGCAGTTCGTCGTGCAGCCGCTCGAAGAGCTTTTCGCGCGTGATCTCGGCGGCGAGCATGCGTAGCGGCGCGTCCGAGAGCTGGTCCTCCGGATAGAGCCAGGGCGAGAGCGGCATCGCCGGCGCGAGCCGCGCCCGCAGCCGGTCGAGTCCGTCGCCCGTCTGCGCCGAGATCATGAAGGTTTCTTCGAATTTCTGCGCTTCGTTGAGTTCTTTGGCGAGGGCGAGCAGGCGCTCGCGCGCCACGACATCGACCTTGTTCAACACGAGCCATTTCGGCGCGGGACTTTGGGAAAGCTGCTGGATCAGCGCCGCAACCTCCTCATCCGCGCCCTTGCGCGCATCGACGATGAGCAAATTGAGATCGGCGTCCTTGGCGCCGGAAAGCGCGCTGGCGACCATGGCGCGGTCGAGCCGGCGCTTGGGCGCAAAAATCCCGGGCGTGTCGACGAGCACGATCTGCGTCAGGCCTTCGATCATCACCCCGCGCACCTGCGCGCGCGTGGTCTGCGCCTTGCGCGAGACGATCGAGACCTTCGCGCCGACGAGCGCGTTGACGAGCGTCGACTTGCCGGCGTTCGGGGCGCCGACCAGCGCCGCGAAGCCGCAGCGTGTCGAAGGGACGTTGGGCTCGCTCATGTGGGCTCCGCGCCTTCGGTTTCGATGCCCTCGCGATGCAGAAAGGACTGCGCCGCCGCCTGTTCGGCCGCGCGCTTCGAGGGACCCGCCCCGCAAGCCTCCTCGAAACCGTCGATCTCCGCCCGGATCTCGAAGCGCGGGGCGTGATCGGGACCGCTGCGGCCGGCGAGACTGTATCTCGGCGGCGGCAGCTTGCGGCCCTGCGCCCATTCCTGCAGCAGGGTCTTAGGGTCGCGCAGCCGGCGGTTCGAGGCGACCATGAGCGGCTCGAAGGCGCGGCGCACGAGCGCTTCTGCAGCCGCGGCCCCCGCGTCGAGGAAAACGGCGCCGATGATGGCCTCGCAGACGTCGCCCAGAATCGCCGTCTTTTCGCGTCCGCCGCTCTGCGCTTCGCCGTCCCCCATGCGCAGGAAGGCTCCGACGCCCCATTCGCGCGCGACCTCGGCGCAGGTCTCCTTGCGCACGAGCGCCGCAAGCCTATGCGAGAGCGGTCCTTCGCTCTCGGCGCCGAAGGCCTCCATCAGCATATGCGCGACGCCGAGACCGAGCACGCGGTCGCCCAAAAACTCCAGCCGCTCATAGGAGCCCGAGCGCGGGGTCGCCGCGCTGGCGTGCGTCAGGGCCTGCGTCAGCAGGCCTCTGTCGGCGAAAACATGCCCGATGCTCTGCTCGAGCAAGGCGAGGTCGCATTCCACCTCCCCCGTCATCCCCGACATCGCCCGTTCAATGCGCAACCTTGAAGACGCGGCTCCAGCGGCCCTCGAAAGGCCACCGCCACAGGGCGAGAGCCGACTCGCCTTCCTTGATGTCGAGCGAGAAGAAGATGCGCTCGGCGCGGCCCACCAGATTCTCGAAGGGCACGTAGCCGACGCCATTCTGCGAAGGGGGCACGCGGGAATCGGTCGAGTTGTCGCGATTGTCGCCCATCATGAAGTAATGACCGGGCGGAACGACGAAGAGATCGGTGTTGTCGTTGATGCCGTGGTCGCCCTCGATCTCGATGATCGTGTGCTCGACGCCGCCGGGCAAGGTCTCCTTAAAGGTCGGGACCTCGCCGACACGTCCGTCGCGGCCCTCTACGCGGGCGGGAGCGATCGGCTCGCGCGGCACGATGACGTTGTTGATGTAGAGCCGCCCGTCGATCATCTGGATGCGGTCGCCGGGAAGGCCGATCACGCGCTTGATGTAATCCGTGTCGTTGTCGCGCGGCAGCTTGAAGACCACGACGTCGCCGCGCTTGGGCTCGGCTCCGAGGATGCGGCCCGAAAACAGGTTCGGACTGAAGATCACGGAATATTTCGAATAGCCGTAGGCATATTTCGAAACGACAACATAATCGCCGACGAGAAGCGTCGGGATCATCGAGCCGGAGGGAATGTTGAAGGGCTGGAACAGCAGCGTCCGAATGACGAGCGCGATCGCGAGCGCTTGAATCACGACGACGACGAGCTCGACGAGACCCGCGACCCAACCTTCTTCCTTCTCGGGCTTGGCGACCGGAATATTCTTGCTCAAGGGGGCGACACTCCTTGTGGCGTCGGCCGGCGGCCGATCCGGCGAGACCTCTATCACGGGCCCGCTTCGATGAGAACTATCGCCTGCGCATAAGGCTCCTCGTCGGAGAGCGTGAGATGCACCCGCGCCGTCATGCCCGGCGGCGTAAGCTCGGCAAGCCGGATCACGGCGCCGCCCGAAAGCTCCAGCGTCGGCTGGCCCGTTTCGAGATTGACGACAGTCATGTCACGCCAGCCGACCCGCGCGCCGATCCCGAGCCCGAGCGCCTTGGCGCAGGCCTCCTTGGCCGCGAAGCGCTTCGCATAGCAGGCGGCGCGCGAGGCCTTGCCCTCGCAGCGATGGCGCTCCCGCTGGGTGAAGAGCCTGTTGACGAAGCGCTCGCCATGGCGCTCGAGCCCCTGGGCGATGCGCCGAATGTCGCAAAGATCCGCGCCGAAGCCGATGATCACTGGCTGTCCTTCGCTTGGCCCGTCGATTGGCCGTTCACTTGGCCTCCGCCCGTCCCGCGTCCATCGCCGCGCGCATGAGCCGGATCGCCTCGGCGAGCCCGACGAAGACCGCTTCGCCGATCAGGAAATGGCCGATGTTCAGCTCGACGATCTGCGGGAGCCCCGAGATTTGGCGGGCGGTCTCGTAATCCAGCCCATGGCCGGCGTGGACCTCGAGCCCGCGCCCCGCCGCTTGGGCCGCGCCGCGCGCCAGACGCTGGAACTCCCGCTCCGCCAGCGCCGCGTCGCCGACCTCGAGCGCATGGCACCAGGCGCCCGTGTGCAGCTCGACGACGGGCGCCTTGATCGACGCCGCGGCGTCGATCGCCTCGGTCGAAGGCTCGATGAACAGCGAAACCCTGACGCCCGCGCGCGTAAGCTCGGCTGCGAAGGGCACGAGATAGTCATGCGCGGAAACGACGTCGAGCCCGCCTTCGGTCGTGCGTTCGGTGCGCTTCTCCGGCACGAGGCAGACCGCATGGGGTTGTATGCGCAGCGCGACGTCGAGCATCTGCTCGGTCGCCGCCATCTCGAAATTCAGCGGCTTGGCGATCTTCGCCTTGAGCCGCTCCATGTCGGCGTCCTGGATGTGGCGGCGGTCCTCGCGCAGATGGGCCGTGATTCCGTCCGCGCCGGCTTCGATGGCGAGCAGCGCAGCGCGCAGCGGCTCGGGACGCGGGCCGCCGCGCGCGTTGCGCAGCGTCGCGACATGGTCGACGTTCACGCCGAGGCGTAGCGGGGGCATTCGGGTCTCCGAGAGAGGCGGGTGCAGGGGCCAGGGTTCTTACCGCGCTTTTCGCTAGAACGGAATCGCTGCGGGATGGCTGAGCGGGCGGGATCAAAATGCCGGGGCGAGTCCCACGCGCGCGACGGGCTTGACTTGAGGTCCCGTGGGTCGAATACTCCGACCAATCAAAATGACCGGTCGA
>Ga0265327_10003661_pt1 | contig 14438 bp, 13 predicted proteins | sample 41621metaG_FD_202089 | JGI IMG/M metagenome (GOLD analysis project Ga0265327, IMG submission 202089) | Rhizosphere microbial communities from Carex aquatilis grown in University of Washington, Seatle, WA, United States - 4-16-21 metaG | ecosystem: Host-associated > Plants > Roots > Rhizosphere... | reverse complement strand
CTGAGTTGACGGGTGGCGTCGTCGGGGTGTTCGAGACCACCCAGGTCGCCCCGGGCTACGGGAATTTTTTCCGGATCGAGGTTTCCGGCGAGCGCGGGACGCTGGCGGTGCATTCGGACCATCCCGAGGAAATCTGGCTCCGGGCGGGCGCGACCCTGACCCGCTACGCGACCTGGCACACCGACCTGCCGCTGCAGCGGCTGCCCACGGATTTCGTCAGTCGCGGCGCCCCGCCCTCCCCGGGCGCGATCGTGCCCGCCATCCGCGGGGAAAAAATTGATTATCCCACCTTTGCCGACGGCCTCAAGGCGCAGCGCGTGCTCGGTGCCCTGCTCGACTCCATGAAGTCGGGGTCATGGCAGCGGCTGGGTTAGGCGGTCCGGCGGGACGACGGCGCGGGTTTTCCGGTTACAGGCCGGCGTGGAAATTGCGCTTTTTTCCGGGGCGTGGATTGAAACGGTCCGGCCCTGGCCGCGTCATCCTGCCTACCACCTATCACCACGCGCCATGAAACATGACCCCGCTTACAAGATCATTGCCGCCGTCATCCTGACGGGCGTTGCCGTCTCACTGTTCGCCCCCGCCAGCCACGCCGCCGAGGCCGCGACGAAACCGAAACACACCAAGACCCGCTCGGGCACCTATCAGGACAGCAATGGCGGCAGCGGCACCGTTAATACGACCGTCACCCAGGGCGGCGGCGAGCGGACCCGGAACACGACGCTGACCAACCAGTCCGGCCAGACCGCCACGCATGCGGCGGACCGCACCTGGGACAAGTCCACCGGCACCGGCACGGTCTCCACCTCGACGACGGGCTTCAACGGCCGCGCAACCTCGCGGCAGGGCACGCTGACGAAGAACGCCGAGGGCTCGGTCTCCGGCCAGGGCACGCTCACCGGACCCAAGGGCCAGACCTCCACCTACGCCGACAGCACGGTCAAAACCGACACCGGCCGCGCCACGACCGGCACGATCACGGGGCCCAAGGGCCAGAGTAGCACCTTCACCAACGACGTGGATCACACCGCCCCGGGCGCGGTGACCCGCACCTCCACGTTGACCGGCCCGAAGGGCCAGACGACGGAGCGCGAGGTTTCCCGGCAGGCAAACCCCGACGGCTCCGGCACACGGGTGATCCAGGTCACGAAGCCCGACGGCACCACCGAGAGCCGCACGGAGACCTTCCAGGCCTCGTCCGCCCCGACGTCCTGAGTGCTTCGCTCGTTCAGCCGACCACCAGTTCGCGAAGCCGGGTGGCGTAGTGGCGGAAATTCGGCCACGAAACGTCGTCCGGCACATGATGGTCGAGGTCCGGGATGTAGCGGCCGCTTTCGAGCGCGGGCCGGATGCGCTCCAGCTCCGCGTCGATCGCGGCCGGTCCCGCCGCCAGCGCGCGTTTGTCGATCCCGCCCATCAGCGCGAGCCCGGGATATTTTCTCCGGTACTCGTTCACGTCGGCGCCGGCCGCAACCTCCATCGGGAAGAGGAAGTTCACGCCGGCCTCCAGCATCGGCGGCACGATGAGGTCGGGCTGGCCGTCGGTGTCGACGGAGATCACCGGGATATGGTGCTCGCGGGCAAACGCCGCGATGCGCCGGTAGCACGGCGCCATGAACTCCCGCCAATGGGCCGGCGAGATGAGCGGCCCCTGCTTGCCACACATGTCCTCCCAGAGGTGGATCATGTCCACCCGCACCTCGCGCACCACCGCGCTGAAGACCTCCAGGTACAGCCCGGTCATGTGGTCCATGATTTCGTGCACCCAGTCCGGGTCTGTGCAGAACGCGGCGAGGCATTCCTCGTCGCCGAGCAGCCACCGCAGCGAGCCGAAGACTCCGGTGTCGGGAAAGCTGCCCATCTGGATCGGGATCCCCGCGGCGGTCCACTCGCGGGCGCGCTCGCGCCACTCGCCGCGGAGTCGCCCCGCGTCCCGCGGATTCAGTCGCTCCGCCCGGTAGCGGTCCCAATCGTCCCGCGTCTTCACCGGCCATTCGATGAATTCCGACATGCTCTCCACGGCCTTGAGGTTGCGGCGGCGGATCCCCCAGCTGTCGATGAACGTGATGGAGTCCGCGTCCTCGCCCACGGTGGCGGTGAAGTCCGGCAGCGGTCCGCACTGCACGGGCAGGGCCTGCGGTCGCGGCTCGACGCCAAAATGCCGGCGCACGTCGGCAAACGACGCGAACTCCTTGGGCAGTCCCTCGTGCTGCCAGCGCGCCCAGGTGCTGCCCCACACATCCCAGTACAGCCAGAAGGGCGGCCGATCCGCGGGCTTGCCGCCCACCGTGGCCAGGAAACGTTCGCGGGGGGTCATAAATCGGGGGCTCATCCGCTCAGCCCTTCAGCGCGCCGACGGCCACACCCTTCACGATCTGGCGCTGGAGCAGCAGGTAGAGGACGAGAATCGGGAGGATGACCAGCACCAGCCCGGCGAAGAGCATGCCGTAGTCGGTGTGGAATTGCGCGGTGATGGACAGGTTGGCCAGGCCGAGCGGCAGCGTGCGCGAGGCGCGGGTGACGTCGCCGCCGGTGAGCATGAAGGCGAAGAAGTATTCCTTCCACACGCCGATGAACTGGAAGATGGCGACCGTCACCAGCCCGGGCCGCGCCAGCGGCAGCAGCACGCGCCAGAATGCCGCGAACTCCCCGCAGCCGTCGATCACCGCCGCCTCGTAGAGCGAGCGCGGCAGCGAGCGGAAGAAACCCGCCAGGATGAAGATCGCGAACGGCAGGCCGTTGGCCGTGTAGACCAGGATCAGGCCAAGCCGCGAGTTGAGCAGGCCGAGCGCGCGCATCTCGAAGAACAGCGGGATGACCGCGAGCTGCGCCGGGATCATGAGGCCGGCGAGAAACAGCCAGAACACCGCGCGGCCCGCCGGATGCGTGAAGCGCGCCAGGGCGTAGGCGGCCATCGCGCCGAGCCCGACGATGAGGCCGACCGAGACGGTCGTGACGAGCACGCTGGTCGCGAAGTAGTCGCCGAACCGCGCCTCGTGCCAGGCCTGCGTGTAGTTCTCGGTGTGCAGCTCGGACAGCGCCGGCAGCGCGAACGTGTTCCGGAAAATCTCGGTGTCCGACTTCAGCGACGAGTAGGCGATCCACACCATCGGGAACACGACCCAGGCCGCGTAGCCGAGCAGCACGGTCAGGATCAGCGCCTGCGGGATTTTGCTCGGGGTCCGCATGGTCAGGTCTCCACGGTTTCGCGGCGCAGCCCGCGCATCACCGCGGCGCAGGTCGCCAGGACAAGGACAAAGAGCATCACCGCGATCGCCGTGGCGCGGCCGATGGCGAACTCCTTGAACATGGTGGCGACGAGCAGCGTGCCGAGCGTGTGCGCGGTGGTCGTTGGGTCCTGCGAGGTCAGCAGCCAGATCATCTCGAAGGCGTTCAGGCCGGCGATGACCAGGAAGACGGCGCTCACCACCAGGATCTCCCAGATCATGGGGAGGGTGATCAGGAAAAACTGCCGGCGGCGCGTGGCCCCGTCGATCTCCGCCGCCTCGTACAGCTGCGGGTCAATGCTCTCCATGGCGGCGAGGTAGAGGATCAGGTTGAAGCCGCAGGCCATCCACAGGTACACGGGGATGAGCGCCCAGTAGAGGTGGTTCTGGGCCAGCCACGGATAGCCGTCGAACGACTGGAGCCAGGCGTTGTCGAGCGCCCGCCCGAGGGCGACGAGCCCGGCGTTGACGAGTCCGCCGTGCGGCTCGTAGGCGCCGAGCCAGAGGAGCGTGGCGGCGACGCCGCCGAGGAGATTGGGGAACAGGAAGACCGCGCGGAAGACGTGGGCGCCCCACACGCCGCGGTGGATGAACGCCGCGAGGAGCAGCGCGAGCGGCACCACGACCAGCGCGGGCACGATCATCAGGAAGGCATTGTTCGCCAGCGCGGACCAGAAGACGTCGCTCTCGAAGAGCAGCCACTTGAAGTTGTACAGCCCGGCCCACTGGCGGGGATTGAGCCCGTCCCACCGTGTGAACGCCCAGCCGAAGGCGGCGAGCCCGGGCGCCAGCACGAGCGCCGCATAGAGGAAGAAGGCCGGTCCCACGAAGCCCAGCGCCACCGGCCCGCGCAGGCGGCCCAGCGTGCCGCCGTCCGGGGCGGGGTGTCCCGCGGGACGCCCCCGGCGGCGCCACGCGCCGTAACCAAACCAGCCGGCCAGCGCGGCCAGCGCGAGCAGGAGGATCGTGCCGGCCACGGGATGACGGAAGCTGACCCAGTCGGGCCGGGTCGCGCGCTGCCGCTCCCCGGCGGCCGCGTTCTCGAGCCGGAGGGCGAACTCGCGCGGGGTGATCTCGCCCTGCATGAGTCGCAGGCGCGCGTCGGTCAGCGCCTGCCGGATGGCCGGCGCCTGCGAGAGGTCGGCCGCGGTGTTGATGGCCGCCTTGCTGGTGCTGATGATCGCCGCGGTGTCGCGCATGAGGGCGGAAAACGCCTCCGGGGGCACGCCGCTCACCGCCACGGGCGAGTCCATGGTGCGGACCCATGCGGCGGCGCGCGCCCGCGAGGTGAGGAAGCGCAGGAAGTCGACCGTGGCGCGCTCGCGGACGGGGTTGCCCGTGGCGAACACGAAGAAATAATCCGAGCCGACCTGCAGCAGCGTCGGTTCGCCGGCGCCGTCCGCGTAGACCGGGAGCCGCATGGCCCCGAGCTCGAAGCCCGCCGGGAAGCGGCCCTTCATCTCGCTCACCATCCAGGAGCCCGAGATGTTCATCGCCGCCCGGCCCTCCAGCAGCTCGCGCTGCGCGGCGGTGTGCGTCATGCCCTGCCAGCCGGGCGCGAAATACCGCGCGAGCCGCTGCCAGGTTTCCACCGCGCGCAGGAACCGCGGATCGAGGTGCACGCCCGGCGCCGAGTCGCGGTACGCGAGCCAGGCGTCCGCGCCGGCGAGGTTGCACCAGGCCGCGCGGAGGAAGCTGTCGGTGTAGCGCAGGTAGACGCCGGGCACCGCCAGCGGCGCGCGGCCAAGCCGGTGGATCCGCTCGCAGAGCGCGAAGAACTCTTCCCAGGTGCGCGGCTCGGCCAGGTGATGCTCGCGGAAAAACTGCTTGTCGTAGAACACGGTCCAGCAGGCGTAGCTGAAGGGCACGCCGTAAGTGCCGCCGGGCTGGCGCCATGCATCCAGCGCCCCGGGCAGGAACGAGTCGCCCCAGTTCCGGTCGCCCTCCCAGTTCTTCTCCTGTGCGAAGTACGGCGCGAGGTTGAGGAGCCGGCCGGCCCGGATCAGCTGCGGCCACTGGATGTCCGCCACGGCCGCCGCGTCCGGGAGATCGCCGTCGATGAGCCGGATGCGGAGCTGGTCCGCGATGCGCGGGTCGCCGTAGAGCCGGATCCGCACGTCGGGCCGCTGCTGCTCAAACCGGCGCGCCGTATCCTCGTAGAACGCAACGCCGTAGCCGCCGGCAAACACCGGGATGTCGAGCTGCGTGACCGCCGCCAGGCGCGCCGCCAGCCCGGCCAGCAAGGCCACGGCCAGAAGTCCCCGCCAGACCTGCGGCCGCCGGGTCATTTCGCCACCACGAGCGGGAAGCCGTGCCGCTGCAGGGCGTGGTGCAGCGCGGTGATGTGGGCATGATCGCGCGTCTCGACGGTGCAGTCCACTTCCACCGCGTAGACATCGGGGCCGCTGAACGCGCGGTCGTGGGCGATGTCCTTGATGCTGGCGCCGGCCTCGGCAATCACCCGGCACAGCTGGGCCAGCCCGCCGGGCCGGTCGCTGATCTTCGCCGTGAAGCGCGTCAGGCGGCCGTCGTTGACGAGGCCCTTCTCGATCACGCGGCTGAGGATGGCGGGGTCGATGTTGCCGCCGCCCACGACGAGCACGACCTTCTTGCCGCGCAGTTTCGGCAGGCGTCCGGTCATCATCGCCGCCAGCGGCGTGGCGGCGGCGCCCTCGACCACGGTCTTTTCCAGCTCGAGCATGCGGAGGATGGCGAGAGCAATCCCGTCCTCGCCCACGCTCACCACTTCATCCACGTGCTTCCGCGCCAGGGCGAAGGCGTTGGCGCCGACGGTGAGCGTGGCGAGGCCGTCCGCCAGCGTGGCCCGGCGCGGCCGGAGCACGGGATGATGGGCGCGGAGCGCCGCGGCCAGGTTGCCGGTGGCGACGCTCTCGACGCCGATGACCTTCACCCGCGGGCGGACGCTCTTCACTGCCAGGGACAGGCCGGCGATGAGGCCGGCGCCGCCCACGGGGCAGACGATCGCATCGACATCCGGGACCTGCCGCAGGATCTCAAGCCCGAGGGTGCCCTGGCCGGAGATGATGTCGGGGGCGTCGAAGCCGTGGATGTAGGTCAGCTGCTCCGTCTCGACGAGGCGGTCGGCCTCGGCGCGGGCCTCGGCAAAGTCCTGCCCGCGCACCAGCACCCGGGCGCCGAGCCGCTGGCAGGTGGTGATCTTGATGAGCGGCGCGTAATCGGGCATGACCACCGTCACGGGAATCCCGAGCAGTCGGCCGTGATAGGCGAGGCCGAGCGCGTGGTTGCCGGCGCTGGCCGCGATCACACCGTAGCATCGGGCGCCGGGCGAGAGCCGGAGCAGCGCGTTGCGGGCGCCGCGCTCCTTGAACGACCCGGTGCGCTGAAAATTGTCCAACTTGCACGCGATGCGGGCGCCGGTGATTTCCGACAGCGGGATCGAGGGTGAGCAGGGAGTGACGATGATGCCGCTGGCGATGCGGCGCTGGGCGGCGCGGATGTCCCTCAAGGTAACAGGCATGCCGACGGTGTAGCCCGCCGGCCGGCGCGTGGGAACCAGAAAGATGGTTTCAGTTCTTCGCCTTGAGCTCCTTGATCCTTGCCCGGAAGGCCGCGCGCATCGCCGCGCGCTCGTCCTCGTCAAGGCGGCCGTCGTGATTGGTGTCAAACCGCGCGAGCAGCGCCTGCCTCGCCGTGGCCAGCTCGGCTTCATCCAGGCGGCCGTCCCTATTGCGGTCGAACCGCCGGACCAGCGCGGCCCGGAAGGCGCCACCGGCGCCGCCGGACTGCTTTTCGTTCAGCATGGACTCATGCGCCGCCGCCAGCTCGTCCTCGTCCAGCCGGCCGTCATGGTTGCGGTCATAGCGCTGGAACAGGGCCGACTGCTCCGGGGTCAGGGTGGAAACCGGGGCTGGTTTGGGGGCTTCCGCCCGGCCCGCGGCATGGAATAGCGTTGCCGCTAGGAGGGTCAGAGATAGTAACGTTTTTTTCATGGGCGACTGTGCTCACATCCTTCTTCCGCGACCGGCTCCGGGCATGACGCCCGGGTGGGCCCGGGGTTACGCCTGAGCCGCCGCCATGTACCAGGTCACCTTTTCCGAGCAGAGCATGCGCGAGCTCAACCAGCTGGACAAGCTGGCGCAGCTGGAGCTGATCGATCCCATCAGTTCACTGAAGCCCGCCGACCTGGCGAATCCGCGCGAGCCGCTCGGCCGGTTTCACCGCGGGGAGCGGGAATACTACCGGATCCGGTCGGGCGAGTACCGGTTTTACTTCGAGGTGAAGGGCGAGACGCTCCACACCCACTACATCCTCCACAAGAACTCCCTCGAGGACTTCCTCCTGCGCAACAAGCTGCCGGTGTCCGAGCAGCAGCTGGTCGAACAGGACTCCAAATTCTGGAAATACCTGGAGAGCCTGACGAAAAAATGAACTTCCGCCTTCCCTCCCGGCAAGATGACCTCGCCGCGCGCGAGGACCCCTACAATGTCACGCAGGCCAGCCGGATTTACTTCCTGCCCAACCTGATGACCGCGGGCAACCTGTTCTGCGGCTTCGTGGCGGTGATCCACTGCATTCAGGCCCGCCTGGCGGAAACGGTGGCCACGGGCGAGTACCTGAACAAGTCCTCCGCCGACCATTACACCCAGGCGGTCTGGTTCATCTTTGGCGCCGCCGCCTTTGACACCCTCGATGGCCGGCTGGCGCGCATGGGCGGACGCGAGTCGCTCTTCGGCGCCGAGTTCGACTCGCTGGCGGACGTGATCTCCTTCGGCATCGCGCCGGCGCTGATGGTCTTCTTCCTGATCCTCTCGCCGACCCAGGGCTACGAGATCTTCCGCAGCATCGGCTGGTTCATCGGCTTCATTTACCTCCTGTGCGCCGCGGTGCGCCTGGCGCGTTTCAACGTCATCACGAATCCCCTGCTCCACCGCGACAAGAAGGATACCAACAAGGACTTTGTCGGCCTGCCCGTGCCCGCGGCGGCCGCCACCGTGGCTTCCCTGGTGCTTTTCCTCCTCCATCTCGCGGCCATGGACAAAACCCTGCGGCTGTGGGCGTTCGCGCTGCCGCCGCTGATGCTGCTGATCGCGATCCTGATGGTCAGCACCGTGCGTTATCCGAGCGGCAAGGGCGTGGACCTGCAGACCCGCACCCGGCTGCAGCCGTTCGTGCTCTTCCTGGCCTTTGTGGCGCTGGTGGTGGTTTTCAAGGAGGTCGCGCTGCTCTGCGCCTGCCTCGGCTACATCTTCTTCGGCCTGATCCGCCAGTGGCGTCGGCCGGCCCGGCCCAAACCGAATGCAAATCCCGCCTGAGAATGGCGTGTGAACAACCTGCTGATGAAATACCAACAACCTTGGTCCTGCGAATAACCCATGGGTTGTGAGCCGTCCCGCCATGTCTTCCCCACAGCAAAATTCCGGCTGCTTTCAGAGGGAGAAATCCGAGTTGTTGGTGTTGCTCGCAGCCTATAATAATACTGCTTTAATTACTTATTGATCCCTTATTCTATTAGACTTTGTTAGCTTCCCCGAAGCCGCCCCGCGCCCCGTCCTCATGAAATTCAAAATTAACCGCGATCATTTCGCCAACGGCCTGGCCCAAGTGCTTAACGTCGTCGGCTCCAAGGCCACGATGCCGATCCTGAGCAACGTGCTGATTGAAGCGGAGAAGGACCAGATTTCGCTCACGACGACCAACCTCGACCTCGGCATCCGCTGCAAGATCAAGGCCGAGGTGAAGGAAAAGGGCTCGGTCACGCTGCCGGTCAAGCGCCTCGCCACCATCGTGCGCGAGCTGCCGAACGTGGATGTGACCTTTGACGCGGCCCCCAACCACCAGGTGAAGCTCAGTTCCGGCGGTTCCAACTTCCGCATCATGGGCATCGGCAAGGAGGAGTTTCCCCCGCTGCCGGAATTCGGCGACGAGAAGGCCTACACGCTGGAGCAGGGCGAGCTCACCGCGATGCTGAAGAGCGTCGCCTACGCGCAGTCGAGCGACGAGACCCGCTACATCCTCAACGGCGTCTATTTCAACTTCAAGGACAGCAAGCTCTCGCTTGTGGCCACGGACGGACGGCGCCTCGCGCTGGTCTCCAAGGAAATGGAAGTGCCGGCCGCGTCAGCCGGGGCCATCATCCTGCCGGCGAAGACCGTCTCCGAGCTCATGCGGCTCCTGGACAAGGGCGAGAAGCTCAAGATCAACTTCAACGAGCGGCGCGCGGCGTTCCAGATCAGCACGGACAAGGACACCAGCGGCCTGATCGAGAACGTCTACCTCTACTCGAAGGTCGTCGAGGGCAACTACCCGAACTACCACCAGGTCATCCCGAAGGAGACGCACCAGCGCATCAAGCTGGAGCGCGAGCTGTTCCTGCAGTGCGTGCACCGCGCCGCGCTGGTCTGCTCGGAGAAGTCCAACTCGGTGAAGATCAAGCTGAGCAGCAACCTGCTCGAGATCACCGCCCAGAGCCCGGATTTCGGCGAGGCGCACGAGTCGATGGCCATCGGCTACAGCGGCCCGGAGCTGCAGGTCGCGTTCAACCCGACCTTCGTGATGGATCCGCTGCGCGCGCTGACCAAGGACGAGATTTTCTTCGAGCTGAAGGATGAGGTGAGTCCGGGTGTCTTCAAGACCCTCGAGAGCTTCATCTGCGTGATCATGCCGGTGCGGCTGAGCTAGTTGCTCGCCGCGGCAGCCACTTTCTGCCGATCAACCCCCTCTCCCCTTCCGCCGGCCCCCGCCGGCGGCCTCGGTCGTGGAAATTCCCTACCTTATCCTCGGTGCCATCCTCGTCTCGCTGCTCCTGGCGCAGGCCAACCAGCGCGTGGCCTCGCCGCTGCTGTCGATCGCCGACCGCTGGCTGCGCTGGCTGGTGTTCGCCTTCGGCGGCGCGCAGGTTTGCCAGGACTTCCAGCTGCTCGACCGGCCCTACTGGGTGCTCGTCACCGTCTTCTTCCTGGCCTGGTTCCTCGGCGAGACGCTCCTGAACTGGCTCAGCATCCATGCCCTCAGCGTGAGCCCGCTGCCGCTGTTCCCGCGCTACGCCGCCAACCAGGGCGGCGACGAGTGGCCGACGCAGCCGCGGGCGCTGCGGGTCCGCGACTGGCTCCGCGCGAACGGCTTCAAGCAGGCGCAGGCGATGAAGGCCGAGATCGGCGGCGGAATCTACCTGCGCGTCTCGGTCTACCAGAACGCCGACGCCACGCTGCGCGCCCAGGTGACCTTCATCCCGCAGGCCAGCGGGGCGGTCACCGTCTGCTTCTCCCTGACCTCGCTCACCGCGCCGGGCAGCCGCTACGTGACGGACAACCTCTACGTGCCGTTCGCCGGGTTTTATCCCGAGCACTGGTTCGTGGAGCGCCGCCCGCTCTGCCGCTCGCTGCCGCGGCTGCTGGCCCTGCACCGCGCGCGGCTGGCCGCGTCCGGCGAGCCGCCCGCGCCGTTCACGGTGGATCCCCTCACCGACCTCAACGTGACGCAGGGCGAGCTGGACCGGCTCAACACCGAGCTGGGCTTCCTGCACTCGCAGCACGACCGCGAGGACCTCGGCAAGATCACCCACGAGGGCCGGTACCGGGTCTGGAAGGAAATCTGGATGCTCAACTACCTCGGCCGGTCCGCGCGGTATCTCTGACGCGGCCGCCGCGACGCGGACGGAGAGAAGCCTCGTCTTTTCCGGCCCGCGTCCCACGCTGCGCGAAAAATGAACACCCCGGCCGAGGCGGAAAAGCTCATGCGCGCCAGCCTGCCGGTGTTCGGCAGCGAGGACTGCGCGCTGGGTGACGCCCATGGCCGCGTGCTGCGCGCCGACCTGCGGAGCGACCGGGACCTGCCGCCCTTTGACCGGGTGACCCTGGATGGCTACGCGCTGCGCGCCGCCGCGGTCGCCGCCGGGCGGCGCACATTCTCCATCCAGGCATTGCAGGCGGCGGGCATGCGGCCGTTCCAGCTGGGAACCGCCCCGGAGGCCTGCATCGAGGTCGGCACCGGCGCGGTGCTGCCCGAGGGGGCGGATTGCGTGGTGCCCTACGAGGACACCGAGGCCGCCGCCGGCCGCATGCAGTTGCGGACGGAAGCGGCGATCCCGGCCCCGGGCCACGGCGTGCATCGCCGCGGCACCGATCATCGAAAGGGCGGGGTCATCGTGCCCGCGGGCGTGCTCCTGACCGGCCGCGAGATCGCCGCCGCGGCCGCGGTGGGCGCGGCCAGCCTGAAGGTGGCGCAGCTGCCGAAGATCGCGGTGGTGGCGACCGGGGATGAGCTGGTGGAGGTGGGTCAGGCGGTTGCGCCCCACCAGGTGCGGCGGAGCAACGACCATGCGCTGCGGGCGGCGCTGGTGCTGGCGGGATATCCACGCGTCGAGCGTTTCCACCTCCACGACATGCGTCACGAGGTGGAGCACATGCTCTGGCACATCATCGCCGAGTTCGACGTGGTGCTGGTCTGCGGCGGAGTCTCGAAGGGCAAGTTCGACTTCCTGCCGGCGGAGCTCGACGCGCAGGGGGTGAGAAAGGTGTTCCAGGGCGTCGCGCAGCGGCCCGGCAAGCCGATGTGGTTTGGCGTGAATCCCGCGGGCAAGCCGGTCTTCGCGTTGCCCGGCAATCCCGTCTCCGCCTACACCTGCCTGCACCGCTATGTGCTGCCGGCGCTCGACCAGGCCAGCGGGCGGATCCCCCGGCCGGTCGAGACCGTGCAGCTGGCCGCGCCCGTGAGCTTTCATCCCCAAGTGGCTTACCTGCTGCCAGTGAAGGTGTCCGCCGGCCCCGGCGGGACGCGGCTCGCCACGCCGGACCCCAGCAACACGTCGGGCGACTTCGCCGGGCTGGTCGGCACCGACGGGTTCGTTGAGTTGCCCGCGGACCAGGCGGAATTTCCCGCGGGCTACACCGCGACCTACCGACCCTGGGCCTGAGCGGCGGCGGCGCGCAGAATTGGTCTGGTCTCGGCCGGGGTGGATGTTAGTTTTTCCCCATGCTGTTCTACGCCGCCGCGGCCACGACCATGGACAAATTAAAGCAGGTGCCACCGCAGTTCTGGTGGAAGGTGGGCATTGCCGTGCTCGCGATCGTGCTGGTGGTCGTCGTTCTCCAGAAGATCGCCGGCATGAACAAGGTGGTGCTGGCGGTCATCGCCTTCGTGGTCTTCACCGTCGTCGGCATCAACTGGATCTACGAGCGCAACGAGCCCGCGTTCCTTACCCCGCTGGTCGACAAGATCGCACCCTTCCTTCCCAGCAAGGGCAGCTACAACGCCAAGCAGCAGACCGCGCCCACACCCAAGCGCTAAACGAACGGTCCGGCAAAAACAGGGTGGTTTTCGGGCCGCCGCGGGCTTACCAAGGGGTTCACTTATGCCTAAAGCCCGCTCCGACATCGGACTCATCGGCCTCGCCGTGATGGGTCAGAATCTTGCGCTGAACATCGCCGATCACGGCTTCCAGATCTCGGTCTTCAACCGGACCACGGAAAAAACCGACAAGTTTGTCGCGGATCACCCCGGCACGCCGGGCGGGCTGGTCGGCACGAAGACGCTGCCGGAGTTCGTGGCCTCGCTCGCGCGGCCGCGGAAGATGGTCATCCTCGTCCAGGCCGGCAAGGCGACCGACGCCGTCATCGACGGGCTCGTGCCGCTGCTCGAGGCGGGCGACATCGTGATCGACGGCGGCAACGCGCTCTGGACCGACACCATCCGCCGCGAGAAGGCGCTGCGCGAAAAAAATCTCCGCTTCATCGGCTCCGGCGTGTCCGGCGGCGAGGAGGGCGCGCGCTTCGGCCCGTCGCTCATGCCCGGCGGCGAGTTCGAGGCCTGGCTGGAGCTGAAGCCCATCTGGGAGGCGGTCGCCGCCAAGGTGGACGCGAAGACCGGCAAGCCGATCCCCGGCGCCGCGCCCGGCAAGCCCGTCAGCGGCGGCGTGCCGTGCACGACCTACATCGGCGCCAACGGCGCGGGCCACTACGTGAAGATGGTCCACAACGGCATCGAGTATGGCGACATGCAGATGATCTGTGAGGCCTACGCGCTGATGAAGGGCCTGCTCGGCCTCAAGCCCGCCGAGATGGGCGAGATTTTCACGGGTTGGAACACCGGCATCCTCGACAGCTTCCTGATCGAGATCACCGCCGACATCCTGAAGCAGAAGGACCCGGCGACAAAGAAGCCGTTCGTCGACATCGTCCTCGACACCGCGGGCCAGAAGGGCACCGGCAAGTGGACCTCGACCAACGCCCTCGACATGGGCGTGCCGGCGCCGACGGTGGCCGAGGCGGTGTTTGCCCGCTGCCTCTCCGCGATCAAGGAGGAGCGCGTCGCGGCCGCGAAGATCCTGAAGGGTCCCGCCAAGAAATACCGCGGCTCGAAGAAGGCGCTGCTCGCCGCGATCCACGACGCCCTCTACTGCTCGAAGATCTGCTCGTACGCGCAGGGCTTCCAGCTCATGCGCACCGCGCAGCAGGAGTTCGGCTGGCAGCTCAACTTCGGCGAGATCGCCCAGATCTGGCGCGGCGGCTGCATCATCCGCGCCGCGTTCCTGCAAAAGATCACCGAGGCCTATGCGCGCCAGCCCGGCCTGGCGAACCTGCTGCTCGACCCGTACTTCAACCAGACGGTGAAGAAGGCGCAGGCCAACTGGCGCAAGGTCGTCTCGCTCGCCGCCGAGTGCGGCGTGGCCGCGCCGACCTTCAGCTCCGCCCTCTCCTACTACGACGGCTACCGCTCCGCCCGCCTGCCGGCGAACCTGCTCCAGGCCCAGCGCGACTACTTCGGCGCCCACACCTACGAGCGCACCGACCAGCCGCGCGGGAAGTTCTTCCACCTCGACTGGCCCGAGCCGACCCGTCCGCAAAGCGCCGTATAACCGCGGGGTTCCCCCCGTCAGCTGACGCCCCCGGCGCGGGCGCGGGCTTTTTCAAGGATCGCGAGGAGCGAGGCGAAATCCTCATCGCGCGTGCGGCTCTCGATGCGGAAATCGAACTTGCCCGCCTCGCGGAGCTCGCGGTCGGCCGTGCGCATGCGGGCGGCGATCTCCTCCTCGTCGTCCTGCGCGCGCAGGCGCATGCGCGCCACCAGCCGGTCGTGGTCCACCACGATGAACACCGTCGTCATGCGCAGCGCCAGCACGGGATTCTCCGCCGCGGCGCGGCGGAAGCTCTCCACCCCCTGCACATCCACGCTGATGACCAGGCTCTGTCCCCGCGCCATCGGCTCGAACACGCTGGAGGCCAGCGTGCCGTA
>Ga0265327_10003660_pt1 | contig 14442 bp, 12 predicted proteins | sample 41621metaG_FD_202089 | JGI IMG/M metagenome (GOLD analysis project Ga0265327, IMG submission 202089) | Rhizosphere microbial communities from Carex aquatilis grown in University of Washington, Seatle, WA, United States - 4-16-21 metaG | ecosystem: Host-associated > Plants > Roots > Rhizosphere... | reverse complement strand
CACGATGGCCTTGGTGCTCTGGGTGCCGCTGTCGAGGCCGAGATAGTAGGAAGGCATGGTTGAGGAAGGAAAATAGCTCTGCCGAGTCATAGCGCGCCCCGGCGAGCCTCGCCACGATCTTTTTCGCCCCTCACCAGCACCGCCCGCTGACCGTTCACAGTTGGCCATTAATTCCCAAAAAACTTTTCCCATCCAATGCGTGATTTTTGGCCCAGACCGCGCTACTGGTTAACGAACCCTTTGCCCCGCTCCCTCCCATGGTCAGGAAACTCAACCACACCCGCTATCGCGTAACCGATCTGGAGAAGACCATTTCCTTTTACAAGGACGTGCTGGGTCTCCAAGAGGTGCGCCGCAGCAAATCCCCCCGCGGCTCCGAGCTGGTCTTCCTGAAAGCCCCCGAAAGCGATGAACTCATCGAAATCTGCTGTTTTCCGGCCAGCGGGCCCATTAACATCACGGGACAAGATGTGACCCACCTTGCCTTTGACGTGGACGATCTGGACGCCTTTGCCAAGCATGCCGCCTCCAAGGGCTACCCCCTTTCCGACGGCCCCACCGCCTCCTCCAACGGCAAATTTGCCTTTATTGACGCCCCGGAGGGATATGAAATTGAATTGCTTGAGCGCAACGCCTAGAATGGTGCCGAAAATGTTTCACTTCTCGCTGTCCTTCGCTGGCGATCCTCATGGAGTTTGACTGGATAGACGTCCCCTTCGATCTCACCTCCCTCCCCCCAAAGGACGTTGAGGAGTCGTTTGAGGACCCTTTTGCCCTCAAATTTCTGCCTGATGGCGAAAACGGCAGCGGTTTGCACGCCGCGCGTTACTTCTCGCTCGGCAAATCCCTGGCGGGCCGCGGCATCTTCAGCGTCTTCTGGACGGATGGAAAAAAATACCGCGTCATCAACGCCCGCCCAATGACCCCGGAAGAAGAACATTTCTACGAGCGAAGAAAATCCGAAGACCTCTAGCGGGCATGGCTATTCAGGATTCGCCCTAAGAAATCAGATTTTCCCCTCGTTCTTATAGAGTTATCGTTCTCATCCCCCTGCTCCATCGGACATGTCCACCATGAAACTGATCCGCTCCTGGAGCGAACTCCCCCACTTCGAGACCGAGGAGGATGAAGCCAAATTCTGGTCGGAACATCAGCTCGATGCACGCCTCATGCAGAGCTCCGTGCACCGGCCGGACGTGCGGGAGTCCACCACCATCACCCTGCGCTTCGACCCGCGCATGCTCAGCCGCATCAAGCGCATCGCCCGACGCCGCTACCTGAACTACCAGAGCATGATCAAGCAGTGGCTCAGCGAGCGCATGGAGCAGGAGATGAAGGAGTAGAATTTGCGGTGCAAACCGCCGGATCAGGCGTAGTATAGGACGTCATGATACTCGATGCTTTTCCAGAACTGCATCAGCTCACCAAGGCCGAAAAGCTGTTGCTGGCCAATGAGCTGTGGGAAGAGATCTCCGATGATGCCAGTGAAATCCCGCTGACCAGCGAGCAAATCTCCGAACTGGATCGACGCATGGCGCATCATCGCGAACATCCTGAAGAAGTCACTTCTTGGGAGGAGATCAAAGCCCGGTTGCAAAAGAAGCGTGCCACAGGCGCATGAGGCTCACGTTCCTGCTCAGCGCCGAACTGGACATCCAGCGCGCTTACGAGCGTCTTGAGAACTATTCTGGAGAAAAAGAGGCAATGCCTTGATTCTTCATTTGGATGTGGCCTTCGATCGCATTCGCAACCACCCATTTATCGCGCCTCTGTATTACGAGAGCTATCGTCGCCTGGTGCTTCGAAAATTCCCGCTGGGAATCTTTTATGTGGTCGAAACCAATCAGATCGCTGTCCATGCCCTGCTCGATTTGCGGCAGGATTCGGAGAAGATTCGAAAACGATTGATTGGCGAGCCTTGAAATAGGGATTTGTCCCCCTGCCAATTCTTGTTAATCCTGTCCGTCCATGGACGACAAGACCGCCAAGCGTGCCGCGCATCTCCGGGCCGAACTGGAACGCCACAACCGCCTCTACTACGAGAAGGCGCAGCCGGAGATCAGCGACAAGCAGTTCGATGAACTCCTCCGCGAGCTCCAGGACATCGAGGCCGCGCACCCGGAACTCATCACCCCGGACTCGCCCACCCAGCGCGTCGGCGGCGCCCTCCTCGAAGGCTTCTCCCAAGTCACGCACACCGTGCCCATGATGAGCCTGGACAACACCTACTCGGAAGATGAGCTGCGCGATTTTTACGAGCGTCTGCAAAAAGGCTTGGGACGCCAGGACATCCGCTGCGTCATCGAGGCCAAGGTGGACGGCGTGGCCGTCTCCGTGCGTTATGAAAATGGCCTTCTCAAACATGCCGCCACGCGCGGCGATGGCCGTGTGGGTGATGACATCACCCAAAACCTCAAGACCATCCGCTCCCTGCCACTGCGCCTGCCCAAGAATGTGCCGCAGACCTTCGAGGTGCGCGGCGAGGTGTACATGACGCGCGCCGGATTCGAAAAAATGAACGCGGAACGCGAGGAAGCCGGCGAGCCACGCTTTGCCAACCCACGCAACTCCACCGCGGGCTCGCTCAAGCAACTCGACCCCAAGCTCGTCGCGAAACGCCCGCTGCACATCGTTTTCTGGGGCATGGGCGACCACGGCGACGCCAAGCTCAATTCCCAGAGCGAAATCTTCGACCTCCTCAAAGACGCTGGCCTGCCACGGCCCGACTTCTTCTGGAAAAAAGACACGCTGGAGGAAGTGCTCGGCGTCATCCACGAACTGGATGAAAAGCGCAAGTCCCTCCCCTACGACACCGACGGCGCCGTCATCAAGGTGGACTCCTTCGCGGAGCAGCGCGACCTCGGCGCCACCAGCAAGGCTCCGCGCTGGGCCATCGCCTACAAATATCAGGCAGAGCAGGCGGAAACGCGCCTTCTCGCCGTGGACATCCAGGTGGGCCGCACCGGCGCCCTCACGCCCGTGGCGCGCCTCGAGCCCGTCTTCCTCAGCGGCAGCACTGTCAGCAACGCCACGCTTCACAACTTCGAAGAGATCGAGCGCAAGGACATCCGCGTCGGCGACCTCGTGACCATCGAAAAAGCCGGCGAGATCATTCCCGCCGTCATCAGCGTGAACAAGGAGAAGCGCACGGGAACCGAAGAGAAAGTTCACATCCCCGCAAAATGTCCGGTCTGTGGCACTCCTGTCCAAAAGCAAACCGGATTGGTGGTGATCAGATGCCCAAATCCGGTTTGCCCAGCCCAAATAGTTCGTCGAATCGAGTTTTTCGCGGCAAGGCGAGCTTTGGACCTTGAAGAAATCGGAGGAGTAGTGGCTGAGAAAATTGTGGAGCGTGGCCTCGTTAAGGATCCGCTCGACCTGTACACTCTCAATGAAGAGCAACTCTCCTCACTAAACCTTGGCACTCCCGAGGAACCCCGAGTATTCGGGAAGAAAAATGCGGCCAAAGTTATTTCGGCAATCAGCAAGTCCAGAGAGATGCCTCTGCATCGCTGGTTATTCGCACTTGGACTCAACGAGGTAGGGGCGACTACTGCAATCGAATTGGCCAAACATCATTCCACCTTTCGTGAGTTGGCGGAATCTCCAGTGCTAAAAGACATCGTGCTTGCGGATCAGCTTGAATCCGAGCGCTTGAAATTTAGCCCGCAAACCGCAGCCAATAAAGGCAAGAGCCAACAAGAGAAACTCGCATTGAGAGAACGCTCGGACGAGATCAAGGAGAAGCTTAAACCGGTCCAAAGGCGCTTGGCTGACAAGAAATTTTCTCAAATTGGTCCCAGCGTTGCAGAATCAGTGATAAACTATTTTGCCAGCGATGCAGGACAACAGGTTCTTGATCGACTCGACGAATTGGGGATTAAGCCAGTTTCCGAAGGTCTTGGCGCAGCCTCAAGCGGCCCCTTAGAGGGAAAGGTGTTCGTGCTTACGGGAACGCTGACGACAATGTCACGAGATGATGCAGCCAACGCTGTGCGATCCTTAGGTGGTTCAGTAACCGGGTCCGTCAGCAAGAAAACTTCATTTGTGGTCGCCGGAGCCGACCCCGGAGGCAACAAAATGGAAGGCGCAAAGAAGCATGGAATTCCTGTATTGACGGAACAAGAGCTTCTTGAGATGCTGCGAGAGAATCAGGCATCAAAAGAAGAGCCATCCAAACAACCAGAACTCGGTATTTAAATCATTGCTCAACTCTTACCGCTATGGACTACGAGCTACGTCCCACTAAGGACCCACATGGCCAGCCATTGCGTGCTCCAAAGTTCATACGCGAGAACAAGGCCTTTGATCAACTGTCTGGCATCTGCGTGGGAATCTTGGCTGATGGAGTCGTCAACGAGGCAGAGGCGAAGTTTTTCTGTGATTGGATGGAGCGACACGATTTCCTGCGTTCTGAATGGCCGTTCAACCAGGTGATTGATCGCGTTAAGGCGATCTACACCGATGGGGTCATTACAGACGAAGAACGAGCAGAGTTGGCTGAAATCATGAAAGCCATTGTGGGGCATGATGAAACAGATGAGTCAGGTGCTGTCCATTCCACTCAACTACCGGTCAATTCTGTGCTTCCAGACCCAATGTTGTTTGAGAGCAGAGAATTTGTCCTAACAGGGAAATTCGGTCTTGGGGTACGAAGCAAGGTTGCATCACTGATTGAAGAACGCCGAGGAATCGTTCGCAATAGCGCACCTACAAAAGAGACCGATTATTTGGTCATCGGAGTGTTCGCCAGCCGTGATTGGCAGTACACCAATTACGGTCGGAAAATTGAGCATGCGGTTTCTTTGCGGGATTCGGGCGGCAAAATCTGTATCCTCCCTGAAAGCCATCTCCAACGCTTTTTGGTGCAAGCCTAGAGGTGTCTGCCGCAGGTTGTTCATCCAACCTCTGCTCCTTGGTTTCTTCGCTTCTTTGCGACAAAACTCAACGCAGGTCGTAACCCCTCCGCACTCCCCGCTTCCCAACTCGCACACATCCTGCTTTCATCGCAGGCATGGCATCCTCTCCCGGGTTCTTCCGCATCTGCAAAGGCGATCTCGACGGCTTCTTCGGCCTCTTCATCGACAATCTCCTGCAGCTCCTGCTGATCTTCACCTTTTGTCCGATGCTCTGCGGCCTCAGCGTCGCTGAGGTCACCACCAAGATCCTCCCCGGCGCCGCACTCTCCATCCTCGCGGGCAATTTCTTCTTCGCCTGGCAGGCCTGGAAAATCGCCAAACGCGAGGGGCGCGATGACATCACCGCCCTGCCCTACGGCATCAACACCGTCAGCCTCTTCGCCTTCATCTTTTTTGTCATGGCACCCATCTACCGCCAGACGCACGATGCCTCGCTCGCGTGGAAGGCGGGCATCTTCGGCGCCTTCATCAGTGGGGTCATGGAACTCATCGGTGTCTTCATCGGCCCCGCCCTGCGACAACACGCGCCGCGGGCCGCGCTGCTCTCCTCACTGGCGGGCATCGCCATCACCTTTATCGCGATGGGCTTCGTCTTCCAAATCTTCGCCACGCCCGCCATGGGCCTGCTGCCCATGTTCCTCATCCTCGTGTGCTACGCCGCGCAGTTGAAACTGCCGCTCGGCCTGCCCGCCGGTTTCGCTGCCGTGGTCATCGGCACTCTGCTCGCCTGGATTCTCCGCAAATGCGGACTCGTGCCCGCCATGCCGCCCGCCGCGGATACACCGCTCGGCTTTCATCTTCCGCAGTGGTCCGGCGGCGATCTCGTCAGCTTCCTCACGTCCAAAGTCGGCTGGAGCTACATGGCCGTCATTTTCCCCATGGGCTTGTTCAACATCATCGGCTCCCTCCAGTGCCTGGAAAGCGCGGAGGCTGCGGGCGACAAATTCCCCACGCGCCCTTCGCTGCTCGCGAACGGCATCGGCAGCATCGTCGCCGCGTGCTTCGGCAGTCCCTTCGCCACCACGCTCTACATCGGTCATCCCGGCTGGAAAGCCATGGGCGCTCGCTGGAGCTACTCCTGGCTGAACGGCGCCGTCATCTGCCTTATCGCGCTTCTTGGCGTCGTGGGACAGGTACTGCGGTTCGTCCCACTGGAGGTGACTCTCGGCATTCTCCTCTGGATCGGACTCGTCATCACCGCTCAAGCGTTTCAGGCCAGCCCCAAACCACATGCGCTGGCCGTCGGCATCGGCCTCATCCCCTCCCTCGCCGCCTGGCTCCAGGTGCAGGTCGAAACCACCCTGCGCGTCAGCGGCAAATCCCTCCAGGAAACGGTGGATCAATTCGCCATGGCCGGCCTCCACCTGCGCGGTGTCATCGCCCTCAGCCAGGGGTTTCTCATCACTTCCATCATCTACGCCGCCGTCATGGCCTTTGTCATCGACCGCAAATTTAAGCACGCCGCCTGGTGGCTCCTCGCCGCCGCCCTCCTCTCCGCCGTCGGCCTCATGCACGCCTCCAAGATCACCGCCCAAGGCGTGGAAAATTCCTTCGCCTGGTTCACCGCTGTCCCCGAGTTCTCCATCCCCTACCTCGTCACCGCCGTGCTGCTGTGGGTGCTGGGAACAAAAACCTCCGAGGCGAAGTGATAGTCGGAAACTCTCGTCCAATCCCAAAGGGATTGCGCCCCACAGCCTAGGGTTGCGCGACAGCGCAACCCTAGGACCAGCACGCCCTATCCCTCCAACCGCAACGCGGTTGTGCCACTCACCGTTCTCGCGAAGCGTTCCGGCTTGCGATCCGTGGCACAACCTCTTTGAGGTTGGCCTGAATATTCCAGCCCACCCAAGGTAGCCCGTCTTCGCGGGCAACCTTGGGCTGGAGGGCACAGCCCCGTTGGGGCTGAACTCCTCGTTCCATACACCTCACGGCAGCCGCGGCTTCGCGCCCACACAATAGAGACTCTTCTCCGTGCGCACGAACAAATGATCATACGCGATCGCTGGCGTCGCGTTGATCGCGGAATCCAGCTTGCTCGCGGAGAGTTGTTCAAACTTCGGCCCCGCCTTCACCACGATCACGTCGCCCTGCTGGCTGCCGCAATAAATCTTTCCATCCGCCGCCACCGGGCTGCTGAAAAATTTGCTGCTGCCCTTGGTGCCGTTGAGCCGCTCCTCATAGACTTCCTTGCCGGTCTTGAACTCGACGCACTTCAAAATCCCGCCATCGCCCAGCAAGTACATGTAGTCGCCCACCACCAGCGGCGTGGGCACATACGGCAGACCCTTGCCGAGGGAGAAATCCAGCGCCTTGGGCTTGGCTCCCGTCAGATCCAGCGCCGCGGTCTCTTTGCCGCCACCACCGGAGCCGAAGGTCGTAAAATAAATGCCGTCCTGGAACGCCGCGCTGCCCAGGCTGCGCTGCTTGTAGCCGGGATTGTGCTGCCAGTTCACGTTCCCCGTCAGCGTGTCGATGCCCATCACGCCGCTGCCGGTGTCCGAACAGATGAACTCATGCTTTCCACCGGGCAAATCACGCACCACCGGCGTGCTGAAGGTGTTCAGACAGTTCGGGATTTCATGCTTCCACTTTTGCTTTCCCGTGGCGGCATCGAGCCCCACGAAGCAGCTTTTCCATTCCTTCTGCTCCGGCGAGGTGGTCAGGTCCTTGCCCTCCTTTTCGGAATTGAACTCGCTACGCACAATGAAAATTCCGTCCGCCACCACGGGCGAAACCGCCGTGCCGTGCTCGTGGATGTAGTCCGCCACGTGGTCGTTGTGCCAGAGCACCTTGCCATCGTGGCTCAGCGCCAGCGCCTGGATGGTTGTCCCGCTGCTCCAGTTCACATAGATGCGCTCCGCATCGATGAAGGGCGTGCTGCTCGCGAAGCTGTTGAAGTTATGTTTCTTGTGGCTGACGAACGATTCCTCATGCCGCCACAGTTCCTTGCCCGTCGCCGCGTTCACGCAGACCACCGCGCGATGGCCGGCGCCCGTTTCCGCAGTGAACACCAGCTTGTCATGGAACACCACGGGCGAAGACCAGCCAGTCCCGGAGGGAATGCTCCACACCGTATTCGTCTCATCGATCTTGTCGGGCAGATTCTTGGAACTGCTCACCCCCGTGCCGTTCGGCCCGCGGAATCGGGCCCAGTCTTCGGCCTGGGCAGCCAGGGTGACGACACTGAACGCGGCAAGAAGGGAAGGCAGGAGCGTGGGTTTCATGGCGAAGCGGTAAAAATGCGGCACAAACGAAGATGCGGCAATCAAAACGGGCGCTGCCGGGGTCACATTTCGGAAACTTGGAATCATCGTAGGGGCCACGATTCGTTGACAGACCGCGTCCCCTCCGCCTGTTTTCCCACTCCCCGCCGATGCACCGCTTCCTGCTCCCCCTCCTCTTCCTCGGATTTGCGCTCTCCTCCCCGACCGCCACGCCGGCCAAGGACGACAAACCCGCCAAGAAAAAGAAGACCAAGGAGAAGCCGGATGAGAACGCCATGTCCTACGCCTCGCAGTTCCACTGGGCGGACTGGGTCGAGCCCGACTTCCCCTTCTTCTCCTCCGTGCTCGATGCGCGCGAGATCGGCGAAGGCTTCCCCAAGGACAACCTCACCCCGCGCGGCCTCATCCTGAATCTCGGCCACAATCTCTGGGCCTGCTTTGACACCGACCTCCTCCGCATCGCCTGCATCTGGCAGGGCGAGGAAGGCAAGCCACCCATCACCCAAACCGCCCTCGCCCCCGGCTCCTACCACATCGCCGGACAGAAAACCAAGGATGGTGAAGACGACCTGCCCACGCCCATTGGTAAGGTGTGGGTCGCCAATGGCCTCTATCCGGGATGGCAGGTGCTGAAGTCGCCCTCCGACAAACCCTCCTTAACCGATCCCCGTACCCTGACGCCAGACAAAGAAGAACTCGGACGAGGTCCGCTGGATGAGAAGCTGGGCAGATTCCTCAGAGTGCGGCTTACGGACTCGGGACCCGCATTGGACTGCGAGATCGCGGGAGTCAAAATCAGCCAAATCATCGAGTCACGGCATGACGAGAAGACGGGACTCAATCATGTCAGCATCGCCTTCGAAATTTCTCCGCATACCTCCCCCTTGGCAATGGTGGTCGGCAAGCCGACCGAAGGCGTTCACCTTTGGGCAACACGCCCAAAGTCCCAGAAAGACACTGCTGATGCCCCGCTCGTCTTTTCAATTCCTGCTTCTACAAAGAGTGAAAAACAAGGCATCACCCTGGACCCTCCGCCCTCCGCAGCCAAAGAGGGCGGAAACCTGTCATCTCATCAGTGGTCCCAGACCCTCACCACCCACGCCACGCTCTCCAAAAAAGACGACGGCTACGTGGTCGATGACATCCCGCTGCCTCTCGAAAATCCCTGGAAGCGCAACATCCGCCTCGCCGACCTCGCCTTCCTTGATGACCAGGGCAACGCCGCCGCCGTCACCATGGATGGCGACGTGTGGATGATCTCCGGCCTCAAGGGCAATCTGGACAACGTCACCTGGAAACGCTTCGCCAGCGGCCTTCACGAGCCCATGAGCATTGTGGTGCGCCCAGCAGCGAAAAAATCAGATGTTGGAAGTTCCAATCCTAAATCTGAAATCCTAAATCCTAAATCCGACATCTTCGTCTTCGACCGCGACGGCATCTGGCGCCTCAAGGACACCAACAACGACGGCGAGGCCGACGTGTACGAGATGTTCTGCAACCGCTTCGCCCAAACCGCCGAGACGCGCGAGTTCCCCAACTCCATGAAGCTCGCGCCGGACGGCTCGCTCGTCCTCAGCAAGGGCGGCCAGCAGGGGACCTACCTCGGCAAGGACAATGGCACCGTGATCCGCGTCTCGCCGGACGGAAAAAAATACGACATCATCGGCTGGGGCCTGCGCCAGCCTTTCGCGGGCGTGAATCCCAAGACCGGCCTCGTGACCGCCAGCGACCAGGAAGGCAACTACGTCCCCACCACACCGATCCAAATCATCCGCGATCACCAGTTCTACGGCCACCTCGCCACCATCCAGCCGCATGAGCAGTATCCGCAGACCATCGCCGAGCCCCTCACCTGGATTCCGCACGCCGTGGTCGCCTCCGGCGCCACCCAGACCTGGCTCTATGATGCGAAGATGGGCGACATCAATGACGAGATGATCCTCATCAGCTACAACAAGCCGGAGCTCTTCCGCGTGCTCATGAACAACCGCGGCACGCGCCCGCAGGCCACCGTCACCGGCTGGATTCACAATCTCGACTTCCCCACGCTCAACGCCGCGGTGAATCCCGCGGACGGCCAACTCTACGCCATCGGCTTCCAGATTTGGGGCACCACTGTGAAGCGCATCAGCGGTCTCGCCCGCATCCGCCACACCGAGTCGCCGCGCATTCTCCTCACCAACCTCACGCCTTGCGACAAGGGCGTGCTGCTCAACTTCAACCGCCCCCTCGAAAAAGCGCACGCCACCGACATCGCGAACTACAGCATCGAGCGCTGGAACTACAAGCGTACCTTCAACTACGGCTCTCCGCACTTGAAGGCGGACGGCACGCCCGGCCAGGAGTGGATGCCGCCGAGCAGCGCCTATCTTTCCAAGGACGGGAAATCCGTCTTCATCGGCCTGCCGGACATGAAGACCACCTACATGCAGATGCGGGTCGGCTGGGGTCTCAAGGGCGCGGATGGCCTCCCCGCGCAGAACAACGCCTACTTCACGCCTTACGAGCTCATCAAGTTCGAGCCGGAAAAGGAAGGCTTCGAAAAGATCGAAGTCGATCTCACCCCACGCCAGATGGTGGCCGCTGCCGCCGTGAAACCCACGAAGGAAGAAGGCGAGCGCCTCTACCAGATGATGGGCTGCATGGCCTGCCATTCCATCGACGGCACCGTCTACGGGAAGGTCGGTCCAAGCTGGAAAGGCCTCTACGGCAGCGAGCGCATCCTCGCCAAAGGCGGTGACAAGGCCATTGCGAATGACGACTACATCAAGGAATCCATCCAGAATCCCAGCGCCAAGGTCGTGAAAGGCTTCGAAAAACTCGACGCCGGCATGCCCATCTACGCCGGTGTGCTCAACGACTCCCAGATCGAGTCACTCATCCTCTTCATCAAGAGCCTGAAGTAGCCTGACTCCCTACCCTTTTCACTTTTCACTTTCCCCTTTTCACTTCCTCTCTCACTGCACCGGCTTCTCATAGTTTCCTTCGATTCGCCCCAAATCCTCCACCTTGCGTTCGGGGCTCGTAGTCACTTTATAGCGGTGTCGTTCCCACGTTTTCTTGTAAGCCCAGCCAGCCACCACCTCCGTCGTCGTGGCCCCGGTCCGCTTCATTTCCAGCAATTGGATCGTAATGGGAGACACCCCCGTGGCCGGGTCCACGATGCTCTTGTTCGGCTCCTGCACAGTCAGCACCTCGCCGCTGACGAACTTCAGCTTCAGGTCGTTCATGCGCCGCGTGAAGTCCATCTTCGTGGAAATGAGCCGCGGCCCCTTCACCACGCAGTAGATCTTGGGCACCTTCGGGTCCAGCTCGGGCACGTGCGCGATAATGTACCGCGCCACCGCTTCGCCCTCATCCCCCTCAAATTCACCGGTGGACAGCTTCCCCGGCTCGCCCGAATCGCAGCCGGCGAGGAGAAACAGCAGAAAAATGCACCAAAGGCGTCCCATCGCCGAAACAACCGCACGATTCCGCGCAGGGCAAGCATTCTGTCGGCTGGGCCACTTTTTGAAACTGAATCTCATCCATTTTTTAAAAGGCAATATAGGACCAAAGGAGCAGTTGAATTATGATGGCCCCCCGTTAATTCCTCTTATACTGTCACTCACCTCATGAGCGCGTTGTCCCAGCCTCTCACCCATTTTTTCACCTCCTCCATAGGACGAAAAATCCTCGTCGCTCTCACCGGTCTGGTCCTCGTGATCTACGTGCTGGGCCACATGATCGGAAACCTGCTCATCTTCGTGGGCAGGGATGCGATCAATGAATACGGCCACATGCTGCACACCATCCTGCATGGCGGCGGCATCTGGATCGCCCGTGCGGTCATGATCGTCGCCGTCGTCGGCCACGTCTATTTCACCATCAAGCTCACCGCGGAAAACCGCGCCGCCCGCGGCTCGGAGCGCTACGGTTACAACACGGTCATCAAGGCCCGCCGTTCCTCCCTGATCATGATCTGGACCGGCCTCATCCTCCTGGCCTTCATCATTTACCACCTCCTGCACTTCACCCTGCGCGTCGGCAACGATTACAACACCTACACCGCCCTCGTGGATGGCAAGCCGGTGCATGACGTGTACAAGATGGTCATCGCCGGCTTCTCCTGGTGGCCCGCGTCCGTTTTTTATATCATTGCCATGGGCACCCTCTGCTCCCACCTGAGTCATGGGGTCAGCAGCATGTTCCAGACGCTGGGCTTCTCCACGGAAAAGACCCGGCCCACGCTTCAGCTCGTCGCCTACGCCTACGCCGCCCTCATCTTTGTGGGCAACTGCTCCATCCCGCTGGCCGTGCTCATGGGATACTTCCACAAATAATCCACGTCCTCTCTGACCATGCCCGCCACTCCTGATCCCGCGCTGAATGCCAAAGTCCCCGCCGGCCCGCTGGCGGACAAGTGGACGAAGCACAAGCAGGACTCCAAGCTCATCAACCCCGCCAACAAGCGCAAGTACACCATCATCGTGGTGGGCAGCGGTCTGGCCGGCGCCTCCGCCGCGGCCACGCTCTCGGAACTCGGCTACAAGGTGAAGTGCTTCTGCTACCAGGATTCTCCACGCCGCGCCCACAGCATCGCGGCCCAGGGCGGCATCAACGCGGCGAAAAATTATCAGAACGACGGCGACTCCGTTTACCGCCTCTTCTACGACACCATCAAGGGCGGTGACTTCCGCGCCCGTGAAGGAAACGTCTATCGTCTCGCGGAAGTCAGCCGGAACATCATCGACCAATGCGTGGCCCAAGGCGTGCCCCTGGCGCGCGAATACGGCGGCCTGCTGGCGAACCGCTCCTTCGGCGGCGCGCAGGTGAGCCGCACCTTCTACGCCCGCGGCCAGACCGGCCAGCAACTCCTCCTCGGCGCCTACTCCGCGCTCAGCAAGGAAATCGCGCGCGGCAATGTGGAAATGTACTGCCGCACGGAAATGCTCGACCTCGTGACGGTGGACGGCCACGCCAAGGGCATCGTGGTGCGCGACATGGTCACCGGGAAAATCAGCAGCCATGCGGGCGATACCGTGCTGCTCTGCACCGGCGGTTACGGAAACGTCTTCTACCTCTCCACCAACGCCAAGGGCTGCAACACCACGGCCATCTGGCGCGCCCACCGCCGCGGCGCCTTCTTCGCCAATCCCTGCTACACGCAGATTCACCCCACCTGCATCCCGGTCAGCGGCGACTACCAGAGCAAGCTGACGCTCATGTCTGAGTCGTTGCGCAACGACGGCCGCGTGTGGGTGCCGAAGAAGAAAGAAGACTGCGGAAAGCCGCCCAGCCAAATTCCCGAAGACGCGCGCGACTACTACCTGGAGCGCAAGTATCCCAGCTTCGGCAACCTCGCCCCGCGCGACATCTCCAGCCGCTCCGCCAAGGAAGCCTGCGACGAAGGCCGCGGCGTCGGCCCCGGCGGGCTCGGCGTGTATCTGGATTTCGAGGACGCCATCCGCCGCTACGGCCACGACAAGGCCGGCGGCAAGGAGTTGCCGCTCGATGAATTGCGGAAGCTCGGCAAAGCCGTCGTCGAGGAAAAATACGGCAACCTCTTTGAGATGTATGAGCGCATCACGGGCGAAAACGCCTACGAGCAGCCCATGCGCATCTACCCCGCCGTGCACTACACCATGGGCGGGCTGTGGGTGGACTACAATCTCATGAGCAACGTCCCCGGCCTTCACGTGCTGGGTGAAGCGAACTTCTCCGACCATGGTGCGAACCGCCTCGGCGCTTCCGCGCTCATGCAGGGCCTCGCGGACGGCTACTTCGTCATCCCCACCACCGTCGCCGTTTATCTCGCCACCCAGAAGCCCGGCTCTGTAAAAACGGATCACCCCGCCTTCAAGGAAGTGGAGCAGGAAATCCAGGCCCGCACCAAGCGCATGCTCGATATCAAGGGCAAGCGCAGCGTGGACAGCTTCCACCGCGAGCTCGGCCTGCTCATGTGGAATGACTGCGGCATGGCCCGCAGCCGCGAAGGCCTGCAAAACACTCTCAAGCGCGTGCCGGAACTGCGCGAAGAATTTTGGAACAACGTCGTGGTGCCCGGCTCGGGCGCCCAGTTCAACCAGGAGCTGGAGAAGGCGGGCCGCGTCGCCGACTTCATGGAGTTCGCCGAACTCATGTGCCGCGATGCCCTGGAGCGCGAGGAAAGCTGCGGCGGCCACTTCCGCGTGGAACACCAGTACACCAAGGAGGACGAGGCGGCGAAACGCGGCCAGGCCGGTGAAGCCAAGCGCGACGACGCGAACTTCTCCTATGTCGCCGCCTGGGAATACACCGGTGACGTTTCCAAACCCAAG
>Ga0265327_10003659_pt1 | contig 14444 bp, 12 predicted proteins | sample 41621metaG_FD_202089 | JGI IMG/M metagenome (GOLD analysis project Ga0265327, IMG submission 202089) | Rhizosphere microbial communities from Carex aquatilis grown in University of Washington, Seatle, WA, United States - 4-16-21 metaG | ecosystem: Host-associated > Plants > Roots > Rhizosphere... | reverse complement strand
CCACGTGTATCTGGCAGGTTATACCAATTCAAATTCCGGAACCGCTATTGCCAGCCCGGGAAGCTTCCAGCCTGCCTACGGTGGTGGAGTTTTCGATGCTTTTCTGGTCAATTTTGATAGCTCGGGCCTTCGCCAATGGGGAACGTATTATGGGGGACCGGCAGATGATTATGGAACTTTTTGTACAACAGATGCCTATAACAATGAATACCTTGTTGGCCGCAGTCCTTCTGGCACCGGCACCATTATGGCCAGTCCCGGCAGTTACCAATTCGCGTATGGTGGAGGAACGTATGATGCTTTCCTGGTAAAGTTTTCCGATTGCCTTTTATTAAACCCAATCGCATCGGCTAACACCAACATTTGCCAAGGGACTTCCATCAACCTTAGCGTCAGTGTTAGCAGCACTTCAAGTCCGGTTTTCAACTGGTCAGGACCCAGTAGTTTTACTTCTACTGCCCAGAACCCAATTATAGCGGGAGCCGGAATGTTGAACACGGGTGTATATACAGTTGCTGTTATATACGGCATTTGTGTTGAGACCGCGACCTTGCAAATCAACGTTCTTTCCAATCCAACTGTTACAGCTGCCTCTGACCGCAGTTTAATTTGCCTGGGCGAAAGCACAACTTTAACTGCAGGCGGTGCATTAAGCTATACGTTTAATCCGGGCGGTTCCGGTAACACACTTATCATTTCGCCAACCATTACAACTTCTTATACCCTTACCGGTATGAGTGCCAATAATTGCAGCGGTACCGCTCTGATAACAGAAAGCGTGGATGTCTGTATGTCCGTTAAAAATGAAGGATTAACAATGAAGGATTCCGGATTAAAGATTTGGCCCAACCCAACACACGGAATTCTTAACCTACAACTGGATACTGAGAGTGAAATAATTATTCTAGATGCCATGGGACAGATTGTTTATGCTGCCAAATTGCAAGAGGGCCTGAATCAAATTAACCTGGAATATTTGGCAAAGGGGATGTATGTGCTGAGGGTATGGGGTAACCAGGGGCTTAAAGGAGTTAAACTGTCGCGCGAGTGATTCACTTAGATTCATTAACTTTATTCATCTAAACATTTAAAAAAATGGACAGAAAAGATTTTATTAGAAAAGGAGCGTTGAGTGCTTTTTTTCTTGGCGTGTCGTCAGCCTTTGGAAATATTATTCATGCTACCCTAAAGAGCAACAAATACAGGGGTATTGAGGGAGTGTTTTCTCCAACAAACACGCACATGGTTGGCGATGGGTTTAAAGTGATGAATTTTTTTCCAAACGGAAAAGGTTTTGAAGAGCGGATGAGTCCTTTTTTTTTATTGGATTTTAATGCGGAAGTAAATTTTCCGCCTTCTGAAATTTCCAGAGGCGTGGGTGTACACCCACATCGGGGAATTGAAACAATTACTTTCGCTTACAAAGGAAGCGTGGCGCACCATGATAGTGCTGGGAACAGCGGCGTGATCAATCCCGGTGACGTGCAATGGATGACAGCAGGTGGTGGAGTTTTGCACAAAGAATACCACGAAAAAAATTTCGATAAAAAAGGCGGGGCGTTTGAAATGGTTCAATTGTGGATCAATTTACCGAAACAACATAAAATGACCGCACCAAAATATCAAAGTATTTTGCACGCAAACAAACCAAAAATTAATCTCAAAAATAATATGGGCTCCGTGCATGTGGTGGCAGGGGATTACCAAGGTACCAAGGGAATTGCTTCTGTTTTTTCACCAGTACACATTTATGATTTTCACTTGAATCCTAACGGGGAAGTGAATTTTTCTTTGCCGGCAAATTTTAATTCAGCAATCTTAGTTATTGACGGAGGCATAACTGTTAATGAGAATTATGAAGTGGCAGAAAACAACTACGTACAATTTAAAAACGAGGGCGGAGAAATTCACATCAAAGCTTCTAAAAAAAGCATTCTTCTTGTGCTGAGTGGTGAACCGCTGAATGAACCTTATGTAAGTTATGGTCCTTTTGTGATGAACACAGAGGCTGAAATTAAAGAGGCGATTGAAGATTACAATGCCGGGAAGTTTGGGTATTTGGCGGATTAATGACAGGTATTCTTTTTGAACACGAATTGCATAAATTTCACTAATAAAAAAACACTTACTTCGTTTTAATTCCCGCGAGATAATTTGTGTTATTCGTGAAAATTAATGTCTAATCAACAGGTGTTTTTGAAGTTTTTCCGAATTTACTTTTCCAGAGTTGTACTATTTGTTTTCTGAAGATAAAAAGGATCATCACGTACGGAACTGCCATTAAATAAAGGATTCCGGAGTTAAGTCCACGCGCTATGGAATTGGGATGAGATTTTAAAGAACTCTCGGCCGATTGTTTACACATAGAACATTGCGCTGAAAATTCAGCCTGGAAAATCACCAGGAATAAAAGTGTAAAAACAATGGGCAGATATTTTTTATTTATTTTCAAGTTTATTTCTTGCGGCAAATTTAAGGATTTAATCCCAATTGCATCTATAATACAGTGTCAAAGAAAAGCCCCAATACAATAAAGTATTAGGGCTTTTTTATTTTAAAATCAATTTATTCTCCTTTGAAATCGGGTTTGCGTTTTTCTAAAAATGCAGCCACACCTTCTTTGAAATCTTTACTACCAAAGGATTTTCCGAATTCTTCGATTTCTACTTCGTAGCCATTCAGGTTATTGTTATACCCAGCATTAATTACCTTTATAGCAGTTTTAATGGCGGTAGGACTTTTGGTTGCAATCTTATTTGTGATTTCAAAACACTTATTTAAGAGTTCTTCCTGTGTGGTGACATAATTGGCCAACCCCCATTTGTAGGCGTCCTGCGCATTTATCATGTCAGCGGTTACAATCATTTCAAAAGCTTTTCCTTTTCCAAGCAGTTGGGCCAAACGTTGTGTTCCACCGTATCCAGGTATAAGACCTAAACTTACCTCGGGCAATCCCATTTTTGCATTATCGCTTACAACCCTAACGTGACAGGCCATTGCGAGTTCTAATCCACCCCCTAAAGCAAAACCATTTACGGCTGCGATAATTGGCTTGCTGAAATTTTCTATAAAATTAAAAATCTTAAAATGACCAATAGAGCTTAATTGTTTTCCTTCAGAGACAGAAAAATTTGCGAACTCCGCGATATCAGCGCCGGCAACAAAAGCTTTTTGCCCGGCCCCCGTAAGAATAATTGCGCGAATCTCCTCCTGGTTCTCCGCTTCCACTAAGGTTTCGTGAAGTTCTTCGATTGTTTGTTTATTGAGTGCATTTAATTTATCAGGACGGTTGATCGTGATAACCAACACACTATTTTTTATTTCACATACTATGTACTCGCTAGTTGCCACCATGTCTATTTTTTAAAACTGGACAAATATAGAGTTATTGGCCGTAAAAAAAAGCATATTTATTCACAAGCAGTGGAAAAGTTTTTACCTTCCAATTGTTAGGATTTACGCGCTAATTGGGGAAAATAGCTTATTGCATTTATCACTTAATTTTTATATTAACATTGATTAAAAGTTCTTCGCGTTTAAATAATGGGCAAGATATTTTGCCATGCTAAAACAAGATTGCAATAAGTAGCCTCCCGTTGGCGCATCGTAATCCAGCATTTCACCGATCACAAAATGTCCGGGGAAATTATTTAATTGAAATGTTTCGTCTACTTCCTCCAGCGCGACGCCACCAACGGTTGAGATGGCATCTTCTATGGGTCCGGTACCTGTTATCGTTAATTTGAATTCTTTAATGCGTTGCGCAAGGACATTACTATTCAGGAACTCCTCTTTTGAAACAAAATATTTCAGTAGCATTATCTGACCCTCGCCTAAATGCAAGTGCGTTTTCAAATGCTCAGTGAGATTTTTGCCCGCAGGTTTCATACCAATTTTCTCAATTATTTTTTCGAGTGAAAGATCCGGCTTAAAATCTATTGCAATTTCTGCTTTATTATTTTTTTGTAATTGTACCCTAATCTCAGGACTAAAAGGATAAATCCCACTTCCCTCTATCCCCGCATGTGTCATTACTATTTCGCCTAAAAGTTTTTTATCCCCGCAGCTCACAGAAATATTTTTTAAAACCTTTCCTTCGATTTTAGATTGCTTATCCGCACCCCAATCAACATTAAACGAACAATTGCTCGCCTGGAATGGGGTTACTCTAATTTTATTTTTTTTGAAAAGACTAGCCCAATCGCCTGCGCTTCCCGTTACCGGCCAACTTGCGCCACCCATGCAGAAAATGATAACATCGCTTTTTACTTCTTTACGTTCAACTTGGCTTTCAAACACCAAGCCGTCTTTTAAAGAAAAATCCGTTAATCTTATTTTTGTATAAAGGCTGGTCTTGTTTTTTTTTATTTTTTCGAGAATTTTATTCAGTACTTCAATCGGTTTTATTCCCTCTTTTGGAAACACACGTCCGCTGCTTCCCACATAGGTTTCAACACCTAATTCGTTTATCCAGTTTACAAGGCCTTTATTTGAAAAATAGGAAAATGCATTTTCTAAAAAGAAAGAAGGCGTGTAGCGTGAAATAAAATTAGCTTCATTTTCAGAATACGTGAGGTTTAATCCTCCTTCTCCGGCTACAAGAAATTTTCTTCCCAGTGCGGAGTTTTTTTCATAAACAGAAACTTCAAATTTTTGAGGATCCAATTCACAAGCCAGGATTAGGGCACAGGCGCCACCTCCAACTATAGCGATTTTTTTTTTCAATTAGTCGTTGCGCACCTTTTCAATAAAGGCATCGATATTCTTATACATCTGACTAAAGAACTGGTAACGTTGTTTTTCGCCAACGCCACTTATCAGCGTGCTTTTCTTTTCGAGGTTCCGCATCCAGTGTTCGGTTTCTTCGCAAAACTCAGGGTTATTAGTAGTAAGAGAATTAAGTGTATTAAAAGAAATATAAGAATACGTTGATTCGCCCATGATCACATAAATGCAATTGGTGCCAAGAACCACATCGCTGTTATAAAGCGTATAGGTTTCTGTTTTATCACTTATATTCTTTCTGCCGCTTTCAGCACTTACGTGCACCATCTCTATCATCTTACGGTATTCGAAAAAAAGTTCAAGCGCTATTTCTTTTGAGAGAATACCACTGTCGTAGTAAAATTTTATTTGTTTTAATCCGGTGTACACCGTTTCGTCTGTCCACACCTCAATACTTGGAACGGTAAGGTATTCCCGGTAAGAGCTATGGGCAATATTTACAAGATGTTCGGGGACAATTCCATAATTAAATTTTATTTGCTGGTATTCAAGAATATTTAATACGCTTCGTTGCCAGTAAAATAACTTAAAGTCGGTAAGTTTTTTTGAAAAGAAAGAATAGAACAGAGGAATTTCTTCCGCCACATAATAAATTTTTTTGTTCTCAAATTTATTAATGGTTATTAAATGATTATGGAGGCGTGTAAGATAGTTTTCGAAATTTTTGGCACTGTCGGTTAGTTTGGTATATGCAAACGTTACGGTATCGCCGCGGTTACTGAATACTTCGTCAATACTGATGGCGTATTTTTTAGTGATCTTGTAGATCTCATCAATCGTTAATTCCGTTTCGCCTCTAATTCTCCGATATGCACTGTCGATGCTTACATGCAACACATCCGACATTTCTTCAGCAAGTCCAACGCCGGGCGGCAGCACCTGTTTAAAACGGTTTATGAAATGGCTTTGGATTTCCGTTTCTATTTTTTCAGATTTTAACGCCTTTTTTGCTGTCATAGTTTTGCATTATCGATTATAAAGATATCAATTTTGGTAAAAAGGGCAAATACTCTATATACAAGGCTATCAAACGCAATCATTTTGTTTAAAGCTCGTAAACCTGTAAATTTAGGGTCTATAACTCGTCTCATGCAACACATTAAAAATTATATCAACGGACAATTAATTGAACCCGTTTCAAAAACATACCTCGATAATTTTAATCCTTCTACGGGCAAGGTATACTCATATATTCCAGACAGTGATGAGAAAGACGTAGAACTTGCATACAGCGCGGCCAAAGCGGCTTTTAAAGAATGGAGCACTACCCCAAAAGATAAACGTTCATATTACTTATTAAAGATTGCTTCTCTCATTGAAAAAAATTTAGACAGGCTTGCACTTGCAGAAAGTATTGACAACGGCAAACCTGTGAAGCTCGCCAAAACGGTAGATATTCCAAGAGCTGCGGCTAATTTTCATTTTTACGGGACGGGCATTTTGCACTATGCTTCACACGCGCACAGTATGGAAGACAGCGCCATCAATTATACTTTACGCCAACCTGTTGGAGTAGCAGGATGTATTTCTCCCTGGAATTTACCCTTATATTTATTCAGCTGGAAAATAGCGCCAGCTCTGGCTGCGGGATGCACTGTTGTTGCAAAACCTTCGGAAGTAACACCTATGACCGCTTATTTACTTTCTGAAATTTGTATTGAAGCGGGCCTGCCTAAAGGTGTTTTAAATATTGTGCACGGGCTTGGAGGAAAAGTGGGAAGTGCCATTGTGAGTCATAAAGATATTCCTTTGATATCCTTTACAGGAGGCACTGTTACCGGGAAACAAATTGCTTCTATTGCTGCACCTATGTTTAAAAAAATGTCGTTGGAGCTGGGTGGTAAAAATCCGAATATTATTTTCGCCGATTGTGATTATGAAAAAATGCTGGCAACAACGATGAACTCGTCCTTCTCAAACCAAGGCCAGATATGTCTTTGCGGCTCGCGCATTTTTGTGGAACGTTCGATTTACGATAAATTTAAAACCGATTTTGTTGCAAAAACAAAAGCACTTGTTGTTGGAGATCCTTTAGATGATAAAACGCGCATTGGTGCCATCGTTTCTAAAATGCATCAGGAGAAAGTATTGAGCTACATAGACCTTGCTAAAACCGAAGGTGGGACTGTTCTCTGTGGCGGTAAAAAATTTATTGCTCAAGGAGGTCTTTCTGAAGGCTACTACATAGAACCTACAATTATTGAAGGATTAAAATACGATTGCCGCACCAACCAGGAAGAAATTTTTGGCCCCGTTGTTACCATTACTCCTTTTGATACAGAAGAGGAAGCCTTGATGATGGCCAATTCGACCATTTACGGCCTGGCCAGCATTGTTTGGACCGAGAATTTAACACGTGCGCACCGCATTGCCAATAACATTCATGCAGGGATTGTGTGGATCAACTGTTGGTTACTGCGTGATTTACGCACGCCTTTTGGTGGCGTTAAAACCAGTGGCGTTGGGCGCGAAGGGGGCTTTGAGGCTCTCGACTTTTTTACAGAACCTAAAAATGTCTGCATTAAATTATAGTCGTTTTTTTCTACTAAAAATTTATAAATTTAGTATTCTTTATCCCCATGAATTATTGGTCGATAAGGATTAGCATTTGATTAACTATTACGAAATATTAGGACTCAATTCTACGGCCGGGATTTTAGAAATAAAGGCTTCGTTCAGGCAACTGGCTAAAATTTATCATCCGGATAAAAATCCAGAAGGCATTGAACATTTCACTAAAATATTAAAAGCTTACGAAACGCTGTCTGATCCAGCTTTAAAGGCTACTTATGATTATAAATTAAATTATTTTAAGTCTCAAAACCAATATCAAACAAAAAACACAACTTCTGTTAACACAAAAACATGGAAGTTTGATGAACGCGAATTAAAACGTCGTCAATACTACAACGATCATATTAAAAAATACGCCAAGCAGACCTCAGAATATATGGCGGAAGCAGAAACAAAAAAAAACTACAACGAATTCAAGTACATTTTATTTGCAACTCCGTTAGCAGTAATTTTATTTTTATTGATTATGAATCTTGCCACACGGGACAGGCGAGAAATACTAAATTCTGATGTGCCAATAACCTCTGGGACTGACACCGAAGAAACAATTTCCAAAAACAACTCAACTTTCAAAACGGGAGATGAACCTTATACCAATCTTTTAGGGAAGGCGAAGTACGACAGTACTCATAATGAAACGCTCAAGATTAAAAATTTGAGTCACAAGGATGCCATTTTTTTTCTGTTTTCTAAAAAAGAACTTGCGCGTTGTTTTTTTGTGCTGGAAAATGATTCGTTTGAAATAAAGCGCTTACCCTTGAAAATAAAGGATATATACTATATGAGTGGTTTAGATTTTGACACTTCGTTTCAATTTAAGGAGGCGTTTATTAAAGGAGGTTTTAGTAAAGATCAGGAATTTTATAAAAGTACCCAGGCGATTCCGTTTAACTCGTTTAATGAATTAACTTTACTGCCAGGGATAACAAAGGGATTTAAGAAGACAGATGAAAAGGATTTTTTTAAACGCATCATAAAATAAGCATGATACAAAAAATAGAACACATAGGAATTGCCGTTAAGAATATGAATGAAAGCAACGCTTTATTTAAAAAACTTTTCGGAAAAGAACATTATAAAATTGAAGCGGTAGAGAGTGAAGGAGTCAGTACTTCATTTTTTATGCTGGGAGAAACAAAAATTGAATTGGTGGCCGCAACAACTGAGAACAGTAGTGTCGCAAAATTTATCGAAAAAAAAGGTGAAGGTATTCACCACATCGCTTATGCCGTTGATAATATTGAGGAAGAAATGGAGCGTCTTAAGAGAGAGGGGTTCGAATTAATAAACCAACAACCGAAAGATGGTGCAGATAATAAACGGATTTGTTTTCTGCATCCTAAAACCACGAATGGGGTTTTGGTGGAATTGTGTGAAGAGAAAAAATAATTGCACATAGCCACAGATGACACGGATTTCACAGATAAAATTACATGGGCATTTCCATTCCGAAAATCTGCGCAATCTACGTCATCTGTGGCTTATTTTAAGTAAAATTTGCTTTGACAGTTTCAAATTCTGAAATTCGAACCGTAAACTATGAGTGATATAAAAATTAATATAAAGAATCCGGATAATTCAATTACCACGCTGGAAGCACCAACTGACATGGGTTTAAGCCTCATGGAATTTTTAAAGGGAAACGAGTATGATATTTTGGCCACCTGTGGCGGCATGGCGCTTTGCGCAACCTGTCATGTAGAAGTTGTTTCAGGATTTGATTCCCTCTCAGAAATTAGTAACGATGAATGGGCGATGCTAGATACCCTGCCAAATATCACGCCGACTTCACGACTTTCTTGTCAGTTACGTTTAAATGAAAAACTGGACAATGTTGTTGTGAAAATAATGGGCGATGGGACTTAACTTTTTGTAGAACGCGGATTTAGCGGACTGGGCGGATTCACACTGAAATCATTTTACTACAATCATCCTATACTGATAGAACGCTGATTTGACGGATTAGCCGGATTTTAACCGAAACCAATTTACCATCCTAGTCCATCCGCGGCGGTCTGTTTAATCCGCATTACCTGCGTTTCCATCAAAAATCTCTGTATCTATCCCAAACCGTACTGCTAAAATTTTTAGCGAAAGCAAAGGTGAAATAAACCGTAACTCCGAAATTAAAAATTAATAAATGAAAAAAGGCCGCGGCCCTGTAACCACTCCAATATGTGGCTTTGTGATCGAGTGTTATTAACCGGGTAGGTAAAGACACCGCAATAATAAGTGTGATTAACACGATCGTGATTACAAGTGTTTCAAAATTTCGAAGAGCGAGAAATTTCAATTTACGATTTTCTTTCAGAGTCTTGCCCCAGCTATAAACTAGATAATAATTATCATAATTTGTTTTCACAAATACTACGGACTGGTTTTGTGCATTTACATCCGTGAAATTTTCATAAGGTGCTAACACACTAAAATCCTTAATTTCTTTTTGAAATTTTTCGTTAAGATACTCCCTCTTAAGGTTGCACTCCCTCGGAATTGGGGGTTTGAAAAACCCACTGTCGAGAAATTTCAAGCGGTAACGCACGGCTATGTTCTTAATTTCAGCGAGGGTAAATACTTCATCACTATCCAAATCCTCCTCATCAAGTACCTCAAAGGAAGTACGATAAAGTTTAAGGTTCTCAAGAATTTTTTTCTCAGCAAAAAGGTCCTGCTTGAGTATTTTTTTTGCTTCGGAAACGAGTGTATCTTCGCCTTTGCGTGTTTTATTACGAAGGTAATTTAATTCATTTTTTAGATCTGCATCACCCATCATTTTAATTCCTGTTTAATAGGTCAACTCATTAACATTCTCATCTGTGCAAGGTATGAACGGGTTTTGAATTTCACTTTGCGCAGTACGTTATTTGTTTTATTAAAATTTACCTCATTGTAAACCCAGTTAATGGCATGCTGATAAAATTGTTTTGTGTGTTGTCTTTTAAAATCATATTCACGGTCTGTCACAGTGCGCCAGGCTCCTTCTGCTTCAAGTGAATCGTTGACTTCATTATATAAAGGCGTGCCCGTAATTGGATAAGCAACTGTAATGGTATAAAAACTTGGGTTTGACAGGCGCAAATGATTAATCGTTTCCTTTATGTCGGCTTTTTTCTCTCCGGGGTAACCCAGCATAATAAATGTACCCGCTTCTATTCCCGCTTCTTTTGTCTTAATAATCATGTCCCGCACCATTGTCACTTCCACTCTTCTATCCATCGCGTCTATAATTTTTTGAGAGCCGCTTTCTGCGCCTATCCATACTCTGAAGCAACCAATTTCTTTTAAGATTTTTATAACTTCTTCGTTCATCCGATCAGCACGCGTAATAATTTCAAAAGGGATCATGACTTGTTGCGCAATGAGTTCGTCTTTGAATTCCTTCAACCATTTATGATTAATTGTAAATACATCGTCGACAAACCAGATGCGATCTGGATTATACTTCGTTTTTAAGTAAGCCATTTCATTCACAACAAGTTTCGCACTCCGTCGCCGATAAGTGCCACCGTAAACCGCTCGGCTACACCATTTGCACGTATAGGGACAGCCACGCATCGTACTCACAGAATACATGCTGTAACCATGACGCTTTTTCCACGCGTTCCCATATAATGTAAGGTCAATATTTTTGCGTGCGGGCATTGGCAAAACATTTATATCTCTTATCAATGCGCGTTCGGGTGTTAAAGTTATTTTATCCTCTGTAAGGAAAGCGATTCCATCCACATCTTTTGGAAGAGCATCCGTTTTAAGATAAGCCTCACACACTTCAAAAAAAGTTTGTTCTCCTTCGCCCACAACAAGGAGATCGGCACCTGCTCTTAAATAATTTTCGGCGTTGTAACGTATTTCCGGTCCACCTAAAATAATTTTACACGCGTTTAATTCAGGCGTACTTTTAATAAAATCGATAATTCTCAAAACCGAAATCTTCGTCATTAAATTGGTGTAGAATCCGATTAAGCCCGGCTTTTTTTCGAGCAAGTTTGTTTTAAACTTTTGAAAACTGGAAAAGGTGGTGTCAAAAACCTCATGTGGAATATTCTTACTTTCGAGAAAGGCGGAAATATAAAGTATACCAAGAGGTACATAAGGTTTCATGATCTCCTGTTCTTTTTCATCGTCTTCTAAAAAATATCCATGCGTTAAGAGTATCATGTCTTTTTACTGATGTTAAACTGTTCAAACACATTTGAAAATGCAAGAATCCAAATGACATACTCTACAATATTAGAAATAAAGCTGCCTGTGAACTGGTAAATAAAAATAAATATAAACAATGCCAATCTGTAATAATTTGTAAAGACCTTTGTTTTAAAGAATAACCAAACTTCCAAAAAAAGACGAATAGCAACACCCACAATTCCAAATATAGCAAGCGTTTCACCCATAGCGTTTGGAATATCGTATCTTGCATAAACGCCCCAGTAATTATAATATTTATGAACCACTTCGGAAGCCATAATTTTTATCTGCCCCAAACCTGCTCCAAATAAAATATTTTTTATTTCGGCAATACGCCAGGCCATGGTAAAAGAATCTTTTGTTCTTCCATTCGTAGAAGTATCTGTTCCTTCAAAAATATTTTCCAGGCGCACAAAAAAGGCGTTGCCCGGTAGCCAGACCCACAAAAGAGTTAACGAAACTAAAACAACTGCAATAAACGAAAAGATAATTATAAACGGCCGCTTATATCTGAAAAGTCGTTTACTAAATACCACGCACATGATAATACCGGTTAAAAGCGTAGCGCCTATCACACCAAAAGAAAGTGACATCAGCATTGGTACACTTATTAATAAAAGTGTTATCCAGCGGTTATTTTCAATTTGTCTGAAAATAAATTTTAAAACATAATAGTAAAAGACAGGAATTAAAAGGAGCGAATAATAAGACGCTTCATAAGTGAACAAGGCTAATCGCGGAAAACTATCAAAGCCCTTTGTAAGTTTATTCACATACCAGAACCACTCCTGGTAAATTCTCGGCGCAAAGAAAAAGGGAACGGCTATAAGCGCTAGTAGAGCATTCGACAAAACAATTTCTTTAAATAATTTTGCCAACCCTTTATAGTTATTTATAAAATGATAAAAGGAAATGACACTGAAATAGGTGAGAATAATCAAAAAATTGGAGACAAAAAATGATTTGTAATCTACGCCTGAATAAAAATGGATACAATCGTATATTAACAGGAAAAACCCAAAATGCAGAAAATATGTTTTTCTTCCAGATGTGATTAAGCGATAATAAAAAAGAGGGCTTAAGAGCGTGGTATATAATAATCCTTTTGGGAGGAATAGTGAATTAAAGAAAAAATAAATGTGCGCAAGCAGCGCATACTTATTTACTTTCCAATCTACCGAATAAACTGCTGAATAAAAAGGTTTCTCTTGAATATTGTTTTGCGGGATCAAAATAAATGAGTTTACAGGCGGCTAACAAACATAAAACTAAAGATAGTTGAAAAAAAACATTCCCCGAAATAATTAATCCCAACAGAAAAAAAACAGGCGTAATAACCCATAAATACTGGAAAGGAGCAATTCCCGGCATGACTCTTTTATGGAAATAAAAATACTGAAAAGGAATGTTTAAAAACGTACTTAGAATCAATCCATAGATAATTCCGTTAACGCCAATAAGGTAAAAACCAACGAGCATAGCTAAAAAATGTGTGCTGCGAATAACCACTTCAAACAAAGAATTTAATTTAATATGATGCGTGCCATTGATAAAATAAAAAGGAACTATAATCAGCAACATGCCGGCTTCAAAAACCAGGTAGAGCTTAATAAAATAAATACTATTAATAAAAGTTTCATGGCCAAGCCATAATTTAAATATAAAGTCTCCAAACAAAATTAAAAACGCTATGAGCGCCCATCCGAGCAATGCCACAATACCCCGCGAAACAAAATAAATTCGGGCAAGGTCTTTTTTTTCTGCTAACTTAAATGACACCCGCGGAAAAATAAAACTGCCGAATGAAAGAAAAAAATTATGAATCTGGGCCCCGATGAGCGAGGCAATGGAATAATATCCCAAAGTTTTTACATCCGTAAAATAAGCCACCAATAATTTATCTGCTAAAAAACCCAGAAGAGCCACGACCGACTGTGACCAATACCAGAAGTTATAATTCAGCTCATCTAATTTTTCCCTAAAAAAAACCAAATTAGGGAAGCCGATAATCTTTCGTTCGTAAAAAAATAGAACAGTAAGTTGAATGATAATGTTGACAAAATTAATACATACGGAAACTGTAAAAATGGTAATGAGATTATAATTTAAAATAACTAACACAAGATTCATAATCATGGTCGAATTTTTTGAAAACAAAACCAATTTAGAATTGATGTCAAATCGCTCGAAAGCTTTAAAAACAGATAGTATCGCAATTTCAATAAATTTTATTCCGGATGAAAAACAGGCTAACAAGAGGATGGTATTCGCAAAATTATAATCGGTTGTTTTGTAAAATATAGAAATGAAATTAGAATAGTAAAATAGTATGCCCACCACACAAGCAGATAGGCATAAAAAAAGTGATAAGGAAAAGTTATAGTTAAATACCCTTTTTATGAGGCCAAAATTATCTTCGGCCCTGTATTTCGAGATCAGGCGAATGTTTGTGTCACCCACTCCGATATTTAAAACGTTTATTCCAAGTGTAATTGTGCTCACAAGCATCCACAAACCGTATTGTTCTATTCCCAGTTTTTTTATGAAAACAGGAGTTGCAATAATCATTAAAACTGGGTAAAGGGTTAACTCAAGAAAAGTCCAAACAGAATTTTTAATAAATTGCTTTTTAGAAAGAGACATAATTGCTAAATTAAACTATTTTGTAATATGCACGGAGGCATTTGTAAAATAATTATAGAAAGAAAATCCGCTGTTAATCCCCTATAGATAACCTTTCGTCCTTAAACACCCGTCGAAAAAAAATTCAGCACCTTATTTGAAAAATCACAGGGAATAAAAACCTGCAAGGTGGCAGTTATATTAAATCCGTAAGATCGTTTTTTTTAAAAGGAATTGTGACAGTATAAAGCCAGATTAATTTGTTTTTTATACATTAG
>Ga0265327_10003656_pt1 | contig 14447 bp, 14 predicted proteins | sample 41621metaG_FD_202089 | JGI IMG/M metagenome (GOLD analysis project Ga0265327, IMG submission 202089) | Rhizosphere microbial communities from Carex aquatilis grown in University of Washington, Seatle, WA, United States - 4-16-21 metaG | ecosystem: Host-associated > Plants > Roots > Rhizosphere... | reverse complement strand
GCGGCCAGGATGCGGCCGGCATCGTCACGCTGCTGGAACGCAAGTTCTTCATGCACAAGGCCAAGGGCATGGTGCGCGACGTCTTCCGCACCCGCAACATGCGCGGCCTGCCGGGCAATGTGGGGCTGGGCCAGGTGCGCTACCCGACCGCCGGCAATGCCTACAGCGAGGAAGAGGCGCAGCCCTTCTACGTCAACGCGCCCTTCGGCATCGTGCTGGTGCACAACGGCAACCTCACCAACGCGCATGCGCTGCGCGCCGAGCTTTTTTCCACCGACCATCGGCACACCAACACCGAGAGCGACTCCGAAGTCCTGCTCAACGTGCTGGCGCACGAGCTCGACCGCGCCACCCGCGGCGGCGCGCTGAACTCCGCCACGGTGTTCGAGGCGGTGCGCAACATGCAGCGCCGCCTGCGCGGCTCGTATGCGGTGGTGGCGCTGATCGCCGGGCATGGCCTCCTGGCATTCCGCGATCCCTACGGCATCAGGCCGCTGGCCATGGGCCGGGGCGCCGACGGCACCGTGATGGTGGCGAGCGAATCGGTCGCGCTCGAAGGATCGGGCCATGCGTTCGAGCGCAACATCGCGCCCGGCGAGGCGGTCTTCGTCGACCTGCAGGGCCAGGTGCATGCCGAGCAGTGCGCCGATGCGCCGACGCTCAAGCCCTGCATCTTCGAATTCGTCTACCTGGCGCGGCCCGACTCGGTGCTCGACGGCATCTCGGTCTACCAGGCGCGGCTGAACCTGGGCGAGACATTGGCCAAGCGCGTGGTCTCGACGGTGCCGCCGAGCGAGATCGACGTGATCATCCCGATCCCCGAATCGAGCCGCCCGAGCGCCACCCAGCTGGCGCACCTGCTGGGCATTCCGTACCGCGAGGGCTTCGTCAAGAACCGCTACGTGGGCCGCACCTTCATCATGCCGGGGCAGGGCGTGCGCAAGAAATCGGTACGCCAGAAGCTCAACGTGATCGGCAGCGAATTCAAGGGCCGCAACGTGCTGCTGGTCGACGACTCGATCGTGCGCGGCACCACCAGCCGAGAGATCGTCCAGATGGCGCGCGACGCCGGCGCGCGCAAGGTCTACCTGGCCAGCGCGGCGCCGCCGGTGCGTTTTCCGAACGTCTACGGCATCGACATGCCGACCAAGGACGAGCTGGTGGCGCACGACCGCACTGTCGAGCAGATCCGCGAGCTGATCGGCTGCGACGCGCTGATCTACCAGGATGTCGACGCGATGAAGCGGGCCATCGGCTCGCTCAATCCGAAGCTGGACGGCTTCGATGCCTCCTGCTTCGACGGCGTCTACGTGACCGGCGACATCGACACCGAAGCCATCTCGCGCATGAACGGCAACCGGCCGCGCATCGAGGAGAACGAAGAGGATTCCTCGCGCCTCGCCTTGCCCAACCTCAGCTCGGAAACCACGTGACCGATCGACCGCTTCCATCCGGCCTGCACCGCGACACGCTGGCGGTGCGCACCGCGCTCGAGCGCAGCCAATACGGCGAGAACTCCGAGGCGCTGTTCCTCACCAGCAGCTTCGTGCAGCCCGATGCCGAGACCTCCGCGCGCCGCTTCGCCGGCACCGAGGAGGGCTTCACCTACACCCGCACCTCGAACCCGACCGTGGCCAGCTTCGAGCAGCGCCTGGCCGCGCTCGAAGGCACCGAGGCGGCCATCGCCGCATCGAGCGGCATGGGCGCCATCCTCATGATGTGCATGGGCCTCTTGCGCGCCGGCGACCATGTGGTGTGCTCGCGCTCGGTGTTCGGCTCGACGCTCAACCTGATCGGCCGCGAGTTCGGCAAGTTCGGCGTCGAGACCACCTTCGTCTCGCAGACCGACGCGAGCGAATGGCAGCAGGCGATTCGCCCCGGCAAGACCAGGCTGCTCTTCGCCGAAACGCCCACCAACCCGCTGACCGATGTCTGCGACATCCGGGCGCTGGCCGACCTTGCGCATGGCGCGGGCGCGCTGCTGGCGGTCGACAACTGCTTCTGCTCGCCGGCGCTGCAGCGGCCGGTCGAGCTCGGCGCCGACCTGGTCATCCACTCGGGCACCAAGTACCTCGAAGGGCAGGGCAGGGTGCTGGCCGGTGCCATCTGTGGATCGGCCAAGCTGGTCAACGAAGTCTTCGGCCCGGTGGTGCGAACCGCCGGCATGGCGCTGTCGCCCTTCAATGCCTGGGTGGTCTTGAAGGGGCTGGAGACGCTGGGCATCCGCATGCAGGCGCATTGCGCCGGCGCGCTGGCGCTTGCGCAATGGCTGGAGACGCAGCCGGGCATCGCGCGCGTGCATTACCCGGGGCTGGCCTCGCACCCGCAGCACGAACTGGCAATGCGCCAGCAGTCGGGCCTGGGCGGTGCGGTGGTGTCCTTCGACGTGGTGGGCGACGGCCCCGAAGCGGCGCGCGCCAATGCCTTCCAGGTCATCGACAGCACCCGCGTGCTGAGCATCACCGCCAACCTCGGCGACACCAAGACCACCATCACCCATCCGGCCACCACCTCGCACGGGCGCCTGAGCGAAGCGCAGCGGCAGGCGGCCGGCATCGGCCAGGGCCTGATCCGCGTCGCGGTCGGGCTCGACCATATCGACGACATCAAGGCCGACCTGCTGCGCGGCCTCGCGACGCTCGCCTGAACCTTTTTCGAATGACACAAGAAAAGACCCGCACCCGCTTCGCGCCGTCGCCGACCGGCTTCATCCACCTGGGCAACATCCGCTCGGCGCTGTATCCGTGGGCCTTCGCGCGCTCCACCGGCGGCGACTTCATCCTGCGCATCGAGGACACCGACCTCGAGCGCTCGAGCCAGGCGGCGGTCGACGTGATCCTCGAAGGCATGGCCTGGCTCGGGCTCGACCATGACGAGGGCCCGTATTACCAGATGCAGCGCATGGACCGCTACAAGGCGGTGCTGGCCGAGATGCAGGCTGCCAGCCTGGTCTACCCCTGCTACATGAGCGTGGCCGAACTCGATGCGCTGCGCGAGAAGCAGATGGCCGCCAAGCAGAAGCCGCGCTATGACGGCACCTGGCGGCCCGAGCCCGGCAAGACGCTGCCGCCGGTGCCGGCGGGCGTGCAGCCGGTGCTGCGCTTCGCGAATCCGCAGGGCGGCGTGGTGGCCTGGGACGACAAGGTCAAGGGCCGCATCGAGATCGGCAACGACGAACTCGACGACCTGGTCATCGCGCGGCCCGATGGCACGCCGACCTACAACTTCTGCGTGGTGGTCGATGACGTCGACATGGCGATCACGCACGTGATCCGAGGCGACGATCACGTCAACAACACGCCGCGCCAGATCAACATCTTCCGCGCCCTCGGCAAGGAGCCGCCGGTGTACGCGCACCTGCCCACCGTGCTCAACGAGCAGGGCGAGAAGATGAGCAAGCGCAACGGGGCCAAGCCGGTCACGCAGTTCCGCGACGAGGGTTTCCTGCCCGAGGCGATGGTCAACTACCTGGCGCGCCTGGGTTGGAGTCACGGCGACGACGAGATCTTCTCGCGCGCACAGTTCATCGAGTGGTTCAACCTCGACCACCTGGGCCGCAGCGCCGCGCAGTTCGACGAGGTCAAGTTGCGCTGGGTCAATGCGCAGCACCTGAAGGCGATGCCGGATGAGGCGCTGCAGCCGCTGGTGGCTGCGCAGCTCGCCAAGCGTGGCATTGCCGCGGACGAGCGCCTGGTCGCCATCTGCGGGCTGTTCAAGGACCGTTGCGACACCACCGTGGCGCTGGCCGATTGGGCCGCGGCCTTCTATGCGGACGTATCCCCCAGCGAGGCCGATCGGGCGCAGCATGTGACCGACGCGGTGCGCCCGGCGATCGCGATGCTGGCGGACAAGCTCGCAACCGTTGCCTGGGACAAGGCCTCGATCGCGGCGGCGATCAAGGAAGTGCTCGGCGCCCACGGGCTGAAGATGCCCGCGATCGCCATGCCGGTTCGCGTGCTGGTGATGGGCACGCCGCAGACGCCATCGCTCGACGCGGTGCTGGCGTTGTCGTCCCGCGAAACTGTTTTGCAGCGACTCAAGAACGCCTGATTTTTCAGGCTATAATTCGAGGCTCGACACCCACACGGGAATCCTTGAAGGGGGTATAGCTCAGCTGGGAGAGCGCTTGCATGGCATGCAAGAGGTCAGCGGTTCGATCCCGCTTACCTCCACCATCAAGGTGTCGAGTAGATAGTTTGAATTGAGAATCAAGCGCTGATCGCAGCGCGGTTCCTAAGGTTTTGACCCTATCGTCTAGAGGCCTAGGACACCACCCTTTCACGGTGGCTACCGGGGTTCGAATCCCCGTAGGGTCGCCAGTTTCGCCGCAAGGCGGAGCCGGCACGAGTGGCAGCACTCGGCTCCGCAAGGAGCGAAGCTCGCCTACCAGGAGTGGTAGTTCAGTTGGTTAGAATACCGGCCTGTCACGCCGGGGGTCGCGGGTTCGAGTCCCGTCCACTCCGCCAAATCCAAAGCCTAAGTGGTTGATCCACTTAGGCTTTTTTTTCGCGCCCTCCGTTCTCACGGTGGGTGACGGAACCATCGGTCAGAACGTCAATTGATCGCCTTGGCTTCCAGCGCGGCCACGCCGGAGCGATCCCAATGGCCGTTGGCGATCTCGACCATCTGCGCATCCTCTTTCCTTTGCTGGATCAATGCCAGTTCGATGAGGGAGGCTGTCTCGGCAGCAGGGAAGGCCAGGAGGCCGTCTTGATCGCCGACGATGATGTCGCCCGGCGTGACGATCATGCCGCCGATCGACACCGGCACATTGATTTCGCCCGGGCCGTTCTTGTAGGGACCGCGGTGGTTGGCAAAGCGCGCATACACCGGGAAGTCGCGCTCGGCGATCTCGGCAACGTCGCGGATCGTGCCGTCGACGACCATGCCAGCGAGCCCGAGCATCGCGGCGCCGGCCGAGATGATGCCGCCGATGATCGCGTTGGTCGGATCGCCGCCGGCGTCGATCACCATGACGTCGCCGGCGCGGCAGTAGTCGAACGCGCGCAGGACCGCCAGATTGTCGCCGCCGCGGCAGCGCACGGTCACCGCGGTACCGGCCATCGTGGCCTTGGACGGCTTGTGCCATGGGCGCAGGCCGACGCTGCCGGTGCCTCGATGCAGGTTGTCGCTGAGCAGTGCGACCGGGATCTGCCGCAGTCGCTCGAGCTGCTGCGCATCGGCAGCAGGTGCGGAAGGGTTGCGGCGAGCGCCGAATTGGCTGGTCATGATCGTCCTTTGTGTTGGGGCAGCAGATGCGAAAGCGGGACGCCTCAGGGCAGCATTTCGAACTTCAGGTCCGCCAGCGGCGTGACCTTCTCCTCGCGGACCAACTTGTATTCGGTGTTCGGGCCGAGCCACTTGGCCCAGAGGCGGTCGAGCTCGCCCGACTTCTCGAGCGCATAGAGCGCGCCGTTGACCTTCGAAAGCAGGACCGGCTCGTCCTTCTTCATGCCGATGCCGATCGGTTGCAGCACCATCGGCTCCTTGATCATCTTGAGCTTGACGCCTTCGGTCTGCGACTGGTTCACCAGCTTCGTGATGGTCATGGTGTTGGCCACCATGCCGACCGACTTGCTCTGCTGCAGGGCCATGAAGGCCGAGCCGGTGTCCTGGAAGGTCACGGGCTCGGAGCCGTTCAACTTGATCGCCAGCTCGGAGGTCGAGGCTTTGGTCGAACTCAGCCGCTTGCCCTTGAAGTCGGCCTTGGTGGTGCCGGGGTCGGTAGCCTTGACCGCCAGCATCTCCTTGGCGACGTAATAGGGGTCGCTGAACTGGATCTGCTCGCCCCGGCTCTTGGTGTAGGCCAGGTTGGCGATGGTGACGTCCACGTGGCCAAGCTTGACCTCGGGCACGCGCGCCTCGACCGACAGCGGCGTCACCTTGGCGGTCAGGCCCAGCTCCTTGGCCAGCGCGTTGCACAGGTCGACGTCGTGGCCGACCATCTCGCGCGTCTTCGGGTCCGGCGCCGCGAACGGCGGCACGTCGGCGAAAGTGCCGCAGCGTAGCTCCTTGCGGGCGCTGATGTCGGCCCACTGGTCGGCGTGGGCGGCGACCGCGGCGCCGAAAAGGCAGGCGGCGGTGGCCGCCAGGCGGAAGACGGATCGGTTGGACATGGCGAGGTTCTCCTTGTTGGATGTTGCAGTGATGGGCGATGCGTTCAGTGCGCGCGCAGGTCGGACAGGAAGCGCTGCGCGCGCGGATGCTGGGGCCGGTTGAAAAACGTCTGCGGATCGGCGGTCTCGAGAATCCGGCCTGCATCCATGAACCAGATGCGATCGGCCACCTCGCGGGCGAAGTTCATCTCGTGCGTGACGCACATCATGGTCATGCCCTCGTCGGCCAGGCCACGCATCACCGACAGCACTTCGCCGACCATCTCGGGGTCGAGCGCGCTGGTCGGCTCGTCGAACAGCATCGCCGGCGGCTCCATGGCCAGGGCCCGGGCGATCGCGACCCGCTGCTGCTGGCCGCCCGAGAGTTGCGCCGGAAAGGCGCCGGCCTTGTTCGACAGGCCGACCCGCTCCAGCAGCCGGCCGGCCTTGGCCTTGGCATCGGCGCGCTTCACGCCCAGCACGCGCATCGGCGACAGCATGATGTTGTCGAGCACCGACAGGTGCGGGAACAGGTTGAAGCTCTGGAAGACGAAGCCGATGCGGCTTCGCAGCTTGTTGAGCGCGGCGCTGCGCATCGGCGCCTGGATGTCGTGGCCGTCGAAGAGCAACTGCCCGGACTTGACGTCTTCCAGCCGGTTGACGGTGCGGATCAGGGTCGACTTGCCGGAGCCCGACGGGCCGCAGACCACCACCACCTCGCCCTTCCTGACCTCGGCATTGATGTCGGCGAGCGCCTGGTAGTCGCCATACCACTTGTTGATGTTGGAAAAAAGGATCATGGAGTCTTGCCCAGGGGCCGATGGCCCGCCGGTGTTGGCTGTGGGGTTCATGTCCGTCTCCGTCTGTTCTTGTGTCGTGGTGGCCGGCCGCGCGGGTCGGTTCAGGCGTGAGTCGCCACCGATGGCGGCAGCGAGTCCAGCGGCTCAAGCTGGCCGGCCAGCGCGGCCGGCACCGCTGCGCCACGGCGCTTGCGTGCGATGCGCCGCTCCAGCCAGCGGGCGAGCTGGGTCAGGCTGAAGCAGACCACGTAGTAGCTCATTGCCAGGATGAAGAAGACCTGGAACGGCTTGGTCAGCAACTGGTTGTTGATCTGGTTGGCCGCGAAGGTCAGTTCCTGCACGTTGATCACGTAGCCCAGCGTGGTGTCCATGATGGTGGCCACGAACAGACTGAGCATGCTGGGCAGCATGTTGTAGAGCGCCTGCGGCAGGATCACATGCCGCATGGTGCCGAGCCAGCCGTTGCCCAGCGCGCGTGCCGCCTCGGCCTGTCCCTGGGGCAGCGAGACGATGCCCGCGCGAACCACTTCCGACAGGTATGCGCCCTCGTACAGCACCAGCGTGCACAGCATGGTGTTGAAGCCCGAGATCTCGCGCCCGATGGCCAGCGGCAGCAGGAAGTAGACCCACAGGATGATCATCAGCAGAGGCACGCCGCGCACGATGTAGACGAGCACGGTGGCCGGCCATTGCAGCGCCTTCCAGTGCGACAGCCGCGCCAGCGCCAGCAGCACTGACAGCGGGAAGGCCAGCGTGATGCCGAGCACCGACAAGATCAGCGTCGCCGCGAAGCCGCCGAGTGGGCCGCTCGGGTACTGGCCGATCAGGAGCAGCAGCCAGTTGTCGCGCAGGATGTCGAGGATGCCGAACATGTGCCGCTACCTTGCCGCCGTCACGCGCCAGCGCCGCGCCACCCAGGCGCCGGCGGCCATGATGAGCAACGAGAAGAACAGGTACAGGAAGGTCGCCACGCTGTAGGCCTCGAAGGCTCGGAAGCTCTGGTTCTCGATCTCCTTGACAGCATGTGTCAGCTCGGCCACGCCGATCGCCATGGCCAGGCTGCTGTTCTTGAACAGCGAGACGGTGTGGTTGACCAGAGCCGGCACCGCGTTGCGGATCGCCTGCGGCAGCAGGATGTGTCGCATCGCGCCGAAGTAGCTGTGGCCGAGAGCGCGCGCCGCTTCGGCCTGGCCTGGGGGCACTGCGCGCAGGCCGGAGCGCATGTCCTCGCTGAAGAATGCCGCCTGGCACAGGCCTAGCGCGACGATCGACAGCAGCGCCTCGGCGTTGTGGTCGGACAGCCAGGCCTGCAGGACGTCCGGCAGCAGGCTGAAGATGCCGAAGTACCACAGCATCAGCTGCACCAGCGTCGGCACGTTGCGGTGGTAGGAAACGTAGGCCGCGACCGCGCGCTCCGCCACCGGGTTGCCGGTCAGCCGGATCACCAGCAACAGCAGGGCGACGGCCATCGCCAGCAGCCACGATCCGACGGCGATCTGCAGGGTCAGCGCGATGCCGTGCAGCAGCATCTCGATGAACTCCTGCTTCAGCAGGATGGCGAGGAGGTCGAAGCCCTTCATGCGGCGGTTCCCGTGGGTGGCGGAGTGGCTGCGGTGGAAGTGGAGCTTGGGTGCCGCTCAATGCGGGTCGGCTTCCGGCCGCGCGGTCGACAGCCCGCCCGGCACCTGCAGCGTGGGCGTGATCTCCATGTGGCCGATGTTGACCGCGATCGGCGCCGCAATGGCGAAGGCAATGGCGTCGGCGATGTCCTTGGCCTCCGGCAGTTCGAAGCCATCGATGAAGCGCTTGCGCACCTCCTCCGAATCGCCGTGCACGTGGGAGAAGATGTCCGTCGCCACGCGGCCCGGGCAGATCTCGGTGACCCGCACCCGCTTGCCGAAGACGTCGATGCGCAGCTGGCTCGACAGCATGCTGACCGCCGCCTTGGTGGCGTGGTAGGTGCTGTTGCCGCCGAAGTTGTAGGCCGCCGCGATCGAGCTGATGTTGACCACGTGGCCGCGGCCGCGCGCCACCATGCCCGGAACCACCAGCCGGCACAGGTGCAGCACCGCGCGCAGGTTGACGTCCACCAGCAGGTCGATGCCCTCTGCATCGGCCTTGAGGATCGAGCCCGGCCGGTCTACGCCGGCGTTGTTGACCAGGATGTCGAACGGCATCTCGCGTGCCAGCCGCGTGACAGCGTCGAGGTCGGCGACGTCGATGGCGTGCGGGATGCAGCCGGTGCGCTCGGCCAGCTCGGCCAGCTTGCCGGCGCTGCGGGCGAGAGCGTGAACCTGCACGCCTTCCTTGCAAAGTCGCTCCACGACGGCGGCACCGATGCCGGAGGAGGCACCCGTGACGAGGGCGGTCTGGTAGTCGGAGAACGGCATGGGGCGGGGCTTTCTGTAAGTCTGCGAGGTCGTTGAATTCACTGTATCGGGGAGCTTGTCGCGACGCCAAGACGGTTTGTCTGTGCCGAGATAAGACGGTCTTATGTCGCCCCCGGAACGTGCGCGTGACGCGTGGCGGGCACCATGTTCGTGCTCGGCGGATTCAGTCGGCCTGGCGCGAGATCGGCACCACCGCGCCCTGCGTCTCGACCAGCTGGCGCACCGCGCGGGCCAGCGCCACGGCGCCCGGCGTGTCGCCGTGCAGCAGGATCGAATGCGCCCGCATGCGGATGCGCTTTCCGTCGTAGGTGGTGACCGTGCCGTCCTCCAGCAGCTGCTGCACGCGGGCCAGCACCTCCTCGGGCTGATGGATGACCGACTTCGGCAGCTTGCGCGGGATCAGCAGGCCGTGCTCGTCGCAGGCGCGGTCGGCCAGGAAGGTGCGGCGCACGCGCAGGCCATGGCGCTCGGCCGCGTCCTCGATCGCGCGGCTGGACGAGGTGCTGATGGTGAGCGCCGGATCGAATTCGGCCACCGCGCGCACCAGCGGCCCGGCGATCGTCTCGTCGGCCGCCGCGACGTTGCCCAGCGCGCCGTGGAAGCTCATGTGCGTCATGCGATGGCCGGCGGTGCGCGCCATGCCCGCCAATGCCGCGAGCTGGTAGCGCACGTACGAGACCAGCTCCGCCGGCTCGACCTGCATCGGGCGGCGTCCGAAGCCCAGCAGGTCGGGGAAGCCGACGTGCGCGCCGACGTCGACGCCGTTCAGATGCGCCGTGCGCACCGTGCGGTCCATGATCACAGGGTCGCCGGCATGGAAGCCGCAGGCCACGTTGGCAGAGCTGACGATGCCCAGCAGGGCCTCGTCGTCGCCCATGCGCCAGGGCCCGAAGCCTTCGCCGAGGTCGGCGTTCAGGTCGATGTCCATCGGATGCTGTCCTCGTTCATTGCTGTTGGAAGTCGAATAGCGGCTCGCCGTAGCCGACCGCATCGCCCTCGGCAGCGCGCGGCGCCAGCAGGCGACCGTCCGCCGGTGCGGGCACCGGCAGCAGCAGCGGGCCAATCTGCAGCAACGCCACCGGCTGGCCCTTCGACACTCGCATGCCGGGTTCGGCCAGCGCCGTCGCGCGGCCGGGATGGCCACGCAGGAAGATGCCCAGCGAGGGTGCGCGCACGGTCGTCGTTCCGGCAGCGCTGGCGTGCGGGCCCGGCGGCGGCCGGCGTGCCACGTCCGGCGTCGCGCGGGGCGCCACCGGCTCCCCGCCCTTGCCCAGGAGGATCCGCTCGTCGGGCGTGCGCAGTTCGAGCGCGCCGAGCCCGGCGGCCGACATCCAGGCGGCGATCTGCCTGATCTCCTGCGGCGTCTTCATGCGCGCCCGCCCGACGCACTGCCATGCAGATCGATCATGCGTTCGACCTTGCGCAGCCAGGCCTCGACCTCGTTCTGGGCGGCGAGCGCCTCGTCCCAGCCGACCTCGACGAAGCGGATGCGGCTGCCGATCGGCGCCTGCCCGAGCCGCCACAGGTCGGCCTCGATCACGGTGCCGAACTTGGGATAGCCCCCTGAGGGCTGCGCATCGCGCATCTGGATGATCGGCTGGCCGCTGTGCGGCACCTGGATCACGCCGGGCACGATGCCGTGCGAGCGCATCTCCATCGGCGCGATCGGGCGCAGGGCTTCGCCTTCCAGTCGGAAGCCGTAGCGGTCGCTCTGCGGCGTTATCTTCCAGCCGCGCTGCCAGAAGGCGGCGCGCGATTCGGGCGTGAAGGCGAGGTACTCGGCCGCCGGCAGCACGCGGATGACGGTGCCACCATCGAGCGCGAGCGGCAGCGCTATGGCCGGCGGCACCAGGCCGAAGCCGGTGCGACAGGCGCGCCCGGGCGCCTCCGCACGCAGCACGTCGCCGCGCCGCAAGGCGCGCCCCTCGTGACCGCCGAAGGCGCCGCGCAACTGGGTGCTGCGCGAGCCCAGCACCTGCGGCACGTCGACACCGCCGGCCAGGCACAGCACGGCCCGGCTGGCGCGCTGCACGCCCTGAGGCAGCCCCAGCTCGAGCAATTGTCCGGCGTGCGCCTGGTGGCTCCACCAGGGCAGGAGCGGCACATCGTCGAGGCGGGCCGCGCAGTCGGCGCCGGTCAGCGCAAAGGCGCAGTCGACGTCGAAGCGCAGCCGGAACGGGAACACCGGGATCTCGATGCCGGCGGCGCCGGCCTCGTTGCCCAGCATCAGGTTGCCGGCGGCCAGTGCCAGGTTGTCCATCATGCCCGCGGTGCCGACCCCGAAGCGCAGGCTGCCGCTGCGGCCCAGGTCCTGCACCGTGGCCAGCGCGGCGTTGGAGAGGATCTCGATCATCGGACGATGCCCTCCACGCGGAAGCGGATCAGGTCGCCCGGCTGCAGCGTCGCCGGCGGATCCCGTTCGGGATCGAAGAAGGACATCGACGTGCTGCCGATGGTGTTCCAGCCGCTCGGCCCGGCCGAGGCCGAGACGCCGGTCTGCGCGCCGCCGATCGACACCGCCCCGCCGGGGATGCTCAGCACCGGCACCTTGCGCCGCGGCGTCGCGATTCGTGCGTCCATGCCGCCCAGGTAGCAGTAACCCGGATGGCTGCCGAGCGCGTAGACCGGATAGAGCGGCATGCTGTGCAACTCGACGATCTGCTCGACGTCCAGGCCGGTGTGCGCCACCACGTCCGCCATGTGCGGTCCGCCTTCGCCGCCGTAGACCACCGGTAGTTCGACCACCCGGCCCTCGCGTGCCAGCGGCAGCGCGGCGGCCCAGGCCTCGCGCAGGCGCGATTCCAGCGCTGCCAGGCTGCGCGGCGGCCGCGCGAAGCTCAGCATCAGGTTGTTCATGCCCGGCACCGCCTCGCGCACCTCGGGCCAGCCGGCCGCCTCTTCCGCCAGCGACCAGATGCGCTGCTGCGAGCGCAGGTCGGTCTCGCCCGGGGCCTCGAACAGCAGGGCGCTGGTGCCCAGCGGGCTCAACATCGCCTTGGCCGCGCTCATGCGTCGCTCCTTTGCGCCAGCCAGCGCTCCAGGTGGTGGATGTCGACGCCGCCGGCCGCGAAGCCCGGGTCCTGCAGCAGCAGCCGATGCAGCGCCAGGTTGGTTGCGATGCCGTCGACCTGCATCTCGGCCAGTGCCAGGCGCATGCGATCGATGGCGTCGGCGCGCGAGGCGCCGTGGACGATCAGCTTGGCGATCATCGAGTCGTAGTGCGACGGCACGCGGTAGCCGGCGCCGGCATGCGAGTCGACCCGCACGCCGAAGCCGCCGGGCAGCCGCCACCCGGTGATCAGGCCCGGCGACGGCGCGAAGCTGGCCGGGTCCTCGGCGTTGATGCGGCATTCGATCGCATGGCCGCGGCAGCCGACATCGGCCTGCGCGATCGCCAGCCGTTCGCCGCGGGCGACGCGCAGCTGCTGCTGAACGATGTCGATTCCGGTCGTCATCTCGGTCACCGGATGCTCGACCTGCAGCCGGGTGTTCATCTCGATGAAGTAGAAGGCGCCGCGCTCGTAGAGGAATTCGAAAGTGCCCACGCCGCAGTAGCCCATCTGCCTGCAGGCGGCGGCGCAACGTTCGCCGACCTCGGCCAGCAGGACCTCGTCGATGCCCGGCGCCGGCGCTTCCTCGATCACTTTCTGGTGGCGCCGCTGCATCGAGCAGTCGCGGCTGCCGAGCCAGATGGCCTGGCCATGGCTATCGGCCAGCACCTGGATCTCGACGTGCCGCGGATGCAGCAGGAACTTCTCGATGTAGAGCTCGGGATTGCCGAAGGCGCGGCGCGCTTCCTCGCGGGTCAGCGCGATGGCGTCGAGCAGGGTCGATTCGTCCTCCACCACCCGCATGCCGCGCCCGCCGCCGCCGCCGGCTGCCTTGACGATCACCGGGTAGCCGACCTGCGCGGCCAGCGCCCGGATGGCCCCCGGGTCCTGCGGCAGACCGTCGTCGGGGCCCGGCACGCAGGGCACGCCGGCGCGCCGCATCGCGCGCTTGGCCGCGACCTTGTCGCCCATGGTCCGGATGCACTCGGCGCTGGGACCGATGAAGGTCAGGCCGGCCTGCGCGACCCGCTCGGCGAAGCCCGCGTTCTCCGACAGGAAGCCGTAGCCTGGATGCACGGCCTGGGCGCCGCTGACCTCGGCGGCGAAGAGCAGGGCGGCCTGGTCGAGATAGCTGCGTCCGGGGCTGGACGGGCCGATGCACAGGGCCTGGTCGGCCTGGCGCACGTAGACGGCGTCGGCGTCGGCCTCGGAATGGACCGCCACGGTGCGCAGGCCCAGGCCGCGGCAGGCGCGCTGGATGCGCAGCGCGATTTCCCCGCGGTTGGCGATCAGCACGGTGTCGAACATCGATGCGCTCCTCAGGCGAAGGCGAAGAGGGGCTGCCCCGCCTCGACTTCCTGGCCGCTTTGCACCAGTACCGCGCGCACATGCTGGTCGGCTTCGGCGCGGATCTCGTTGAAGACCTTCATGGCCTCGATCACGCACAGCGTCTGGCCGGCCTTGATGTGCTGGCCGGGCACGACGAAGGCGGGCTCGTCCGGCGAAGGCTGCAGGTGCACGACGCCGTAGATGGGAGCCAGACATTCGAGAGCCCTGGCCGGCGGCGCGTCCGACGCAGGTTCCAGTGCCGCCGACGAAGCCGGCGGCTCGACGGCAGCGTCGGCCGGGTCGCGAGTCCAGGCGGCGGTGGCGAGCGCCTTGGACAGGCGCAGCGTGCAGCCGTTCTCGGTGTATTCCAGCTCGGACAGATCGGACGCCGCGAGGGCGTCGATGAGCGACTGGATCGTTTCCTGTTTCATGCCGGAGAGGTCCTGGAAGGCCGCCGCGTTCCTCGAACGCGTGACGGCAGGCATGAAAGGTAACGGCAGCCGGCGCCGAAGCCAAAGACGGTTTGGCTTTGCCGGGATAAGGGCGCCTTATGACGCCGCGGCAGTCTCCGGCGACGCGGCGGAAGCGACGCTCGCCGCCAGGTCGCCGACCAACTCGAGCAGGATCTCCTTGACCGCCTGCGCCGGCTCGGACAGCGGCAGGTGGTCCGACTGGCACAGCGCCAGGGGCGCCTCGATCACCGGATCGACGATCTGGAACTGCCAGGCGCCGCAGGACGTCGACACCTCGCGGGCCATCGAGGCCGGCAGCACGGTCGCGCCC
>Ga0265327_10003655_pt1 | contig 14448 bp, 4 predicted proteins | sample 41621metaG_FD_202089 | JGI IMG/M metagenome (GOLD analysis project Ga0265327, IMG submission 202089) | Rhizosphere microbial communities from Carex aquatilis grown in University of Washington, Seatle, WA, United States - 4-16-21 metaG | ecosystem: Host-associated > Plants > Roots > Rhizosphere >... | reverse complement strand
TGTCCGGGTGCTCATCCAGGAACACAAAAATATCCGTCGTGTGCGGTATCTGATCCAGTTTAAAAAATTGATGGTAGGTCGGGTTGTTGACGTTGACGCCATTGACAGTCAGCGGCCCCGCGTTGCCAATCATGCCATTCATGGAATAGCTCCGTACCCGCTGGTTCCAACCGGCATTGCGCTGCACCGAACTCAACGTGTTATCCGAGGGACAACGAAAAATACCGGTGGCCCCGCTGACGTACCGGCCCAGACTGGCTTCCGTGATGGTTGCCTGGTTGGTGTTGTCCGGGCTCAAATCCCACGTCATGACATTGTTAACCCAGTTGATATTGGTCCGCAGGGAAGAACTGCTCATGCTGAGATTGTACGGAAGCAGCCCATCATGATCATCTGCATAAAGTTGCCAGACCAGGGTCAATTGCTTCGTATTGTTCAGACAAAATATACCGCGAGAGTGTTCGCGGGCATTGGACAAGGCGGGGAGAAGAATCCCGGCCAAAACAGCGATAATGGTGACGACTGCCAGCAACTCAACTAGGGTGAAAGCATCCTTTACCGTCGTATGGTTAACGGACGGCTTTTTGGTATAGGCCGGGTATTTCATGGCTGCACTTTTATATAAAGTCAGGTGCCAGATGAATCTACGCCTTAACTACAACCATTGAGAACGAATGTCAACCGAAACGATTATTTAGTCAAAAAAAGTTAATCACAATTTTCCACGGCCCAAAGGCTTAATCCCCCGGCCAAGGCACCCAGTCAGGGAACACAGGCCAGCTTCCACCCCCTCAGTCAGGTCACAAATGATTCATTGCGTGAAACTTGCAGCAAATCCGCACCCCAAATTAACAGTCGCAAATCTATTTTATGCCTGCGAAAAGGCAACCCAAAGCTTGGGGTTGCCTTTTCGCGTGGCGTACTTTTAGACACTAAACTACAATTTACTATGCGTCTTGAACAAATTGATCATGTTGCTTTGCGATGTACCTCACTGGAAGTGACTAAGGAATGGTATATAAGCATCTTGGGATTCGAGCACGTATTTCCAGATCAATGCTCTGGCGTCCCAATCTTTCTGCGCTTGGGTTCGACCTATATCACACTCTTTCCGCAGAAGGGCAACGACCAGGTCTCCGATGGCCGGGTCTGGCACTTTGCTTTACGAGCTGCAACATACGCAGACTTCCAATCGGCGCAGACCGAACTTCAAGCACGAGGCGTTTCGTTTCAGTTTCGGAATCACGAGATCGCGCATTCAATTTACTTTCATGATCCCGATGGAGTTCTGCTTGAGATCACCACCTACCAAGTTCCCAAGGATGAGAAAAGTGACCAGGTGATTTAGGCGCACCTAAATATAAGCTACATCACGTCGCATGCCATCACTCCGAACAGGTTATTCCAAAATGACCTTCACGCGATAGAAGCGTGAGGGCGATGCCTGGTCAATGAGGTCCAGTGACGTGGTGTTGGTATCGGTGGCAGTCACGGGCCCGTTGAAATTTGTCCAGGTAATTGGCAGCAACGACGGCGTGTAGACAACCTGATAATTTACCTGGGGCATGGAGGTCCAGGTAAAGGAAATATTAGTACCATCGCCATGAACATCCGTGATTTCAGGGGCCATGACCACGTATAGATAATTCGTCGCCCCGCCGATGTAGTTTGGATTGGCAACAAGGCCAACCACCGTGTACGCGCCCACAGCGGAAGGTGCCGGGCCGCCGTTGTAAGTGACATTCACCGGCAATCCCAGTGGCAACGTCGTGGCGGTAACTGATTTGGCGGTGCCATCATAGAGTTGTACCGAGCGATGGAGCGTTACAATGGCGCGGGCCGGCAGAATGCTCGCCGTGGTCACCGGCTGGGTAAGCGTATAGTTCGTGGACTGAGTGCCGGAAAGCGCGAGGCCGGCAATAGTCACGGTCTTGCCGCTGCCCACGTTGGCGTCCGCAAAAGTGGCGCTCACGCCACTGGTATTCAGCGTGATGACATCGTTGTTAACAACGCCGTTCAAGGTGGCCCCGCCGAGATTCAACGTGGCAACATTGTTGCCGTTATAATTCCGGTCATTCGCCGTTATGCCGGAGACGGTGAGATTCACCTGGGCAATGGTCAACGTCAACGTGGCGGTGCTGAAACTGGTGATATTGGTGGCGCTGATGGTCACCGGATAAATGCCCGATTGGACTGGCGTTCCAGAAATAATACCGCTCGTGGTATCCACACTCAGTCCGGCCGGCAAACCGGTCGCGCCGTAACTCGTCGGGCTGTTGGAAGCCGTAATCGTATAGGTAAACGCACTGCCATAAATGCCATTGCTAACCGAGCCGCTCGTGATGCCCGGCAACGGATTTACCGTAACCGTAATTGTACGCGTGGCGGTACCGCCAGCACCGTCGCTCACCTGCACGGCAAAGCTGTCTGAACCGAAATAACTGCTCGTGGGCGTATAAGTAATGGTGCCACCGGAAACAATATTGTTTCCGCCGCTTGACGCCGTGGCGCTGGTGATCGTAAGCGTGCCGTGTGACGGCGCGGAACTTTGCGTCCACGTTTCAGTCTGGCTGGAATCGGGATCGCTGACATGCAGCAGCCCGGTAATATCCGTGGCACTGGCATTCTCGCCCACGAGCAGCGTAGTCGTACTGCCCACGAACACCGGAGGAGTATTGGTATTGGCAATGGTCAACGACAGCGTGGCGATGCCAAAACCGGTAACGTTGGTGGCGCTGATAACCACCGGGAAACTGCCGAACGTCGTCGGCGTGCCGGAGATGACACCGTTACCTGTGTTCACCGTCAAACCCGCCGGCAAACCAGTGGCACCGAAACTGGTGGGACTGTTCGAAGCGGTAATCGTGTAACTAAACGTGCTGGCATTCGTGCCGTTGGCCGTCAAAGGACTGGTAATGCCCGGCGGCGGGTTCACGGTAACTGTAATCGTGCGGATAGCCGTACCGCCGACGCCGTCGCCCACCTGCACGGCAAAACTGTCTGAGCCGAAATAACTGCTCGTGGGCGTATAAGTAATGGTGCCGCCGGAAACAATATTATTTCCACCGCTCGATGCCGTCGCGCTGGTGATCGTAAGCGTGCCGTGTGCCGGCGCGGAACTTTGCGTCCACGTTTCAGTCTGGCTGGCATCGGGATCGCTGACATGCAGCAGGCTGGTAATATCCGTGGCCGCAGCGTTCTCACCCACGAGTAATGTCGTGGTACTGCCAACAAATACCGGAGGAATATTGGTGTTTGCAATCGTCAACGACAGCGTCGCGATGCCAAAACCCGTAACGTTCGTGGCGCTGACAACCACCGGGAAACTGCCAAACGTCGTCGGCGTGCCGGAGATAACGCCATTGCCCGTGTTCACCGTCAAACCCGCCGGCAAACCAGTCGCACCAAAACTGGTGGGACTGTTGGAGGCGGTAATCGTGTAACTAAACGTGCTGGCATTCGTGCCGTTGGCAGTCAAAGGACTGGTAATGCCCGGCGGCGGATTGACCGTAACCGTAATCGTACGCGTGGCGGTGCCGCCGACCCCGTCGCTCACCTGCACGGCAAAGCTGTCTGAACCAAAATAACTGCCCGTGGGCGCATAAGTGATGGTGCCCCCGGGGGCGATATTGCTGCCGCCGCTCGACGCCGTCGCGCCGGTAATCGTAAGCGTACCATGCGCGGGCGCGGTGCTTTGCGTCCAGGTTTCAGTTTGACCGGAATCCGAGTCGCTAACATGCAGCAAACCCGTCACATCTGTGGCCCCGGCATTTTCACCCACGAGCAACGTGGTGGTGCTGCCGACGAACACAGGACTAACATTGGCAACCACGGCGCTCAAGGTATACGTGGCCGCAGTGGAATAGGTCAGCCCATCGTTGGCCTTCCAGGTAAAAGTGGTGGTCGCCGTCGTGTTGGCAGCCGGAACAAAGGTAATGCCGGATAACTGCGCGCCCGGAACTTCCTGATTTACCTGGATCGGCGCGCCATACAATTCCAGCGTGCCAACGGCGGCCGATGGCAATGAGAGAACCTGGATTTTGGCCAGCGCATTGGCATACGTGTCAAAATAAATGGAAGGGTCATTGAAATTGGTGGCCGCGAAGGTCAGCGTGACGTTTTCCGTATACAGGTTCGTGGTATTTTGAATGGTGGGCGGCGTCTCGTTGTACGTGGCCAGCCCCTTAAAGTCGTTATACCCCACCAACCGGAAGTTGTTATTGGCATAAGTGACGCCCTCGTACAACGGCTGGCTGTTCAGGTCATAACGTGTCCAGGTATTGCCGTCGCTGGAAGTCGACAAGTAGGCTTCACCATTGGTGTCGTTGTAGTATTCCAGGTAATCGCCATTGGCATACGTTACAAACCAGCCATAGTTTGGATAGAGCACGCTCGGCGGCGGCGAACTGGGCACCGCCCACGAACCGCTGCTCAGGGACGTACGCTTCATCAAAAACGTCATGTAATTGGTACTGTCCGCGCCAAGGAGTATGTAACCGCCCGAGCCGTAGGTAACGCTCACCAAGGTCGCGCCTGTATCGCCCGTGTAACTCGCGTCGGACCAGGTGACACCATCGTCGGTGGAATAAATTACCGCCCCGCCGCCGCCGACCGCGACAAACTGTGAGTTAATGTACGCAATGGAATAAAACCCGTTGGCCGCGGAAGCCGGCAGCGAACCAAGCAGCGTCCAGGAAACGCCATTGTTCGTGGAACGTATCAGGTTGCCATAATCGCTCGCGGCCACCAGCGTGCCGTTGTTGTCGGCCGCCACGGACAAATAGTCATCATTATTGGGAGCGTTGGTTTCCAGCCAGTCATACCCGTTCGTCGAGGTGAGAATCGGCGCATAGGGGAGCCCATCTCCGCCGTAACCCACGGCCACAAATTTACCTTTGCTGCTCACCACACTGGCCAGCCCCTGCACGCGCTTCGAGGTGGGCGTCACATTCGTCCAATTGACCCAGTCGGGCGAGGTGATGATGTAACCATCGCTGCTGCTGCCAGTCAATCCCACGGCCACATAGTTGGTGCCGTTATAAGCCACACTCAGGTAATTGCCCGAAGGATATCGCCAGTGCCCGCCGGCATCAGCCGACACCGCAAATCCGCCGCCGCCGCATTCAATAAACAAACCGTTGCCGTAAACGAGGTCCTGAATCACATCCGTGGTGGTCTTGGGCAAAATCTCGGAGAAATTCGCGCCATCGGTGGAAGTGTAAATGGCGCCATAAGTGCCATTGGTGTCTGAACCATACACGTAATAAGTGCCATTGGTGTACATACCGCCGAACACCTGGTTGGGATTGGTGATCTGCGGTGAACTCATTTGCGTCCACGTGGTACCGTCGGTGGAAGTGAAGTTTGTCGCATCAATGCAGAAACAGTAAAATTTGTTATTAAGCCAGACCACGTCGTTATAAATATGGTAATCGCCAGAATATACGGTACCGGAAGTCCATGAATTGGTGCCCGTGGGGGACTGGAATATGAGACCGGTACCGTTTCCAAACGGATAGGAAGTCATCAGGTATTTGCCCGCACCGTAAGTTATTGAAGTGAACCCGTTGTTGGTCCCAAGGTTTTGCAACGACCAATTGGTGGCATTCAGCGAGGTAAGCACGACGCCGGCGTAACCACCGGCGATAAATTTGCCGTTCAGATAGGCGACCTTGTAAAGCCAGTTGGCGGTGGGAGAGGTTTGGTGAGCCCAGCCTGCCCCGTTTGTGGAGGTAACAATACTGCCGTCCGCCGCTACCGCCACAAACACGCCCTGCCCGAAAGTAACTGAAGTATAATTGGTACTTACCAGTGTGCTGTTGGCAATGTTCCAGTTAGTGCCATCGGTTGAGCGGTAGATGTAATTCGCGCCCACCACCACGTAAGCGCCGTTGCCGTAGGCTGCACTGACAGCGCCGTACAATGGCAGCGTGCTTTGCCCGCTGTACGTCAGCGGCGGCGGGGTGGCGTGCAACCCCATGGCGGTCAACAGCAGCGCCGCCAACCATGACAGCCGCCCCGGCAATTGGAACCGGCTGGCGCGTTTGACAAAATTTCCCAATAAACTGGCAGAGAGAATTGTTTTCATACCCGTATATTCACACTTACTTGTTTTGGCCGGCCTGGATTCGAGCCGAGATTGTGCTGACATTGTTTCGAAAAATTAAAACTGGTAACTGATGCCGCCCGTGATGTAGATGCTGCGGCTCAAGTCCAGGTGCGCGGTTTGATTGCCCACCGTCTGGTCAAAAGTGCCCAGGGCGTTGAATTCCACGCCGCCGGTCAACGAGAAATGCCGCGTCAAATGCACGTCCGCCTGCGCATCCACGTAACCGCCCACCAGCGCGCCAAAATCGCTGCCGCTGCCGGCATGCGTTTGCGCGGGCAGGCCGCTGATCGTTACGGAATCGTTGTAACTGAAATCGCTGCTGAGGAGACCCACGCTCAGGCCGCCGCCCACTTCAAACGAAAAATATTTGCAGATGGGCAGTTCGAGGTAAGGTCCGAGCCTCAACCCATAAAGATTGGCATCAATTTTCCGCGACCCGATAATCTGCGCGGCATTTGCCTGGTTGACGACTGAATGAAAATCCCACGGACTCGCCTGCAATAACATTCCCGGTCCCAGCACTGTTCCCGTGTACGGGGCCAGCGGAGGAATTGAACCATTGAGCGAATAACCATCGGTAGTAGCCATAACGTTGCCGAACAAGGTCCGGTTATCAGAGATGTTGATGCCCGTCCAACTTGCAGCGGCTGCCACGCCCCAATGCCAGTGTTTCCCGCCGCCGAGCGGCTGCTCGTAACTCAATTGCACGCCGTTTTGCACGCCGGGGTCCGTGTCGCCTGAATTGATGGCGGAAGCCACGGAGCGGTGCATGAACACATCGTCCCCCGAAATCTGCGAGGCGTTGTCGTAGCCCCAATACGTGGTCAAACCGCCGGCGTTTTTCGTGCTGTCCACGCCCACAAAACCGTCGTTATAAAACCCGGCCGCGCCATGGCCGGGCGCCGCATAGCCGCCTACGCCGGAGAAGCTCGCCGACATGTTAAACGCCGCCTGATAACTCAGGTTGAAGCGTCCCCAAAAATCGTCCTGGTCTGCGGCTTGCACTGCCGTGCCCATGCCCACCGCTGCAAAGACCACACCTGAATTCAATAGAATATTTTTCATGTTCGATTTTTGTTGGTTCAATGCGTTTTGATGATCCGATAATACCGCCCGGTTTCCCCGTTGGGCGGCGACTGGGTCAGGGGCGGCCCTAAATCAATCCATTGCACTTCGGAACCGGTCCCCTTCACGGACGGCACCACCACAGTCCAGTTCAAAAGGTCGCCTGAATAAGTAACCACATAAGTACCGTTCAATTGCGTTTGGAACCCGACCAGGAACGCATTTTGCACGCGCAACATCTGGCTCTGAACGACCGGTTGCATCGTACCGGCGGGCACCGGCAAGGGCGCTTGCACCGCAGGCAGGCTGACGGTGATGGTGGGATTCGGCACCGTCGTGCGGTTCGCCACCAAATATTCTGCGGCCAGCGTCACACTACCGTGAGCGGCCACGGGATGGTTATATTGCAGATACGCATCGCCGTTGGAGTCGGTGCCCGTGGCGTCGTAAACAGTGATGCCCGTCTGCGTCAAGTGCAGCGTCACCCGCACGGCTGGATAAGCCGCCGCCGTGATATTGCTGACGGTGAAATATTGAACCATCAAACCGGATTGCAAAAAGATGGTGCCGGAGCGGATGACCGTACCAACGGCAAGCGCCTGCGAGTTCGTCAGGCTGATGACCGTCTGCGGCCAGGCCGGCGTGGTGCTGGTACTGAAATTGGCATCGCCCGAATAAACTGCGGTCACGAGGTTGGACCCCACCGGCAACGTGCCATTCGTAACACTGGCCGTTCCGCTCACGAGGAAGTTTGTGCCAAAGCTCTTGTTGCTGTTGTAATAGAAAACGACGGTGCCCGTGGGCGTGCCCGCGCCCGGTGCCACGGCATTGACCGTGGCGGTATAGGTCACTGGCTGTCCAGGCACAGAGGGATTGAGGCTTGAAACCACGGCGCTGGTGGTGGCCGCCTTGTTCACCACGAACGTCACGGGCACTGAAGTGCTGTTACTAAAGGTGCCGTTGCTGGTGTAAACGGCGGTCAAACTATGACTACCAGCCAGCAGGCTAGAGACATTTAACGTAGCCACATTGCTGGCAAGCGCACCGCTGCCCAAATTCGTAGTCCCCTCATAGAAAGTTACATTGCCGGTCACCGTTCCGGAGCCTGGCTGAACCACATTCACCGTGGCGGTGAGCGTGGCCGCTTGCCCGTAAACCGTGGGATTGGGGGCCACGGTCAGCACATTGGTGGTTCCGGCCGGGTCCACCACTTGATTGAGCGTGTTCGTGCTGGGCAGGAAGTTGCCATCGCCCGAATAATTCGCGGCGATAATGTGCGTGCCGACGGTGAGCACGGGAATTGCCAGGGTCGCCACGCCATTGTTCATCGTGACGGAACCGAGATTGGTGACGCCTTCAAAAAAGGCCACGGTTCCGGTAGGTGTGCCTACCCCGGGCAGCGTGGCGCTGATCGTCGCGGTAAGCGTCACGCCTTGGCCGAACAGCGAGGGATTGGCCGAGCTTTGAATGGCGGTAGTCGTCGCCGCCTGGTTGACCACCTGCGTGGCAATGGTTGACTGGCTGCCATTGAAACTGGAACTGCCCCCGTACACCGCCACCAAGCCATGACCACCCGCCAGCAGATTGGAAACATTCAAGGTCGCCACGCCATTCGTCAAAATTCCGGTGCCCAAAGTCGTTACCCCGTCGTAGAACGTGACGCTGCCATCCGCCGTGCCACTTCCGGGCGCAATGGCCGTGACAGTTGCGGTCATGGTTGCCGTCTGGCCGAAGACCGTGGGATTGGGCGCAGTGGCCAGGGCCGTGGTCGTGGACGCTTGATTTACCAACTGCGTCAGCGAGTTATTGCTGGTCAAAAAGTTGGCGTCGCCGGAATAATTCATTTGGATGACGTGCGACCCAACTTGCAAGGACGAGAGCGTCAGTGTCGCCACGCCCGCTGTCAGCGTGCTGCTGCCCAGGTTGGTGGTGCCTTCAAAGAAACTGACGGTGCCCGTGGGCGTACCCGTACCGGGAGCGACCGCCGTGACCGTGGCCGTAAAAATCGTGCTCTGCCCAAAAACCGAGGGATTGGGCATAGCCTGCGGCGAAACCGTCGTGGCGGCCTGCCCGACATTCAGCACCACCACAGACGACGTACTGTTGCTAAAACTGCCGTTGCTCGCGTAAACGACCGTCAAACTGTGTGCTCCCGCCAGCAAACTGGAAATATTGAATGTGCCCACGCCCCCGCTCAATGCCACGGTGGCCACGCTGGTCGCTCCATCGTAGAAAGTCACATTGCCCGCCACCATGCCGCTGCCCGGTGCCACGGCGGTGAGGGTGGCCGTGAGCGTGGCCTGCTGCCCGTAGACGGTTGGATTGGGCACCACGGTCAAGCTGTTGGCCGTCCCAGCCGGGTTCACCACTTGGGTGACCGAATTCGTGCTCGCATTAAAATTCGCATCGCCTGAGTAACTCATCACGATATTGTGTGCGCCCACCGCAAGCGAGGACACCGATAAACTGGCCACGCCACTAACCAGCGAGACGCTGCCCAGGCTGGTGAGTCCGTCGTAAAAATTCACCGACCCGGTAGGAATGCCGGCTCCCGGCACATTGGCACTTACCGTGGCGGTAAACGTAACGCTCTGGCCAAACACAGTCGGATTCGGCGCGGCCAGCGGAGCGGTGGTCGTGTCGTCAGGGTTGACGACCAGCGACGACGGCGAGGATGTGCTGCTGTTAAAATTGGGGCTACCCGCGAATGAAATCGTCAAGCTATGACTGCCAGCCAGCAGACTGGAAATGCTCACCTTGGCCACGCCATTGCTGAGCGTGGTCGTTCCCAAACTGGTTAAACCATCAAAAAAGGTCACGCTGCCCGCCACCGTGCCGGCTCCGGGCGCAGCCGCTGAAACGGTTGCGGTTAACACCACCGGTTGCCCGTAAACCGAGGGATTGGGTGTCGCGCCAAGCACACTGACGGTTCCCGCCGGGATAATGACTTGGTTAGTCACCGTGCTGTTGGTAATAAAATTCGCGTCGCCCGAATAAGTAAGCTGGATGTTGTGTGACCCCACTCCCAGCGACGACACGGTCAATGAGGCCATCCGGTTGCTGACGGTGACGCTGCCCAGGCTGTTCACGCCGTCAAAAAATTGAACGGTGCCCGTAGGCGTGTTTGCGCTGGCGGAGACCGGGCTTATGGTCGCGGTCAAAGTCACGCTCTGGCCAAACACCGCCGGGTTGGCGGACGAATTTTCCGTGATGGTCGTCGGCACCTCCGCCACCGGGTCAAACGCCACAAAGGTGGGATTCAACCCCGTGGCAAACGTGCTTTGCACGCCATTGGTCGCAAAACGATAGACGTTGCCGCTGCCAAAATCGCCTTCAAACAACCTGCCAAATATGTCGAACGCCAGGCCGGTGGGAAAATTCAAATCCGAGGCAAAAACGCTCTGCGTGCCGTTGGTGCCAAACTCATAAAGCGTCCCATCGCCATCCGTCACAAAAAGATTTCCCCAGCGGTCAAACGCCAGACCCGTGGGAGCAAATAAATTATCGGCGAAGGTGACCGGCAACTGGCCCGGCTGATAACTATTGGTAAATTCAAAAATGGTCCCGCTGCCATCGTTGCCAGCGAACAAATTTCCCGACTGGTCAAACGCAAGCCCGGTCAGGCTCACCAGGCTGTCGAAATTGGTCGCAAAGGCGATGGGCGCATGCCCCAGCGTATAGCCGTTGGTAAATTCAAAAATGGTCCCGCTGCCGCTGTCAGCTTCATACAAGTTACCGTGGCTGTCGAACGCCAGCCCCACCGGCCCGTTCAAGTTATTGGCAAACACCAAGGGCGCCTGCGACAACTGAAAACCATTGGTGTACTCAAAAATTGTGTCGCTGCCATAATCCGCCACATACAGATTGCCCGCCGGATCAAACGCCATGCCGTAGGGATCATCAAGATTCGCAGCGAATAAGAATTGGGTGCCGTTGGTGGTGATTTCCGTGATGCTGCCCTGCCCATTGCCGTTACCGATATTTGCCACAAACAAATTATGCGACAACGAACCAGGAAACGCGCTGGCCACCGACGGCCCGAAGGCAGTCAAACCTAGCATCAGGCAAAGACTGGAGAAAAATTTAATACCCGGGAAATGAAGTTTCATAATGAGTTTGATTCAGGAAATGCAAATCGAACGAACAACCTCGCGGACGCCCCGATTCCCCCTGCCAAGTTGCAGGCAGGAATTAGCGCCCAACCCGGTTTGCCGACGGTTTCGCCCAGGCAGACAAATGCAATTCCCCAACCACGTTTGGCCGCGGTCACGGAATACAGAATTTACCAGGTGCTTCGCTTCGAATAATTCGAAAGTAGCCATGATTTTCGCCCTAAATGATCAATTTTTTTAGCCGCCTACACTTTAGTAACACGCTCCTATCGACCCGTTTACGAACTAGTTAAATTATTTTTTCAAAAAAAACACCGGTTTGTAGCACTAAAGGCGACAAAACCGCCACTGAGCAGCCCGAACATTTAAAAAGCATCGCATTCAAGAGAACCACCGCTTTGGACAAAACGACACGAATTAACACGGATTTCCGCAAATCCGCGAACGCGGTAAGACTCGCCTCAAGCCCAAGCGGCGTGCGCGGAGCGCCCGCCCCACCAACCCGTGGCATTACCAACTCACAACCTCTTAATTTGGTCTTTGAAAATTAGATTTGCCGTGGCGTTTGTTTCCTTTGTTCCTTCGTTACTTGGTTGTTCAACCATTTGCCAACGTCCTTCGGCTGAAACACACATTGGGACAGCCCCCCCCGCTCCGGGCTGAAGGCCCGGGAGAATACAGCCCAGGGTCGGCGGACCGAGCCGCTCGGGCGCGGGACGACTACCCTGGGTAACCATCCCCACCAAAATAAATTCCCCTTCCCCCGTAACACGGGGGAAGGTGGCCGCAGGCCGGATGGGCGGTGCTTGCGCACGGCCAATATTTGCAGTCGGCCACCAATCCTTGCGGATGGCGAATATATCCAGGGCGTCAGGTTATAGTTGCCTTTTCGTGTGGTCTGGCGCAGTTTTTGGATGTTAGTCACATTTATGTCCACGTTTGCAATAGAACTAATCTTGTCCTCCCTGGTTCCAGCAGTGATTGCAATCCCGGTGACTGTCATTCTTTGCCGCCGGAGGATTGCGCACAACCGTCAGATTGGTTATGGCACGGTATTTCTTGGCGCTTTCATCGTCACGTTTCTTTGGTTTTCTTTTGTTTCCGGCGGGGCTTGTTTCTCGCCTGATTTTTGGAACTCGATTTTTACAAACGTGTGGACCCGGAGTGGCGACGGAAATATTTTGTTACTCAAGTCTGCTGCATTCAGTGCAGTTATCAGTGTGTTGTCTGCTTTGGGAGTGGTGCATTATTATCAAATACGGAGCAAGAGACATGATCCACCTGCTGCCTGACACCGGTCTTTGCCAACGGCCACCAATCCTTGCGTATGACTATCCTTTCCCGCCGTCCTTCCCGGACGGAACAATTGGATGCATGATGCCAGGCACTATCGTGCCTGGCTAGGGCGTGTCTTCAAACTGATCGGGGATGCGGTTTTTGAAGAAAAGGCTGGCTGGCGCGGCGCGACGAAGGAGAATCCCCCTCGAGGGGCTTCGACTGAGGAGCAACAAAGGCAGACGGCCCTTTTCTCAAAAATCCTCCGGACGGCGGGTCTTTTGGCCGCGAGCTTCGTTGTCGCGGCCGTCATAGCCCACTGCGGGGATGCTCCGGCCGCTCCGCCTCGCTCCCGGCCAAAATTCCTCGCCGCCGCACCCCGAGCAGTTTGAAGACACGCCCTAATCTCCGGGGTCGCTTCGCGACGTGAGTAAAATCACCTGTTATTAAAACCCTCAAATTGGCAGTGTAAAATAGAAGGTGGCTCCTTCATTTACCTTGCCCTCGGCCCACGTGCGCCCGCCGTGGCGGGCAACGATGCGCCGGACATTAGCCAACCCAATGCCTGTGCCTTCAAATTCCTCATCGCGGTGCAACCGCTGAAAGACCCCGAAGAGCTTATCGACATATTTCATGTCAAAGCCCGCGCCGTTATCGCGCACGTAGATGGTGACCTCATTGGCGGAGTCCTGCCGGCAACCAATTTCAATTTCCGCCGGATTACGGGGACGGGTGTATTTGATGGCGTTGAGCAAAAGATTACTGAAGACCTGCTGCAACAGGTCCGGGTCAGCCTGCACTTCGGGCAGCTCATTTTTTTTCCAGGAAATATTCCGGCCTTCCATTTCCGGCTGCAGCCGCTGAATGATTTCGTCCACCAGCTTCTGAAGATTGACGCGCACCCGCCGCATTTCGGCGCGGCTGTTGCGGGACAATTCAAGCAGGTCATTGATGAGTTGCGCCATGCGTTTGGCGGCGGCGGAAACCAGGTCCAGATGATGCCGGCCTTTTTCCGTAAGCGCGGTTTCAGATTGCAGGATCAAATTGGTAAACCCGTCGATGTGCCGTAACGGGGCGCGCAGGTCGTGCGAAACCGAATAGCAAAAAGACTCCAGCTCCTGGTTGGCCGCCTCCAGCTGGGTGGTTCGTTCCTTGACCTGGCGTTCGAGTGCTTCATTTTCCAAACGCAAACGCCGCACCGCCAGCGCCCGTTCTATCACCGGCAAAATGACGCTCAATTTGAACGGCTTGAGAATATAGTCCAGCGCGCCCGATTTCATGGCGTCGACGGCGGTGGTTATGGTCCCCTCGCCCGTCATGATAATGCTGATGAGCCGGGGATTGTGTTGCAGTGCTGCCTGCAGCAATTGGATGCCGTTCATTTCCGGCATCATCAAATCGCTTAAGAGCAAATCACATTCTGTTTTTTGCAACTCCACCAGGGCCGCCTTGGCGGAAGCGAAGCCAATGGTATTGTAGCCATGGTCCTTGAGGGTGTTGCACAAAGCCCGCATCTGCGCGACTTCATCATCCACAATCATGATTTTCGGCGGCAACGTTCCAGGCATATAATCAACTTGGGGACGATTTAAAACAGCGGGCCAGGGTTTCGCGCAGCTCCGCCAGCATCGGCGGCTTGTTCAAAATCTCATCCACTGCCAGCGGACTGCCATGCAAATCTTTTAACCATTGCCCCCAACCAGTCAGGAGGATCACCGGCGTGGCGGGCGAAACATTTTTTATATTTGCGGCCACCTCGCGCCCATCCATGATACGCATCCCAAAATCCGTGATCACCGCGTCAAATGGCTTGCCGCCGGCCATGGCCGCCTGAAACGCATCAATCCCGGCCGGGCCGTTTTCAGAGGAAACCACTTCGTAGCCGTC
>Ga0265327_10003654_pt1 | contig 14453 bp, 12 predicted proteins | sample 41621metaG_FD_202089 | JGI IMG/M metagenome (GOLD analysis project Ga0265327, IMG submission 202089) | Rhizosphere microbial communities from Carex aquatilis grown in University of Washington, Seatle, WA, United States - 4-16-21 metaG | ecosystem: Host-associated > Plants > Roots > Rhizosphere... | reverse complement strand
ACTTGCGGATCAACGTCGACAAGGCCGGTAGCGGCGTGCCCGACATCATGGATCGGATGTTCCGCGCCAACCACATGGACCCGTCGACCCTGAACCTGTCGAACCTGGAGCAGACGCCGGCCACCGAAGCGCTGCAAGCCGGCCTGCTCGACGTCATCGTGCTGGCCTCGGCGCCGCAGTCGCCGCTGGTGCAGAAGCTGCTGCGCGCGCCCGACATCCAGCTGATGGACTTCGCGCAGAGCGATGCCTACTCCCGGCGCTTCGCCTTCCTGCAGCCGGTGACCCTGCCGCGCGGCGTGGTCGACCTCGCGGCCGACCTGCCCTCGCACGATGTCTCTCTGCTCGCGGCGACCACCTCGCTGCTGTCGCGCGAAGAAACCCATCCGGCGCTGCGCCAGTTGTTCGCGCAGACCGCCCAGACCCTGCACAGCGGCGCGGGCTGGTTCCACCGGGCACGCGACTTCCCGAACACGCGCACCAGCGAGTTGCCGGTCAGTCCCGAAGGCGATCGCGCGATCAACGGCACGCCGCCCTTCTGGCAGCGCTACCTGCCCTTCTGGGCCAGCAACCTGATGGAGCGCATGTGGCTGGTGCTGGGCGGCCTGCTGGTGTTGATGCTGCCGCTGTCACGCATCGTGCCGCCGCTCTACCAGTTCCGCGTGCGGCGGCGCGTGTTCCGCTGGTACGCGCGGCTGCGCGAGGTCGAGCACAAGCTCGAAACGCGCGCAGGCGACCCCGAAGCACTGCTGAAGGAATTGGCCGACCTCGACCGCGTGGTCAACAAGGTCGCGGTGCCGCTGTCGTACGCCGACGAACTCTACGCGCTGCGCAACAACATCCACGTGGTGCGCAAGCGGGTGCTGGCGAACGCGCCGGGCGCCGCGGGCAGCGCGCCCGGGTTGTCTCCCGGGTCGGCCTGACGCGGCGTCAGGCGGCGTCAGGCGGGGGTCACCACTTGTCGTCGACGGGCGCGGGCTTCGCCTCGGCCGGCGCCGAATTGCGGGCAGCGGCCGGCTTCGACCTGGACGCCGTCGCGGCGCCAGGCTGCTTCGCGTCGTTCGTCGCCGCGGCGACGCGCGCGTCGACCATGCCACGCAACTGAAGCGCCCCCGGCTGCAAGCCATCGAGCTTCATCTCGACGTGCTCCAGCCGACCCTGCGCCATGTTGGGCATCACGCGGTCGACGACGATCTCGCAGCAATCCGACTCCACGCGGCCCAGCGACTGCCGGGTTTGCGGATCGAACATCTCCTTGCCCATGTACACCAGCCGATAGCGCGCGCCTTCGCGCACCGCCTGTCCGCCCTGGCTGAGCACCGCCGCATTGCCCTCGAGCGAGACCACCGTGACCGGGAACGTGCGCGAGACGATGCCCTGCACGATCCGGCTGGCGATGTCGTTCTGCATGCCCTCGCTGACCCGGCCGCCGTCGACGCCGGTGCCGAGCGTCGTCGCGGCCACGCTCGGCGCCTCGCCGCGCAAGGATTCGGACAGCATCACTTGGCGGGTCGCCACGTTCACGAGCTTCTGCGAAACGGCCCAGCCGCCCGAGTAGCTCACGAGTTCGCGATCGCTCGTCTGCAGCTTGCGCGCATGGCGGTCGTAGGCAAAGGCGCTGATCTTGCCGACCCACACCACATCGGCGCTCATCGCCTGGCCCAGCTTGCCGAACTCGGCGCGTGGCGCCTGGCCCGACGAGATCAGGTCGAGTTCCTGGGCGACCTCGCCACCCAGGTCGCGGTCGAGCACCGTGAACCGGCCGGTGTTGGTCAGCGCCGCGAGGATCTGCTGGCGCAGGTCCTCGGCCACCTTGTCGGCCGCGACGCTGCGGCCACCGACCGCGAACGTGTCGGTGTCGAAGCGCAGCGGCGCGATCACGATCTTCAGCTTCTTGCTGTCGGCGGCTGCCGGCGTGAACTTCGCCACGTCGGCAGCGATGTCCGCCTGGTAGAAGCCCCGGCTGTCCGGGCCGTCGAGCCGGTTGACCTTGAACCCCGTGATCGCGCCGCCGGCGCTCTGCACGATGTGTTCGGCAAAGGCGTTGGCGCGCAGCGCTTCGGCGTCCTTGCCGCGCGCGAGCGACAGCGTGACCTTGAACTGTTCCGAACTCAGGTCGACGGTCTGGCCGTTGGCCTGCTTGAGCGCAAAGCGGATCGCTTCGTCGACCGCTTCCGCGGCGCTGGCGCCGTTGCCTTTGGCATTGACGGTCACGACGTCGACCTTGCCGGCATCGGGCATGGGCGCCACGGGCGCCGCTGGCGCTGCCGAAGGGGCATCCGCCACCGCGGCGGCTTCGGGCGTCTTGGCCTTGTCGCAGGCGGCCACCGAAAGAGCCAGCAGCGCGGCCAGTGCGAGACGGTCGAGCTTCATCATGGGATCAGAACGCGCCGAGGCCCTTGGTCGCGTCGGCCGGCACCGGGATGTCGTGGCTCTTGGCAAAAGCAGTGGACATGGCCAGCGTGTCGTACACGTTCTTCGCGTTGCCCGGGAAGTTCGTCACCACATAGGCGCCGGCGCTCAGCTTGGTCATCGCGAGCATCGGCGATGCCTTGAGTGTATTGGCGAAGTTCGTGACGTGCGGGCGCATGCCGACGTACTTGATGACGCCGGTCCCCAGCGACGCCATGCCCGAGGCATAGAGCGACTGCGATTGCGCGTCCATCTGCAGGTTGCCGTCCTTCAGGCGTGCGCTGATCTCCTTGGACGAATCGCTCTGGATCTTGTCGGCATCGGACAGGTTGCCCTTGGTCGCGCCGTCGCCGAGCGCATCCGCGGTCGCCTTGAGCTTGGCCGCCGACTCCTTCAGACCCACCGCCTCGGCCATCTTGGACTGGGCGACGAGCACTTCCTTGTTGGCGGCGACATAGGCGCGCACCAGTTGGTCCTGCTGTGCGGTTTCGTCGCCCGCGGAGGCCGACGAAGAGCCGCCGCCCGTCAGGCTGCCGACCGACGGCAGGGACAACCCGGCGAAAGCGGAGGACGAGGCAATGACGCAGGCGAGAGCGATGGCGTTGATTTTCATGATGATCCGGAAGCAGTTGAGAGGAGGAGGAAGAAGGGCTGGCGCATCAACGCAGGCCGATGTTGGTGACCTGGCTGACGAGTTCACGCGCGGCGCTGTCGGCGGCCTTCTTGAGTGCGTTGCCGCGGGCCTCGGCCTCGGTCGGTCCGACACCGGCGTACTGCACGGGGCCGACCGTCGACAGGTTCTGCGGAATGCCGCTGCTCAGGTCGAGGATCTTGCCGGTGACCGTCACGGCGACACGCTGCAGGCCGGTCGCCGGGTCGGTGTCGGCGAGGCCGACGTCGAGCGTCCCGAACGCGAGGTACGGCACCTGGGCCGCCTGCAGGCCGCGCACCACGTCGCGCAGCGTGGCCGGATCGAGGTCGTCGCCGCTCTTGTAGTCGTTCTCGACGCTCTTGATCTTCAGCAGGCCGTTGGTGTAAGGCTCGACGTAGGCGGCCTCCAGCACCTTGAAGCCGGCGGATGCGAAGACGCCCGTGAACACCGCGTTGAGATTGGCGCTCGGGAAGATGCGCCAGGTCGATTCGCTCGCCTTGCGCGTCGTGCTGCCGCCGGTCTCGATCGTGTCGGTGCGCTTGGCCTCGAACGAAGTCGAACGCGATTTCGAGGCATTGGTGCCGACACGCCCGCCGCCGATCGACTCGCCCTCGACACCACGGCGGTCGTCGGAGCCCTTGGCATCGACCTTGACGCCACGGTCGACGCGCTTGTAGACGCGATCGTCGTAGCTCTTTTCAGAATCGACCTGCCGCGAGACGAAGAGGAAGGTGAGCTTCGACTTGTCGCCATTGGCCGCAGCCTGCGTTGCCGATCCGGCCTTCACCGCGTTGCGCAACTGCGCGACGTTGATCGACGTGCGCACGGTCACGGTGTAGATGTGCTTGTCGGTCTGGTCCTGTTCGTCGAGCACCGTCGTGTCGAGGATGAACTTGTCGAGATTGGCGGCGACCCGATCGCGGATGGCATCGAAGTTGGCCGATTCGGACTGGCCCGCCTCGGCGTAGTAGAACTCGACGGCCTTGACCTGCGCATCGCGCAAGGCCTTCTGCTTGTCGTCGGCCGAGGCCTTGCTGCCGAACACCGAGCCCTGGTAGGTGACGGAAGCCTTGCCGCGCGCGTTGGCGACCTGCGCCTGCGCGGCGAAGGCCGCCGCGGCCATGAGCAGCATCAGGAAGACGTTGCGGATTACTTGCATAGATGGAGTACCTCTTTCGTGGCCGTGATTTGCTTGTCGATGTCGGTGTTGGCCGCGGCATCCTTGAGCCACGGGTCGCCGGCACCGGCGAGCACGTTCGAGAGCTTGGTGAACAGTCCGCGCAGGCTGTCGCTGTAGGCGGGGAAGTCGTCCACCGTCTGCTGCGAGGCCGGCACGGTCTTCACTTCGCCGTTCTTGAATTCCGAATCGAGGTACACCCGGCCGGACAGCGGCTGCTGGACCTTGATGTGCGCCTTCGAGGCGTAGATGTAGCTGGTGCCGGCAGCCACCTTGGCGTGCTCGAAGCGGCCAAAGCGCAGCAGGTCGACCGCGATCGCGTAGTCGGGCTCGGGCAGCTTCAGTTCATAGACCGAGCCGTCGGCGATGCGCATCGACATCACCTGGCCGATCGCATAGCCCTTGGCATAGGGAAGGATCGGGACGCCGGTGCGGCTGGAGATCGCCTCGGCCAGCATGTCAGCGACCCAGGTCTCTGCCACGCCCGGTCCGGTGGCCAGCGCGGCGGGCAGCGCCTTGCGCGCCTCGTCGCTGACCGACACCTGCGCCACCTGCAAGAAGCGCGGCACCTGCGCCGGCAGCGACGCGCGGCCCAGCGCGTCGGCGAATCGGGTCACGATCCCGGGCGTCGTGCCCGCGCCGAGGTAGAGCGTGCGCACGCGGCTCACGAGTTCGTCCTGCGTGGGCGCATGGTCGAGCAGGTCGACATAAGCCACGCTGAAGGGATAGGCGCGCAAGACCGTCATGGTCTTGAAGTCGAAGAACATCGCCTGCGCCCGCAGCTGGATGAAGAGCTTCGAGTAGCGGCCGAACTGCTCCGTCGAGACCGTCTCGCCGTTCATCACGAGCGCGACCGTGATGGCCTGGTCGCGACCCTTGAGCTCGGCGAGATCGCCGGTGTCGAGCTCGAAGGCTTGCGGAGGCTGCGTGGCCACCGCCTGGCGGATCAGGCCCTGGATGCCCGGCGCACCGAGCGAGGCCACGACGCGCTGGGAATAGGGAAAGCGGTTCGCAATGCTCTGCGCGTCGCCCGAATAGGCAAAACCGGCAAGAGAAACGCGGGCGGCAAATGCCGGACCCGCTACGACCAGGATGGCCAGAAACGCCAGGACTCCACCGCGAACCTGCCGCGCTCTCGCTATTGCACTCCCCATGACCATCCGTTCACACTTAAAAAGTGCTCGGATGCTAAGTCTTCAAAAGCGCAAATCGAGAGCGCGACCGCAGATTCAGAACAATCTCACGGTCGATGCAGCGGGGCGCCCGGATCGCCCCCGGATGCCCCGTATCGCTGCTGCAATTACTTCAGCGCCTTGAAGCGCATGCGGTGCGGCTTGGCACCCTCTTCGCCCAGGCGCTTCTTCTTGTCGGCTTCGTACTCCTGGTAGTTGCCGTTGAAGAAGGTCCACTGGCTGTCGCCCTCGGCAGCCAGGATGTGCGTGGCGATGCGGTCGAGGAACCAGCGGTCGTGGCTGATGACCAGCACCGAGCCGGCGAACTCCAGCAGCGCGTCTTCGAGCGCGCGCAGCGTCTCGACGTCGAGGTCGTTCGACGGTTCGTCGAGCATCAGCACGTTGCCGCCCGCGATCAGCGTCTTGGCCAGGTGCAGCCGGCCGCGTTCACCGCCCGACAGCGTGCCGACCTTCTTCTGCTGGTCGGCGCCGTTGAAGTTGAAGCGGCCCGCGTAGGCGCGGCTCGCCATCTGGAACTTGCCGACGTTGATGATGTCCAGGCCGTTCGAGATGTCTTCCCAGACCGTCTTCTCGTTGCCGAGCGCATCGCGGTTCTGGTCGACGAAGGCCATCTTGACCGTCTGGCCGATCACGACCTCGCCGGTGTCCGGCGTTTCCTTGCCTGCGATCAGCTTGAACAGCGTCGACTTGCCGGCGCCGTTCGGGCCGATGATGCCGACGATCGCGCCCGCGGGGATCTCGAAGCTCAGGTTGTCGATCAGCACCCGGTCGCCGAAGGACTTGGTGACGTTCTTGAATTCGATCACCTGGTTGCCCAGGCGCTCAGCCACGGGAATGAAGATTTCCTGCGTCTCGTTGCGCTTCTGGTATTCGAAGTCGCTCAGTTCCTCGAAGCGGGCCAGGCGGGACTTGCTCTTGGCCTGGCGCGCCTTCGGGTTCTGGCGCGACCATTCGAGTTCCTTCTTCAGGGCCTTGGCGTGGGCTTCTTCGCTCTTTTGCTCCTGTGCCAGGCGCTCGCCCTTCTGCTCGAGCCAGGTGCTGTAGTTGCCCTTCCATGGAATGCCGCGGCCGCGGTCGAGTTCGAGAATCCACTCGGCCGCGTTGTCGAGGAAGTAGCGATCGTGGGTGATGGCGACCACGGTGCCGGGGAAGCGCTGCAGGAAGACTTCGAGCCACTCGACCGATTCGGCGTCCAGGTGGTTGGTCGGTTCGTCGAGCAGCAGCATGTCGGGCTTGCTCAGCAAAAGGCGGCAGAGCGCGACGCGGCGCTTCTCGCCGCCCGACAGCACGCCGATGTTGGCGTCCCATGGCGGCAGGCGCAGTGCGTCGGCGGCGATCTCGAGCTGGTGCTCGGAATCGGTGCCGGCGGTGGCGATGATGGCTTCGAGCTCGGCCTGCTCGGCGGCGAGCGCATCGAAATCGGCATCTTCGGCACCGTAGGCCACGTAGACCTCCTCGAGCCGCGCCTTGGCGGCGTAGACCGCGCCCATCGCTTCCTCGACCGACTCGCGCACGGTGTGGTCGGGATTGAGCTTGGGCTCCTGCTCGAGGTAGCCGATCGTGAGACCGGGCATCGGCAGCGCCTCGCCCTCGATCTCCTTGTCGATGCCGGCCATGATCTTCAGCAGCGAGGACTTGCCCGAGCCGTTCAGGCCGAGCACGCCGATCTTCGCGCCTGGGAAGAACGACAGCGAAATGTCCTTCAAGATCTGCCGCTTGGGCGGCACGGTCTTGCTGACCTTGTTCATGGTGTAGACGTACTGGGCCATGGTTATCTCTGCTTCGGTGAAATGAGTTTGAGCTTGGGGAAATAGGTCTTGTAGCGCGCGCTGTCACGCGATACCAGGGTGCATCCCATCAGTTGGGCATGGGCACCGATGTAGAAATCCGGCAGCAGCGAGGTGCGCGTGCCGCCCGATTTGCGGTACTTGTGGAACGCCATCGCCGCGGACCGCGACACCGCGTACGGCAGTTCCAGTCGTTCGTAGAGTCGTGCGGGCAACGCGGTGTCCACGTCGCGATCCGAATTGAAATACACCGACACTTCGGCATAGATCACGGGATTGATGGCCAGTTTGCCACGGTTCAGGCAATCGCCGATGGCGGTGGCCGACCAGTCCATCCATTTCGGGTCCTCGTGGATGACGTCGATCAGTACGTTGCTGTCGATCAGGAAAGTTTCAAGTCCCTCAGCGCTCGCCACGCGTCATCTCCAGCCATTCGTCCGCCGAAAGGTCGATCTTCGAGTTTGCACTGCCGCGCAGCAGGGCGATGGCCTCCTCGGCAGGCGTGGTCGTGCGTTGGACCGGCTTCACGATGATCTGCTTGTTCCGATATTCGAATTCCACTTCGTCGTAGGGCTTCAGCCCTGCGAGTTCACGGATGTTCTGGGGAATGGTCACCTGACCTTTCGAGGTGAGTCGCACGGGGCGCTCCTGGTAATACTTCGGCGGTAAGAGTCTAACCGATGACGCCGCCTGCAAGGCAGCTTCAGTGAATTTCCCGGTTTCGTGTCACAATATGCGAAGTTGCCGGGTCCAGTTGCCCGCAACGCCGGCTCTCCGCCGGGGACGAAGATGGCCCTCCACGGGCTTTCGGGCTCCCACCTCTGACCTTCATCTGCCCTTACTGGCTCGACGTCCACATGACGCCCGAGCGGGTGGATACCACTGCGCCGTGTAGGGCGCCTATTGATTTCAATGAACTTTGATGAACTGAAGCTGGCACCGGCCATCTTGAAGGCCGTGCACGAGCAGGGCTACGAAACGCCGACGCCGATCCAGGCCCAGGCCATTCCGGCCGTCCTCGATGGCCACGACCTTCTGGGCGGCGCCCAGACCGGCACCGGCAAGACCGCGGCCTTCACCCTCCCCCTGCTGCACAAGCTCACGATGAGCCGCAGCGCCACCAACAAGTTCGGCGGCACCGGCATCCGCGCGCTGGTGCTGACCCCGACGCGCGAACTCGCGGCCCAGGTCGAAGAGTCCGTGCGCACCTACGGCAAGTACCTTCAACTGACCTCGACCGTGATCTTCGGCGGCGTCGGTATGAACCCGCAGATCAGCAAGCTCAAGAGCGGCGTCGACATCCTCGTGGCCACCCCGGGCCGCCTGCTCGACCTGCAGCAGCAAGGCATGCTCGACCTGTCGACCGTGCAGATGCTGGTGCTCGACGAAGCCGACCGCATGCTCGACATGGGCTTCATCCATGACGTGAAGAAGATCCTCGCGTTGGTGCCGAAGGAAAAGCAGAGCCTGCTGTTCTCGGCCACCTTCAGCGACGAGATCCGCGACCTCGCGGCCACGCTGCTGAAGAACCCGCAGAGCATCCAGGTCACGCCGCGCAACACCACGGTGCAGCGCATCACGCAGGTGATCCACCCGGTCGGCCGCGGCAAGAAGAAGGCGCTGCTCGCGCACATCATCAGTGAGCACAAGTGGAGCCAGGTGCTGGTCTTCACGCGCACCAAGTTCGGCGCCAACAGCGTGGCCGAATTCCTGACCAAGAACGGCATCGAGGCGATGGCGCTGCACGGCAACAAGAGCCAGAGCGCGCGCACGCAGGCGCTGGCCGGCTTCAAGAGCGGCGACATCCGCGCGCTCGTGGCGACCGACATCGCGGCGCGCGGCATCGACATCGACGAACTGCCGCACGTCGTCAACTACGAGATCCCGAACGTCAGCGAAGACTACGTGCACCGCATCGGCCGCACCGGCCGCGCCGGTTCGAGCGGCGAGGCGGTGAGCTTCGTCTGCCTCGACGAAGAAGGCTTCATGCAGGAGATCGAGCGCTTCACCAAGCAGCAGATCCCGGTGCAGGTCATCGACGGCTTCGGCCCCGAGGAAGGCGAACGCGCGGAACCGATCGCGATGGGCCGACAGACCATCTGGGGCGGTGCAGGCCGTCCGCCGAGCCGCGAAGTGATGCAGGCGGCGGCGAAGGCGGCGCGCTCCGAGATGATGCAGCGCATCCGTGACAACAAGGCCGGCCAGGGCGAACGCAGCGGTGGCGGCGGCAATGGCGGTGGCCAGCGTCGCGGTGGCGGCAACGGACAGGGCCAGGGTGCCCCGGCCGGCCGCAGCGCCAACGGCGGCGGTGGCCAGGGCCCGCGCGGCCAGGGCGGTCGCGGCCAAGGCCCGGCACGCGGACCGCAGGGACCGGCACGCGCGCCGCACCATGCGCCGACGCACCATCAGAACCATCTGCCGCATGAAGAGCGCCAGCCGCGCCATCACGGCAACAGCCACAGCCCGACGCAGGCCGATGCGGTCGCGCATCTGCGCGCCGAGGCGGTCGCAGGCGGCGCGGGTCAGCCCGATCCGTTGCGCACCAGCGTCGACAGCCTGGGCGGCCGCGGCCGTCGCGGCGGCGGTGGCGGCTACGGCGGCAACCGTTCCGGCGGTGGCGGCCGATCGGGTGGCGGTGGCCGCTCGGGCGGTGGGTATGGTGGTGGTGGCTACGGCAGTGGCGGTGGCGGCGGTGGCGGCCGTTCGTTCGGTCGCTGAGCAGGCCGCTACGGCAACTTCAAACAGGGCGCTTCGGCGCCCTTTTTCATGGCCCGCCCGCCACCGATAAAGTACGACGCATGAACGCCTCCACACTGCGCAATGCCGCGCTCATCCTGCTCGCCGCCGCGTTGCTCTTGGCCAGTTGGTGGACACCCGCAGACCGCGCCGCGCGCGATCAGGCGACCCAGGGCCTGCAGCGCTCCCTGACTGTCTTCGCCGCGGCACGCGCACTCGGGGCCGTCATTTCGGTCGCCCAGGGCACGCAGCTCGACGTGAAGCCCGCGGGCGTCGGCGTGAGCTTTGCGCCCGGCCAGGCGCTGCAGCCGTTGAACACGTTCGTCGACCAGTTCGCCAACGTGATGCTGGTCGCCAGCGTATCGTTCGGCATCCAGCTCCTGCTGCTGGAGATCGGCAGCCACTGGCTGGTCTGCGCCCTTCTCACCGCCGCCCTGCTCGCCGCGATGCTGCTGCACTGGCGCGGCCGCACGGGCGCGGGGCAGTGGCTGCGGCCTGCCCTGGTGCTGCTGCTGGTGATGCGCTTCGCGGTGCCCATGACGGCGCTGGCCAACGAGGCCTTGCACCGCACCTTCATGGCCGACAGCTATCGCACCGAACTCGCGCGTATCGAACGCTCGCCAGCTGCGGTGCTCGGCCACGGGGCCGAGCGCGCGGCGGGCGATGACGGGCTCGGTGCCCGCATCCGGCAATGGATGCCGGACCTGGACGACCTGCGCAATCGCTACGACGCGATCCAGAAGGCCGCGGCCGACTGGAGCCTCACGATCGTCAAGCTGATCTCGCTGTTCATCCTTCAGACCTTGCTGCTGCCCGTGGCCTTCCTGTGGCTGGGCTGGCGGCTGGCGCGCGCGATCGCGTCGCGCCTGCTGCCCTCCTCGCGCAGCGCCGCCGCCTGAACCGAACCCTTCAGCCCAGGCGCCTGGCGGTCTGCCGATCGAACAGGTGCACGCTCTCGCTGCCGATCACCAGGCCCACCGTCTGGTCCGGCTGGGCATCGACCCGGCCGTGCACCGCAAGCGTGAGCTGCGCGCCGCCGACCTCCACCAGCAATTCGGTCTCGGCACCGGTCGGCTCGACCACGATCACCCTCGCCGGCACACCGCGCGACGGCTCCGACAGCGTAATGTCACCGGGCCGCACGCCATAGTGCACGGCCTGCCCATCGGCCGCCGTGGTGCCGGCCGGCGCCGGCCACAAGGCGCCCTGCGCCTCCACGCTGCATTGGCCGTTGGCACGCCGCACCGTGCCCTCCAGCACGTTCATCGAGGGCGAACCGATGAACTGCGCGACGAACAGGTTGTCGGGCCGGTCGTAGAGCTCGAGCGGCGTGCCGATCTGCTCGACCGCGCCGTCGTGCATGACGACGATCCGGTCGGCCATCGTCATGGCCTCGATCTGGTCGTGGGTGACGTAGACCGTGGTGGTCTTGAGCCGCTGGTGCAGCGCCTTGATCTCGGCGCGCATCGCGACCCGCAGCTTGGCATCGAGGTTGGACAAGGGCTCGTCGAAGAGGAAGACCTTCGGGTCGCGCACGATCGCGCGGCCCATCGCGACCCGCTGACGCTGCCCGCCCGACAGCTCGCGCGGATAGCGCCCGAGCAAGTGGTCGAGGTTCAGGATCTTCGCGGCATCGGCCACCCGCTTGTCGGTCAGCGCCTTCTCGGCCTTGCGCAGGCGCAAGCTGAAGCCCATGTTCTCGCCGACCGTCATGTGCGGGTAGAGCGCATAACTCTGGAACACCATCGCGATGTCGCGATCCTTCGATTCGAGCTCGTTGACGACGCGGCCGTCGATCATGATCTCGCCGCCGCTGATGTCCTCCAGGCCGGCCAACATGCGCAGCAGCGTCGACTTGCCGCAGCCCGAAGGCCCGACCAGCACGACGAATTCGCCGTCCTCGATCTCGAAGCCGAGGCGCTCGATGATCCGGGTCTTGCCGTAGGACTTCTGGACATCCCTGAAAGTGACTGAAGCCATCTCGATCCCTCTTTCTCTTTCTGGCAGCCCGCACCGAAGGTCGGGCTTGTTGGTGAAACACCGCGGAGCTGGCTCTGCCAGGCCGCTGGTGTTGCCCCCTGAAAGGGGGTGGGCGAAGCGACACGCAGTGCGCGCAGCCTGGGGGTCAGCTCTTTACCGCGCCGGCGGTGATGCCGCCGACCATGTAGCGCTTGAACGTGTAATAGATCGCCGCAGGCGGCAAGGCGTAGATGAGGCCGGTCGCCATCAGCAGCTCCCAGGGCGAATCGTCGGCCGCCAGGAAGTTGCCGAGCGCCACCGCCAGGGTCACGCTGCGGTCGTTCGACAGCAGCAGGAACGCGTACAGGTACTCGTTCCAGGCCAGCAGCAGCGCGTAAGTGCCGACCGCCACCAGCGACGGCACCATCAGCGGCAGGTAGACGAGGCGGAACAGCTGCAGCGGCGATGCGCCGTCCATGCGTGCCGCTTCGTCGAGCTCGTAGGGCAGCTTGTCCGAGGCCTGCTTCAGCACCCAGATGCAGTACGGCGAGGCGATCGTGACCATCGCGAGGATCAGCGCCCACTGGCTGTTGAGCAGGCCGTAGTTGCCCATGGTCTTGTACATCGGCACGGCCAGGAAGGCGGCGGGAATGAAGTAGGTGAAGAGCGCCATGTTCATCACCGTGCGCCCACCGCGCACCCGCAGCCGGCTGATCGCGAAGGCCGCGGTGGTCGCGACGAACAAGGTCAGCAGGCCGACCGCCACCGCGATGAACAGCGAGTTGCCCAGCTGGACCCAGAAGTGGTCCAGATAGAAGTGCTTCTGATGGAAGACCGTGCTGAAGTTGTCGAAGGTCGGCGAGGTCGGCCACAAACGGCCGCTGGTCGCGGTGCCACGCGGCGAGATCGCGAACAGCACCATGTGGTAGATCGGGATCAGCGTCCAGAGCAGCACCGGAATGCCGATCAGCAGCAGCTTGGCCTCGTTGCCGACGGCCTTGGCGGTCCAGCGTTTGCGGCTCATTTCGACAACCTCTTCATCATGAAATAGACCAGCGGCAACACCAGCGGCATGGCCACGACGATGGAGGCCATCGACAGGTCGACCTGGTCGAGCCGCAGATAACGGATGCCGAGCGTCGCCAAGACGTGCGTGAGGTCGGCGGGACCGCCACCGGTCAGCAGGTAGACGCTGTTGAAGTCACCGAGCGTCCAGATCATCGACAGGATCAGCGAGGTCACGTAGAGCGTGCGCAGCGCCGGCCAGCTGATGAAGCGGAACTTCTGCCACGAACTGGCGCCGTCGACCGAGGCGGCCTCGTACTGCTCGCCGGGAATCGCGAGCCGCCCCGCCACCAGGATCAGGGTCCAGAACGGCAGCGACTTCCAGATGTGCATCAGCATTGCGAAGCTGAGCGCCAACGTCGGGTCGTTGAGCCAGTTGGGCCCGTCGAGCCCGGTCAGGCGGAAGATGGTGGTGTTGATCACGCCCCACTCGGGGTTGAGCATGAAGCGCACCGAAAGAATGGTGGGGATCGACGGCACCGCCCAGGGCAGGATGAAGATCCCCGCGAGGATCTTGATCCACCAGCGCGACTGCACGAAGAAGCCCGACAGCACCAGCGCCACGAGCATCTTCACGTTGATGGCGACCACCAGGAAGATGATCGTGTTGAGCACCGAGCGGAAGAAGATCGGGTCTTCGACCAGGTGCACGTAGCTCTGCGGATGGCGCGCCAGCCAGAGGCCGTAGCACACCGGGTAGAGCACGAAGACCAGGAACACCAGCAGGTAGGGGATGACCATCATCCGCCCCCAGAACTGCCAGCGTCCGAGCTTCGCCGGAGACGTCGCGGCAGCGCCGGCCACGGTCACTGCGTTGGCTGTGGAACTCATGTTCGGCTACCCCCGGATTTCAATTGTCCATGCCGATGCATGGCCCCCAACCGACGAAACCGCCGCGATCGAAGGCCAGGAACCCCGCGGAACCGGCTTTGCCGGGCCGCCGGGGTTGCCCCCTCGAAGGGGGTGCCCGAGCCACACGCAGTGGGCGAGGCTGGGGGTGATCTTCATCGAGCGACGGTTTTAATGCGCTCGATCATCTCGTCGACCGCCTTGTCCACCGGCACCTTGTCGCTCACGATGCGGTTCATCGCCTTGGCCCACACGTTCTCGTTGTTGAGGATCGTGAACTTGTAGTTCTTGGTGAACTCGAAGGTCACGGTACCGGCGGCGTACTGGTTGAAGACCGACTTGCGGTGCGAATCGGCTTGCCAGAACGGGCTGGCCTGCCCCGCCTTCGTGACCGGGAACCAGCGGCCGAGCGAGCCTTCCACGTAAGGCGTGAGGTTCTCTTCCTGCATCAGGAAGGCCACGAACTCCTTGGCGCGCTGCTTGTTCTTGCCGTCCTTGAACACCACGCCGGTCTTCACTGCGGTGCGGTAGACCATCTTGCTGCCGTCGGGCTTCGACGGGAAGCCTGCGGTGCGGATGCGCTCGGTGTAGTTCTTGCGGGCTTCCTCGCGCTGTTCGGGCGTGAG
>Ga0265327_10003653_pt1 | contig 14456 bp, 12 predicted proteins | sample 41621metaG_FD_202089 | JGI IMG/M metagenome (GOLD analysis project Ga0265327, IMG submission 202089) | Rhizosphere microbial communities from Carex aquatilis grown in University of Washington, Seatle, WA, United States - 4-16-21 metaG | ecosystem: Host-associated > Plants > Roots > Rhizosphere... | reverse complement strand
CCCGCGGGAGATCAAGCTGGCTGCAAGCTATTTCCTGGTCACCCCACTGATCGTGTTGACCGGCACCGCTTTTGCCATGGCACTGCCCGGTGAGCGCGCGGCAATGCTGAACGCGGGCCCGCACGGCCTGTCCGAGGTGCTGTACGCCTTCACCTCGGCCGCCAACAACAACGGCTCGGCGTTCGCCGGCCTGTCGGTCAATACCTTTTGGTACAACACGGCTTTGGGTCTGGCGATGCTGATCGGCCGCTTCCTGCCGATGATCCTGGTGCTGGCCCTGGCCGGTTCGCTGGCCAAGCAGGGCAGCACTCCCCCGTCGATCGGCACCCTGCCGACGCACCGCCCGCAGTTCGTCGGCATGGTCGCCGGCGTGACGCTGATCCTGGTCGCCCTGACCTTCCTGCCGGCGCTGGCGCTCGGCCCCCTTGCTGAAGGAATTCACTGATGTCCGATACCGCTGTAAAGGGCGGCCTGCTCGACCCGAAGATGCTGCGGAAGTCCATGCCGGACGCCCTGCGCAAGTTGGACCCCCGCACCCTGTGGCGCAACCCGGTGATGTTCATCGTCGAGGTCGGCGCCGTCTGGTCGACGGTCCTGGCCGCACTGCAGCCCAGCTGGTTCGCCTGGCTGATCGTGTTCTGGCTCTGGCTGACAGTCGTTTTCGCCAACCTCGCCGAAGCCGTCGCCGAAGGCCGCGGCAAGGCTCAGGCCGCGAGCCTGCGAAAGACCAAGTCCGACACCATGGCCCGCAAGTTGGTGGGCTGGGCACCGGACAGCGCGGGCACCGAGGAAGAGATCGCCGCACCGCTGCTGCAGCAGGGCGACATCGTCGTGGTCGAGGCCGGGCAGGTGATCCCCGGTGACGGTGATGTCGTGGAAGGCATTGCCTCCGTGGACGAGTCGGCCATCACCGGCGAATCGGCACCCGTCATCCGGGAATCCGGCGGCGACCGCAGCGCCGTCACCGGCGGCACCACAGTGCTGTCGGACCGGATCGTCGTGCAGATCACCCAGAAGCCGGGCGAGAGCTTCGTCGACCGCATGATCGCCCTGGTCGAGGGCGCCAACCGGCAGAAGACCCCCAACGAGATCGCGCTCAACATCCTGCTCGCCGCGCTGACGATCATCTTCGTGTTCGCCGTCGCGACGCTGCAGCCGCTGGCCATCTACTCGAAGGCCAACAACCCGGGCGTCCCCGACACCGAGGCGCTCGACGGCTTCGGCGTCACCGGCATCGTGATGGTCTCGCTGCTGGTCTGCTTGATTCCCACCACAATTGGCGCCCTGCTGTCCGCGATCGGCATCGCCGGCATGGACCGGCTGGTGCAGCGCAACGTGCTCGCGATGTCGGGGCGTGCCGTCGAAGCCGCCGGTGACGTCAACACGCTGCTGCTCGACAAGACCGGCACCATCACGCTCGGCAACCGGCAGGCCGCGGGCTTCCTCCCGGTACCCGGCGTCACCGCCGAGCAACTCGCTGATGCGGCGCAGCTGTCCAGCCTCGCCGACGAGACCCCTGAAGGCCGGTCGATCGTGGTGTACGCCAAGCAGGCTCACGGCCTGCGGGCTCGCACCCCCGGCGAACTGACCGACGCCACGTGGGTCGAGTTCACCGCACTGACGCGCATGTCCGGTGTCGACCTGCACGACGGCCAGAAGCTCCGGAAAGGCGCGGCCAACTCCGTCGCCGACTGGATCCGGGGTCACGGCGGCACCGTGCCCATCGAATTGGGCGAGATCGTCGACGGCATCTCCGCGGCGGGCGGCACCCCGCTGGTTGTCGGCCGGGTCCAGCACGACAAGGCTTCAGGGGCGAGCGAAGCGACGGGTGTCGCAGACGTGCTGGGCGTCATCCACCTCAAGGACGTCGTCAAGCAGGGCATGCGCGAGCGCTTCGACGAGATGCGCAAGATGGGCATCCGCACCGTCATGATCACCGGCGATAACCCGTTGACCGCCAAGGCGATTGCCGACGAAGCCGGAGTCGACGACTTCCTGGCCGAGGCCACGCCCGAGGACAAGCTGGCGCTGATCAAGAAGGAGCAGGCCGGCGGCAAGCTCGTCGCCATGACCGGTGACGGCACCAACGACGCGCCCGCGCTGGCCCAGGCCGACGTCGGCGTGGCGATGAACACCGGCACGTCGGCAGCCAAAGAGGCCGGCAACATGGTCGACCTCGACTCGGACCCGACCAAGCTCATCGAGATCGTGGAGATCGGCAAGCAGCTCCTCATCACCCGCGGCGCCCTGACCACGTTCTCCATCGCCAACGACATCGCGAAGTACTTCGCGATCATCCCGGCGATGTTCGTGGCCCTGTTCCCCGGCCTGGATCTGCTGAACATCATGCGGTTGCACAGCCCGCAGTCGGCGATCCTGTCGGCGGTGATCTTCAATGCCCTGGTCATCATCGCGTTGATCCCGCTGTCGCTGCGCGGTGTCCGGTACACCCCCAGCAGTGCGTCAAAGCTCTTGAGCCGCAACCTGTATGTCTATGGCCTCGGCGGCATTGTCGCCCCGTTCGTCGGCATCAAACTCATCGACCTGCTCATCCAGTTCATCCCGGGGATGTCTTAATCATGAATATCGGCAACCTGATTCGTGTCCACGCCGCAGCGCTGCGCGCTCTGCTGGTCCTGACCGTCATCACCGGCCTGGCCTATCCGGTGCTCGTCTGGGCCATCGCCCAGCTGCCCGGGCTCAAGGACAAGGCCGAGGGCTCGCTCGTCACCGTGGGCGGCAAGGTCGTGGGCAGCTCGCTGATCGGCCAGCTGTTCACCGACGCCAAAGGCAATGCGCTGCCGCAGTATTTCCAGAGCCGGCCGTCCAATGCCGGTACCGGGTACGACCCGATGTCCAGCGGCGCGAGCAACCTCGGCCCCGAGAGCATCGTCGACGCCGCCGGCAAGCCGAGCCTGCTGACCCAGGTGTGCACCCGCAGTTACGCCGTCGCCGAGGCTGAAGGACTGGGCCACGCCGCCGGTGCCCGCCCGTTCTGCACCGCGGACGGTGTGGGCGCGGTGCTGTCGGTGATCGGCCCGCGGGACGCCACCGGCAACGTCGCCCACCCCACCAAGGTGGTCAGCGTCAACCAGCCGTGCGCCACCACCAAGGCGCTGTTCCTCGCGACCTACGAGGGGGTGCGGGTCGAATGCGCCACGGACGGCGCGGATTACGCCGCCGGGCAGATCGTCGCGATCCACGGTGCGGCGCCCGCCGACCCGCGAGTGCCGGCCGACGCCGTCACCGCCAGCGGCAGTGGCCTGGACCCCGACATCTCGGTCGACTACGCCGACCTGCAGGTGAACCGGATCGCCGAGGCCCGGCACATTTCGGCCGACCAGGTCCGGGCCCTGGTGTCCGACAACACCACGGGCCGCACCCTGGGATTCATGGGAGAGCCGCGGGTCAACGTCTTGCAGCTGAATCTCGCGTTGGACCAGAAGTACCCAGCCCGTATTGGATGATGGGTGACATGGGAACGCCGGACAAGCGGGGTGAGTTACGCATCTATCTGGGTGCGGCCCCCGGCGTGGGAAAGACCTTCTCGATGCTCGGCGAGGCGCACCGCCGCCTTGAGCGCGGCACCGACGTCGTTGCGGCCGTGGTCGAAACCCACGGCCGCAAGAAGACGGCGGAGGCGATGGCGGGTATCGAACGCATCCCGCCGCGGTTCATCGACTACCGCGGCGGGACGTTCGCCGAACTCGACGTCCCCGCGGTGCTGGCACGCCACCCCGAGGTGGTGCTCGTCGACGAGCTGGCGCACAGCAATACGCCCGGCAGCAAGAACGCCAAACGCTGGCAGGACGTCGAGGAACTGCTCGACGCCGGCATCACCGTCATCTCCACGGTCAATGTCCAGCACCTGGAAAGCCTGAACGACGTCGTCGCCCAGATCACCGGCATCGAGCAGCAGGAGACGGTCCCGGACTCCGTGGTGCGCAGTGCCGCCCAGATCGAACTGGTCGACATCACCCCGGAAGCCTTGCGCCGCAGGCTTTCCCACGGCAACGTGTACGCACCCGAACGTGTCGATGCGGCGCTGTCCAACTACTTCCGGCAGGGCAATCTCACCGCCCTGCGCGAGCTTGCGCTGCTGTGGCTGGCCGACCAGGTTGATGCGGCCCTCGCGAAATACCGCGCCGAGCACAATATTTCGGATACCTGGGAGGCCCGCGAACGCGTCGTCGTGGCGGTCACCGGTGGCCCCGAATCGGAGACGCTTGTACGACGGGCGTCACGCATCGCGTCCAAATCCAGCGCGGAACTCATGGTGGTGCATGTCGTCCGCGGCGATGGGCTGACGGGCGTCTCCGCCCCACAGATGGGCAAGGTGCGCGAGCTGGCGGCCAGCCTCGGCGCCACCCTGCACACCGTCGTCGGCGGCAGTGACGGTGACGTCCCCAGCGCCCTATTGGACTTCGCCCGCGAGATGAACGCCACCCAACTGGTGCTGGGCACGTCGCGACGGTCGCGGTGGGCCCGGCTCTTCGACGAGGGTATCGGCGCCAAGACCGTCCAGAACTCCGGGAAGATCGACGTGCACATGGTCACCCATGAGCAGTCCCAGCCCGGCTGGTCGTGGTCGACGGCGACGCGCGGACAGCGGCACCTGGCGTCCTGGCTCGCCGCCATCGTCGTGCCCAGCATCATCACCGCCATCGCCTCCCTGCTGGATCCGTTCCTGCACATCGGCGGCGAGAGCGCGGTGTTCTTCATCGGCGTGCTGGTCGTCGCACTGCTCGGCGGCGTCGCGCCTGCTGCCTTGTCGGCGGTGCTGTCGGGGCTGCTGCTCAACTACTTCTTCGTCGCCCCGCGGTACAGCTTCACCATCGCCGACCCCGACAGTGCGCTGACGATCGTGGTGCTGCTGGCCGTCGCGGTCGCCGTCGCCGCGCTGGTCGACGGCGCCGCCAAACGGTCCAGGGAAGCCCGTCATGCGTCCCAGGAAGCCGAGCTGCTGGCCTTGTTCGCCGGCAGCGTGCTGCGCGGCGCCGACCTGACCACGCTCCTGGAACGCGTCCGCGAGACCTACGCGCAACGGGCCGTCAGCCTGCTGCACGAAGAGGACGGCATCGTCGCGTGCGTCGGGGCAGAACCCTGTGTGACAGTCGATTCCGCCGACACCGCCATCGAGGTCAGCGACGACGACTACTGGCTCCTGATGGCCGGCCGCAAGACCGAGGCCCGCGATCGCCGGGTGCTCGGCGCCGTCGCCCGGCAGGCGGCGGGGTTGGTGCGCCAGCGCGCCCTGGCCGAAGAAGCGGGCCGCGCCGAAGCGCTGGCCAAAGCCGACGAACTGCGCCGCTCCCTGCTTAGCGCCGTCAGCCACGACCTGCGTACCCCGCTCGCCGCGGCGAAGGCCGCGGTGTCGAGCCTGCGCAGCGAGGATGTCGGATTCTCACCCGAAGACACCGCCGAACTGCTGGCCACCATCGAGGAATCGGTCGACCAACTGACGGCGTTGGTGGGCAACCTGCTCGACTCGTCGCGGCTGGCCGCCGGAGTGGTGAAACCGGAGCTGCGGCGGGTTTACATGGAAGAGGTAGTGCAGCGGGCACTGCTCGGGATCAGCCGGGGCGCAACCGGTTACGGGCACCGTGGGCTCGACCGGGTCAAGGTCGAAGTGGGCGACGCCGTCGCCCTGGCCGACGCGGGCCTCCTGGAACGCGTGCTGGTCAACCTCATCGACAATGCGCTGCGCTACTCCGCGGGCAGCGTGGTGCGGGTGAATGCCGGACAGGTCGGCGACCGGGTGTTGATCACCATCGTCGACGAGGGTCCCGGCATCCCGCGTGGCGCCGAGGAGCAGCTGTTCGCGCCGTTCCAGCGTCTCGGCGACCATGACAACAGCACCGGTGTGGGACTTGGCCTTTCGGTGGCACGCGGTTTTGTCGAAGCACTGGGCGGCACCATCTCTGCCACCGACACCCCCGGCGGCGGGCTGACCGTCGTGGTGGACCTGGCGGCCGCGGGAAAGGATCGGGTGTGACACGGGTTCTGGTCATCGACGACGAACCACAGATTCTGCGTGCGTTGCGGATCAATCTGTCCGTGCGCGGCTACGACGTCACCGTCGCGGCCACCGGCGCCGAGGCGTTGAAGGCGGCCGCCGAACACAAGCCCGACGTGGTGATCCTGGATCTCGGCCTGCCCGACATGTCCGGCATCGACGTGCTCGCCGGGCTGCGCGGCTGGCTCACGGCGCCCGTCATCGTGCTGTCCGCGCGTACCGACTCGATGGACAAGGTCGAGGCCCTCGACGCCGGCGCCGACGACTACGTCACGAAGCCGTTCGGGATGGACGAGTTCCTGGCCCGGCTCCGGGCCGCGGTGCGCCGTGGCGCGGCAGCGTCCGAGACTGACGAGCCCGTCGTCGAAACGTCGTCGTTCACAGTCGATCTGGCGGCCAAGCGGGTGACACGCAGCGGCACCGAGGTGCACCTGACCCCCACCGAGTGGGGCATGCTGGAAATGCTGGTGCGCAACCGCGGCAAGCTGGTCGGCCGCGAGGAGCTGCTCAAAGAGGTGTGGGGACCCGCATACGCGAAGGAGACCCACTACCTGCGCGTCTATCTCGCCCAGTTGCGCCGCAAGCTCGAGGTCGACCCGTCACACCCCAAGCACCTGCTGACCGAGGCCGGCATGGGGTACCGCTTCCAGGAGTGACCGGACGGCAACGCATTCCGGCCCGCAGATCATCCCTGTTGCTTAGCCACCCTAGGTATGCGATACGTCACACGACCGCATGGAATCGCAGCTCACCCGTTCGGCTTATACCAGGCAACTGGTAATTCAAGGGACGGGGAAAACAACATGAGCGCCATTCGTACCGCGGCAGGCAAGGTGGCATTCACCGCCGTCGCCGCTTTCACGATCATCGCGGGCGCTATCGCCGGCCCGGTCGCCACCGCAAACGCCGCCGACGACTCCTGTGCGAACGTCGAGGTCGTCTTCGCCCGCGGCACCTTCGAAGCCCCCGGCGTCGGAGCCACCGGCCAAGCCTTCGTCGACGCACTGAACGCCCGGATGCCCGGCCGCAACATCGACGCCTACGGCGTGAACTACCCCGCCTCCCTCGACTTCGGCGCGGCCGCCGACGGCGTCGCCGACGCCACCAACCGCATCGAGTCCATCGCCGCCTCGTGCCCCGCCACCAAGATCGTCATCGGCGGCTACTCACAGGGTGCAGCCGTCGCCGGCTACAGCACCATGAGCAGCGTCCCCGCCGGCTTCGTCTTGCCGTCCGGAATCAGCGGCCCGATGCCGGCGTCGGTCGCCTCCCACGTCGCCGCCGTGGTTCTGTTCGGCACCCCGAGTCCGTTCGTGCTGAGCGTCGCCGACCGCAGCGCGCCGGCCATCAACATCGGCGGCGCCTATGCCGGCAAGACCATCCAGCTGTGTGCCCCCGGCGACCCGATCTGCGGTGGCGGCATGGATCGCTCGGCCCACAGCGCCTACAAGTTCAACGGCATGGCCAACCAGGCCGCGGACTTCGTCGCCCGCCAGCTGGGCGCTCCTGCCGCACCGGCGGCACCGATGGTCCAGGCGTCGGACGACACAGCCAACTGAATCACCCCCCAGCCGACGGCCGGAAGTCAGTCTCACGAGGACTGGTTCCGGCCGTCGGTCTGTCATGACATCGTCCAGGATCGTTCTCTCCCCACGACCTTCACTCCACCCCGCGATCGAACTATGGTGAAGTAGTCATATCTCGATAAGCCGAGACAAACAGGGGTGATCAGTAATGAAGGTTTCCACCAAGAACGTGTCGACCTGTGGCTGTCAGTGCAACGCCTGCCGCGACGGACACCACTGCCACAACCGCCCGAACTGCAAGGTTTAGTCAGAAATCACGATCGGCGAAACTACGGTTGTTGTCGTGAAATCGCCATTTTCGCGTCAGCAACCGTAGTCTCGGCGTCAGATGGATAAAGCGATGCCGTCCAAGATGTCGTGCTCGCTGACCACCAATTCCGTGATCCCCGCCCGCTGACCGAATTCGCGGGCCAATTCCTCGACGACCACCGCGCCGCCGCCGATCACCGGCACCCGCCCGGGGTGCATGGGGCCGAGCTCGGCGCGTTGCGCCCGCGGCATCGCGATCAGGTCGTCGCACACCTTGACGACATCGGGAATCCCGATGCGGGACAGGTGAATCACCTCGGAGTCGTACTCCGGCAGCCCCAGCGCCAGCGCGGCTACCGTGGTGAACGTGCCGGCCACGCCGACCCATGTGCGGGCACCTTCGATGGGCACGACGGCCAGCGCCTCGGCCAACTTCTCGCGCACCACGGCACGCGCCGCAGCCACCTCGTCCGCGGTGGGCGGGTCGGACTGCAGGCAGCGCTCGGTGAGACGCACGCAGCCGATATTGGCCGAAAAGCTGGCCACCACGTCCGCAACCTCGGCGCCGGAACCACCGAGCACCACCTCTGTCGAGCCGCCGCCCAGGTCGACGACCGCGAAAGGCCCTGTGGCCGGGTCCAATTCGCCGACAGCCCCGCGGAACGACAACGCGGCTTCCTCGGTCCCGGTGATCACCTCGGCCACCGCGCCCGGCATCACCCGGCCCAATTGCGTTGCCGTCATGGCGAAGAACTCGTCGCGGTTGCCCGCGTCACGAGCCGCCGAGGTCGCGACCATCCGCACCTTGGTCACGTCGTGCGCCAGCATCACCTCGACGTAGTCGGTCAGCGCCGCTTCGGTGCGAGCCAGCGCGGCAGGCGCGAATTGCCCTGTGGCGTCGACACCTTCACCGAGAGTGACGATCCGCATCTCGCGGTGCACGTCCCGCAGGCGACCGTCGAAGACGTCCGCGATGAGCAGACGTATCGAGTTGGTGCCACAGTCAACAGCAGCGACCCGCGAACTCACACCCACACCTTCGGATCCAGAATCCCGGCCATGCCCGGTTCGACGGCCAACAACGCCAGCGCCTCGTCACCAAAGGGGTTGACGCCCGGGCCTTTTGCCAACGAATGCGCCATCACCACGTGCAGGCATTTCACGCGATCAGGCATCCCGCCGCCGGAGAACGTCGTCCCCAGCGACTCGATGGCGTCGCGCTCGGCCAAGAACGATTCATGCGCGCGCAGATACGCCGCCGCCAATTCTTCGGAAGCCTGCAGACGCTCGGTCATGTCCCGCATCAGACCCGACGACTCCAACCGGCTGGCGGCAGCAGTCAGCGCCGGATGCGTCAGGTAATACAAAGTGGGAAAAGGGGTTCCATCAGGCAGCCGCGGCGCGGTCTTGACCACGCCGGGCTCGCCATTGGGACAGCGGTAGGCGATCTCCAGGACGCCACGCGGTTCCCGCCCCAGTTGGGCCGCAACGGCTTCGAGATCAGCAGCGTCAACCACCGGGCGGCGCCTGAGGTGCGGGCAGATCAGTCGGGGGCACGTCAGGGTCCGGGGTGACGCCATCCGGGCCGGGCGGGACGACAGCCGGGGCCGGCGTAAGTCCATGCGGCTGATCGGCAATGGTGTGCCACAACGCGGTGTACCAGGGCTGGTTGCTCTTCGCAGTGGGCGACGGCGCGGGTGCGACCGGTGTGGTGACGGCGCCGGCAGGCAGTTGCACCTGATACGGGATATCACCCGGCATCACGAAGCCCAACCGCTCACGAGCCTGCGCGGCGATATACACCGGGTCGGCCAGCTTCACTTTCTGCTGCTCCAAATTGGCTATCTGCGAACGTAATTGGGACTCGGCGGTGGCCAGCTGCTGCATCTCGGTGCGCTGCGCGAAGAAGGTGCGCACCGGCCCGGCGATGGTCAGGGTCAGCACGCACACCACAACGGCGAGGATCGCCGCGCGCCGCGCCGCCGACCCCAGCCGCTGCTCGGCATGGTGCTCGACCGACTCCGCGTACGCCTGCCGGATCGGCTCGGTGACCGGAACCGGCAGATTGTCCGGGACACGTCGCGGCTCGGCCTTGGGCCGGCTACCCGCCTTGGCCTTCGCGTTGGATGCAGCCGTCCCGGCCCCGGCGCGCCCCCGCTTCGCCTCGCCGGGTTTGGCGGGACGGGAGGCGGGGGAACGCCGCTTCGGATCGGCCATATCGGTAGGTCAGACCCGCGAAACTACTTGGTGTCCACCGCAAAACGCGGGAACGCCAGGTCGCCGGCGTACCGCCCGGCGTCGCCCAGGGTCTCCTCGATGCGGAGCAGCTGGTTGTACTTGGCGACGCGCTCGCTGCGGGCCGGGGCACCGGTCTTGATCTGGCCACAGCTGCATGCCACGGCGAGGTCGGCGATGGTGGTGTCCTCGGTCTCGCCGCTGCGGTGGCTCATCATCGACTTGTAGCCGGCCGCGTGCGCCAGGGCGACAGCGTCCAAAGTCTCGGTGAGCGTGCCGATCTGGTTCACCTTCACCAGCAGCGCGTTGGCGGCACCCTTCTCGATGCCCTCTTCCAGCCGCTCCGGGTTCGTGACGAACAGGTCGTCGCCGACGAGCTGGACGCGGTCACCGATGGCGGTGGTCAGCGCCACCCAGCCGTCCCAGTCGTCCTCGGACAGCGGGTCCTCGATGGACACCAGCGGGAACGAATCCAGCAGCGAGGCGTAGAACTCGGCCATCTGCTCGGCGGTGCGGGTCTGCTTCTCGAACGCGTAACCCGTGCCGTCGGTGTAGAACTCGGTGGCCGCGACATCCAGCGCCAGCGCCACGTCGCTGCCCAGCTTCAGGCCGGTGGCGTCGATGGCGGTGCTGATCAGCTCGAGTGCGGCGTGGGTGCCGGCGACATCGGGCGCGAAACCACCCTCGTCACCGAGGCCTGTCGCCAGACCCTGCTTCTTCAGCACGGACTTGAGCGAGTGGTAGACCTCTGCGCCCCAGCGCAGCGATTCCTTGAAGGTGGGGGCACCGATCGGGGCGACCATGAACTCCTGGACATCGACGCCGGTGTCGGCGTGGGCGCCACCGTTGAGGATGTTCATCATCGGCACCGGCAGGATGTGGGCGTTCGGGCCGCCGATGTAGCGGAACAGCGGCAGGCCGGCGGAGTCGGCAGCGGCCTTGGCCACGGCCAGCGAGACGCCGAGGATCGCGTTGGCGCCGAGGCGCGACTTGTCCGGAGTGCCGTCCAGGTCCAGCAGCGCCTGGTCGATGATGCGCTGGTCGTCGGCCGCCTGGCCGATGACCGCGGGAGCGATCTCATCGAGCACGGCCTCGACAGCCTTCTCGACACCCTTACCCAGGTAACGGGCGCCGCCGTCGCGCAGTTCGACAGCCTCGTGCTCACCGGTCGACGCACCCGACGGCACGGCCGCGCGAGCGAACGTTCCATCGGTCAGAGCGACCTCGACCTCGACCGTCGGATTTCCCCGAGAGTCGAGAATCTCGCGGGCTCCGACCTGTTCGATGATTGGCACTTGGGTCTCCCTTTGGCGTCACGGACTCGTGCGAACGCCCATCAGCCTAAACGGTGCCAGGGCGTGAAGTGCGTCAGCTACCGGTACCTACCGCATACCTATCTTTGGTGCCCGTTCGCATACGCCGTCGCCCAGTCCCGCACGGCGCGGGCGTAGTCGTCGGACAGGTTGTAGGCGTGCAGCGCGTCCATCCAGCCGTGCGGGCTGGACAGATCCTTGCCGCGGTAGCAGAGATAACCCGCCGCCGACAGCGCCGCGTCGTCGATGTTGTCGGGGCTGGCGAAGCCGGTGTTGTTTGCGTCGACGCCGTACAACCGCCAGGTGTCCGGGATGAACTGCATGGGCCCCATGGCGCGGTCGACGGCGTCGTCACTGTCCATGCTGCCGGAGTCGGAGTCCGGAATCCGCAGGTTGTTCATGGTTCCGTCGAGTGGCACGCCGCGGATCGGGGGCGTCACGTCGCCGTTGGGGGCGATGGTCGCGCCGCGGTAGGTGCCGTGATGGCTCTCCACCATCCCGATGCCGGCCAGCGTCGTCCACGCGATGTGGCACTTGGGGTTCTCGACTTCGGCCACGCGCGCGGCGTACCCGTACGCCTCCAGCGCCATGACCGGGATCCCCAGCGGCGGTGCCAGATGCTCGGCCCAGTCGCGCAGCTGATCCGCGCCCCGGCCCTTCACATGGGTATTGATCGGGGGCACCGCAGGCCCCGCCGGCGGCGGCACTCCGCGCAGGTAGCCGGGCTGAAACGAGCAGCTGGAGGCCATCAGGAGCGCTGTCGCGGCGGCAACAGCGGTCGCCCGCAGCAGACGCGCTCGCAACACCACTACTCCCCCATGCCCAGAGATTCTCGACGGATTCGTCGTCCCGTCATCGTCGCATGCCGGGCTGGATGCCTCCGGGAGCGCAAGCTTTCCAGCACGGAGTACGACGGGCGCCCATCCGCTGATAAGGTTGGCTTGCCTTCCTTTGGCAAGGCAAACCTGTGTTGCCGTTTAGTCTATCTAAGGATTGCGGATGACCACCACTTTCGCGGTCTCGACATCGCTGGTCGCCGCGGGCCCCGGCGTTTCCTCACAGCTATTTGGCAGCTTGCTGATCGGCCTCCGTGAAGGCCTGGAAACTGCGATCGTCGTCACCATCCTCATCGCCTTCCTCGTGAAGTCCGACCGCCGCGACGCCCTGAAATGGGTCTGGCTCGGCGTGGCCGGCGCCATCGCGATGACCATCGGCGTGTTCCTCACCATCCAACTCAGCGAGAACACCATCTCCGGACTCGCGGCCGAGGCCATCGCCGGTGTCGCGTCCCTGGTGGCGGTGATCATCGTCACCACCATGGTGCTGTGGATGCGGAAGGCCGCCGCCACCATCTCCGGTGAGCTGCGCAGCGACATGGCCCGCGCCCTCGAGACGGGCGGCATCGCCGTCGCGACCCTCGCCTTCCTGGCCGTCGGCCGCGAAGGCGTCGAGACGGCGCTGTTCATGGTCGGTTACGCCAACGCCTCGACAGCCTGGCCGCTCGCGGGCCTGCTGATCGGCCTGCTCATCGCCGTCGTTTTCGCGTACGGCATGTACGCCGGCGCGGTGCGGATCAACCTGGCCAAGTTCTTCAAATACACCGGCGCGTTCCTCGTCGTCGTCGCCGCCGGCATCCTGTCGTACGCCATCCACGCGCTGCAGACCGTCGGCTGGCTGCCCGGCCTGGGCGCCAAGGCCTTCGACATGACGGGCGCATTCAACTGGTCGTCGTGGTACGGCCAGGTGATCCAGGGTGTCTTCAACATCAGCCCTACCCCCTCGATCCTGCAGTTCGTCTGCTGGCTGGCGTACCTGTCGGTCGTCCTGACGCTGTTCCTGCGACCTGTCGCAGCCAAACCTGCCCCTGCTGCAACCCTCGAAAGGTCCGCTAAGTGAAACTCGCTGCCCTGAACGTCAAGACCGGCGTGGCCGCCTCCGCCGCCCTGCTCGCCGGTCTGACCGCGGTCTCCGCGTGCTCCTCCAAGTCGGACGAGAACAAGTCCGCCTCGGGCGAGATCACCGTGACCGCGTCCGACGACGCCTGCAAGCTGTCGGCGACGTCGGCCAAGACGGGCACCAGCACCTTCGTCGTCACCAACAACGGCACCAAGGTCACCGAGTTCTACGTCTACGGCCCCGGCGACAAGGTCATGGGCGAGATCGAGAACGTCTCCCCCGGCCTGCAGCGCAAGCTGATCGTGCAGCTGCCCGAAGCCGGCACCTACAAGACCGCGTGCAAGCCCGGCATGGTCGGCGACGGCATCCGCGGTGACTTCACCGTCACCGGCGACACCGTCAAGATCGACGACACCGGCAAGTTCAAGGACGCCGCCGACTTCTACAAGAAGTACGTCATCGAGCAGACCACCGCCCTGGTGCCTGCCACCGAGGCATTCGCCGCCGCCGTGAAGAAGGGCGACGTTGCCGGCGCCAAGGGCCTGTACCCGAAGGCCCGCACCTTCTACGAGCGCATCGAGCCCGTCGCCGAGTCGTTCCCGGACGACCTGGACCCGCGGATCGACCTGCGCGAAGCCGACGTCAAACCCGGCGACAAGTGGACCGGCTTCCACGTCCTGGAGAAGCAGCTGTGGGTCACCGGCCTGCAGCCCGACGCGAACGCCCTGGCCGACCAGCTCGTCGCGGACGTCAAGGAACTCGACGCCGGCGTCAAGGATCCGAAGTGGACCATCGACTCCACCAAGATCGCCGGTGGCGCGCAGGAACTGCTCGACGAGATCGCCAAGACCAAGATCACCGGCGAAGAGGACATCTTCAGCCACACCGACCTGTGGGACATCCAGGCAAACATCGAGGGCTCGCGGACCGCGGTCGGCTCGGTGGACCCGATCCTCGACGAGCGCAACCCGCAGCTCGGCAAGGACGTGGACGCAGCCTTCGAGAACGTCCAGAAGCTGCTGGACAAGTGGCGCCAGGGCGACGGCTTCATCTCCTACGACAAGGTGACCGAGCCTGAGCGGCAAGAACTTTCGCGCGCCGTCGATGCCCTGAGCAAGGAGGTCAGCGAGGTGCAGGGTGTCATCGCAAAGCAATGAGCCC
>Ga0265327_10003652_pt1 | contig 14459 bp, 21 predicted proteins | sample 41621metaG_FD_202089 | JGI IMG/M metagenome (GOLD analysis project Ga0265327, IMG submission 202089) | Rhizosphere microbial communities from Carex aquatilis grown in University of Washington, Seatle, WA, United States - 4-16-21 metaG | ecosystem: Host-associated > Plants > Roots > Rhizosphere... | reverse complement strand
GGGGGCGGCCTCGGAGTTTTTTACGAGGGCATCCAGGTCGGTTGCCTTAAGTCCAATGTGGCCGGTGATTTCCTCGTAAAGACTCTGTACGTCTGCCGAGTCCCAATCCGCAAGTCTGGCAACATGCGATTCATTGAGAATCCGATTGCCTGCCGAGTCCACAAGGCACAAGACGATAAGCCTTCGCGCTGCCTCCTTGGCGCGGTCAGCACGCGGTGCCATTTGACCGCCTTGCACCTTGATAAACGACGCCTGAAAGTCGGAATTCTCACGCTCTGAAAGGCTCTGGATCCGGACCGTGTTACCGGAGATCGGCAGCGTTACGGTTTTGAATCGCCGCTGCACTGGGGCGAAAAGGGCATCGACGCCCGTGAGTTGTTCGGTCATTTTGTGGGGTTCCTTGTGGGTGGGTTCAATTCTCGTAAACGCGACTAAATAGCTTCACGGATGCCGTGTCGGCCCGTGCGTAAGGGGTTGCGGATGGTTCAAGGCGAAGCTGATTAGACTCGCCGGGAAAGAGTTTCAAGAGCGGGTAGAACGTGCCGGATACCTGCACGCCAATCTGCACGAAGTTCGTTGCGTCGAGATTCTGAAAGACGGCAAAGCCAAATGCGGTCAGGGTGGAAATCGTGATCGCAGTTCCCGCTGACGTTGTCGGAACGACCTGCGATCCGCCGGCCGCCCCGATGTTCGATTGGTTTACGCTTAAACTTCGCGTAATGCTTTCGGCAAAATTGCCGTTCGCAACCTTGATCGATGTCGATAGTTGAATCTCATTGGCCATTAAAGAACCTCTGCTTCGTTCTCGCCATTTTCGGATTCAAAATCTTCCAGCGAACCGGCAAAGTTCGGGCCGGGAATCTTGTTGCCGGATTGATCGTATCCAACCATGATTCCCGCTTCATATTCTGCAAAATCGTCCGGGTGAATCCCGAGCCGCGTGCGATGGTAGGCAAATTGCGCCGCAGCCGTTTGTGATTCATCCTGACGGTATGGCTCGGCCTCATCGTCGGCCGGTTCGGCATTTCCGTTTTTGATATGCACCCACGCCAGCGGGTCTTCCAGTTCCGTGCCGATCGGCAAAATGCCATCGGGGAACCGCTCGCATGGGATGCACGACAATTGCTCGGTCAATCGACATTTCATGTTCGTCGCTCCAATTACGTCGAGAAGGTGACCGACGACGAAAGCTTGATATCGAGCTTTGCTTTCACGCCATCCTTCAACGCCGCCGTAATCTGTGCGCCGTATCCGGCCGCTGTGAACGTCATCAAGCCGCTGCGCGTCGATGAACTGCTTCCAGAAAGCGATAGCTGGCCGGCTGATAACGCAGGCGCATTTACAAGCCCCATGAATCCGGCGTGTGAAGCGTTAGAAAGGTCAAGGAAGAACTCGCCGGAGATTTTGCCGGGTTCCACTCGCCCCGTAGTGGCGTAGGGAATGCCAGCGACCGGATTATCAAGATAGTCCGCCTCGTATGTCTCGCTCTCCACCGGTCCGACGTCGAGTGATAAGACCTGCGCGATAGGGGTCAGCGCAGCGGAAATCGTGAGACTAAGTACGCTACCCTTGCTCTTAAATGTTGACATAGTTATCTCCTTGCTTTTGCGGCCTCGGAGGCCAAAACCTTTCGTACCTTTTCAGCGGCCGCGACAACCATCTGGCTATCGCTCGCCGAGACTGCACCCGCGATGATCCCATTGAGAACTTCAGGCATCTTGCCGGTGGCGTGACCGCTCGCTGTGCGCCGTTCGCCGGTTCCCATGAGCCAGTGAATATTCGATGCTGATATGCCGACGCCTCGATCATCGTTCGTTCCGCGTTGGCCCCTTTGGGCGCGGGCACGCGCGGCTTCTTTTTTCTTTTGGCTAGGTTTCCCCACACCGAAACCAGCCTTGCCGGCGTAATCGTCGCCCTTCTTTTTCAGGCTCTTTCCGACCGTCTTTCGTGCTGCCTGCTTTTCTGCAGCGGTCATCGAGCTTGAATTCACTCCTGCGACGATAGCCTTTTTCAATTCCATCAGCCCAGCGTTGATGCCAGCCTTAGCCGCCTTTTTCGCTGACTTGTCCGCCAGAGTGGCAAGGCAGGAACGCAATTCGTCGAGTCCTTGGAGTCCGCTCATATCGCCTCCGATACGAGGGTGCTCATTTGAATCGTCCAGTCAAACCAATGCGTGTCGCCGCCGATATTTTGCGGCGATACGCTCGACACAATGGAGTCGATAACCACGTCAAACGCTCCGGTATACCCGGCTAGCAACGGCACAACGGCGGCCCTAAGCGTATCAACGCCAACACTTGAGTCGCTTCGGCACGTGACCGCCACGTCCGACACCGTAAAGCCACTATGGCCCGATAGATCGTTGTTCAGTTCGTCGCTGTCGTCCTGAATGATGATGGCCGGCGTCGTGTAGTTTCTTTGCCATGAGCGGTAGACGCGAGCCAATCCGCCCACACCGACAAGCGTTTGCACGGTCGCGTCGGCAATCAGGAGGTTGCGAATATTGGTGTAGAGGTCCATATTAAACCGTCAATTCCGTGGCCTTGATATCGAGGTCGCGGTGTAGTTCGCCCACGTCGTTGACGCTCGTAAAATTGAAACGTCTTCCTTGATACGTGGCACGCATCAGCGTGTTGATTCCCGGCTGATACAACATGCGTATCTGAAATTGGTTGGTTGGCGTCTGAATCTTGACGCCGTCGACATACGATTCCGCTCCGCCGATCGGTTCGATGCTCGCCCACGCATCGGCAACCTTAGCCCAGGCGTTGACCGTACTACCGTCCGTGGAAACATTGACCGCTGGCGCCTCAATGCTGATTCGCTTACGGAAGTTGCCTATCAATGGTGGATTAAAAACGCGGGTCATTTTCGTCGGTTCGGGTTAGGAATGTGCTGCTTCCAGTAGGCCATGTCTTGCAAAGCCCCCTCGAGGAAGGCCGATTCGATTTCGCACTTTTTTCCGTTCTCGTTGGCGACTGCTTGCCGCTGGCGGAATGTATCCATTCGAGCCGTCCACTTATCGTTCATGTCGATGTCGTCTAGCCCGTAGCGATAGAGGGCCTTCACCAGGTCGGTTTGCACCGGCAGCGTGACCTTGATGCCGCGACCTTCTGCCAGTCCGATCCAGTATTCGCACGATGGACGCTGCGAACCGTATTCGCTGTCGATGGCCATGTTGACGCCCCAAATGCCGATTTCATCTGGACGCATTGCAATCGCAAGGGCCATCTCGTAAGAGCAAGTGCAGGTATAGTAATCGCGGAACTGCGAAAGCATTTCATCCAGCGGGAACGCAATGCTGTCCGGATATTCCGGGTAGTGCTCGCGCATGAAAACAGGCTTACCGCTGCCGCCCTTTTGCAGCCACTGGTAATGCTCGGGCATTTCGGCAATCTGCTTTTGGTCGTGCCGGTGAATCTCGAAAAGCACGTCCCAGCGCGGAACCTCGTTGCGTTGCGGCGTGTCGTTGAGCACCCACACTTGCCAGGAGGGATCGGCAAACGGGGCCAGTAGCATCGTGTCCGACGCCTTGCCGACTATTGCAATCCGCTTCTGCTTAGGCATCACGTCACGCCACGACGGGGCGAGCCGGGCGAGGTGCGGCCGTCCGTTGGCTAGATTGTCGGGTATGACTGCGCTATGCACTTAAAACTCCTTGAAGCGGTAATTGCCCATCAACGCCCCGATGGCTGGCGGAAGCTGTGCGACCACTTCGCCACGGTTCAGGTACATATGGGCCACAAGCAGTAAAATCGCTTGCCTGATCGGCCCCGGAACATCCGTGGGATTCGGGCCGTAGCCAGTGACAACCTGGCACATCACGTCATCGCGGTAGCCGCGCGTAATCGGCCACGTTTGCAGACATTGAAGCCGGTAGAGCGGGATGCCGCGATGCTGCGACAGTTCGTAAATGCTTGTTGGGCAAACCGTGTAAACGCTGTTCGAGGACTGCGGGGCAAGGTACTGGATGAACGTCGAGGAAATAAGCGGTGGCCGGGGAATGTACATTTGCCACTCGAACCGATCCCACCAGTATTGCCAAGTCTGAGTGTTCAGCGAGCACCAGCATTCGGCCTCGATGGTCTGCCGTGCTGCCGTGATGAGCGTTGCCAAGTAGGCGTTGTCCGACGTGCTATCCAGCCGCAGATGCGCCATGACGTCGTTGATGCTCACCGGCTCAAGGGCCGGCGGCACAAGCAACAATTCCTTGGTTCGCGTGTAACTGGTCATGCGGCATTGCAGCGAGCGTTAGGCAGTGCGACGGTTGCGTGGAGTCATTCGTTCCGCGTTGCGATTCTGCGGAACCATCTTTTCTTCATGCGCGTCATCGGGAACGAGCACGGCGAGCCCGCGACGCACCCAGTGGTCCGCCACGCCGCCGGAAACGTCCATGATTTTGCCCGGCGTTCGGCCGCCAACGGCAACACCACGCCCGTTGCGGTCTAATAGTTTGACTTTCATTACGTTCTCCCTTGTGCGACCGGCCACCGCCAATAAACGGCGGCCGGCTTGACTACGTAAAGACCGTGCCACCTTGGCTTAGGTCGATACCTGGGGAACACTAAAGACCTGATTGGCGCCGTACTCGCCGGCCGTGTTCGGAGCGAGATCTCCGCGACTCAGTCGTGCAATTGCCGAGATGTTGTCGCTCGTCGAGCTGCTGGCCGTGAGCACCAGCGAAATCCAACGCTTGCGGCCCTTCAGGTCGATGTTAAAAACCTGGAGCGTCGAATTAGTGGACGTGCTGGGGAGATTCGAGCCAGCGCCGACAGCGGCGCCTAAGGGCGTGGACGTGCCGGCAATCGCGCCGGTAATGTCCGTGGTTGCCGTCGTGCTGGAATCGCCTTCGTCGAGCTTGAGGGCCGTGGCCGTTACGCCAGCCGCAAACGCCGCCTGTTCAAAGACTACCTCCAGAAACCCGAATCCGGCCGTATCGACAGGTCCGCCCGCTTGCGACGATGCCGCCTGCAATCCCGGCGCGAATAGCTGAAACCATTTTGCATTCGCTGCATTCATTCTAATTTTCCTTGTTTAACAGTGATTGGAAATTGGGATTGCGTTGGATTAGAAATACAACTGCAAGGCCACCATCGGGCCGGGGACGTTGGCGGGGTCGACGGGATCGCCGACAACGCTGTTGATCGCAACTCGCTGCGTAGCCTGGATTGCGATCTGGTCGAATTCGATGTAACGCTGATCGCTCGTTTTCACCGTCACGCCACGCCGCAAGCCCATGTAGGACGTGCTTTGCATGTCGCCCAAAATGGCGGGGATGCCGACCACTTTGCCCGAGCCGGCCGACTGGCTGCCCACGGTCGTCATGCCCTGCGTGACCACAACGGGGTATCCCAGGAAACGCAACGGAGCACCGTCCGAGAGGTACATGGCGATGTTACCGCCAGCAGCCTCAAGCAACGGCAAGATGCCTTGGTAGAACGTCGAGCGGTGCATGAACCACTTCGCCCGATTCTCGGCATAGAGCGGCAGGATGCCGGCAACCGCGTTCCAGTCCGCCGTTGTCGTTGCCGACACGGTCGTATGGCTGGATGCCGCCTTGGACAGCGAAGCCGCAGCGGAAACGCCGCCGACGGTGTTGGCAAGTTTGTAGAGGATGCCGGTAACGCCGCCATAGGTGCTCGTACCGTCGCCCACAAAGCCGTTGAGGTCCATCGACTTGGCAAACTGGTAGGCGAATTCACCCGCCAGCGTGTCCGCCATGCTGATAACGGCGTCTTCGTTCAACTCCGTTGACCAGCGGGTCATCTGGGCGTATTTCTTCGCCAGGAGATGCACCTGGTCGAACTGCATGGCCGACTCGGTCAACTGCCCGTTTTCGCCGGGGTAGTAAACCGTTGTTCCGCCAGCACGGCGCGGGATGATGAGCGTGTCGGAGGCCATGGGGAGCTTGTAGGCTTCCCGCTCCAACACCCCGTAGACTTCACGCAGGATAATCAGGGTCGATTCAAATTCTGGAAAAACCAGATATCCGCCCTGGACATTGCCGTCCTCGGCCTGAAACGGCGATAGCTTCCTGACGTCGAGGCCGGCCGCCGTACATTTCTCGCTGGCCCATTGCTTAACGTCGCCGGTGGCGCACGTGGCAAGCATCACCAAGCCAGCATGGTATGCGTTCTGGTAGCCAAGACCGTCATGGTTGTCGAAGTGCTTGAGCGAACTGCGGCCTCTGCGGCCGAGCATGTCCGAACGTCGCTTGGCGAGGTCTTGCTCAGGATTCTCCGGGCTCTGGCGGAGCGGCTCGGGCCGGTCCATGCCCATGCGGAAATCGTCGGCCAATTGCTGCCTGGTAAGGCGGGCGTTAGTGCCGGTGATCTGCTTTTTGAGGGTCTTGCCCTCGGTGGCGAGCGTGTCGAATTCGCACGCCTCTTCGTCGGTGTATTCGCGATTCGAGCCGTCCGGGCCGTGCAGAATCGCATCCATACGCAGCGAGATTGCGCCCACGCGGTCGCGCTTCGCTTGTAAATCTTCGAGCAATGCTTCGGGCATTTTTGCCTCCTCGTTTGGCCGGAGCCAAGGGAGGCAATGCGAATACGAAAAAACGCCGCTGCGCTACCAGGCTGCCGGCATTGTTTTGGGTAAACAACACCGAGCAGACTCGCGGCGCAACGGCGCTTTGAATGTCTACTGTTCAGTCGGACATTGGCACGTCAAAGGGCGTGGATTAACCGACTGCTTGATTCAATTACGCTCAAATATAATCCTCGGGGGGTTGACAGTCAAGAGCGAACTTTGCAGAAAAAGCAAAAGCCGGGTGTTAGCCCGGCTTCATGTTGAGCCATTGACTCCCTAGCCTTACCGCGCCCGGCCTAGCCGCGCCGAACCGAGCCGCGCCGTACCCCGCCCGGCCGAGCCCAGCCTTACCGCGCCAAGCATGGCCTTGCCCGGCCACGCCGTGCCACACCAGGCACAGCTTCGCCGAGACTCGCCAGAGTTGGTCAATAATAGCGGCCGGAGTCCCGCGCCGAGACTTGCGATCAGAAAGCGCAGAAAACCGGCCGCGTAGGTCCGTTTGTGAAAGTCGCAAGTCTCACGTAAGGCACTATACGCTACGGCAACGAAGGCGTCAAGCGATATTTTTGCGGATTATTTCCGGCAGGAAACGAGCCAGTCGCTATCCATCCACTGGCCGCCTTCGCGTGTCGTCTCGGACGTTTCGATGTTCATCGCGGAGAACCCAGAAAACAAATTCGCCAAGTTACCTTGCGAGGCAAAACTGAGCATCATCCCAGCTTCGCCGCGGCCATCCTCTGGTTGCAAGCTGCAATCGGGATCCACCCACGGATTCTCCGACGTCGGCCGCCTGCCATGCAGATATCTTGAATCGTTCAAGGTGCGCAGAACCACAAACGCCGATCCTCCCGGCTTGAGCACTCGCTGAATCTCGACGATAGCCTTCCGCGTGTCCTTCAACTCGCCGTAGTAGAGCGAGCCAAAGGCGAGGGCAACCGCAAACTTGCCATCCTCGAACGGGAGGGATTGTGCATCGCCTTTCCATAGTCCAGCGCCACCACAAGTTGCAGCGGCAGCACGAAGGGCCTTCAGCGAGATATCGACGCCGTGTTCCACATAGCCGAATTCGCGGAGTAGCTTGAGATGCCGTCCAGCACCGCAACCAATGTCGATAGCGTCTTGGCCGTTGCCGTCGCCCATGCCAGCCAGGAACCGCACGGCGTGCTCGCTCGGGTATCTAGTCCGATACCGTGGCTGCGAACTCAGTTTGTCCCATAGGCATTCCATCGTGACTGCTTCCTGGGTCGCTTCCATGTCAAATTCCCTGCAAGGCGCGGTTGCGAATAATATCTGCGGTCCGCTTGAATCCCTCGTGGGCCATCGTATGGACGCAGGATAGGTGCGGCCACGCTGGCGAATGCTCCTGATAAAACACGTTGATGCCGTGCTGTGCCAAGCCGCAGTTGGCGTCGATCATCTCTTTGGAGCCGGCAGCGTTTAGGAGCGTGTCGGCCCCGAACCATCGGCATATTTCCACAATCCTGGTCAGCTTGCCGTGGTCCTCGATTCCACGCGGGATTGCCGATGAGCAGGAAATTGGCGTGTAGATTCCCATTTCCTTTAGGAAAGCGTTGATAAGACAATGGTTGATGAACGACAGATTCTTCGAGCCGATGCGGTTCAAGATGCTCGCCACGACCCAGAACACCGCCTCGCCGTGTCCGTCGGCCTGCCCTAAAGGATAGTAGGCTTTCTGGATAGCCGCCAAATGCTCGCCACGCCAATTCCGCGAATCGTCGACAACCACGTCTTTGATTAGTTGCCGCGATGGTCCTTTAGTCGGGACGGACAACCATTTCTCATTGCCGTCAACCAGAATCTTATTCCGGTGATGCCACGACCTACGGCAGAACTGCACGTCATCGAACAGCACAAAATGGTCTACGCTGGCGATGAGGTTGAAATATCCCAGCCAAGGAAGATACGTCGGCTGCATGATGGCAATGGTGGTCATTGTCGCTCGTTCTGCTTCTTCAACACGCTGGCAATTCGCTCCGTCAGTTCATGCGATGTCATTCTGTCCGGCAACAACTCGGGCCGGTTGATGCGAACCCACTCGATGGTGTCGAGAAGGTCAACTTGCGTGACGTTATTGCGGCATTCGTTGTGGGCCTGGATGGCAAGCCGACCGTTGATGCGAACGATGTCGACGGGATCTTCTTCGCAGTACTCCCGGACGCCTTCAAGGGCTTCGGCGATGAGTTCAGGTTCGGTCATAGCGTCACCATGTCCATCGAGGCGTATTCCCGCTCGCGGCGTTGTCGGTCGTTCAACCCCTGCGGAGCGTCGGCATTGGGTGGTGCGTCCGGCGTATCGTCCGCCGATGGCTGGGCGTCGTCATCGGCCTGGGGTGGCGGACTTGCCAGGCAAGCATCGCAGGGTGTCTTGCTCATCGTGATAACCCGCGATTCGTTCGCCACGTTGTCGCAGCCGCAAGCCAACATCGTGCCGCCACATTGCCGGCAGAGCGTTTGGTGGTGGTAGGCCAGTGTGGATCGGCATCCGTCATGCGAGGCGGTTTGCGTGCCATCGGTGGGTGCGTTTGGCATGTCTTCGCTTATCATTAGCGAATCAATACGAGCGAATTCTGCGGCAGAATACTTTTCCGCAGCCATCTTCATCCAATCTTCAAGACTGCATTCTTTCTTCCCAAACCGGCCATCAAGATATCTCTGCAAATACGCCCCCGCGTGCTTCTCGATGAATTTCCTGTCCTTGCCAGCAAAGTGCTTGTTCAGCCCTTGCTCGGCTTGGAAAACCAAGGCGTTCGGCAATCCATCGATACTCAATCCCGTGCCCACAAGACCATCGACGGCGTCGCCAAAGGCAACCGCGTCGCAACCGTGCAATCGAAGGGGTCGCCACAACGGAGGCAACTGCTCGCCGTTCTTATCGAGCAACGGCCGGCCAGCGAAATCGGTTTGGTATTCTTCTTCGAAGGTGAGCACCAGCGATGACGACACCATGTCAGGATCTTCCTGCGAAAGCCGTTTGATGTGGCCGCCCAAATCACCCTCCGGGCCGTTGTGACTGCATTCCAGGAGGTGAAGGTCGCCGCGCACGCAAGGGACAATATCGGTTTTCAGTTGCCCGAATGATTCACGCGGCCCGGCAACCGACATGCGAAAGTTTTTGAATCGCCCGAGTTCGCGCCCGAGTCCATCATTAGATTCGTTCTGATGTTGGAATCGACACACAAGCCCGTTCGGGGCATTGCTGGCCAGATTCAAAATCATTTCGAGCGACTTCGCGTCGAAGCAGCCGCGGCCTTCGGACTTGAAGTTGCCAAGTTGCGCGATGCAACAGCCTGGAATGATGTTCGGGTCTTTATCCTCTGCGGATGGATCGGGGGCCATTGTCCCGGTCATCACCCGCAAGCGTTGCTCTGCCGATCCCGGAATTGCCCCCAGCGGTCCGGCCTTCAAAGTTTCAATTCCCATTTCAAACCCTTTCTGCGGCATCGTCGCCGCTTTCGTTTCGCATTTCGTTGATTGTTTTCAGGCCAGCGGCCTCGCTTCGCCGCTTGCCAACGGCTTGCACTCGCCCAAAAGCGTCGTTCATCGCCGCTCGTCGCTCCTTGATTTGCTCTCGTAGCGCTTCATATCCGGCCTCAAGCCAGTCAATGGCGCGGTCGGTGCTGCAATCAAAATATGCCCCGTCGCCTGAATGGTTTATGTCCATCACCTTGGCAATTAGAGTCGCCAGTCGGGCAACGTGTCGCGGCTGAAAGTCAATGTTAGCCATGGATCCACCCCCACAGACACAACGCCAAGTGATTACTCATTGGCAATACCTGTAATCTTCACGAATGTCGAAGCGGATCGACTCCATTGTTTTTCGCATTTCGTTGGTATAGTGGGTTAGGATTTGCTCAACCGGAAAACTAAGCCAGCTTAGAAAAAAGTCTTCGTGGCTTTCCTTCTCCGATGGAACCCACAACCCTTTCGGCTTCTCATCTTCTGGCGGGATTACCAGCGAGCCACTCTTGGCAAGTTGCTCAGCGCGTTTGAATTGTTCAGAGGTCATCGTTGCATTACCTCCTCGATCCGTGACGACACTCTATCCTCGTCATCGGCCATATCGGATGCGATGGTTTCGAGACTCAGTAGAATATCTCCGGTTGTCGCCGCACGTCGCCACATTTCTGACTCGCAGCCCCATCGACGGCAAACCTCGTTTGTCTGTTTTCGCTCTTGAGCTATCAGTTCCGCCAACCTGCGCCAGTTCATTGTCGCGGCTCCTCGCCAAATGCAGGCTGCACAACAGGCTTGAGACCCAAGGCAATATGTCGCGTGTAGGTGCGACTCTCGTCATCGTATGACGGCATAGCGATGTTTCGACACCGGGAAGAATTGATCAAACCGTGGAACGGTCCGCCTATGAAAAGTGCTCCCTCTTTCATTTTCCCCACGCCTCCACAACGGCCGCCACTCGCTCCGGCAGCTTGGCTGCCGGGCACTCCGACGCCGCCAAAAGTGCCTCCCGCTTGCCGCCGACATGCTCGTTAATCGTTTCGTCAATCTCGACGTCGGTTGCCGCTCCGCCTGACGAGGGACCGTCGCGCAGGAGCACTACCGTCCGCACTGGCCGCTCAAGTGCCTCCCGCAACGTCTCCGCGTGCTTGACGTAGAACGCATCAAGTCGCGTCAGGAATGTTCGCGGGTCTTTGGCCGCCCGTATCGCTTCGTTGGCCTCGATTCGCTCCATTCGCTTCAGCGTGTCCGCCACAACCGCCTCTGCGGCCGCAACCGCCTCGTTGCTGGATAGCGAGCCCGGCCCATGTGCCTGCGGCTCGCCGGGCTCTCCAGGTGTCACTCCGTCGCCCGGAGCCACTGCCCCCGGAGATTCCGTCACACCATCGCCGCCTGACTTGCCAAGCACCCAATCTTTGTCCGTAGCCTTGCTAAGTGGCACCATGTTACGCGGAATAAAATGCTCGTCTGCGTTCGGGTCCGCCTTGCCATCGGAATCGGTGATCTCGTTCTCGCCCTGCTCCCGCCGAATCTCGTTCAAGGAGTAATACCCAATGGAGAACATCGTGCGATACCAAGCCGCCTGAGCGTTTGGGTCGCCTTCCATGAACTTCTTTAGGTCAAACTCGCATTCAAACGGAGGCTTCAGGAGGCGAACATCAATTTCGCCCTTCCACGAGATGCACCACGGCAGCATAGTCAACTGCATGAACTCGCGGAACAGTTCCGGGCCGGCCTTGCCGCCATACGCTTGGACGTAGAGCAAATACGGGTTAATCCGCCATATTCTAGCCACCTCCGCAATCATAAAATTGCGGGCCTCGATCATCTGCGTCGAGTTGGCGTCTATTGTTGACTGCTGGAAAAGGGTTCCCTCTTCGAGTAGTGGCCGCTTGTGGCGATTGCCATGCTCCGCGTAGGATTCCATCGACTTCTTTAGTCGATCGTAGGCCGGCTCAGTGAGCGTGCCCGGAACGGTGTAATGTCCCTGCACGGCTGTGCCATTGCGAAACAGTTCATTCGCGTATCGTTCGGCCGCCTTGTTGCCGCCGATGGCCTCCTTGAGTTGCGATATGGGCGATTGGCCGGCCAGGGCGTTATCGGAGTTGTATGCGATGTGGAGCATGTCCTCCAGCGCAACCGGGTCTTCTTCCTGCCCGCTATTGTCTCGGCAGCGGAACTCCAGCTTGCCGCTTTTCGGGTTACGTACCAGCTTCGTGCGATCCGGCTTACTGGACCGCTGCCACAGTGCATAGGGGTCGCCGCGTCCCGTTCGCTGGATTATCGAGAAGGCATTCCCAAATCCAGAGGCGTTACGCTGCGAAGAATACCACCACCGCGGAGCAGTCGTTTCCCGGTTTGGCTGCCGGTTCAAAAGAGTTAGCACGGGGTGATCGTCAACGAGCGTCTTGCGGCCAGACTTCTCGCGACGATAGATGTTCACCGGCAAAACCTGCATCGTCTCGGCCTGCACGTTCACAGCCGCGCGTACGGCCGGAATGCGCATGGCCGACTCTTCGTTGATATGCTCGCCGGCCGACGTTGGCTCGCCACCATTCGCCCAGTCGATGAGCCACTGGCTTGGGTTGTAGGTCGAGTCGAGAAACCGCGTCATGCCTAGATCGATCAATTCCGTAATCATGTCAAGCCTTTTTCCGTCTGCGGTAAATCCCCACCGCTGCCATTATGAACGCCACGCCAACGATCGCCAAAGCCTGCGGCGGCGACAGATACACGCCAGCTACCATGCACGCTATTCCAACAATCACCATGAGGTCTAAGTAATACGCCACCTCATACGCTCCGAAGTCCAGGGAGCCTTTCGTAACACGACGAATACTCACTGCCGTTGAGGGAGGCTCTTGCAATCCCCATAATAGTTGCCACCACGCCGTCGATGCGCCCCGTCGATTTGCCCTTGTGCGGCTTCACGTTATCAGCCGCATCGCGATCGGGCTTGGCGTTCGATACCATCCAACGCATGACGGGGTTTCGATTGCAGCTTACGTCACCGGCAATGATCGCTCGCTCGAGTTCCTTTGCCGCGGGCGACATGTCCTTGAACCCCTGGCCAAATCCGAAAATCGTAAAGCCGTCCTGGCCAAGTTCGGTGATTATCTGCGTGGCGTTCCATCGGTCGGCCGCTATTTCCTTGACTTGGAAACGCTCGCCCAGTTCGTTGATATCGCGACGTATGCGGGTGTAGTCAATACTGTTGCCCGGAGTCGGCTCAATGAACCCCTGCTTGATCCACGTCTCGTAAGGCACGTTGTCGCGTTTGCCACGATCATAAATCCCGTCACCGGGCACCCAGAAGCGAAGCAGCACGCGATACTTTCGCTCGCCTTCGACAAACACCATAGCGAAGGCCGATAAGTCGGTGGTTGTCGATAGGTCCAGTCCACACCAGCATGGCCGGCCAATCAGTTCGGATTCTTCAAAGGCAACATCGGAAGCATCCCAAGATTCGAGCGAAAGCCACCTCTCGTCAGTCTGCGTCCGCATGTTCAAGTGCAGCCTCTTGAATTCGTTTTCCTTACGGGGGATGATCTTCGCCGTCTCGCACATTTGGTGCAACTCTTCCTTGGAGACGCTAACGCCGATGTTTGGATTGGCTGCCTTCCACACCTTGGGAGAAGTCCAATCGGCGTCCTGCGGAGTTTCGTATATTACCGGAAGGAACGTCGGGTCATTCACCAGCCCGTCGCGAACTTGGCAGGCGTAGTTGTGCCGCTCATTGCAGATGCTCGGCCGGTCATAGTCCGCCGTGGTGATCGACAGGAAGAGCGGCTCGGCGCGGTTCTGGCTGACCATGGCCGATCGGAGGACGTCGTATAGTTCGGGGCTTGGTTGGGCGTGCAGTTCGTCGATAATCGTTAAATGCGGGTTGCCGCCATGCTTGGAAAAAGCATCGGCAGAGATCACGCGGACGAAAGACGAGTCGGACTTGCGGACGATCGATCGTGATTGCCCAGCCTCCTGGCGTCCGCCGTAAATATCGGCCATGTTTTTCAACACCGGTTCCGATTCGACCATGCCCTTCAGGTGGCGAAAAAGGAATCCCGCCTGCTCTCGCATACTTGCCGCGATATAGTTCTGCTGCGCCTGCTCCGTCTCGCAAAACAAGACATAAGCCGCAAGTCCGGCAACTAAAGGCGTCTTCCCGTTCTTGCGAGAAACGTACAAAAGAGACTCACGATACCGCCGCACGGTTCGCCCCTGGGCGTTCTTTCTCTTCCATCCGAACAGGTTCCCGACGAATGCCTGCTGCCATGGCTCAAGCACAAACGGTTGATTCGCAACCGCTCCCTCGACGTGCTTTAAGCATCGCGGGAAGAAATCTACCGCTCGTTGCGCAGCCTTAGCGTCAAACCAGCATTCGCCCTTGGTGGCGAATGGGTCATAGCCCGGAATCAGGTTTTTGCACATCGTGCGAAGGATCAATTGCCGTTCTCT
>Ga0265327_10003651_pt1 | contig 14462 bp, 12 predicted proteins | sample 41621metaG_FD_202089 | JGI IMG/M metagenome (GOLD analysis project Ga0265327, IMG submission 202089) | Rhizosphere microbial communities from Carex aquatilis grown in University of Washington, Seatle, WA, United States - 4-16-21 metaG | ecosystem: Host-associated > Plants > Roots > Rhizosphere... | reverse complement strand
CCCGCCTGAGTTTGCCCGTTCGACCGCATGAAGGCGGGGTCGGCGACCCCGCCCTACATGTGACAAGCCCTCACTCGTCCAGCTCGACGTTCCAGTAGGCGAGGTCGAGGAAGTCTTTCCACATCTCGCGGTGCTGGTTGCCGAGGACGAGGGAGATGACCGGGCGCCACTTCGGGCGGACGGGCTTGCGGATCAGGCGCATGTGGGCCTCGTGCGGGAGGCGGTTCGCCTTCTTCGAGTTACACTTGATGCACGAGCAGACGATGTTCTCCCAGGTGGTCTTCCCGCCATAGTCGCGCGGGATGACGTGGTCGAGGTTCAGCTGCTCGCGCGGCATCGCCTTGGCGCAGTACTGGCAGGTGCTCTTGTCGCGCTCGAAGACGTTGTTGCGGGTGAGCTTGAGCTCCTTGCACGGGAGCTTGTCGAAGAAGGTGAGCAGGATCACGCGCGGCAGGCGGATGGTGCGCGTCGGGGTGTGGACGGTCTCGAGCTCCGCGATCGGCGGGTTGTGCCGCGAGAAGTCGATCCAGTCCAACATCGTGAACGTCTTGAAGTCCTCGGCATGGTGATGCACCACGTGCGCGTGGCCCCGCGCCAGCAGGGCGAACGCACGGCGAGCCCCAATGATGTTCACCGCCTGCCACAGGCGGTTCAAAACCAACACGGGTTGATCGAGCGCAGCCTCCATACGGTGCAACGGGATACCGTTGCGCCCGCGGGAGTGTCAAGCGGCGGTGCGGCCGTTTCGCCGGGCCTATTCGGCCGACGGCAAGGCCTCGCCGGCCTTCATCACCGCCGGCGCGAGCGCCACGCCCTTCACCTTGATCCCGGCCAGCTTCTTCACGATGAACTCGGCCTCGGTCTCCTTCACGTCGGCCAGCGTGTGCCGCTGGTGGATGTCGATCGCGCCGACCACCGTGGCCGGCAGCCGCGTCACGCCGGCGATCTTGCCGACGATGTCCGCGGGCGTCACGAGCTGCTTCCGCCCCACGTTCAGGAAAATCGCCTTCATGCCCGGCTCGCGGCCCGTGCGCGGGGCCCGCTCGTACTTTGACTTCCGCGGCGACTTCTCGTCCTCGTCGTCCGCCTCGGCCGCGGGCGGAACCGTGTCAGCCTCCGCGGCCTCCGGCGGCGCGGCCGGCTTCGGCTTCACCCAAGCGGGCGCAGGCTTCACCGGGCGGCTGGAGGGAGCGTCGCCGAAACCGGTCGGCGACGGCTTGGCCGCCGGCTTCGCCGCGGGCTTGGCCGGACCCGAGCCCTGCAGGAGGTGGATCAGGGCGGAGCAGATGTCCGTGCTCGCGTGGCCCTCGTCCAGGAGCCGGTCGATCATCCGGTCGTGCGGCTTGAACTGCTTCGCCTCGAGCGTGGCGCGGATCTTCTCGAAGAAGACGTTGGAGCGCGCCTCCTCCACCTCGTCGAGCGACGGGATCTTCCCGCGGCGAAGGTCCAGGCGCGCCCAGCGCACCATGCTCTGCAGCTTGTAGATCTCCTGGCCCGACACGAACGTGAAGGCCTGACCCTTGCGGCCGGCCCGGCCCGTGCGGCCGATGCGGTGCGTGTAGTCCTCCGCGTCGTTCGGCAGGTCGAAGTTGAACACCACCTCCAGGTCGTCCACGTCCAGCCCCCGCGCCGCGACGTCCGTCGCCACGAGGAACTCGAAGCCGCGGCGGCGGAACTTGTCCATCACCCGGTCGCGCTGCGCCTGCGAGATGTCGCCGTGCAGCCGGTCGGTCAGGTAGCCGCGCGCGTGCAGGTGCTCGTCGAGGTCGTCCACCATGATCTTCGTGCTGCAGAAGATGATGCCGTAGCGGAAATCGTGCACGTCGATCAGCCGCGTGAGGGCCTCGATCTTCGAGCGGCGGTCGACCTCGAAGTAGGTCTGCTCCACCTGCGGCGCGTTCTGCGCCACGGCGTCGATCTTGATCCACGCCGGGTCCTTCGAGTAGCGGCTGATCAGGTCCTGGATCGGCCGCGGGATCGTGGCGGAGAAGAACAGCAGCTGTCGCGTCGCCGGCACCGCCTTCAGGATGTGCTCGATGTCGTCGCGGAAACCCATGTCGAGCATGCGGTCGGTCTCGTCGAGCACCACCAGTTTCAGCTCGTCGAGCTTGAGCGTGCCGCGCTCCATGTGGTCCATCACGCGGCCGGGGGTGCCGATGACGATCTGCACGCCCGCCGCCAGCGCGCGGAACTGCCGCTCGTAGCTCTGGCCGCCGTAGATCGGCACGCCGGAGACGCCGCGCTTGAACAGCGCGAGCTTGCCCGTCTCCTCCGCCACCTGCACCGCCAGCTCGCGCGTCGGGCAGAGGATCAGCACCTGCACCGCGCGCTTCTTCGGGTCCACGCGCTCGATGGCCGGGATGGCGAAGGCCGCGGTCTTGCCAGAGCCGGTCGAGGACTGCCCGACGACGTCGCGGCCGGCCAGGATCGTCGGGATGACTGCGGTCTGGATGGGCGAAGCCTCCTCGAAGCCCAGCTTGTCCACGGCCTTGAGGATCTCATCGGACAGCCCGAGCTCGGCGAAACGCAGTTTTTCCATGCCGGAGGGTGCCCCAGCTTGCCCCCCACCGCCAGCCTCCATTCGCGGCCCGAAAACTTGATGTTTTCTTAATGCTCCGCCGGCCCCGCTTGATTAGGCCGCCGGACCCGCGCGTGCGATAGTTGGGACATGAACTCCGACCTCGCCTACCTCGCGCTGACCGCCGCGTTCTTCGTGCTCTGCGTGCTCTACGCGCGGGCCTGCGAGCGGATCCGCTGAAGCCCCGTCTCTCGCCCACCATGGAAAACCTCCTCATCGGCCTCCTCGCCCTCGTCACCCTCGGCTACCTCGCCGCCGCCGTCCTCTTCCCGGAGAAATTCTGACCGGACCCGTCCCGCCCGCCTCCCATGAACTCGCCCAATGCCTGGCTGCAATTCGCGCTCTATGTCGGCGCGCTCCTCCTGGTCACCAAGCCCCTCGGCCTCTACCTGGTCCAGGTGCTCGACGCCCGCGGCCGCACCTGGCTGGACCGCGTGGTCGGGCCCGTGGAGCGGCTCACCTACCGCCTGTGCGGCATCGACCCCGCGCAGGAGCAGGGCTGGCTCGGCTACGCCGGGTCCCTGCTCGCCTTCAGCCTGGTGGGGCTGGTCTTCACCTACTTCATCCTGCGCCACCAGGACCGCCTGCCGCTCAACCTGCAGGGGCTGCCCGGGCTCACCCCCCACCTCGCGTTCAACACCGCCGCGAGCTTCACGACCAACACCAACTGGCAGAGCTACTCCGGCGAGGCGACGATGTCGTACTTCTCGCAGATGGTCGCGCTGACGATCCACAACTTCACGTCGGCCGCCGTCGGCATCGGCGTGGCCGCCGCCCTCGTGCGCGGGCTCGCCCGCCAGTCGGCCCGGACCCTCGGCAACTTCTGGGTCGATGTGGTGCGGGTCAGCTACTACCTCCTCGCACCGGTCTGCGCGGTCTTCGCCCTGGTCCTCGTGTCGCAGGGCATGATCCAGAATTTCCGGCCCTACACCGTCGCGAAGACCTACGAGCCCTACGTCATCCAGGTGCCGAAGACCGGCCCGGACGGCCAGCCCGTGCTCGCGGCCGACGGCAAGACGCCGGTGCAGGTGGACCAGGCCGTGGACACGCAGACCATCGTGCAGGGCCCGATGGCCTCGCAGGTCGCGATCAAGATGCTCGGCACGAACGGCGGCGGCTACGCCAACGCCAACGCCGCGCACCCGTTCGAGAACCCCACGCCGCTCGCCAATTTTCTCCAGATGCTCGCGATCTTCGCGATCCCGAGCGCCCTCACCTACTACCTGGGCCGCGTCGTCGGCAACCAGCGCCACGGCTGGGCCGTCTGGGGCGCCATGTTCGCGCTGTTCGTGGCCGGCACGCTGGTCTGCTGGCGCGCCGAGGCCGGCGGCAATCCCATCCACCAGCGGCTCGGTGTCGCCGCGGCCGACGGCAACCTCGAGGGCAAGGAGGTGCGCTTCGGCGTCTTCAACTCCGCGCTGTTCGCCACGATCACCACCGACGCCTCCTGCGGCGCGGTCAACGCGATGCACGACTCCTTCACGCCGCTCGGCGGGCTCGTGCCGCTGTTCAACATCGAGACCGGCGAGGTCATCTTCGGCGGCGTCGGCGCCGGGCTCTACGGCATGCTCATCTTCGTCGTGCTCGCGGTGTTCATCGCCGGACTGATGGTCGGACGCACCCCCGAGTACCTCGGCAAGAAGATCGAGGCCTACGACGTGAAGCTCGTCATGCTCGTCCTCATGGTGCTCGCCGCGACGATCCTGGGCGGCACCGCCTGGGCCGCGGTGAGCGGCTGGGGCCTGGCCGGGCTCAACAACGCCGGCCCGCACGGCTTCAGCGAGATCCTCTACGCCTACAGCTCCGCCGTGGGCAACAACGGCAGCGCCTTCGGCGGCCTCACGGCCAACGCGGCCGACGGCGACCCGCACTGGGACACCACCCTCGCGGTGGCGATGCTGGTCGGCCGCTTCCTGATGATCATCCCGATCCTGGCGCTGGCGGGCAGCCTCGCCGGCAAGCGCCTCGTGCCCGCCAGCGCCGGCACGTTCCGCACGGAGGGCCTCACGTTCGTGGTGCTGCTCGTCGGCACCGTGCTGCTGGTCGGCGCCCTCACCTTCCTGCCCGCCCTGGCCGTCGGCCCCGTGGTCGAGCACTACCTGATGGGCGCCGGCACCCTGTTCTGATCCCCACCGGAATCCCTTCCCTCCCGCCATGAGCTCCAAGTCCCTCTCCCTCTTCGATCGCGAGATCATGCTCACCGCCACGGCCGACGCCTTCCGCAAGCTCGACCCGCGCCGGCAGCTGAAAAACCCGGTCATGCTCGTCACGCTCGTCGGCGCGCTCCTGACCTTCCAGCAGCTGCTCACGTCGCGCGAGCCGTTCGGCTACGTGCTCCAGGTCGCCCTCTGGCTGCTCTTCACCGTGGTCTTCGCCAACTTCGCCGAGGCCGTCGCCGAGGGCCGCGGCAAGGCGCAGGCCCGCGCCCTGCGCGCCTCGCGCAAGCAGCTCATGGCCCGGCGCAAGCGGCGCGACGGCTCCCTGGAGGCCATTGACGCCACCCGGCTCGCCAAGGGCGACGTCGTGTTCGTCCAGGCCGGCGACCTCATTCCCGGCGACGGCGAGGTCATCGAGGGCGCCGCGTCGGTGGACGAGTCGGCCATCACCGGCGAGTCCGCCCCGGTCATCCGCGAGGCCGGCGGCGACCGCAGCGCCGTCACCGGCGGCACGGCCGTGCTGTCCGACACCCTGCTGATCCGCATCACCGCCAACCCGGGCGAGGGCTTCCTCGACCACATGATCAGCCTGGTCGAGGGCGCCACCCGCCAGAAGACGCCCAACGAGATCGCGCTCACGATCCTGCTCTCCGCGCTCACGTTCATCTTCGTGCTCGTGGTGGCCGCGCTGAAGCCGTTCGGCGCGTACTCCGGCGTCGCCTTCTCGCTCACCACCCTGATCGCCCTGCTGGTCTGCCTGATCCCGACCACCATCGGCGGGCTGCTCAGCGCCATCGGCATCGCCGGCATGGACCGGCTGCTGCAGCGCAACGTCCTCGCCACCTCGGGCCGCGCGGTCGAGGCCGCGGGCGACATCGACGTGCTCCTGCTCGACAAGACCGGCACCATCACGCTGGGCAACCGCCAGGCCGCCGATTTCGTGCCCGCGCCGGGCATCACGCGCGAGCAGCTGGCCGACGCCGCGCAGCTGGCCTCGCTCGCCGACGAGACGCCCGAGGGCCGCAGCATCGTCGTGCTGGCCAAGGAGAAGTTCAACCTGCGCGGCCGCGAGCTCGCCGCGACGCACGCGACCTTCGTGCCGTTCACCGCGCAGACGCGGATGAGCGGCGTGGACCTGACCGCCACGGCCGACCAGCCCGCCCGTTCCATCCGCAAGGGCGCGGCCGCGAGCGTCCGGGCCTGGGTCGAGGCGCAGGGCGGCGCCTTCCCCGCCGCCGTCACCACCGCCGTCGACGACATCGCCCGCCAGGGCGGCACGCCACTCATCGTCGCCGAGGGCCGCGTGCCGCTCGGGGTCATCTTCCTGAAGGACGTCGTGAAGGGCGGCATCAAGGAGCGCTTCGCCCAGCTGCGCGCGATGGGCATCCGCACGGTCATGATCACGGGCGACAACCCGCTCACCGCCGCCGCCATCGCGGCCGAGGCGGGCGTGGACGACTTCCTCGCCCAGGCCACGCCAGAGATGAAGCTCGCCCGGATCCGCGAGGAGCAGGCCAAGGGTCACCTGGTCGCGATGACCGGCGACGGCACCAACGACGCGCCCGCGCTGGCCCAGGCCGACGTCGGCGTCGCCATGAACACCGGCACGCAGGCCGCCAAGGAGGCCGGCAACATGGTGGACCTCGACTCCAACCCGACGAAGCTCCTGGAGATCGTGGCGATCGGCAAGCAGCTGCTGATCACGCGGGGGGCGCTCACGACGTTCAGCATCGCGAACGACGTCGCCAAGTACTTCGCCATCATTCCCGCGATGCTCGTCGGGGTGTTCCCCGCCATCGCCCCGCTGAACGTGATGCACCTCGCCTCGCCGCTGAGCGCCATCCTCAGCGCCGTCATTTTCAACGCCCTGATCATCATCGCGCTCATCCCGCTCGCGCTGCGCGGCGTGGCCTACCGCCCGATCGGCGCCGCCGCCATGCTCCGCCGCAACCTCCTGATCTACGGGGGCGGCGGCATCGTGGTCCCCTTCGTGGGCATCAAGCTCATCGATGTCCTCATCACCGGCCTCCACCTCGTCTGACCGCCCGGTCCCCCGCCATGAAAACCCTCCTCCTCGAGCTCAAGACCTCCCTGCTGCTCACGCTGGTCCTCGCGCTGCTGCTCTGCGGCGCCTACCCGCTCCTCGTCTGGGGGGGCGCGCAGCTGCTCTTCCCGGCGCAGGCCAACGGGAGCCTCGTGACCGACGCCACGGGCGCGGTCCGCGGCTCCGCGCTGCTGGCGCAGAATTTCACCAGCGACAGATACTTCCAGCCACGCCCGTCCGCCGCCGGCACGGGCTATGACGCCGCCAACTCGTCCGGCACCAACCTCGGGCCGACGAGCAAGAAGCTGGCCGACGCCGTCCAGGCCGCGGTGGCGGCCTACCGCACGTCGAACCGGCTGGCCGCCGACGCGCCCGTGCCCGCCGACGCCGTCACCTCCTCCGGCAGCGGACTCGACCCGCACATCAGCCCGGCCAACGCCCGGATCCAGGCGACGCGCGTCGCCCGGGCCCGCGGCCTGCCCATCGAGCGGGTGAACGCCCTCGTCACCGCGCACACCATCGGCCGCGACCTCGGCGTTCTCGGCGAACCGGGCGTGAATGTCCTGCTCCTCAACCGCGCCCTCGACCAGCTGGCCGGTGCCCGCTGAAGCCATCGCCCGGGCCGGCCCTCCCCGTCATGAAACCGTCCCAACGCCACGACCGCGCTTTCCGGGTCGCCTTTGTCTGCCTCGTTGCCGCGGCCCTGGTGACGCTGTGGTGGCAATGCTCGGGCCGCCCGGGCGGGGCGTCCCGCATCGGCTGGCCCGCCCTGATCACCGCGCCGACCGGCTGACCGGCCGCACCCGACCGTGAATGCCCGCGTCACCGAGCCCCGCTGCCACGAGTTCTATTTCGCCGAGCTCGACACCCTCGTGCAGGTCCGGCCGGGCGAGGAGGCCGTCAGCATCCGCGCCACCCGCGCCACCTTTTCCGCGCGCCGCCAGGAGAACTTCATCCACGAGCTCGCGGCCGAGGGCTTCATCGACGACGACTACCGGTGGTTCTCGTTCGCCAGCCCGTTCCCCGCCCGCCGCGTGTGCTGGCGGGTGGATCCTTCCTGGGTGGCGCTCGAGCCCGCGGTCCGGGCCGCCACGGGCCGATTCGTGCGCCGACTGCTCGCGGGGGCCGGGCTGCTCTGGATCGGGCTGATGACCCTGCTGTTCCTGCACATCATCCCCTAGCCCCGCCGACTGGACGCGAGGTTAGCCACCAATCCTGGTCTCGACTGAATCCGGAGAAAATCGTTCCCTTGACCCAATGGCCGAGACCCGTCCCGACCCCGATGCGCTGCTCGCTTCACTGAAGCGCGACGAGCAGCGCGCGCAGCGCGGCCGACTCAAGGTCTTCTTCGGCATGTGCCCCGGCGTGGGCAAGACCTACGCCATGCTCCGCGCCGCGCAGCAGGAGCTCCGCGACGGCGTGGACCTCGTGGTCGGCATCGTCGAGACCCACGGCCGCGCCGAGACCGAGGCGCTCCTCGCCGGGCTCCCGGTCGTGCCCCGGAAGGTGATCCCCTACCGCGAGATCACGCTCACCGAGATGGATCTCGAGGCGATCCTCGCGCGGCGGCCCCGCCTGGTGCTGGTGGACGAGTTTGCCCACACCAATGCGCCCGGGTCGAGGCACCCGAAGCGTTACCAGGACGTGGTCGAGCTGCTCGACGCCGGCCTCGACGTCTACACCACCCTCAACGTCCAGCACCTCGAGAGCCGCGCCGACACCGTGCGCCAGATCACCGGCGCCACGGTGCACGAGACCGTGCCCGACTCCGTGTTCGAGCTGGCCGACCAGATCGAGCTGGTGGACGTCACCCCGGAGACGCTCCGCGAGCGCCTGTCGGAGGGGAAGGTCTACCTCGGGGACCGCGCCGCGGCCGCCGCGGAGGGCTTCTTCAAGGACACCCACCTCACCGCGCTGCGCGAGCTGGCGCTGCGGTTTGTCGCCGAGCGGGTGGACAAGCGCCTCCGCGAGCTCCGCGGCGCCGCGCCGATCAAGACCATCTGGCGCTCCGGCGAGCGGCTCCTCGTCGCCATCGGCCCGAGCCCCTCCTCGACCCAGCTGGTGCGCTGGACCCGCCGCATGGCCGCGGCCCAGGGCGCCTCGTGGATCGGCGTCAGCGTCGAGTCCTCCCGCGCGCTCGAGCCCGAGGCCCAGCGCCGGCTCGAGCGCAACCTCGCCCTCGCCCGCGAGCTCGGCGCCGAGGTCGTGGTCACGCACGACGACGACGTGGCGGACGCGCTCGTGCGCGTGGCGCTGCAGAGCAACGCGACCCAGATCGTGGTCGGCAAGTCCCGCTCGCCGCGCTGGCTCGACGCGCTGCGCGGCGGCAGCCTGGTGGACCGGCTCCTGCGCCGCAGCGGCCCGATCGACATCTACGTGGTGCCCGCCGAGCGGTCCGCCGAGCAGTCCCCGGGCTGGATCGGCTGGCGGCCGCCGGAGCTCACGGGCGGACGCGAGTATGCCGAGATGCTCGTGACCCTCGCCGCGCTCACCGCCGTGAGCTGGTTCATCGTCCCGCACGCCGGCTACCTCGCCATCGGGCTGCTCTACCTCCTGGCCGTCATCGCCCTCAGCCTCCGCGTCGGCCGCGGCCCCGTGCTCCTCGCCGGCGTGGTCAGCGCGCTGACCTGGAACTTCCTCTTCATCCCACCGCTTTTCACCTTCGTCATCGCCAAGTTCGAGGACGGCCTGATGTTCGGCACGTACTTCGTGGTGGCGCTGATCGCCGGCCAGCTCACGGCGCGGATCCGCGCCCAGGAGCGCCACGAGCGCCTGCGCGAGGAGCGGGCCACGGCGCTGTTCCACCTCACCGAGGCGCTGAGCGCCGCGCGCACGCTCGACGACGCCGTCTTCGCCGCGCTCCGCCAGGCCGACACGCTGTTCACCGCCCGCACCGCGCTGCTCCTCGGCCACGACGGCGGCCTGTCGCCCCATTTCGCCGGCTCGTACACGCTGACCGAAAAGGAGCTTGGCGTCGCGGACTGGGCCTGGCGCAACCGCCGGAAGGCCGGGCGGTTCACCGACACCCTCCCCTCGGCGGAGGGCTTCCACCTGCCGCTGGTGCGGGAGGACACCGCCGTCGGCGTGCTCGTGGTCCGGGTGGACCCCGCCGCCAACCTCTCGCTCGCGCAGCGCGACCTGGCGGAAAGTTTTGCCACCCAGCTCGCGCTGGTCGTCGAGCGCGAGCAGCTCCGGGCCGCGGGCGAGCGCGAGAAGCTGCTGGCGGAGTCCGAGAAGCTCCACCGCGCCCTGCTCGACGGCGTGTCGCACGAGCTGAAGACGCCCCTCGCGGTGCTCGACGCCGCGGTGGAAAACCTCGCCACCGCCGACCCCGCCACGCGCACCGTGCTCGCCGCCGAGATCCGCACCGCCACGCGGCGGCTCAACCGGCTCGTCAACAACCTCCTCGACCAGACCCGGCTCGAGTCGGGCGCGCTCCAGCCGCGGCTCGACTGGTGCGACGCCCACGACCTGGTCAACGCGGCGCTCGACGGCGTGCGCGACTCGCTCGCCGGCCACCCGTTCGAGTCGGCCGTGCCCCCCGAGGTGCCCCTGTTCCGCGCCGACTTCGCGCTGATGGAGCAGGTCATCGCCAACCTGCTCCTCAACGCCGCGCTGCACACGCCGCCGGACACGCCGATCTTCCTCGCCGCGGGCGTGGACCGCGCCCGGGCGCGGGTGTTTTTCACCGTCGCGGACCGCGGGCCCGGCCTGCCGGCGGCGATGCGGGACCGGCTCTTCCAGAAGTTCCAGCGGGGCGACGCCGCGCGCGCCGGGGGCCTCGGCCTCGGGCTCTCGATCATCCGCGGCTTCGTCGCCGCGCAGGGCGGGGAGATCGTCGCGGGCGAAAACCCGGGTGGCGGGGCCGTTTTTACCGTTTACCTGCCCTTCGCGCCGCATGGTAATGTGCCCAGCGAATGACTGCCGGCCCTGCTTCCCCCGAGGTCCTGATCATCGACGACGAGGTCCAGATCCGTCGCCTGCTCCGGGTCACGCTTGAGGCGGCCGGCTACCGGGTGCGCGACGCGGCCAACGGCGCCCTCGGGCTTAATGAGGCCGCCGTGGCGCGGCCCGACGCCGTCATCCTCGACCTCAGCCTGCCCGACCTCAGCGGACTCGCCGTCCTGCGCCGGCTCCGCGAATGGAGCCAGGTGCCCGTGCTCATCCTGTCCGTCCGCGGCGAGGAGGCCGACAAGATCGCGGCGCTCGACGCCGGGGCCGACGACTACCTCACCAAGCCCTTCGGCGGCGGCGAGCTGCTCGCCCGGCTCCGCGTGCTCCTGCGCCGCGTCCAGCCGGCCACCGAGCTGAGCGTGGTGCGCTTCGGCGACATCGAGGTGGATTTCACCAAGCGCACCGTGACCCGCGCCGGCGCCGACCTGCACCTGACGGCGAAGGAATATGCCCTGCTGCGCGAGCTGCTGCAGCACCGCGGCAAGGTCGTCACCCACCGCCAGCTGCTCCGCGACATCTGGGGCCCGGGCCACGAGGAGGACACCCACTATCTCCGCGTCCACATGGCCAACCTCCGCAAGAAGGTGGAGGCCTCCCCCGAGCAGCCGACGTTCCTGAAGACCGAGTCCGGCATCGGCTACCGATTCACGGATTCCTGACCGCGGGCGCCGGAACCCGGCTGAGCCGAGCAGACTTCGGTGCCCCAGCATTATTTTCACCACGAAGCGCACGAAGGACACGAAGCCCGAGCCTGTCTTGGACTTCGCGGTCTTCGCGTGCTTGGCGGTGCGACAATTCCGGAAGGGAGAGGTCGCCGCCAAGGTCGCGCAGCGCGCGAAGTCTGATCGCTTGGGCTTCGTGTGCTTCGTGCCCTTCGTGGTGAAAACCTGCCCCTAGGGAAAGTGTTGCTTCAGCTTGGCGCGGACGAAGCGGGCGCTCTCGGCGAGCTGCTCCATGCCGTCCACGCCGTCCTCGATGCTCACCCAACCGTCGAACCCGGCACGGCGGAGCGTGGAGAAGATCGCGTCGTAGTCGTTGAGGCCCTGCCCGATCGTCCCGTGCCGCAGCCGCTTCGCGTAGCCCTCGGCACCGGTCTCGTCGCGGCGCAGGTCCTCCAACGTGCCCTCGGCCAGGTAGCGGTCGCTGGCGTGCATCGTGACGACCCGGTCCACCACGCGCCGCAGCAGCTCCAGCGGGTCGTCGCCCGCGAGGAAGGCGTTGCTCGGGTCGTAGTTCACCCCGAACCGCGGGTGCCGGATGCGGCCCACGAGTTCGCAGAAGACGTCCAATTTCTGGGCGAACTCGGGAAAATTCCAGAAGTCGTCCTTGTAGTGGTTCTCGAGGATGAGCGTGATGCCGCACTTCTCCGCCTCGGGCAGGCAGGCCTCGATGTTCTCGACGACGATGCGCAGCCCCTGCTCCGGCGTCAGCTCCGGCCGGCGCTGGCCGGACAATACGCGGCAGTATGATGCGCCCAGCGTGGCCGCCATCCGGATCCAGGTCTTCTCCTTCTCAACCTCCTGCCGGCGCAGGACCGGGTCGGGCTGGGAGAAGTCGGGCGAGCAGCACAGCATCGGGATCACGAGGCCGCGGCTCTCCACCGTGCGGCGCGCCTCCGGCCAGCGCACCGGGTCGGCCAACTCCAGGAAACCGCTGTAGTACTCCAGGCCGTCCAGCCCGAGCGGCGCCGCCAGGTCCACCCACTCCCGCAGCGTCATCGAGCCGTCGCGGCACAGCGGGCGCATGAACGCCTTCGGGAACGCCGCGAGCCGGGGCATGGTCAGACCTTGGTCGCGTTGCGGGCGTGGACGCAGAACTGCTCGAGGTCCACCGTCGCGCCGGTGATCGGACGCGACTCGTCGCCGAGCCAGAACATCACCGCCGCGGCAATGGCCTCGGGCAGGATCAGGCCGCCCGAGGGGATGTAGCTGGCGGGAATGTGGCTGAGCCAGTCGGGCGGCAGGCCCTGCGCGACCTGGCTGGCGTGCTCGCGCGGGGTCAGCACCCAGCCGAGGTTGAGATGGTTGAACCGCACCTTGTCCACGGCGTGGGCGTTGGCGAGGTTGCACGCCAGGCTCTGCATCGCGCCCTTTGACGTGCTGTAGTCGAGGAAGGTCGCCTCGCCGCTGTGCGCGTTGATCGAACCGATGCCCACCACGCTGCCCTGGTGCGCCTTCAGCTGGTCAAACGCCGCCTGGATGAGCAGCAGCGGCGCCCGCACGTTGATCGCCATCGTCCGGTCGAACGACTCGGCCGTGGAGGTGCGGATCGTCGTCCGCGGCACGATCGCCGCGTTGTTCACGATCGAGGTGATCTTGCCGAAGGCCTGCAGCGCCGCCGCCGCGATGCGCGCCGGCGCCGCGGGGTCGACGAGGTCGTCGAGGTGCAGCGCGGCCGACGGGCCGAGCCGGGCCACGACGTCCTCGCCGTCGGCGCGGACGATGCCGTGGACCAGCACCTGCGCGCCCTCGGCGACGCAGCGCTCGGCGATCGCGCGGCCGATGCCCGACGTCGCCCCGGTGACGATGACCACTTTATCCTTTAGTCGCATAGGTTCTTTCTAACCACGCAGCACCCGAAGTGCACGAAGGAAGAAAAGGCGTGAGGGCATGACTGCGTGGGCTTGGTGCGCTTGGTGGTGAACAAAAGTCTCACACCGGGCGGAGGACGGCCTTCACGATCTGGCCGGAGTGCATTTGCTCGAACGCCTCGTGCCAGGACTCCAGCGCCCACACGCCGCCCAGGATCGGGCGCACGTCGAGCTGGCCGGACCCGAGCAGCGCCAGCACGCGCTCCCAGACGGGCCAGTTGTGGCTGAAGCTGCCCTGCAGCGTGACGTTCTTCTGCACGAGCGGGTCGAGGGAGAAGTTCAGCGGCTGCGGACCCCAGCCGACCTTGCTGATCCAGCCGGCGGGGCGCACGAGCTCGAGCGCGGTCTTGAGCGCGGCGGAGGCGCCGGCGGCGTCCACCACGCCGTCCACCCCGAGGCCGTCGCGGGCCTGGGCCCAGGCGGACGCGTCGCCGATGATCACCTCGCAGCCGTACGCCTTGGCCACCTCGAGCCGCGCGCGGTCGCGTTCCAGCCCGACCAGCGCCACCTGGGCGCCGGCGAGGCGGGCCATGGCCGCGCACAGGATGCCGATCGGGCCCGGCCCGAGCACCACGACGCGGTCGCCCGGCCGGATCCGGCCGTGGTTCATCACGGCGTTGTAGGCGACGCAGCAGGGCTCCGTCAGGGCCGCCTGCTCCATCGGGAGACCGTCGGGCACGCGGTGCAGGCAGCGCGCGGGCACGCGCACGAAGCGCGTCATCGCGCCGTCCACGCCGTAGCCAAAGCCCTTGCGCGACGGGTCGAGATTGTAGAGGCCCGCGCGGCTCAGCGGGCTGTCGGGGTTGATCACCGCCGCGGTCTCGCTCACCGCGCGGTCGCCCTCGCGCCAGCCGCGCACGGCGGCGCCGAGCGCGGCGATGCGGCCGCCGAACTCATGGCCGAGCACGACCGGGTAGTTCACCTTCCAGCTGTGCGAGGCGGTCCACTGGTGCAGGTCGCTCCCGCACACGCCCACGGCCTCGACCGCGAGGATCACATCCTCCGGCCCGGGCTCGGGCCGCGCGAATTCCCGCAGCTCGACGCTGTGGGGCTCGGGCGCGAAATTGACGACGGCGGGGCTTTTCATCGGGGGGCCTTTCGCACCGGGACGTCGCCGTGGCCGTGCACGCGCTCGCAGAT
>Ga0265327_10003650_pt1 | contig 14465 bp, 28 predicted proteins | sample 41621metaG_FD_202089 | JGI IMG/M metagenome (GOLD analysis project Ga0265327, IMG submission 202089) | Rhizosphere microbial communities from Carex aquatilis grown in University of Washington, Seatle, WA, United States - 4-16-21 metaG | ecosystem: Host-associated > Plants > Roots > Rhizosphere... | reverse complement strand
TACAAGGGCCAGGACTTCCGGTGAGCACCACCGCCCTCGAGACCCCGGGGCAGACGCTCACCGCGATCGACCTCAGCGAGCTCACCGAGGACCTGCGCAACTACTGCGAGGAGCACAACATCACCGCCTCCGCGCTGATCCGCCGGCTGCTCACCGAGGAGTTCCACCGCTAGACCCTTGCCAACCTGTCGGACCTACCGGTTAGAGTGCGGGCATGAGAGTCACCAACCCGCGCACCATGGTGCCGACCCCGCCCACCACCGCCCCGACCACGGCTGTGCCCGACGTCGGCCAGCTGCGCCAGGAGTACATCGCCCACAACGCCACGGCCGCCGACGTCGCCGTAGCCAACCTCCGAGGCCTGCTCGAGGCGGGGCCCGGCCCCGACGATCCTGAGGCCGAGGCCTTGGCCCTCGACGAGCTCGCCCGGCTGGCCCACCGCCTCAAGTCCCTCACCGCAGCCGCCGAGGCCGCCTACACCGACGTCGCAGCCGAGTACCTCACTCGCCTCGTCGGCGACGTCGAGGCGCCCACGATCATCACCGCGGACGGGGAGATCCTGCGCCCCGTCCGCAGAGTCACGATGCGGGACTCCATCCCCGACATCGACGGCTTCCGCCAGGCCCTCATCGAAGCGAAGGTCGCCGCCGAAGTCCGCGAGCCCCTGTTCATCGAGTCCGTCGCAGTCAAGCCCGGCGACGTCGAGAAGGCCATCAAGGCGGGGACCATCCCCGCCGAGGTCGTCGCGCCCTTCGTCGTCACCACCCCCACCAAGGCGTTCATCGGCTGGGAGAAGGTCAAGGACCTCGACGTCGACGAGCCCAGCATGGCGACCGAGCCGACCGATGACTAGCTACCGCACCCCGGAGAAGCTCTCGCCGATCTCCAAGCGCATCGCGCAGGTCGCACCCACCTCCCTGACCCGCCGCGACGTCGCCGAGTTCTTCAGCCTCGGCTCCCTGTCGACCCTCGACGAGACGATCCGCAAGCACAAGCTCAAGGTCCCCTCCGAGCACCTCGACATGGGTCAGCTGAAGATCGGGCTGTTCACCCCCGAGGACCTCGAGGTGCTGCGCCCCTACTTCGAGGAGCGCCGCTACCTGACTCGCGCGGAGGCCGGCAAGCCTGGCGCCCCGAAGAGGTGGACGGCCGCGCAGCGCAAGGAACGCATGCGGCTGCGCCAGCAGAAGATCTACCACCTCCGGCGGGCGAAGGCCCTGGGCCGCACCAAGGCAGCCACCGAGCACCGCGCGATCGCGAAGGCAGCACAGAAGGCACTGGACGAGATGCCGACCCGTCAGCAGAAGGCGAAGGAGAGAGCAGATGGCCGCCGCAGCAAGTAACACCAGGACCCGACGCCGGGTCAGCCGTGATCCGCGGATCCCCCGCACCCGGATCCTGCGCTACGCCGAGTACCTGCCCGCCGAGAACCCGGACTCCCCGGCGTACCGGATCAAGTTCGGCGCAACGCACACCGTGAAGTTCCAGGGCCAGGAGTTCTGGCACTCCACCGAGGTCAGCGACCGGGTGCGCCCCGGCGAGGACTACATCACCGCAGCCGCGCGCATCGACGCCGTGCTGCAGGACCTCACCAAGCGCGGCGTGCAGTCCACGCTGACCACCGCGCTCGGCGACTACTGAACCGACCCAACCAAGGCGAAAGAGAAGGCAACGACATGACTGTCCAGTACGGCATCGAGGGCGGCTCCCGCCCCTTCCTGCACAACTTCAAGGACTCCCGCACCGTGCACCGGCTGCTGATCCAGCCGACGAACTTCGTGCGCTACTACGAGCACACCGTGCACCGCCGCGCCCACCCGTGCATCAAGAACGCCGTGCCCTCCGGGTTCTGCCCGGGCTGCGCGTGGACCGGCTACGCCGCCGGCCTCGAAGGCGAGGAGGCCGTCAAGGAACTCGAACGCGGCCAGAAGGGCTCGGCGAAGTTCATCGTCCCGGTCATGCTGCCCGTCGACGGCCAGCCCACCGAGAACGTCGTGCTGTGGAAGTACGGCGTGAAGCTCAAGCAGCAGCTCGAGGAGATCGGCAAGGGCGCTGACCTCACCGCCCTGGACACGGTCATCGTGAAGTCCGGCGCGAAGCTGTCGACCATCTACACCCCGCAGCCCGGACGCATGTACCCCGTCGACGTCGAGGCGCTGCGCGCGAAGGCCCCCGCGTGGAACGAGGTCCTCGACCGCATGTTCAAGGAGGTGTGGGGCGACCCGCTCAACCCCAACCGCGAGCCCGCCCCGCCGTTCGTGTCGAAGGCCGAGGCCGAGGCCGAGGCCGCTCTGCGCGCCGAGCAGGACGCCGGCTGGACCCCGGACATGGCCCCGGACTACGTCGCCGCGCAGGCCGCGCAGGGCCCGGTCACCCAGAAGCCTGTCGACGACCCCTGGGCCACCAGCGCGGCACCTCCCGCCGCGGACCCGTGGGCCGCGGGTGCGGACCAGCGCGCCGCGTCCGTGCAGGCCCCTGCGCACCAGCTGACGCTCACGGTGCCTGAGGTCCACGCGATGACCCGCGCGCAGCTGCGTGGCGCGTTCATGCGCCTGAACATCCCGTTCGAGGACGACTCCTCCGACGAGGACCTCAAGGCGTTCCTGATCGCGAACCACACCGACGCCCCACCGTTCTGATGCCGAAGACCAAGCGGGACTCCCTGACCCCCTGGCACCGCACCCGAGTCCGGGAGCGGTCCAGGGGGCAGTGCGAGGCCATCATCGACGTCGAGCGCCCCATGACCCTGCCGGACGGCCGGGAAGGCTTCGTCGTCACCACCGACCTCGTGCCGCTGCGCTGCACCCGGCGTGCCACCGAGATCCACCACGCCTTGCCCCGCTCGCGCGGCGGCACGATCCTCGACAAGTTCCGTCGCGGCATCGAGCACCTGCTCCACCTGTGCAAGACCCATCACGACCTCGCGCACTCCGGCCGGGCCACCGGCACCACCCTCATGATCGTCGGCCGGGTCCTGACGGATCCGCTGACCCGTGAGCCCGTCTACACCGGCCCCGACGAGACCCTGCGAGCCCTCTACCCCGACCCTGCCGAGGAGACCTGATGCAAGGCGCCCCCTGCCGCCTGTGGACCTGCGACCGCTGCGCCCACACCGAGAACGTCATGGCCGAGTCCTATCCGGAGGGATGGAGCCGGCTGATCCGGCGCGACCTCAACGAGATCAACGAGACGCTGTTCAGCGCCACCGAGATCTTCCAGACCACTGCGGGCCCTGACATCTGCCAGGGCTGCACCATCGCGTTCGTCGACTGGCTCAACGCACTGAAGGCGGAAGGCTGATGGGCCTGGCCGACACGGTGGCTCAGCACCAGAAGCCCCTGACCCCCCGCTACGTCCGCTACCTCAACGAGATGGCCGGGCAGTACAACGAGGACGCCCTCGCGTTCGGCGCCTACGCCCTGTCCGGCGCCCGACCCGAACGCCGCCGCCGCCTCCTCAACGCCTCCCAGGCCACCTGGTGCATGCGCCAGCGGATGTTCGAGTGGCTGCGCATGGAAGGCAAGACCCCGCCGACCCCGGAGCTGCAGAACACCTTCGAGATCGGCTCGTTCATGCACCTGAAGTTCCAGATGGCCGGGCTGACCGAAGGGTTCCTCGTCGAGGTCGAACGCGACATGGCCGACTACGACGAGGACCACTGCTTCGGTGCGCGCATCGACGGCGTCGGCTTCGACGGCCGCATGGTCGAGTACAAGTCCGCCCGCCCCGACGCCTACAAGAAGATGGTCGACGAGCGGCGCCCCGCGTTCCCCTACACCGCGCAGACGCACTACGCGCTGATCCTCTCCGACGAGGACGAGGCCTCGATCGTGGTGGAGAACAAGGGCACCGGCGAGTGGACCGAGTTCCCCATCCGCCGCTCCGAGTACTTCACCAACCTGGTCCTCGACGAGGTCGACGCGTTCGCCCTGTACCGCAAGGCCAAGGAACTCCCGCCGCGCCTGCCGGCGTGTCAGGCCGTGCTCGACAACGGCTACGGGAAGGCACCGATCTGCGGGTCCTGCCCGTTCGCCGGGATCTGCCCCACCGCCGAGCCCACCGAGGAGCAGTGGACCACCGCTGCCGCTATCAAGGAGGCGGCGTGATGCTGCGCTACACCGTGCGGCCCATCTCCGACCGGACCTGGCAGCGCCCCGCCGACGCCCGCGTCCGGTCTCCCTTCGACACCAGCTGGGCCACGACGCTCGACGACCTCGAGCGCGAGCTCAACCACCTGCGCGCCCACGACCTGATCATCGAGGTGGACGTGCAGGAGTACCAGATCCGCAACGACGGGGGGATCAAGGGCAACGCCGCCGCCGCATCACCGGCCGTCGTCGTCGCCTTCGACACCCCGCGCCACGGCGCGATGCTCTACCGCTCAGACCGGTACACCTCGAACTGGAAGTCCCGCCTCTCGGACTGGCAGCACAACGTGCGCGCCGTCGCCCTGACTCTCGCGGCGCTGCGCGCGGTCGACCGGTACGGCGCCACCGAGACCGGGCAGCAGTACACCGGCTTCAAGGCGCTTCCCCCGGCCGGCATCGCCCTCGGCGCCGGCATGAGCAAGGAGCAGGCCGCCGCGTTCGTCGCCGAGCATGCGGACCCGCACCACACCATCGACCGCGACAGGCTGATCCACGCACTCATCACCGGCACCTGGGTCGGTGAGTCCCCGTACCGCGCCGCCGCGAAGGCCCTGCACCCGGACACCGGCGGCGACGTCGCCCTGTTCCAGAAGCTGCAGGACGCGCAGCGGATCCTGGAGGCATCATGACCGCGCCCCGCCTGCGCATCATCCGCCCGCGCACCCCGGCCCCCGAGCCCGAGCCCGTCGACGACGAGCCCGTGCCCGAGACCCTGCCGGCGAGCCAGCCGCTGCCCAAGAAGCTGCTCGACGCCTACGCGAACCTGGCCCGCCGCATGGACCCGATGGTCCCGATCGCCTGCTCACCGTTCCCCCGCGCGTTCTGCGTCGCCCAGACCCTCGCCGACGCCACCGGGGAGCACTACCGCGTCGCGAAGCTCGACGGCCGCGGCTGGGTCGTCGCCCACGAGGACTGGGACGGCTGGACGGATCCCGATGCCTGAGTGCTGCGGCTCGTTCACCTACCCGCCGGGCGCACGGGAACTGACCCGCCGGCAGGGCCACGCCTACAAGTACCTGTGGGTCACCGTCCGGGACCGCGGCTACCCCCCGACGATGCGCGAGCTCGGCGACCACATCGGGCTGCGGTCCACGTCGTCGGTGGCGTACCTGCTGATGGCGCTGGTCGAGAAGGGCTGGATCACCCGCGGCCACGGCCCCCGGGCCATCACCCTGAACGTCGAGCTCGCGGAGGCCGCCCATGCCTGACGTGCGCTACGGCCAGCGCCTCACCGACGTCCTCGTCGGCTACGGCCTGGCACCGGTCGAGGAGCTGTACACCGAGATCTACGAGATGTGGGACGTCCTGCTCGGCCGTCGCGACGCCCCTGCCCTGCCGCAGTCCCCGTACCTGGCGCTGCAGGAGATCTCCACTGCCTACCTCGGCCGCGCCCTGGAGATCGACGGGAAGATCTTGCGCGCCGAAGCCGAGAAGGAGGTCGAGAAGAACAGCCCGCTGCAGAAGTTCCGCACCGGCGCCCTGGCCGACTTCATCGTCCTCGCCCGCCGCGCCGCGGACCTCGGGTCCCGCCGCCTGACGGAGTTCCAGATGCTGCACGAAGAGTCCACGAGGAGTTCGTACTGATGACCGAGCAGCTGGGTTGGGATCTCCCCGACCAGATCGCCCTGCCGGGCATGCCGCCGGCGGTTGCCAAGCCCGAACCGTCCGGCGGGGTCGACGCGAAGCGCACCCGACGCCAGCGCGAGCAGCTGGCCCGCGGCATCCACCCTGCGATGCTCGGGGGCCTGCATCCCGACGCGCCCCGGATCACTGAGCCGGGCCCCCGGAACTCCCCGTTCACCTGCGGGGCGTGCAGCCACCTGTACGCGAAGACGCGCGCGCGCACCTGGTTGAAGTGCGACCAGCGCGGCCCTGGCCTGGACATGCGCGCCTGGTGGCCGGCCTGCCGAGCATTCGAGCCGAAGGAGACACCGTGAGCATGTCCCTGTACTGGGAGCCAGTGCAGCCCCCGCAGCCCCACGGCCTTGGCGGCCATCCGCTCAAGGGCATCCTGTGCCGCGCGTTCACCCAGACCGACGGCTCATCCCGGGTCGACTTCGACCTCGGCCAGCCCGCCGTGGCGTCGCTGCACGCCATCCGCAACCTCTACGACGACGAGCAGATGCCCGAGCCCCGGCGCACCGAGAACCGGGAGATCGTCCAGGGCATCGATGAGGTCCTCAAGGCGATCCGCGAGCACGGCACCGTGAGGCTGTGGACCGAATGATCGCGGTCGAGCAGCCCGACATGTTCGAGGAAGGCCTGCCATTGCTGCCCTACGACGGCTCCTCCGGCTGGGGAGGAGGTGCCACCAGCAGGGACCGCGCGGAGGAGATGGACCGCAGCGGGAAGACCAAGGCCGTGCAGGCTCTCGGACTTCGGTTGCTTCGACAGAACGGGGCTGTAGGCCTGACCGGCCGCGAACTGAGCGTCGCCGCGGACAGCGGCTACACCACCGGCTGGTCGGCGCTCTCAACCCTGCACAAGGAGGGCGTCATCACCAAGGTCACGGAGAGCCGCGGCCGCTCCCAGATCTACGTGCTCTCGGAGTACGTCAACGGCCGTGAAGAAGTTCCGCACAGACCCCATGCCCAGAGTGACCCCGTACCGACATGGGCTGTCCTCGCCGATGCGTGGGACGAGGGCCACGCCGCCTCCCCAGAGCAGACCAACCCCTACCGCAGGAGTTCCGATGGATGACGACTACGACGCTCTCCGCGCTGTTCCTGCTGGGGGCGGGGAGGCGCTAGACCTCGACGCGATGACGGCGGTGAGGGCGCTGCACCAGCCGTTCGGCATCTGGGACGAGTGCGCCTGCACCGACGAGCAGAAGGACAACGACGACCACACCGAGATCGAGGATGTCGGCCGCACTTGCGTGAAGATGTACGACATCTGCGTCGCGTGCTGCACCGAGAACGACTACCAGCGCGAGGGATGCGTGGACGGCCACGACCACGGCCCGGACAAGCCGATCTGTCCGACCATCGGCGCACTCGACCGCGCTGTTCCTGCTGGGGTAGCAGCCGAACCGACGACGGCGTACATCGACGTGCTGATGACCGTGCTGCCGCACCCCGAAGGCGAGTTCGTGGAGACGCACGACGACCAGGACCGGGGCATCGGCAGGGACCACGGCATCGAGTGGGTGACAACGCAGGACGAGTACGCACGGCTCCGCATCCCGGTACAGGCGTTCGGCCCTCGCGCCGCTCTCGGGGTAGCAGCCGAACCGACCGGGCCGTGTGAGCACGTCATCGAGTTCGAGGGCAAGCGGGCAAGGTGCGGGCGGGTCGGGCCTCACCTGATGCACTCCGACTGGATCGCTGCTGCTCCCGCTGTTCCTGTCGAGCCGGGGGAGCTGTGCGTGAAGTGCAACATCACCGCGCCCGGCCTGACGAACTGCCCGCGATGCGGCGGTGTTCTCTCGTGAGCCGGGCCGAACCGTTCGTGGTCGAGCCCGGATGGGTCCACTCGGACTTCATCCGACACCCCGGAGGCCCGACGTACCGCCTCCTGACCTACCCGGACGGCGTGGTGCGGTTCGAGCACCGCTGCGACCGTGGCGACCGTGGAGGCGTCATCATCTGCGCCCCCGCGCTGTGCATCGGCCCCCACGCTGGAGGTCCGGGCGGCACCCACACGCTGACCCGTGATGCTGACGGACGACCCACGGTGCGCGCCTCCGTGCTCTGCCCGGACTGTGGCACGCACGGGTTCATCACCGATGGGGCGTGGGCGTCGTGATCCGCCCTGTCGAGCCGGGGGAGGACGCATGAGCGCCGACGAGCCGTTGAGCGCGGCTGAGCAGGCGATGACCGACCTGTTCGCGTCCGCGATGGGCCGCCGGGGCGAGTGGCCCGAAGCGAAGGTGCTGACCGACGACGAGATCGCCGAACGGGTCGCCACACTCGCCCCTGCTGTACCGGAGACAGCGACGGCGTTGAGCCCGTGCGAGTTGGACGATCCGAACGTCGGCTGCATGTGCATCTGTCACGGCCCGCAGGGGTTGACCTCGGCGTGCTCGTCGTGCGCCGGTTCAGCGACGGGAGACAAGCGATGAGCGGGGAGGCGGCAGCGGAGATCGAGCAGATGCGGCGGGAGAGAGCCGAACACCTGGCCCGCCGAGACGTCGCTATCAAGGTCCGTTGCCCCGTCGAGTGGTGCGACGCGCCCGTGGGTTCCGGCTGCTACTACAACGAATGGACCTCGATGTCGGGGCCCATCCACGACGAGCGACTCACCCTCGCCGGTTCAGCGACGGGAGACAAGCGATGAGCGACCAGGTGCGGCCGATCGACCGGCCGGGCCGCATCCGGTGCCAGCGGTGCGGCCACATCAGCCCCGACGAGGACCCGACCCGCGACAGGTTCGGCGTCCACTGTCTAGGCGCGCTGTCGCCCACTGAGCCGTGCGAGTGCGTCACATCCATCGCGCCCATCCCGGCCGGTTCACCGTCAGGTGGTGAGTCGTGACCCCGGTCGAGGAACAGATGCTTGCCACCTACGAGGCGCTCCGAACCGGCTCCCTCCCGGGCGACTGGTTCGGCTTCGAGCGGTACCGCCAGATGCAGCGACTTGAACGCGAGTGGGCCGCGCTGCACTCCCACCCCCGGCCGTCAGGTGGTGAGTCGTGATGGCGGTCTTCACCGGCTGCTGCCCGCACTGCGGCGTGTTCCTGCAGGGACGCCCGATCGACTACCCCAGCTGGGAGGCCGTGCTCGTCGAGCACGAGAAGTGGATCCACCCCGACCCGGCGGAACGCACCTACGCCTGGGCGAAAGCGAACCAGGACTAGCCCGATCGGGTCATTCGGCCCGCGTGGTGCGCCGGAACCGTCGGTGGTCTGTGGTCACGGTAGGGAGCATGAGACGACTCTGGCTCGCCACAGTCCTGCTCGCCCTCACGGCCTGCACCCAGGCCCCGACCAGCGCCCCGGAACCACCACCTTCGGGGACCCGTGCATTCGTCGCGGCCGAAGTCACGCAGGTGGTGCATCACCCGAAGATTCCGAAGCGGCCGGCCGCGATCCCCCGCTCGAGCGAAAAGTACCGCGTCTACGCCTTCGCCCGGATCCACTACAACCGCACCCAGATGCGCTGCCTCGACCAGCTGTGGATCCACGAGTCGCACTGGGGCGTGCACGCCGGCAACCCGGCGAGCTCCTACGGCATCCCGCAGGCCTACCCCGGCTCGAAGATGCGCTCAGCGGGCCCCCGGTGGCGCGACGACGGCCGAACCCAGGTCCGCTGGGGCCTCGGCTACATCCGGGGCCGCTACGGCTCCGTGTGCGCCGCCTGGGGGCTGTGGCAGGCACGATTCCCGCACTGGTACTGAGCGTGGTGCGCCACCCTTCGGGCCGGCGCGTTCTAGCCTGACCTCGACCGACCGCCCCCCTGCACCCCTGCGCTGGACGTCGAGGAGTGCACTCATGGCCCGACCGGCCTTCGTGGCAGCGATCCGCTTCCTGTACGACGGCACGACCTACCAGGCCGGGGACGACTTCCCGACCACCACCCTGGGGGACCGGGCGGTCCGCCGCCTCCTCGACCGAGGCAAGATCACCGCGAAGGCCGGCTCCGGCGGCTCCGGTGGGGGCACGGGTGGAACGGGCGGCACGGGCGGCACCGGCGCCGTGGGGGCCGCTGGAGGCACCGGCGGGACCGGCGGGACCGGCGGGACCGGAGCCGCAGGCTCGGCCGGCGGCACCGGCGGGACCGGCGGGACCGGAGCAGCAGGCTCGGCCGGCGGCACCGGCGGGACCGGCGCTGCAGGCTCGGCCGGTGGAACGGGCGGCACCGGCGGGACCGGCGGGACCGGAGCAGCAGGCTCGGCCGGCGGCACCGGCGGGACGGGCGCTGCAGGCTCGGCCGGCGGAACGGGCGGCACCGGCGGCACCGGCGGCACCGGCGGGACCGGCGCGGCTGGCACGGGCTTCGTCAACCGTGGCGCGTACAGCACCGGCGGCGTGAACTACGCGCTCAACGACGTCGTTACCTCCGCCGGCTCCTCCTACTACTGCATCCTCGCGTACACGTCCGGTGCGACCCTGCCCGGTGCGGACGGCACTCACTGGGCCGTCCTTGCCGCCGCCGGCGGCACGGGTGGCACCGGCGGGACGGGCGCTGCCGGCTCGGCCGGGGGCACCGGTGGGACGGGTGGCACCGGCGGGACGGGCGCTGCAGGCTCGGCCGGCGGCACGGGCGGAACGGGTGGAACGGGTGGCACCGGTGCGGTGGCGCAGCCGACCATCAACGCGCAGACCGGCACGAGCTACTCCCTGGTCCTTGGTGACGCGTGGAACGTCGTCACCAACTCCAACGCCTCCGCGACCACCCTCACGGTCACCAAGAACGCCACCGTGTCCTGGCCGACCGGTACCCAGGTCCAGCTCCTCAACAAGGGTGCCGGCGCGGTGCATGTCGTGGGTGACACCGGGGTGACGGTCAACGGGCTGAACTTCTACCTCGACCAGAACTGCGGGGCCACCCTGATCCGCACCGCCTCGGACACCTGGTACCTCGTCGGTCAGGTGGCGTCTTCCTGATGGCCATTGGGTTCATGACCAAGAAGCCGGTCAGCGGGGGCGTCGCCCCCACGGTGGCCGCCCACTACCTGGCCTCCGACACGGCCACCACCACCCAGATCATCCCGATAGGCACGGCGCAGGCCGGCGACATCCTGCTCGCCATCGGCTTGGCCGACATCCTTGCCGGCAACCCCACACTGGTCGGTACGGGCGCTGGTGTGGGTGGGTCGTGGACGAACCTGCAGCCCGGGTCCACCATGCTCGGCAACTCCAACTACAAGGCGATCGTGTCCTACCTGACCTGCACCGCGGGGGACGCCACGTTCCATTCGGACAACGCGGTGTTCGCCGCGGGGGTCCTGATCCGTGGGGCCACCGTCGTGGAGTCCAAGCTCATGTCCGACGGTGGGAGCTCCCCCCGGACGGTGACACCCACCCTGGCCACGGCCTACTCGCTGATCATCGGCTTCGGGATCTCCGCGGTCGTCGACGGTTACGCCGGCACCCAGAACATGGTGGGCCTGACCGTGCTCGAAGACGACACCGAGCCGGTCGACGACTACTCCGACGGCTCCGACTTCCAGATGAGCGTCTGGAAGTGGGCCCCGGGCACCACCACCCCGGGGGCTATCAACTTCACCGACGACAGCCTCTACCTCGCCGGCATCACTTCCATCCTCGTCCCTTTCCACTGAAGGAGATCCCATGGACCGCGCCACAGCCGACGCCCTGCTCGGCGACCCGAACTTCCAGGGCCAGGTCCGCGCCGCGGCCGTCGCCCGCGCCCTCACCCTGCCCGGGCAGTCCCTGGCCACCCGGCTCCTGCAGGACCCCAACGCCGCGGTGACACTGCTCTCCTACCCGGTGCTGGTCAACCTCGACGTCGCCACCGGGGTGACCCCGTCGGACTCCGACGTCGCCGCTGCGGTGGCTGCGGTGTGGGCCAACGTCGCCGGCGAGGCCCCCACCGTGACCCTCGCGCTGTCCGAGCAGCTCGCCAACCTCGCCGCCAGCCCCAGCTTCCAGGCCCGGGTGGTGCAGGTCATCGCCGGACTCGTCACCCAGACCCTCGCCGCCCCGGCGAAGGCCTCCGACGACCCGGGCAAGCAGGCCGACATCTTGCTCCGCGGCTTCGCGATGCGCTTCCAGGCCGGGCTGTACCTCACCCCGGCGTTCCGGCAGAACTTCGCGATCAACGTCCTGTCCCCCATCACCACGCAGGACGCGCTGAACGCCCTCGACGACGCCGCGATCGCCGCGACCTGTGAGAACCTCATCGGGCTCATGGTCGCCGGCCGCCTCGAGCTGGACGGCGAGGGCAAGACGCTGAGCAACGTGCTCGGCGACTGATCACCGCACCTCACTTGAAGGAGATCAGCATGGCCACGCAGGTCTGATGCCCCAGCCCGGTGATGCTCTGCTCACCCGGATCCCCGGCCGAGTCGGTCTGGGGATCCGGGTGGGCGAGCGCCTGCTCGACGGCAAGTGCGCCTACCAGCACATGGCGATCGTCGAGGACGACGTCTACGCCATCGAGGCCCGCCCCGGCGGGGTCTCCCGTCGCCGGCTGGACTCCTACGACCCCGCCCACACCGTCTTCAGCTCCGACTACGGCCTGATCCCAGAACACCCCGAGCTGATCGTCGCGCGCGCCCGCTGGTGGCTGCTCAAGCACGCCGGCTACTCCTACCTCGACTACCTCGCCATCGCCTTGCACCGCTGGCAGCGCTCCACCCCGCTCGATGACTGGGCCGAGCGGCGGGTGATCTCCTCCCAGCACGTCATCTGCTCCCAGATGGGCGCGGACTGCCAAGCCCACGACCCGTCCCTGGCCGGCCTGTACGACACCGAGCCCTACCTGGTCACCCCCGGCGATGCCTACGTGGCGTGGTTGCGATGGAAGGTCAGCCACGGCGGCTAGCCTGCGCGCCATGCGCATCCACTTCATCGGCCTGCCACACACCCCCTTCGACGCCGAGGTCGCCTCCTCGTGCGCGTTCACCGTGAAGGCGGTGAACTGGGTCACGATGATGACCGCCCTCGGCCACGAGCTCGTCGTCTACTGGGGCGGGGACGACCCGGGCCTCGAGGCCGAGTTCGTGTCCTGCATGAGCCCCGACGAGCAGCACGCCCACTTCGGGGACAACCCGTGGGCCACGATCCGCTGGGACAACAACGAGGCGTACTGGCAGCGCTTCAACATGCGCACCTACCACGAGCTCAAGAACCGGATCCGCCCCGGCGACATGATCGCGTTCTCCGCGCAGGCCTGGCAGCTCGCCCACCTGGTCGAGGAGTTCGGCCTCGAGCACCAGATCATCGAGCCGAACGTCGGCTACTCCGGCATCGCCGCCGGCTCCGCGGCCGCGTTCGAGACCTACGCCTGGATGCACCACGTGTACGGGCTGCACCGCATCGAGGACGGCCGCCCCGACGACGCCGTCATCCCCGTCTACCTCGACCCCGCCAAGTTCCACACCGGCCCCGACCAGGGCTACGCCGTGGTCATCGCCCGCATGGTGTGGCGCAAGGGCGTCGACACTGCCGTCGAGCTCGCCCACCAGTACGGCATCCCCCTGAAGATCATGGGCGCCCTGGGCAACGTCGACGAGCAGGGCCAGCTGTGGGACTGCGAGGGCAACGTCGTGGCCAGACCCGACCAGGGATCCTGGGAGTACCTCGGGGAGGTCGGCCCTGACGTGCGCGGCGACGTCCTCGCCGGCGCGTCCATGCTCCTGGCCCCGACCCGCTACATCGAGGCCGGGAACAACGCGCACTGCGAGGCCCTGCTCTCCGGCGTCCCCGTCGTCGCCTCGGACTGGGGCGCGTTCACCGACAACCTCGACCTGGGCGTGCACACCTTCCGCACGATCGAGCAGGGCCTCGAGGCGATGGTCCACGCGGACGCGATGCGCCCCAAGCGTTCGGGGAGCACCCGCATCGCGAACGCTGCGCGCGACAAGTTCTCCATGGACGCCGTCGGCCCGCTGTTCGATGCGTGGCTCCAGCGTCTCGCCGACTAGCCGCGCTATCTTGATCGCGAGCGGAGTGCGCCAGCCCTGATCCCCGGCCCTCCTACCCTGGCCGTAGTGACCGGAGTGACGGAGGGGAACCTAGATGAGCCTAGGCGCGAGCAGCACCCTGCTGATCACCGACGGCCACCAGGTCTTCCTCTACGTCCTGGCCACCATCGCCGCCGCCGCCGCGATCGGCGCCTTCTGGATGGTCGTGAAGATCAAGACCCGCGTCGACCAGGCGTTGGACGCCCTGTTCGGCGTCCCCGCCAACGACATCGCCGGCACCCCCGCGATCGCCCCTATGGGCAAGCGCCTGGCCCTGCAGGAAGCCGAGTCCCAGGCCCTGCATGAGGCCGACGCCCGCACCCGCCAGGACGTCGAAGTGGTCCGCGGCCTCGTCGAGCAGATGTCCGAGCAGATCCTCACCGAGAACAGCGGCTCCACGCTCAAGGCCGCCGTCGTGCGCATCGAGGAGAAGCAGGCCGACGTCATGGACTGGATCGACGAGTACGGGCCGGCCGCCGACGCCAACATGGCCAAGCTCGCCGAGCACGGCATCGCTGACCTCACCCCCATCCCGGCGCTCAAGCGCCGCCACCCCCGCACCCCGCCAGCCCACCCCCGCACCAGCTGATGGCCCCCCGTGCGACGGCCCGGAACGTCTCCCAAAAAGTCGACACGTCACGGCAGTAACTGCGCGCCTCCCACGCTCCACCAAGATCACATGCAAGCGTGCGCCCATGCCCACCCCCCACAGTGGCACCGCTGTGGC
>Ga0265327_10003649_pt1 | contig 14466 bp, 19 predicted proteins | sample 41621metaG_FD_202089 | JGI IMG/M metagenome (GOLD analysis project Ga0265327, IMG submission 202089) | Rhizosphere microbial communities from Carex aquatilis grown in University of Washington, Seatle, WA, United States - 4-16-21 metaG | ecosystem: Host-associated > Plants > Roots > Rhizosphere... | reverse complement strand
CCCTACCCCGCCGGACAATAGTTCGCTCCTTCACTGACTTAATGCCCTTATTGAAATGAAAACTTTCCTCGTCGTCATCGGGACCCTCTGTCTCATTGGAGGCTCAGCCTCTTTCTTTCTTGGTGGATCCATGACCTCCCAGATACTGGGAGGCATCGCCCTTCTCATCGCTTGCACCTCGCTGGGCCTAGCCAGGGTGATCGAACTGCTCCAGCAGGCCGCCACCGAACGCGCCGCCGCGGAAAAACACGCCCTGACACTCAGCGAGTTCATCGCTGATGCCCGTTATCACTTCCTCATCAAGTCCCGGAGGGAATAATGGCGTCCCCGGCGCGACTCGAACGCGCGACCGCCTGCTTAGAAGGCAGGTGCTCTATCCATCTGAGCTACGGGGACCTCCCGGCAGCCAACCGCCTTTCCCCGTCCGCCTCAATCCGGAAGCGCGGTTGCCAGTGATTCAGGCCTCAGCCCGGCAACCGCCCCGCCCGTAGCTCTGGGCCCCGCCGATTTAGAAAACCGCGCGGGCCCGCGGGGCCGCGGGAGTTTCACTCTGGGGGAAGGTGACGGGGAAAGACTGAGGTTGCCAAGAATGGACGATTCTGGCAACCGGTTGGGCAACCGGCTGGCAATCGCATGGCAATCGCCCTTCCCTACTCCATCGTCGAATATCACAACCCGCGGACGGGATCCGTCTCTTGGCGGGTGCAGGGGTCGTGGCGGGGGAAGCGGGTGAGGCAGAATCTGGCCTCGGAGTCGTCGGCCCGGGCGGTGTGCGACCTGAAGAACGCCGAGGCGCTGCGCGAGCAGGCCACCCTGCCGCCTCCGCGCCTGGTGCCGACCCGGCTCGAGGAGGGCGAGCTGATGGCCGTGGAGGCGGCCGTGCAGAAGGCCGCCAAGCGTTGGAGCCTGCCGCAGATACTCGACGCCGGCCTCGAGGCGCTCACGAAGGCCCCGAAGGATGAACCACTGGAGCCGCTGTTCCGGGCCTGGCTGAAGCGCATGGAGCACGATCTGGGCGCCAGGTGGCTGGCCGAGATCCAGCACCGCGGAGATTTCTTCTTCCGGGCCAACCCGAAAATGACGACGACGGCCTTCACCCCGCAGTTCTTCGCCCGCTGGATCTCCGGCCTGAGCTGCAAGGGGCAATCCCGCGCGAATTACCGCAACGCCCTCTCCCGCTTCGCCGGGGACATGGTGGCCGAGGGGGTATTGCCCATAAACCCCTGCAAGGGCCTGCGGATCGCCCGCCGGCGGGACAAGGGGGAGGCGCCCTCGATCCTGACCCCACGGCAGGCCGCGGCCTTCATGTACGTCCATCTGCACTTCCCCGAGCTGCGGCCGGAGCTGGGCTGGGCCGTGGAATGCCTGTTTGCCGGCCTGCGGCCGCAGAATGAGGCCCCGCGGGCCATCTGGAAGGAGATCGACCTAGCCAGGGGCACGCAGAGCGTGCACGGCAGCAAGCGCGGGGTGAAGCCCCGGATCCTCGAACTCCACCCGACGGCCCGGGAATGGCTGCAGGTGGTCAAGGAAGAGCGCCGGCCGCTGCTGGCCCCGTACACCCGTCACCTGCGCCAGCTGGCCGTAAAACGCGCCAATGAGTGGCTGGCGGTGGATTCCCCGGCCGAGGCCCCGATCGCGTGGGATGAGGACATCCTGCGCCACACCTACGCCTCCATGAGGGCCGCCAGCGGGATCCCGATGGACCAGCTGGCCGCGGAGATGGGCACGAGCACCAAGATGATTTATTCCCACTACCGACACGTGCGGCCGGCTGCGGTGGCAAAACAGTTCTGGGAAATCACACCCGGGAGTCTCAGCCCCCGAGAATAGCCTGGGCGATTCCGCGAAGGTGGAAGGCGATGCGGCTCCAGTGCGATCCCCTCGCCTGCCGCCAACAGCATCCCAGGTGCAACAGGAGCTGGGTGCCGCGTGTCATGACTCGGGACTCAGGGGTCCTCAGGCCGTCACTTGCTTGGCCCGAATAAGTATTGCCACGCCATGCCCAGCCCGGCGGTGATGCCGCTGGCGAGGATAAACTTGTGGTTCAGCTTTTCGGTTTTCTTTTCCATGGTGGCGACCCGGCTAATCAAGTCGGCGCCGCGCAGCTCGCTGTGCGTGTTCTCGATTTCAACCACCCGGTGCACTAGTCCCTTGTGGCCAATCTCCTCCTCTCCCAGAAGCGCCCGCTCCATGCGCTGTTGTGACAACCGCATGGAGCGCTGTGACTCCCGGATGTCGGAGTGTACAGATTGGGATTCCTTGATGATGGTTTCCAGGGTGGTCAGCCGTTCCACCACGTTGCAGGCCCCACAGGGCAGCTCCTGGTCCTGCTCATCCTCCCGTCTATGGGCGGCGGTCATGGTGGTTACAGTCGACGGGTTGCGATCTCAGTTGGCGGCAGCAGCAGGCACGGCCGATGTATCCGCTGCCGGCAGGATGGGCGCCGGAGTCGCGGCCTGCACGGCGGCCGTGCGGGCGTTGATGTGGAAGATCTTGGCCTCGAGGTTCTTGGCCTGAGTCTCCAGCAGAGCGACCTCGGCGGCCGCCTTGGCCTTGAGCGCCTCAGCCTCGGCCGAGGTCTTGGTCCGCAGGGCTTCGATCGAGGCCATGGTCTGGGCCTCGAGGGACTTGCCCTTGGCCTGCAGGTCTTCCTTGTGGTGCTGGACGTATTCGAAGACGAGGAACAGCAGGGCGCCGAGGACGAGAATGATCGCAGTATGGAGAGGACTCATGGGGATGTGATGGGTTGAGGTTACTTACGCAAAATATTGGTGGTGATGTCGGCCACGACTTTCTCGTTCTTGTCGCCGCCCCACCACGTCTTGATGCTGGCGGCCATCGCGGCGGCATCGTGGCCGCCTTCGATGGCGGTGTCCTTGATATGCTCGGCCAGGCCGACGGCGTCGTGCAGCGCAGTGCGGAAGCCCACGCACTTGATGAGAATCAACCCGGCGACGACGGCGAGAATGCCGACCGAACAACCGAGAGCCTGAACCCTCTGCCATGCCGACAGGCTATCGTCCGCCCAGGCCTTGATTTCGTTGTTCAGCTTGGCGGAGCGGGTGGCGGACACGACCAGCTTTCCGGCCTGCTCCTTGATGGTGCTGCCTTGCGCAATCATCACGACGTCCTTCTTGGCAGACTCCTCCTGAACGGCATCGCGCACAGCAATAGCCTTGGCGGCAATCTCGCGCTGTTTCTGCGCCTCGGCCAGGGCCTCCTGCTGCTTCTGGATGATGGGCACGGCGAGCTTCGTCCAGTAAGTGCGCTCAGCGGGAGTCAGCTCCCTGCCCAGCGCCTTCTGCGCGTCGTCCAGCATGATGAGCGCGGCCGCCTCGGCCGCGGTGGGATCCTTGTCGGTGGCGAGCATGGTCTTGGCGCACTCGATGCGACCATTGACTCCGTCGTCAATGGCATCCCGGGCCGCCACCACCGCGACATGGGCGGCGGCCGACTGCTTGTTTGCCACCTCTACGGCATCGGCCACGGCCTTGACCGTGGTGGCCTGCGACTGAGTCTGCACTGCAGCGACAGCGGCAGCGTCGGCCTTGTCCTTGTTTCGTCCGGGAGCGATGGCTTGATAACCCTTGTAGCCGGCATAGCCAAGCAGAGCCGTGATCCCCATGTAGGCCAGAATGATGAGTGGCACTGCGCCCCGGGTATTCACGGCTGGGCCTCCACCTTGGACTGCCAGAGCTTGAGGCCCAACAGCGCAGTGAGCGCCGCCACCAGGGCGGTGCCGTCCGGCTGGGCGTGGGTGTGGGTTGCCACGATGATGCGCGTGGTCGACGGCGAGCCGGTGTCGTCCGACAGGGCCTTGCCCACGAAGATGAATAAACTGTGGAGGGCTGCCTTCATTTGAGGCCAGCGCCCTCCCAGGTGAATACGTGGTCGACGATACCGACAAAGTTATCCGCGCGCATCCGCATCCAGCTTTCGGAGCGGGGATTGTTGAGGCCCGACATGACCCACCCGTCGGCATCCTTCAGCGCCGCCAGGTGCAGCCAGTTTTTACCCGGGTGATCCTCCGGCACGTAGCTGCAGAGGTCGCCCTTCCGCACATCGGCGAAGCGCGGATTCGGGCGCAGGACCACAAAAGCCACGTGCGTCTGGTACGGATCAAGGCCAGGAGCCGCGGCCGGGATGAACGGCTGCATGCTGCCGGTGCCCAGTACGGTCAGGATGCGCCCGCCCTCGTTCATGGCGACACGCGTCTGCGCGGCCGCGAGGGCGGCCGCCTCGTTGGCGTAGGGTGCATCCTTCGGCGGCAGATTGGAGGACAGCGAGGCGGAGTTGGTGTAGCCGATGAAGATCAATAGGCCCACTGCCGCCACGCCGCCGAGGATGCCGTAGAGGTTTTTCACGGCAGGGTGTGCGCGATCGCGGCCCGGATGTCGGCGGCAGCGGTGTCCTCATCCACGACGGCCCCCGGCGTGAGGTCGGAAGGGTTCACACCGAGGACTTCGGCGCCGGTAGAGTCATCCGGCCGGATGAGGCTGAAGCGGTAGACGTTGGCCTCGTAATCGGTGGTGCGCAGGGCGGCGCCATTGGCCAGGCCGAAGCCGCCCACGTAGCGGGAGGCGTCGACGGGGGAAGAGAAGGTCAGGGTTTTCATGGCGGGAAGTGCGAAGCGTTCACGGAGAGAGAGGTTCCCAGTTTACATCCCACTCGATGACGTCGGTGGAATTGCTGCCGGCCCAGAGGCTGATGTTGCTGGCACCCACCATGCCGCCTGTAAGGGCGATCGTGAGGTCTTTCCAACTGGTGGAGAGCGCGACGGAGGCGACCACTTGCGAGCCACCGCTAGCGGTGCCCAGCGTGATCGTCGGAGTGCCCGTCCGTGCCCGAGCCCGGCACCGCATGATCTGAGTATTTGCCAGAAGCACCACCTGGCCGCCAAGCTGCTGGTTTCCATTGGTGTTCGACGTGGTGCGCAAGCGGGCCGGGCCGTAGAGCGGAGCGATGTGCGTGACCCCCGTGGCGGTCATCAACGCATGCAGCCGATTGGTGCCTATATCCTGCAATTGCAGGCCGAGACCGTCATCCAGGGGCAGATGGACCACGGCGCCGACTTGCAGCAAGGTCGAACCATGGGCCCAGTTCGTGGGGGTCGTACCCGTGCTGATAAAGACAACGGCGGAGGCATTTGAGCCTGCGCCCAGGTTTGTGAAATCATCTCCGGCAACAAAAGTCTTGATCCGGTAGACCTTCCCGGCAACGAGAGTGCCTGAGGTTTGGCCAGTCTGGCTGCCAAACTTGGCCCGTTCCGGCACTATCCCGCCCAACTCGAAGATTTCCTGAACATCAGTGGAGGAGAGGGCGAGATTGTAGACTGAAGCCGCAAAGAAATGGCTGGTTCCGCCACCACCACTGGCCGGTCCTAGTACAAGATAAGTGTTGGTGATTGATCCTTGCCAGCCAGGAGGCGTCCCCAGCGTACCAAAATTCCCCGCAGCAGTCACATCGATGCCGTTAAAATAGATGGTGGGATTTCCTGCCGCATTCCTGACAAGAGTAATCTGCACCACCTTGCCCCCATAAAGACCAACAAAACCGGGATATACCCATTGATTTCGATTGGTATAGCTTGTCCCAGTTAACCAGAGCGTGAGATCGGTAGTGCTGTGATAAAAGGTTAGGCAGTTCGCGGTGGCGATGTTGTTGGGGTCATTGGTCAGGGCGAACGTGTTCGGGGCAGAAGAATCCCCGCCAACTTTGGGCTTCAGGAAAAAATTAATGCTGAATGGGTCGGCGCCGAGCGCCTGAGTAGTGAGATTCCCCAGCACCTTGGCGGCCGATCCGTCAAACGCCACCCCACCACGGGGGGCGAGTGCGTTGCGGAATTGACCGTGCTTGTCGCTGGACTTGATCTGCCGCGAACCGTTGGTCGCGCCGTCGATATCCTCGAAGTCGTCGGCGGCGACGGAATGCGCGAGCGTGGGGAGGTCTTTGATGCGCATGGCGGATTAGATAGCGAGCTGGCAGGTGCTGGCGTCGGAAAAGGTGCAGGCGGAACCGCTGGAGAAGGTTTTCGAAGTCAGGCGGATCGGCTTGAGGCCCACGGTGGCGGGCGCACCGGCACCGCCGATCAGCGCCGCGATCCGCTGGCCGAGCAGGGCGGCCACGGAGGGCGCGGAGCCACCCAGCAGCGCCGGTCGGCGGATCGACGGCACCGCGGCGGCCGTGGCCGGCGCGCTGGCGCGGCCACCCGCATTGCGCTGCACGCCCGGGGCCAGTGAGGCCTGCGCGGGGGCGGAGGCACCCTGCGTGGCATTGCGCTGCAGGAAGGCCTGCAGGGAGGCGACGGCCGGGGCTGAGGCGCTCAGCAGGAACGCCCGGTAATGGGCGAAGGAGAGGCGGGCCCGGGCGCCCACCCGACGGACGGTGTAAATCAGCGCCATGCGGATCAGGCGAGGCCGGCGGTGGGGATGCAGACCTTGAGGCCGTTGGCCGGCACCTGGTAGACATCGGTGGAGACGATGCCTGCCTTGCCGAACCAGAGGGAGACGAGCGCCATGCCGTCGCCGGTGAGCGTGATGGCCGCCCCACCCTGGGTGGCGGCGAGCTGGAACGTGTCGGCGGCGGCGGCGACCACGTAGTAGGTGGTGGCGGCGGCGAGGCCCGTGGGCAGGGAGTGACCGGCGGGAGCCTCGACACGGACGGCATCGCCGTTGCTGCGGCCGTGCGCGGTGCGCTTGAGGGTGCTGTCGGCCGCGGCGCCGCGGCAGTAGAGAGGGAGGTCCTGCGTGTCGCCCGAGAGCCAGGAGTTACCCGCGACGGAGGCATCCAGCAACTGCCAGGCTTCAACGGTGTTCCACGCGCCCGTGGCGGCCGCGAAGGCCTGCAGCACCTGCATGAGCTTCTGCCGCGAGGCGGTGGCGGCCCAGTTGGTGCCGTTGTTGGTGATGGCGATGCGAGCGTAGCCATTGCCGGTGAGCTCCACGCCGCCGGAGAGGAGGGCGAGGTAGAACGTGGCCGGCGGGGTGAAATCGGTGGCGCCAAAGGCCTTGTCGAGCAGCTTGGCGACGGCGTAATCGGTGAGGGTGGGAGCAGACATGGGAGGAAGTGATGAGTGACGAGTGATGAGCCAGGGCCTCAGGCGGCGGACTGGGTGGCGCAGGGCTGCGCGGTGAGGGTGAAGGTGACGGTGAGGAGGCGCCCGGTGATGAGCTTGAGGCGCAGGTCGCCGAAATACTGATAGCCCGGAAGGAGGTTGGCCGTCTCGGAGGAGAGCGGCTTGAGGTCGACCTGCCCAGCGCCCACGATATCGATGCCCGCCCCGGCCATGGTCTTAGCGATGATGGCGGCAGAATCGGCATCGCCCGGATTCTGCTTCAAGGTCCACCAGCCCGCAGTGGCCCCGGTGATATCGAGGTATTCGCCCAACAGCTCATCGATCAGCTCCACCCGGATGGGAACCGAGTCGCCGACGACGTAATCGATGTTGGGAAGGCGGTCCATGGGCTAAAACCGGGCATCCCCGGCTTACAAGAGCCTCAGCCGTCAACCCGGCGGGCCCAGCGGTCCCGCCCTACCCTCGGAGGCGATCAGGCGGCGGGGAGGCGGGTCTGGATGGCATCGGCCATCTGGAGTTCGTCGTAGGAGAAGACCACCAGGGGGCCCTTGTAGCTGCCCAGGTCGTGCACGGCCGCCGCGGCGTAGGGCTGGGGCACGAGCAGGGTGGCGCCAGTGCCATCGGAGGTGATGTCGATCGCCGTGCCAGTGGCGGCATTATCCTTGGAGGTGGCGCCCTTGATATTGTTGGCGTCGACATAGATCGCGTAATACTTCATCCCCGAGACCAGGCCACCAAATCCCGCGCTGAACAGCGGCATGAAGATATCGCCGGTCGCCATCCCATGGCCGGTGGCGCCAATCTTGTCAGTGGCGGCCGTGCCGGTGGCCCCGGTGAGCACGGTGTTGCATATCTTGGCCAGCCATCCGAGGGGGTCGAGGGCCACGTCGACCACCGGCATGGCGCCGAGGGTGGCGATCTGGCCCGGGGCACCGGGGAGATAGAATTTACTCCAGCGCCGCCCACTGCACCCCTTGACGCCATTGACCACCCGCGCCCCGTTCTTCGCGAACTGGCAGTGAGTGATGACGAGGTCGCGACCCGGGGCGGCATCAAGCCCCACGGAGAAAGAGGTGCCGGCAACAGCCAGTACCCGCCCAATACCGTAGAGACGGTCATTCACCCACAGGGCGGCGTAGTCGCCCGCCGCGCCGTTGTGGCCGCCCGCCACCGTGAGGGTGCGGATCGAGGCGGCCGCCGATTGGTTGGCCGTGAAGGTGAGCGGGCCGGTGGCGTGGGCCGTGCCGAGAACCACCGGTGCGGAGAGAGCCTGAAAATTCGAGCTGACGGAGCTGTCTGAAATCGTGACGGATTTGCAGGTCACGCTCAGGCCCTTCCAGTAGATCGCGAGGTTGTAGGTGTCGCGCGCCACGTAGAAGTTGGCAGCCGCGCCCGTAGTGCCATTCCAGGCCATGCTCATGGCGTTCTGTATGGTGGCGCTGGAATCGTCGGTGTAGAAGGTCTGCGACGAATTATCCAGCTGCACGGTGATGAGCACGTGCCCCATCACCGCACGGATCGCCTCGGTGTTGAGGTAGAGGTTGTCGACCGGATTCAGCGTGATGCCGGTGTAGCGGGTCGGGAACACGTGCGAGGTGACACCCTGATCGAAGGACGCGGCATAGTTGCTGCCGCTGAAAATGTCATTGAGTGACGGCCGGTCGAAGTAGCGGGTGATGCCATCAGCCTGGTCGCCCGGGATCTTGCAGTAGGTGCGGACCACGTGGACCACCTCGCCGCCCACGTCGACCGGCTTGGACTCGTCGACCAGGTAGGCGGTGGCGTCGTCGGGATCCGTGGAGAAGGCTGCGGCCGGCACGTAGCTGTCGCGGTCGATCTCATAGCTCCGCTCATACATCACGGTCGTCGTGTCCTTGATCTGCGCGTTGATGAACGGGTAGGACTTGATGCGGCCCGGCACCTCGGCGAGGGCCGAGAAATCACCATCCGTGAGCTGGGGGAAAAGAGGCATGGTCAGTTCGGCGGGGTAGCGGTCTTGGGCGAGCCGCCCACGATGACGACCGGGATGCCGCTGGTGAGCTTGTTGGAGAGGCTGGTGATGGCCTGCGTGGTCAGGTCCTGCGCCTTGGCATTCTGCTGGGCCTGCTGATAGAGCTGATCGAAGTTGAGCGGGTCGCCCTGGTAGCCACGGAGGGAGGTGCTGAAGTCCTGCTTCCGGTAGTCGCTCCGCTCCTGCAGGGCGGACATCCCCGCGTCGATATTGCGCTGCAGCTGGGAAATGGCCAGGTTGCGCGTGTAGTAGTTGCCGGCGGCCTCGGCAAGGTCGAGTGGCTTGGCCTTGATCTGCGCCTCCTGCTCCTTGTAGCGGCGGATTTCCTCCTGGATAACGGCATCGGAGGACTGGGAAAAATCGCTCTTGTCGCGGCTCGGGCCGAGATAGACATCGCGGTAACTCTGCAGGCTCATGGCCCCGTTTTTGATCAGCCCCTTGGCGCGGGCCTCATCCTCGGTGAGAGTGGTGATTTCCTTCCGCTCCTTAGCCTCCTCCTTCACCTTATCGACGATCTGCTGCTGGATGGCGATCTGGTTGGTCAGGACGGTATTTTGATTCTGCAGGGCCTCCAGCGCCTTCAACTCCTCCTGGGTGAGCGGCCGGGCGAGCTCGATCATGAGGTAACGATCAATATCGCTGTTCTTCGATAGCTGCTCCTGCTGCAGGCGCAAAATATTCAGCCGCGCCTGCTCCTCCTGGGTGATGCCGCGCTTCTCCTTGGCAGTCAGGAGCAGCAATTCCCGATTGGCCTGCACGAGCTTAAGCTGCTCTTTTTCCTGCGCGTTGTATTCGTCGCCGCTCTCCTTCTGCCGTTTTGCCCGGGCATCCGTGAGCAGGAGCGCCGTCTGGGCCAGGGCTGCGTTCTTGGCGTCGAGCTCGAGGCCGACACCCTTGAACCCATTGATGTCACCCTGGAGTTTTTTCTTTCGCTCAGTGAGAAGGAAGAGCTGCTCCTGAAGGGGAAGGTCGCGGAGGGAGTGCTCGAAATTCGTCTGATCGAGGGCCACCAGCTTCTCCACGTTCTTCACCTTGAGCGCATCCAGCTCACCGCCGGCCTGCTGCTGCTCATAGGCATTCTTGGCGAGATCAGCATCGGCCTTCGCCAGCATGTTCCGGGCCCGTTCCAGAAACATGCGCCCGATCAAACTCCCCATCAGATTCTGGGAAGATTTCTCCTCAATGCTCGCCACCCGCGCCGCCGCCTCCGCTTGCGTCTTCTGCAAGTCCAGGGCCTGTTTTCTAAGGGAGAGGAGCCGCTGTTCAGCCGCCTCGGGAGCCTGAGATTGACCACGCCGCCCCCGGAGTTGCTGCTCCACCAAATCAGCCGCCTTGGCGGATTCGGTGACCATCTCCTCGTATGATTTCTTAGCCGCCTCAGTGACGCCAAACACGAAGGCCGCGACATGCTCGGCCATCTTCTCCAGGTTGAGCCCCAAGGCGGTGGCGAGAGTGCGGGATAGCTCACGAGCGCCAAACAGCCTGTGCTCCAGACGGCCAGCGATCTTATCGACGGCGCCATCCACCTGCGGCCCGGAGGCAGCCAGCGGCCCCACATCGGCCCCAATGGTGGCAGTGATGGCAGGCCCGAAGCTCACAAGGGGACCCCCATGGCTGAGGATTTGCGGGCCTTCGCCAGGGCAGCGCGCAAGCGCAGGTAGTCGCCCCGGGCCTTGTCGCGGCCGCGCTTGAACTTCGGCCGGTCGACGCTTTTGGCCGCCAGGCAGCTATCGATGCTCGGCCAGAGGATGGCGAATGGGAGGTGCACGGCCTCCATGGGGGAAAAGCCGGCCAGCCGCCCCAGTTGCATCAGGGACACGATCCAGCGCGTCTCCAGAGCTGATTCCTCCTCATCCTCGCCGCGGTCGGCCCCCTTCGGGATCGCCGGGGCAAAGACAAAATGCGCATCGATCCAGGACGAGAGAGCCACCGAGGCCGGGTGGAACTGGCGGGCGACAAACCAGAACGTGCGGAGCTGGAACAGGAGGAACGCCCACTTGGATCCCATGCGGAAATCCGGCGAGCAAAGATAGAGGGCCTGCCAGAGGTGCCGCCGGCGACACATGGCGCCCGGGAGGGTGTAGGGCGAATCGTAGCCCCGCAGGAGGTAATACCGCCAGGCGGTGAGCTTTGAAAGCGGCGGCCCGAAGGGTTGCCCCTGGCCATCCAGCAGCCGATCGACGGTACCCAGGAAGGCGGCCTGCTCCACATACTCAGCTGCCCGTGCACGGCGGGTTTCAGCGGAAGATTGGGCGATGGCTACCATTGGAAGCGGTGGGCAGAAAGGGCGAAACCCGCGGGTGGACCGGCGCCGCGGGTTTCATTTTGGCGCCAGCGTCTCAGGCAGAGGGCGCTGGCTGGCGAAAAGAACCGCGGGACGCCGGCCGGCCTGGCGGCGCCCGCGCAAGGGATCAGGTGATCGTGCAGACAAACTCGCGCTTGCCCGTGAGGTGTTCGGTGACCACCGCCCCGTTGCGGAGGAAGGTGCGGGTGGCGGTGACCTTCACCTGCATGTAATTCACGCCCGGCGTAGTGGGCGTGCCGGTGATGATGCCCGTGGCGGCAGCGATCGTCAGCCCCGCCGGCAGGCCAACGGCCGACCACGGCGAAGCATCGAGCGTCAGATCGGGCGGGAGGGCCGCCGCGAGATTGATGGCGGTGATGGCCACCGTGCTGGCCAGGGAGATGCCGGCGTAGAGCTGGTCGGTGGTCTTGCTGCCGCTGGCTGTGATGCAGGGATTGGCAAAGCGAGCGATGGTGAGCTTCGACTTGTACTCGCCATCCTGCGTGAAGGTGCGGCCCGGATTGACCACCATGTAGGGCTCGGCCACGCCGTCCTTGTTGGCGTCGATCAGGAAAGCCATGCCCTCGTCGGGGGTCGGGGTACTTTCGTCGGCCAGCTGGATATCACAGCTGCCGTCGACAAACTCGCCGATCGCCTTCTGGGAGCCTGGGCGGCCGCTGGCGGTCTTGCGCCGGACCAGGGTAGATTTGCGGTCCCAGTTGAAGTTATCGAGGATGTAGGTGAGGCCGCTTTCGAGGATGGTGGCCTCGAATGAGCCGGTCGGCAGAATGCCGTCGGAAAGCACAGGGACGGGGATGACAGACATGGAGGCGGGAGGTTGAGAGACGGGCGCACCCGAAAAGGAAGGCGCGCTCTATGGAGAGCGCGCCTCGTCAACCCTTCGACAGGCTCAGGGCAGGCCTGCCGGATGCCTTAGGGCGTTGCCGGCAGCACGTAGGCCGCCGGATCGGTGGGCCAGGCTGCCGGGATGATGCCGGTGCGAGCGCGCCAGCGCAGCTCATGGCGGTCAAACTGGCGGGCTTCATCGAAGCCGATGACATCGGCCAGCGGGATCATGGGATCTACGTGGTGCCAGGTGAGCAGCGCATTGAAGGCAGGCCGCTGGTTGAAGCTGAAGGCGCAACGGGCCCGGAGGGCCAGCTCCCCGAGGCGGTCGTAGACGGCCGCCAGATAGGTGCCGTCGATCGGATCGGCCGAGACCCGGGGGGAGAACAGCTCGACCGTAAAAACGCAGTCCTCGAAAATATCGTACTCATAGCCCCCGATCGCGGCCGGGAGTTTGTGCAAGTGACCGGAGGCCTGTCCCTTGGTGAAATAGCCGAGGGCATAGCTGTCGGGCAGATCCTCGCGGCTGCGGGCCACCAGCGTGGGCACGGAGAAGGCTAGGAGCTGGGCCGCCATGGCCGGATTAATGGCGGACTCGATGTTGCGTATCTCGGCGATGCTGGTGGCGGTGGGCATGGGCGTCGAAAGACAGAGGACAGTCTTACTGAGGCTCGGCCTCGGGGGATCCGGCGGGCTTGGCGCCGAGGAACTGGAAGTTTTCGCAGATCACCTTCATGCGGCTGCGTTTTTCCCGGGTGGTCTTATCCTCCCACTGGTCGAGGCGGAGCCGGCCCTCCACGAACAGCGGGCGCCCCTTGGAAACATACTTGGCGATCGTCTCGCCCACCTTGCCCCAGGCCTCGATGTCGACGTAGGTAACCTCCTCCCGCTGGGTGCCGGACTCGTCCCGCCACTTGTGGTTCAGCGCCAGGCTAAACGTGCAAATGGAGGTGCCCTTGGGCGTGACGCGCAGCTCGGGATCCCGGGTGAGGTTGCCGATGAGGAGGACTTTGTTGAGGTTGGCCATGGAGGACGGAGGACAGGAGGAGGCGAACACCTTTGCCGGGAACGTCAGTTGGCGCCGCCGGGGGTAACGAAGATGCCGGGCCAGCGGCGGGCGCGGAGCTGCAGGTCGGCCAGGCAGCCCTTCTGCATGGCGATTTCGAAGCCCTTCACGCGCTGGTTGATGGCACGGTCGAGGGCGCCCTGCCCCTGATTCTTGATGGCGAGCGGCGAGGCATTGCGCACGGTGATGAGGAGCCGGGTGGTGCCGTAGCTGACCGCGGCCGAGCCGTTGGTATAGGACCGCCCGGAACCGGCTCGGGCGGCCCGGGCGATGCCCTCCTGTAGGTTGCCCTGCGGCCCGACGGCGGAGAGCGGCACACCGAGGGCGTCGCCCACCTGGAGCCAGGAGAGGCGCATGAGGCCACGGCGGCGCGCGAGCTCGGCGATCCGGGCCTTGATGTAGCCAGCCCGGTCATTGGTCGCGAGGAGGTAAGCCTGCCAGTAGAAATCGGGGAGGTGCCAGCCCTTGGCCCCACCGGTATCAAAGACCATGAAAAACGAGCCGTGGCCCACAATGGGGCGGGCGTGACCCATCTGCACAGGGCCCTGGCCGCGGACGGCGCGCAGCGGTGCGGCAGAATTCCCTGCCTTGTCACCAGGGACAAACCAGGTGCGCCCCACGTTTTGCTTCACGTTGGTCGAGACGATGGATTCGTCGGGCGAGACAAAGTTGTGCGCGGCCTTGGCGGCCACATCCCGCTTGATCTCAGCCAGGCTGGCGATCTGGGCGTGCAGGGCGCAGATCTTGATGATGCTGGCGGTCTCGAGACGGAGGACGCGGTCGTATGGCTGCGCCGAACTCCGCGCGAGGTCCCGCGCCATCGCCGTGACGCCCGCATAGTTGACCTTGACGGAGATCATGGCCTCAGGCCAGCGGCCGCGGCGGGGCGGCCTGGGTGGGCTTGGAGGAGCGGGAGCGGAGGCCGAGGCGATAGCAGCCGCGGCCGCGCAGGAGCGCGACCGTGAGGATATCATAGCGGAGATACTTTCCCGCGAAATCCTCGATCTCGATGAACTCGACTGAGGCCTCGGGCTGGGCCTCCGTGATCGGGAGCACCAGGTGGCACTCCATGGACACGGCGGAGTTGAAACCCGCCAGTTTCATCTCGCGGACCTTGGCCGGTTCGGAGGTGCGCACGCTGAGGGTGAGCACGGATTTATCGGCCCGGGTGAAGCGGGCCCCCG
>Ga0265327_10003648_pt1 | contig 14470 bp, 18 predicted proteins | sample 41621metaG_FD_202089 | JGI IMG/M metagenome (GOLD analysis project Ga0265327, IMG submission 202089) | Rhizosphere microbial communities from Carex aquatilis grown in University of Washington, Seatle, WA, United States - 4-16-21 metaG | ecosystem: Host-associated > Plants > Roots > Rhizosphere... | reverse complement strand
CACCTCAACATCGTTGTGGACCACGATGACCTGAGTACCGCCTCTTCCGCCGCGCTTCGGATCGAAGTACGTGCGGACGAGGAAGCCGGCCGTCATGCTGCCGTCGGGGGCCTCGCCACCGTTCCAGCGGAACGTGTACGAAGTCGCTACGTCTTGCTGCGAGCTCGGGGGCTTCTCCGGGGGCTCGTGCAGAAGCACGACGTGATTGCCCCAGACGTACGTGAGCGTGCCGCCGTTGGTCGTGTACTTCATCTTCGCCGTGTAGATGGGCGGAAGGCGAAGCGTCGACGCGAACTCGGCCATCGAAGGAATGCCGGGCATATCGGTCTTGTAACCGACGTACTTCTGCACGGCCGGATTGCGGACGAAGTCGTGCTCGACGAGCTCCGACCAGACGATGCCGGTGATGGGGAGGAACGATTTCTCGATCGCCGTGTGGATGTTGAGCACGGGGTCGCTTGCGGCGCCGCCGTCCCACTGCGCGCCCGCGGCGAGCGTCTGCACGTTGCCGCTCGTCCAGTTGGCGCTGGTCTCGAGAAGTCCGGCCGTCCGAATCTCGCGCTCGAGCAAGAGATTCGTCATCACCATCTGCACCGCCTTCTGGAAGGGGCGCAGCGGAGAATCGGCATTCGACTGAATCTCGGTCGGAATGAACGCGCCCAAGGCGTATTCGTTCGTCGAGTAGAGCGAGTTGCTCAACGTCGGGTTGACCTCGGCGACCGCGCCACCGGGGCTCGACGCGTTGGGGAACTTTCGCTTGAACTCGTTGGCGTTGTCCCAAGTGAAGTACTTGTCGCTTTGCTTGGGGACAAGGATGGGCGGGCTGACGATGTCGGCGACGCCTTCCGCCAGGTGGTAGCCGGCGGCGTAGTTCGGAAGCGCGGCGGCGATATGCACGTCGCTGACGCCGAGGTCCATCTTGACGAGCCGTCCGTCGGCCTCTCGGTTGGACATCGTGACCGGCTTGCCGTACTGGCGAGCCATCGATTCGTAATAGCACTTGGCCGCGTAGTCGCTCAGCGCGGTCAGCGGGATTTCGGAACCGCCCGGGCCCGCGATAGAGGCCATGGGCACCATCTCGCGCACGAGGGTGCCGTTGCGGTCGTAGACCTTGCCGGTAGAGAGTTCGACTTGCTCGACCCGGCCCGTCGCCGCGTCACGCATCTGATGCAACATTTGGATATGACCTTTCGTGTTTTGAGTTCTGGGTGCGGCGCGGGTTAGGCGTTGTTTGCGATGTCGATCATCACGAGCACGGGGTCGTTTGCCGTCCCGCTCGTGGTGTTGAGCGCCTGGCCGATCGTCGGGTTCACGCCGGACTTCGTGAACACGGCGCCGGATGCGCCCAGCGATACTTTGTCGCCCGCGGTGATGACGGCGGCCGTCGCGAAGCAGACGGCGATGCCGTAATGGCGAACGCGGAACTGCGCGCCGGCAGTGGCGTTCTCAATTGCTACGCCCATCGGGTACGCGTTCAGCGTGCCGAGTAGCGCGCCAGGGGACGGCATTCCGCCGGAGAATCCGGTAAACGCAGTCGTGGTGAGCGAGTTGGTCGCGTCGACGAGGACGCACGAGCCCACCGCGATGGTGGACCCGCTCGTGTTGATGCACGGGAAATCGCCACCTGGAATCGCTGTCCCGGCCCAGTTGAAGTCTGCTGCGGTCGTAGCCATTTGCTTTGCCCTTTTTTGAGTTGTTCAGTTGCAGGGCAGCAAAAAGCCCGAGGCTCACGAAGGAGTCCCGGGCCGTTGCGACGCCCAGTGAATTGGTGATGAAGTGGATTAGATCGCGCGAGTCGAGGAGCGCTGCAGGCGAACGGCCTCGTTCTGAGCTTCGTCGAACGAGAGCTTGCGGTCGCTCATGAGCTTCTGCGTGAGCTGCGAGAACGAGAGCGGCTGGCCGGACGCGTCGAGCGCTTCCGGGCTGACCTTCGGCGCGGGCGGAGTGAGGTCGCGCAACAGGTGGCGCTGATTGGTCGGCACGATGGGATACATCGCGCGGAACCCGTCGGCGTTGGAGCGGGCCCAGTTGAGCATGTGCGGGCGATCCTTGAGCGTCAGGCCCTTCTTGTCTTTGTAGGTCTCGAAGGCGACGTCGACCTCGTGCATGAGGGCCGCCTCTTCCTGCGTCCGCATGAGCGTCTTGAGGTGCTCGTTCTCGGCCTCGGCAACGGCGAGCCGGTGCTTAGTGTCTTTGAGCTCGAGAGTCAGGCTGCCGTTCAGCCCGTTCGCGTCGCGGAGGGCCACTACCAATTTGTTGTCGTCGCTCATGGTCGTATCGTCCTCGTTCGGGTTCATTGTTTTGCCCTCTTCTGCTTCCACCTCTTCGGCGTGGTCCGGACGAGGCATCTCCGGAGGATTTTTGTGCGGCTTGCCGTCGCGCTTCGAGCCGTCGCGCGGGTCGCCCTTGCGCGGCACGCCCTTGCCGTAACCCGGCTGCTTGACGCCCGGGTCGGCCTTGACGTTGTCCATGTTCTTGCCCTCTTGCGCTTCAAGGGCGTTGGCGTGTGCGGGCCGCGGCATCTTCGGGTCGGTCATGTTCGGCCCGGCGTCCGTGTCCTCGATTCGGTCGCGGTCCATGGCCGCTTCGATCATGTCCTCGATGACGTCGAAGACGTTCTCCCACGTGCTCCCTACGCCAACGCCGGACAGCGTCCGCATCGAACGGAGGTAACTCGAGAGGTCCACGCCGTCAGCGGTCTTGTTCCCGTCGCTCTCGGCGTGCATGTCGCGAAGCTTCTCGAGCTTCTCGGAGCACTCCTTCGGAGTCGAGAGGTCCGGCATCTTGAGGCATGCGCGTACCTTGCTCATGTATTGCGCGGGGCCGTAGGCCATCGATGCGTGGAGCTCCTTCTCCTCTTCGAGCTCCAGCTCCTCTTCGGCCGGCGGCTCGTGCACCACGACCTCGAGTCCCTTTTCGACGTTTTCAGGCATTGAAGTGGACATGCAGTAGACCCTCGTTTTCGCTCCGTCCTTCGCGACGAGCGGTTGCATATTGCGGAGGAACGGTTGATTGGTGATGCCGGCACTCGTCAGGCGTGCGCCTATTGGCTGGCCCGTTACGCGGTCGCGCGACTCGAAGCGGATCGCCGGAGAGATAAACTTGTATTTCCCCTCCTTGATGTAGCTTCGCGCAGGCTCAAGCCATTCGACGAGGCCCCAGAGCCCGGCGGCGCCGCGATTCTCGAGCTGATAGATCCAGCCGACCGCGGGCGCTCCGTGCGTCGGGATGGTCCCGTCCGTCGGCTCTTGCTCGGACGCGTGCTCCATGTCGATTGGAATGGGCAGGCGGTCGCGTGCGAAGTTCGCGCAGATCTGGGCGAACACCGCCGGCGAGAGTTCAAAGTCGCCAGCCGGGTGCCCCGAGAACTTGCCGACCTCGGCGAGCTGATTCCAGACGCGCGGCGCCGACTCGTCGTCGAGCGTGACGAGCCCGACGCAGTTCAGTAGCGCGATGCCTCCGCCCGACGCGCGCATGGCGGCGCTGGGCGCTTTGACAGCGGCGGGAGCGGCGGCGGTACGAGCCCAGACGGGCGGGCCCGTCAGCCGATGCCGAGGCACTCTGTTGCCGGCCGTAGTTTTCTTCTGTTCGCCCATGGTGCGCCTTTTTCGGTCGGTTGACGTGCGCGTCGGCCGTCGCGGCATGTCGAGCCCGCCCGCGTTCATGATCGCTTGAATCGACGTGCGGAACTTTTTCGCCTGCCGCATCAAGTCGCCCGGCATGAGCCATGCGATCTTCGACCCTGGCTCGACGGCGACCGCGTCGCCCGACCACGTGTCGCAGCGAAAGACGTGCACGGTGCGCCCGTCGGTCGGCGACGTGATGTCGACGACGTGAGCCAAGGCGTGGCAGTCGATGCCGCATTCTTCCTTGAGCTCGCGCGCGGCGGCGCGGTCCGCTTGCTCGCCCGGCTCGACCATGCCGCCGGGGATCGAGTATTCGTGCGGCGGCTCGGGTCGAGTGACGGTAAGCACGCGTCCCGTTGGGTCGCGCACGATGGCGATTGCGGCGTGCTGAAGGTCGGCGCCCTTGCCCTGATTGTAGCCGGCGGCGTATCCGGACATCGCGCCCGGCATGTGCACGTCGGAGACGACGAGGTCGAGAACGACTTTCCTACCCACGGGACTTCACGGGCGCAGGCGAGGCCACGACTGGAGCCGGAGGCGCCTCGGGCGCAGGCTCGGGGATGAGTTCGATCGTGCGCTGGGCGAGGTGCATCTCCGCCTCCGCGTCCGAGAGCGTGACTACGCTCCCGACAGGAAGGATCGGATTCGCGGGGCTCGTGTACCAGAGCGTCTTGGTGAGGTAGCGAGACATCAGCGGGCCGTCATGAAGCCGCCGAGGAAGAGCGGGTTGACTACGACCCCGGTACCGGACTTGGTAATGGCGACAGTAATCTCGTCGCCCGGACTGACAAATGCTCCGGCGACAAGGGTCATGTTGAAGGTCGTGAACGCGGTCCAGTTGCCCGTAGAGTTCGCGCCCGCGATCGTCGTCGCCGCGACAGCCAGAGCCACCGGCGTACCTGGAGCCGCAGCAGTGCGCTTGTTGACGGTGATGGTGGCGAAGTTGGAGTTGTCTGCCGTGAGATTCGACGATGGGTGAATCTGAATCGCCGCAAGCGCAATCGCGACCGTCCCAGGGCCGATAATCCCGACCGGGGTCTCCGCGGTCGCGGTCCCGGCGGCGCCGTCGGCCGCCTGCTTGGGATAGCCGAATATCGGCGTCTCGACCGTGATCATCCCCATCTCGAAGCCGTAATTTACGTCGGGCATTGTGATTTCCTCAGTTGTGGCGACTACTCGTCGCTGGAATCGTCTTCTTCGTCGGACGTGTCTTCGTCGCCGGAGTCTTCGTCTTCAGGGTCGGGGAAGTAAGCGACCACCGCGCATCGGCAAAGCGGGTGAGCTATCGGCGCGTCGTCGCCGCTCGGGAAGTCATCATCGATGCCTATCGGCCCAGCATCTTCGTTTTCTTGACAGTCGTCGCAAACTTCTTCGCCCGCGGCCGACCAAGCCTTTTGCTCGACCACGCCGCTCTCGCGCATAGCCCGCATTTGCCCTGAGGCGTGGCTGGCCACTATCTCCGTACGAGCAATCATGATCGCCCGCTCTTCGCTGAACGACCCGAGCCCCTCGATGGTATCGGCCAGGTCCGCCGCGCTGTCGCCGTTCTCGATGGCTTCCGCGACCGCGTCGCGAATCTCGTCGCGCATCGTGTCCGTGATGGCCATGTCGGCGTCGGGGTTGTCGACGAGGTTCCCGTCTTCGTCCCACGACTTGCCCACGAGTTCCGCGGCGCGCGCCTTGGCCTCGTCGACGGCCTTCGTGAAGGTCTGACTGGTAATGCTCTCGTCGTCGGCCACGCCGAGCGTCAGGAGCGCCCGCTTCGCGCCGTCGGTGGCGACGGCCTCAGTCTCGGCCGCAACCGCCGAAGCGACCGACATCCAGTCGGCGCCGTCGACGGCTTCGTCGATCGCTTTCCTGTCGCCGCCCTCGGACATCTGCGCCGGCTTGGCGAGATGCGAGAGCTTACCCGCGACGTGCTTGCCGATGGCCGCGAGCTTCGACGTGAGCGTCTTGGTCAGGCGCGACTCTGCGGTCTTGACCACTTCGGTGTTGTGCGAGAACTCTACGCGCTTGAGCCTAGTAGAACGCTTTGCGTGAGCGTGTCGGTGTCCCAGGGCGAAAGGTGCCGGCGGGTTGTCCGCCGCCCCTCTCTGTCCCGGTCACGGCCGTCTGATTGTCCGGCGCGGCGGGTTGAGTCGTGTCGTCGTCCGCCTGCTTCGGCGCGGCGCTGGAGCCACCGGGCTTCGGCACAACGGCCAGCGGCGGCCTTGGCGCTCCGCCGACTTGGCCAGGCATGATGGTCGGCGCGGAGGCCTTCGCCTTCTGAATGTCCAATTGCTGCTTCGCCTGGTCGGCCTGCTGTTGCTTGGCCTCGGCGCTCATCAGGTCCGGGTCGACCGCGGTCGGGTCGGCCACGTCGGACTTGTACGTGCGGCGCGCGGGCCCGTCCTCGTTGTCCTTGTTGACGAGTCGCAACCCTGACTCCTGAGCCGCCCAGTCCGCGTCGACCGGCATACCGGCCTGAGTCGCGATCCAAACGTTATCGAGCACCGTCTTCGGATCGGGGTCCTTGGCGACGTGAATCTTTGCGTGCGGCGCGATGTCGATGTCCTCTGGGAAGTTGAGGCGCACCAGCCACTGGATAAGGTCACGGTCGAGCGTGTCGCCGAGGCATTGGGCGTCATACGCTTCGAGGTCGAGCTCCCCGCGCTCCTGGACTTCGCCGAGGCTTCGATTGCCGCCGCCCTTGCCGACCTCGGTGCCGAGCGTGCCGCCGAGAACGGCCTTGGACTCCTCGGCGTTGCACACGGCCATCCAATCCGTGTAGGTGATTTTGGGCCGGCCCGCGTCGGCCGCCTTGGCGTCGAGCTTGATGGTGTCCGGGTGCACGTACGACGAGAGCGAGCCTACGCCCTGCGTGCCGGCGGCGTTCTGCGCCTCGGCGATCTCTTCGTTGTTCGCTTCGCGCGGTTTGCCGTCGGCGCCCGTCGTGAAGGAGACGTCGACCCACGGCTTAGCAAAGCGCTCGAGGTACTCCGAGGCGCCGCGGCCCGATATGCGCTTGAGCGCGGCCCACGTAGCCGTCTGCCGGCCTACGCCGTCGCGCGTCGGGTAGTCGCCGCGCAAGCTGGGCGCGTGCGTGATGAACTTGCCTGGGTAATCGGCGACGCGCAGCCCGAACATGCTGTTGTTTGTCGGGCTCGCGCCCCACGGCGTTTGCCAGCCGTAGACCTGCCCCTGGTCCCAGATGTACAAGTCCCACGCTTGCGGGTCCGGATACGCGAGACGACGCGAGTGAATGAAGGAGAGACGGTCGACGCGCCAGCCGTCGCCGGTCCGCGACCAATGGATCTCAGAGTTCCCTACGCCGTAGTAGATACCGCCCCACAACAGGCCCGCGAGCTGCTGGACGAGCTCCGGGATGCGCGCGACCTCCTGCCCGACCCAAGCGGCAAGCGCCTCGGCACGGTCCTCGCGCGGGTCGCCTTCCGGCAGGTCCGCCGGCACAATCTCGAGTCGGCCGTTGGCCACGCTCAGAATGCGCTTCTGGACTACCGAGTAGAGATGCGGGTCCTGCTCGAGGAGCTCGTCGAGAAGGTCAACGTACTGCTGGCGGTACCCCGTCGTCGCAAGCCGGAAGACGCTCGCGATATACGAGAGCGTAAGGTTTTGCCCGATGACGACCGGGTAGCGGTCGATGAGCGGCCACGGCGCGAGCTGCCCGTATTTCGGGCTGACGCCCACGGGCGGCTGCTCGATGGGCGCGAGCTTCGCCGGCGGCATGACCGGCTTGGCCATCGAGCTTTGCGGCCCCCACGGGCCCTCGCTGCGAGGAGACCACGGGCTACTGCCCAACGCCACTCGAGCGGCCGGGCGCCTCACGCCCTTTGCGGTGCGCGTGCGCGCTGGCTTTTTCTTGGGCATGTGGTAGCGGTTTGGCGTCAGGAGAGCGTTTCAGATGCGCGTATTACGTTCAGGCTGGCAGGGTCTCGTGGTCCATTATGACCAGTATGCCGAGCGCCCTCGGGACGAGCGGCTTGTGGCCTGCGGGGAGCGGTCGGACTCCGTCTCGTGGGTCACCGAATACAGGGCGTCTGTCAAATGCGCCGCCTGCCTCAAAGTCTTAGGCGCGGACCGCCCGACTTAGGCTATCCGAGCGAAACGTCGTCAATCGAGGGCCGACGCGCAAAAGAGCCGCGCTGTTTGCCAGCGTTCGGGTTGCGGTCGATCATGAGGTCGGTGAACGCCCAGACGTAGGCGTCGAGCCGGTCGGGCGAGTCGGAGTGCTGAATCTTCTTTTGCGGGCCGTCTTCGGTCACCACGTCGGGCTCCCAAGAGCAGAGTTGATCCTCGAGCTCGATGTGCTCGCCAACGTGGTGGATGCGGCCTTGTTCGGCGAGCGCCGCGATGGGCTCGGCACGAGTGCGCTTGCCGCGTGACGCGTGGACCTTCCGGACGATAATCTGGACGTCCTTGTCGCGCGCGGCGGTTTGGATGTTCGTCGCGACCAGGTCGCCGCCCTGATTCACCTCGGCCACCACACGGTTCGCGCTCCACCGCGAATAGACTTCGACGACCTTGTCGCCCCAAATGTTCGGGGCGTACTTGCCGCTGATGTCCTCGAGCACGTAGCCGTGCCCGTCGATGCCAACGCCGGCCACAAGAATCCCCGTCTCGTTCGCGAACTCGCCCGACGTAACGGCCGGGTCCACGGCGATGACGATGACACGGAGCTCGGGAGCCTCAATCACGCGCAGAGCGTTGATTCGATCGCGCTTCCACAACGCGCCTGGCACGTCATCGAGAACCGCCCCGTAAAGCTCTTGCCTGCCGATGCGGGTGCCGTCGAAGTTTCGACGGAGCTTGGCGATGTACGCCGGGTCCACGTTGGCCGCGTTGTCGAAGGTTGACCCGCGCGTAACGACCGTTGTCGGGTCGGCCATCAAGTCGCGAACGAGCTTCGTCGGGCGCGGCGTCGTCGTGACGCATGCGCGCGCTTTCAGCCCGCTCTTGATTGAGCGCAGCGCAAACTCGACCTGAGTCCACATCGCCGGCCGAAACCAGGCGGCGAGTTCGTCGGCCCAGATCGTATCCGGCTGAGGGCCGCGCAACTGGTCCGGCTTCTCGGCCGTGTACGTGATTGCTTCGGCGCCGTTTGGCCAGATAAGCCGGCGCTTGCTCGGCACGTGGACCGGCATATTGTCCGGCGACGACAGGGAGATTATCCCGCTCTCGCCCTGGATCATCGTGTCGACTACGTCGGGGAACGTTCGCCCGATAAGGGCGATATGCTTCGCGCCCGCGTTGACGCGTTCGATGACCCACTCGGCGCCCGCGCGCGTCTTGCCGAAGGCGCGGCCGGCCATGATTAGCCAGACGATCCAGTCGTCGCCAACGGGCTCGATCTGCGGTGGCCGAGCCCAGAACCGCCAGGCGTATTTGAGCCGGCGAACCTGCTCCGTCGAAAGGCTCCGTATGATGCGTTCGCGCTCCGCTGGCGGCATGGCCGCAAGCGCTTGCGCGTTGATCACTTGGCTTGGCCGTCCTCGGCCTCGACGACGGCGTCGACCTCGGGTCCGGTCTCCACTTGCGGCGATGTGGCTGGCGTGGCGAGCCTAGTTAGGGCGCTCAAGATGTCGTCGTAAGCGCCAGCCGTTTCGACTTTGACCGGCCCCCCGCCCTTCCCCGTTAGCTCCACTTTAGACTTGAGCTCGAGCCCCTTAAACGCTGCCGCCTGCTCGTTCGCCTTCAGCGCACTACTGTAGTCGGGCAGTCCGGTGATGTTGTTGCACCGAGAGTACGCGTCCAACATAATGCGCTCGGCGTTCGACGCATGAGCCGCACGCTCCGTCGCGAGCTCTTCGTCGCTAAGCTTCAGCGAGCGCGAAGCCTCGGACGAGTATTGCTTGATAGCGGACTCCGATACTCCCCAGGCCGCCGACAGATCACGGCGCGTCTGCGTCCCGTACCACTCCCATGACGACATAAGGTGCCGGCACCAGGCCACGCGGTCGATCACCGACGAGTCAATCCCGGGGCATACGCGCGCGCGTGAGTTAGCTACCGCCGCTTGAGGCAGGTCCGGTTGTGGCTTGCGCCGCTTCCGGTTCTGTTTGGTGTCGTCGGACATGTGTGCCGCTAGTCGCGTTTCCCGTCTCTCTAGTGTCAATCCGCCTTCGGGTCCGGGCCACCATGCCTCAGCCCAATCTTCCGCGGCGCCCCGCACATGGGGCAATCGTACCGGATGGCGTCGAGCACGTGTATCCCGTCAAGCGACGTGACCACGACGTGCACGTTTGCCGGCGTTCGCCAGCCGCACTTGCACTGGTCCGTTCGGTCCGTTGCGTCGGTCACCGGGCGCTCCCTTTCGGGGCTAGGCTACGCGTTACGTCTTTTCTCCGTCCGCCGTATCGCAGCGCTTTGCATCGAGGGCAGCGCCGCTTCGCAAGTGTTCGTCCGTCCTCTCAAGCCCTCGCTACCTCGCGGCTACGTTGTCGACTTGGATCAGACTAGAGTGTTTCTTCTTCGTTCGCTCGAAGCGAGCTCTCTCAGAAGAGGCGCGCCGCGAAGCGCTGTCAAGCTCCTCGTTCGGTCGAGCTTGACGATTTCGCGAAGCGCAGGTCAATGGGGCGTCGCAGGCCAGCCCGTCGCCCAAGGAGGAGAGGCCACGCGCGCGAGCCGACCTGGACACCCCCACCTAAGCGGTGGCAAATCCGCTCCAACTTGCGCCGGCTTGCGCCAACTTTCTCGCTCACCGGACGAAACCGTGCTAGCGAACGTCTATGGCAGATTGCACGACGTCGACGGTTCAGTCAGCCCAGCAGCCTCGCAAGCGCTCGAGGTGGCACGTGGAAAAAGGGCGTATCGTGGCGGAGGCGGATTTGGCATGGTGGCACGGGGTGATGGAGTCGGCGCTGGGGCGAAGGGGACAGGGCTATGAGCCGGGCTCGGTGGTGGCTTACGACGCCGAGATGATTTGGGCTCTCTTCGAACGACTCCACGCGCCGCGTCGACGGGAGGCGGTTCGACGGTGGTACCAAGTGGCGCCGGCGTGGCGGGCTCTGCCGCTGGCATTTCGCGCGAGCGCTCGGGCATTGTACGAATCGCGGCAGTGGCCTCCGCACCTCCGGGTGCTCTGGCCGGTCACCGACGACGGGCGCGAGTCGCTGACCCTGGTGGGGCTGGCGCTCCGGAGCGAGGCGGCTACCGAGGCTTACGCGGCGGCGCACGGCGGCGAGTTTGGCTCTTGGCTCGACGTGCTCGACTTCGCCGATCGCGCGGCGCGGCCGAACCCCAAGGCGCCACGGCAGCGTGCTCCTCGATGGGTAGCGACGGCGCTTACTCAGGCCCGGGCGGCACGCTTGGCGCTGCTGGACGCCTACGCCGAGACGCGTGCGGCGGCGGTGGCGCCATGAACCATGTGCTTCAGAACATCGTTTCCCTGGGGGCCATCGTTGCGGCTCTGGGAGCCGTGGTATTCCAGGTCATCCATCTATGTCGCCGGAGTCGACGACCATGAGCGGCGCGCTGCACATTGGGCTCACGATTCCCGAGCTGGCGCGGCGTGCGGGGAAGCATCGAAGTGTAATGCTTCGCCACCTGATGGCGCTCCGCGAGAAGGACCTCGCACGCGGGCCGGTGACGTGGATCTACCGCTCGGGGCCGCGCACGTGGCGGGTCAACCTGTCACGGCTCCGGCGCGCGCACCCCGAGATGCACGACTGCGAGGACGCGGAGGCGCTTGACGCCCGGCTTACTCGCCTGGAGCTCGACCAGGACGCGCAAGGGAAGGCGATTCGGGCGCTACGGGGCCAGCGATAACACTGGCGCCTCCGTTTCTGCGCCAGTATTTGGCCGTATTCGACGAGCCGTACATTCCTCACCAGCGCCTTGAGTATCGGGCGGCGAAGTATGCCGACAGCGACAAGACCCTCGCGACTACGGCGACGGCCAGACAGAATATATATTTGTTCACCGTCCACCCCGCTCGAGTCTCGCTATCTCACGATCGATGTACCATCTCGCCTTTTTGAGGTCTTCAAGCAGGCTCCCTTTTTCTCCGGCGCGCCAGAGATACTTGACGGCGTTGCCGGTGCAGAAGTTCATGTGCTCGGTAACGGTGATGCACTCCACGCCGGAAGGGTGGCTGTTGTAGTGCGACGGGTGATTGACCGGGTCGGGAGCAAAGTCGACCTTCACCGTCCACCCCGCTCGAGCTTCCGGCGCAGCGTGGCGTTCTCGGCCAAGAGCGCGCGGTTCTCGTCGGCCTGCGGCTGCAGCTTGTCGGCGAGCGCGGCGGCGCGGGCGCGGGCTTCGTACACCAGGCGTACCGCGTCCTCTAGCTCAGAGTGCAGCTCGGCGAGCTGTCCTCGTTGGATGGCCACAAGGTCTTCCAGGAGAAGATGCAGAAGATCATCGCCAGGAACATGATGTTTGGCTATCTGCGCGCGCACGAACTCCGCGCACTCCGCGAACTTGTGGCCGCTCTTCGTGAGCCACGGCGCCACGGGCTGATCGCCGCCGATGCACTCGGCGAGCACGTCGAGGTGCTTGCCAAACAGCTCCCGGAAGAACTTCGCTTTGCTCGCGAGCTCATCGGAAGGGTCTTCGAATTGCTCGGCGAATTGCTTGACTGACGACTCGAGGTACTCGGGGCCGAGGTCTATCGGTTCAAGGTTGCCGATGAACGCTGGCGGGGAGACGAACGTCCTGTCCGCCATGTGCCTGACGACAGCTTCAGCCTCGACAGAGAACGCGCCGCGGCTACGCGCCAAGACCATGTCGCGAAACGCAGACTCCGCATTCGCCTCGGGCTCTAGGTCTTTCGGCAGCGTGCATACTTCCCCCAGCAGCGGTGAGACGTACAATTCCTGCTTGACCGCCCTCGCCGGCTTCCTGCACATGGGGCACCTCGGCCAATCGAGGAATGCTGCGGCGAACGCGGAGTCCACCGATCGCTGCCAAGGCGAGGCCCACGCGAAGCATGCGCATGAACCTTCTCACTTCACGCCCTCAAGCGCCGCCACGTAGCGCCGCAGCTCGAGAACCGCCGCTTCCGCGGCGAGCGCCCTACGTCGCCAGTATTCGCGGCCGTCGAGGGCCGGCTGCGGCGTGCCCGACCCGGGCGCCGGCTGGGCCAGTGGGCCGAAGTCGTCCGCCGCGCGTCCGTCTCGGGTGGCCACGATTACTCCGCAGCCTTCTCGGCCTTGTCGACCGTCGTCTTGAGCGAGTAGACCGTGACGTCGTCCTGATTGCTTCCCGTCTCTACCTCGCCCCTGTTACCGAGACCTTGCAGCGCGCTTCGCACCTGGGCCATCGTCAGGTTCGTGGCGAGCTGGATGTGCGCCGCGTCCGCGACGCCGCCGACGTTAGCAATCGCCGCGCGAACCTTCGCCGCGTTGCTCGGGCCCGTCTTGCGAGCGCGCTTCGCTTTCGGATCGACGGCGATGACCTTCGTCTTGCGCGACGCGCGCACTTTCGGTTCTGAGCCCCAAATCTTATTGCCAAGCTCGTTGATGCCCTCCCCCGGCGCGGTCGCCATCTCGTGGTCCTCGAGCCCCTTGCGCGCCTTGATGAGCGCGTCGATTTCGTTGGTCAGTAGATTGATTGCACTTCGGATTGCGCTCATGTTCTCTCCTTCGCGCCCTTCGGCGCGTCGTCTTTCTCGATGGTCTGCTTGTACAGGTGCCCGCTCGCCATGTGGTAAACAACGACGCCCTCGGGCTTCATGAATCCACGCGCCGCCAGGCTCCCTTGAAGGCTCAACTTGTGCACGATGTGACCGATCTCGTTCGTGTCGAACGTCGGCAGTCGGGCGATCACCGGCACCACGTGGCAACAATCCGGAGGCGGCGTCAACGCGTTCCACCGGGCGACGTTGAACAGCGAGAAGCGCTTCTCGGTCAGGCCGTAGCGCCGTTGGATACCGGCGCCCCACCACTCGCCGAAGTGCTTTCCGGGCCCGAGAGCGCGTAGCTCCTCGGCGTGCGCCTGCACCCAGGCGGCAAAGCCGAAGTTGTCCTGCTCGGGCGTTATCCACCGCGTTCGCGACCCTGCGCCTAGCGACCCGCCGTCCTCTGGCACGAAGATGCACGCGTTAGTGCCGTCAATTTTCTCGGTGACCACGCACTCGCGCCGAAGCCGCGATATCTTCTCGAACGGAACGTACTCCCCTGCGCTCATTGGCCTCTCTCCTTGCTCGCCGGTCTATATACCACCGCCCGCCGTGATTTGGATGCGAATCGCGTACGTTTTCGGCCCGGATTTCTCCTGCCCATATACCCATGTGAGTCGCGGGCTGCCGTCGTCGACGCCGATGCACTCGGCTATCTGGTCGCGGACTCCCTTAAACGCACCCTGTATGTTGTCGCTATCGAGCGTGCGCGGGCCAATGCGCGTTAGCGTGATTTCGTACGCATATCCTGCCAGCGACTTTTCGTACACGCGGCACATCCGCGTCTTGGCCCAAAGCGCCATCTTGACCAGCCGGCGCTGCGAGGCCACGCGCTTCGCCTTCGCCGCCCAATGGTCGCGGCGGTTGGCCTCGGATACGAGCCGTATGGGCAGCGTGACGGTTATCACTTGGCCCCCGCGCAATCTCTGGACGTCCACGTAATCCTGACCCAGCCAATCGATACCGTGGCACAGCCGCAGCACGCACGCATAACGCCAACGTCAAAGTTTGACCTCCAAAGTTCGAGCCTGCCGACGATCACGCCTTCACCTCGCGAATCGTCTCGGGCGTGGCCAACAGCTTCTCCATGCACGAGTCGCAATGCTCGGCCCAGCCGTTCCTGTCGGCGGCCTTCCAGAGGACGAGGCAAGCTTCCCTGCACCTGTGGCAGCGGCGAGCGCGGCGCAAACGCGAGAGCTTCATGCGATGCGCTACCCCGCGCCATTGC
>Ga0265327_10003647_pt1 | contig 14472 bp, 15 predicted proteins | sample 41621metaG_FD_202089 | JGI IMG/M metagenome (GOLD analysis project Ga0265327, IMG submission 202089) | Rhizosphere microbial communities from Carex aquatilis grown in University of Washington, Seatle, WA, United States - 4-16-21 metaG | ecosystem: Host-associated > Plants > Roots > Rhizosphere... | reverse complement strand
TGGCGCGCAGGGTGGCATTGCACGCCTGGGACCGGCCCAGCGAACCCGCCGGCCGGTTGATCGGATAGCGCGGCCGGTAAATGAAGCTCAGCGAGTAGAGGTAGGAAAAATCGGGGGTCCGCTGCCGTCTCAGCGAGACCAGGGCGTGCTCGACCAGCTTGTCATTGAGCTTCACGCCCATGGTGTCGCGGGCCTCGTGCATGGCCAGCAGGACGGTGGCGGTGGTGAAGGAAGTCGGGGTGCCGGAGGGCTTCTGGGTGGTGAGGCCGTCGTAAATGTCGAGGTAACCCCAGCCGCCGTTGACGTCCTCGTAGCGGTTGGCCAGGTCCACCTGTTCCTGGCCGAGGCGCTGCCACTCCGCCTTTTTGGCCGGATCGGTCTCATGCTTCCAGAAACGGGTCATCGCCCGCAGTCCGTAGGCATGGCCCCAGGCATTGTAGGTGGTCGTCTGGTCGGCGCGGCGCAGCTTGGGCAGATTTTCCGCCGTCCACGCCGCTGCCTTGTCGAGGGCGGCCTTCACCTCCGGGCGCTTGTCATCGCAATCCAACAGACCGCTCATGGCAAGGCCCGAGGCCCCGGCGCGGAACGCGTGATGCGCTCCGGGGAGGGGCGCGTAAATGTTGAGATCCTTGGTCAGGGTGGGTCCGCCCCAAGAGCCGTTCGGGTTCTGGTTCGCCACCAGAAAGTCCACCCCGCGCCGGATCGCGCTTTCGACGTTCTCCGGGGTGGCGGGTACCGGTTTCGGTTCCTGCACGATGTCGTGCGGGATTTCCTCCTGCGCCCGGAGGGAGCCCAGCAGCAGAGCCGAGAGGGCGAGGGTGCGGATCACGGAGTGATGACGACTTGTCCGGGCTCGAGGCCCGAGAGGATTTCGACCTGTTCGCCGGAGGCGCGACCGCGTTTGACTGGCCGTGGAGCGGATTTGCCGTCCGCCAGTTTGACGTTCACGCTCCAGCCATCCTTGCCGACCTTCAGGGCGGTGGCAGGCAGGACGATGGCGGTCGGATTTTCGTAGGAAATCAGCCGGACCTGCAGGCTGTTGCCGGGTTCCGGAGGGCTGAAAGCGTCGCCGGGGGCCGCGCTGGGCCAGACGGCGGCCAGATCGACCCGGAAGCGGCCATCGGTGCCCGGTGTCTCGGAGACCGATTTCACCGTGGCGGTGACGAGGAGATCCTCACGCCCGGGCAGGGAGCCGATGCCGGTGGCGGCTCTGGGCAACGAACGGGCCACGCCTTCTTCGGTGAAGGCGACCAAACCGAGTGGCGAGCCATCGGGGATGAAGGTGGCGTAAGCGCGGCGGGCGGGCACCAGCGTATGCGCCACCAGGCTGCCCTTGACGGCTTCGCCCACCGCCCAGCGGCCGTCCTCGATCGCGCCATGATAAAAGAGGCCCGGACCGCTGGCCTTGACCGGGTCGGCCAGCTTGCGCGCTTCCGTCAATTTCTGAAAATCCTCCTTCTGCCGGGCCAGCGCCGTGCGGCTGTTGGTGACTTCGATTTCCTTCTGCTGGATCTGCCGGGGCACATCGGCCTCGGTTTTTGGCAGGGCCAGCGCGGTGGAGCGGGCGGCGGCGTCGTAGTCCTCCGCCAAATGGGGCAGCGTGGTGTCCAGCGTGCGCTTGTTATCCATCTCGGCCATCCGCAATCCGAATTCCGCGGCGGCCACCGCATCCCGCTGGCGCACCAGGATGATTTCCTCGGTCTCCTCGACGAGGTCGTCCGCCTTGTACATCTTCTCCAATTGACGCAGCTCCTCTTTTGCGTTTGCCAGTTGCTCCTTGCTCCGTTTCAACTTCTGGGCGGCTCCCTCTTCCTGGGCCTTGCGGCTGGTCTGGGTGAAATACGCGAGGTCGTCCGCGGAATTCCGGGCGGCGCGCTTGGCGGCATCGAACTTGATCGGAGCATTGTCCTTCAAGGACTTGAGATCATTTTCGGCCTGGGCGAAGGCGAGCGTCGCGGAGTCCAAGGCCTTGCGACCGTCCTCGATCTTGCGGTCCAGGGCCTCCGTGTCGAATTCCACCAGCACCTCGCCGGCGGCCACCCGGCTGCCATGGGCGGCGATTTTCCGGATTTCAAACGAAGGCCAGCCATCGGTATCCAGCTTCAGGGAAACCGGAGACATCGGCAGTGCCGTGGCGGTGAGGGACCGCTCGATGACGAAGGGCTTCGGCTCGACGGTGACTTCGGCGGCCCGACCCACTGGCAGGGCGAGCAGCGGCAGAATCAGAGTGGTGGGGAAAATGGGGCGCATGGGTTTTTCCGGGGGATAGCGTTCTCAATCGACAGCTTTGCCTTTTCGGGCGAGCCAGATCGGCAGCAGGCGGGGCTTTTTCGCCGTGGCGGAGGAGGGCACGAGATGTTCGATTACGGTGAATCCCGACCGCTCCAGGGTGCGGGTGAGGCCGGGCCGGGGCCGGGAGGCCGCGATCGCCAGCAGGCCGCCTGCCTGGAGGGCCTCGTAGGCGGCGGTGAGCCAGCGCCGGTTTTCCACCAGGGATTTACCGTCAGGGCCGAAGGGGGCCACCTCGGTGTGGAGAATGATGGCGTGAAGGGTGTCATTGTGCCCGGCCAGTCCGCCCGGCCCGGCGTCCGTTTCGACGAGCACCCGCGGGTCCTTCACCAGCGCCCCATCCGGGAAATACGTGCGTTGCCAGGCCACCAGCTCCGTCTGCGGCTCCGCCACAATGAAGGTGCCGCGCTTTTGTCCGAGGGCCTCACAGGCTCCGGCCAGCGCCTGACCCAACCCGAGGCCGGCGAACCAAATGCGTGGCTGACGCGCGGGGCGGAACGGCGCGCAGGCCAGCCGCGCGCACTCCTGCTCGGCCACGCGGGTGCTCGGGCCGGAGATTTCCTGGCCCTGGATCACCAGCGAACGCCGGCCGTCGTGCTCCTGGAGTTCAAGCAGCGTGCCATCCGGCAGGGTCGTTTCGGCGAGAGTAATGCGTGGTTTCATGTGGCTTGCAGCTTGCGGCTTCCACAGGGCGATAGTAGAACATGGGACGTATGTCCACCGATCCTTCTATCCCGCCGCCCACGCCGCCGCCGTCGATCGAGCCGGTGACACCGCCCGCAGACCCTTACGCCACCCCTGTTGCCCCGCCGCCGGCCGCTGCCACGATGGATGACAATACCGTCGCCTTCGTCTGCTATCTGACGCTGATCGGCTTCATCGTCGCGCTTGTGATCAACAGCAATGAGAAGAAAAACAGCCTGGGACAATTCCACCTCCGCCAGATGCTCGGGCTGATCATCGTTTCGTTCGTCGGATGGTTCGGGATGGCGATCATGATGTTCATTTTGGGACGAATCCCCTTCCTTGGTCCGCTGCTTGGCTTGTTGCTTTACGCGGCATTCGCCATCGGAATCGTTGCTGCCTGGTTTGTCGGCTTCCTCGATGCTCTCAATCGCAGGCAGAAGCCGATCCCGGTCATCGGGCCGATTATTCAGGACAAGCTGAAGAACGTATTCGTCTGATCGGGATTTCTTGCGGTTCCCCGATTTGATTGTTAGAAAGGAAATAGCCATGTCTGAAGATCCTTCCACGCCACCTCCTGTCGCTGATCCTATCGTCACTCCTACCGCGACACCCGCCCCGGTGGACAACACCGTTGCCTTCGTGTGTTACCTGACCCTGATCGGCTTTATCGTAGCGATCGTGATCAACAAGGACGCGAAGAAAAACCAGCTCGGGAACTTCCACCTGCGCCAGATGCTGGGCCTCTGGATCGCTGCCGTCGTCCTGGGGGTAGTCAACGTGATCCCGATCCTCGGCCAGATTGTCTTCATCCTCGGTTTCCTGTTCCTGTTCGTCCTGTGGGTCATCGGCTTCATGGGCGCGCTCAACCGCCGGGAGAAGGCCGTCCCTCTCATCGGCGGCTTTATCCAGGAGAAGTTGAAGGGCGTCTTCAACTGAGTCGACAAGGACGTGGACAGCCTCGCGGCCCAGTCCCGCCTCCGGGAGGAAATTACTTTTGTTCGAGGTCACGGAAACCCGGGCTGCGCCCCGGGTCGAGGGGCCTCGTTTTCGTTTCGACGCAAACCCCCATTCGCGAGCATCGGCTGCGGGGTCACCTTGTCGAAAAGAGAAGACCCCGGCCGCAGGGCCGGGGTCGTTCTGAATCGGGTTTTGTCGTTAGAGGTGGTCGTGTGTTCCGTTTCGCCCGGAGGGCGTCCGGAATTACAGGCTACCCTTGAGGGTGGAGGAGGCCTTGAAGCCCACGGTCTTGGAAGCGGCAATCTTCATGGATTCGCCGGTCTTCGGGTTGCGACCGAGGCGGGCGGCCCGCTTCTTCACTTCAAAGGTGCCGAAACCGATGATCTGGACCTTCTTGTCCTTCTTGATGCCTTTTTCGATGGCACCGAGAACGGCGTCGAGGGCTTCGTCAGCGGAGCGCTTGGTGGCGTCTTTTCCGAGGGCTTTCTGGATGGCTTCAACGAGTTCAGCTTTATTCATGGCGACGTTGTTTCTGCGAACCTCGCAGGGGGTTTGCAAGAGAAATCCGGTCTAAAAATTCCCTACGGGCGGCTTGACTTCCGGCCCGGAACCCACCCCGCCACCCAGCCCCGATCCCCGCCCGTGGCGGACCGGGGAACGTTAGACGGAGCTGTTAGATTCTGTTAGATCCGCGCGGCGTTGACCCGTGTCCATCCCGCGTGTCACAACATCTCATGAACGGAACGAGAGACGAACGCATCGCCAGCGGTGTCGCCACGGTGCTTGCGGCCGCCGGGGCGCTGCCCGCCGGTCCCGGTCCGCTGGAGGAGGTGGGCCACGTGCTCGCTGCGTCCGCCCGAGGCTATTTCCTGCCCGACGAGGATGAAGCCGTGCGACTACGGTACATGCAGTACTTGGCGGCGCGCTCGGCGCTTCTCGAAACATTGGGTGCCCTTTCCGATGATGCCCGCGATGGCGGGGATGAGGAATCCCTGCCGGCCTTCGTGGTGGCCTTCGCGGCGGCCTGCGTGCTGGCGCGTGCCGGCCGCTTCGTGAGCAATCTCGCCGTGGCCCATCCGGTGTTGTGGAAGAAGCTGGATGAGGACGATCTCCGGCTCGGCCTGCCGCGGAAGACCTTCACCCGCTTCTATCGCGCTTCCGTTTCACCGGTCACGCTCGCGCGTTTTCACGCCGCGGTCGGCTTCTACCGCTCCCGCCGTCCGGAAATCTCCGGGCTCTCGGCGGATCCTCTGCTCGCACCGGTGCTCCGCCTGTTGGATGAAGAGGAGCCTTGGATGGAAGACCGCCGCCGGGATGCGGTGAAACGCCACTTGGCCTACCGGGTCTATTCCTTCCGGCGCCGCCATCGCTCCGTGTGGCGGCAGGTCATGTTTGGTCTGTTCGAGGCCGCCGGCACCGCCATTGCCGATCTCCACCAGCCCGGGGTCAAGCCGGTTGGCGCGCCGAAGCGCCTCGCGCCAAACCTGCGCGCCGAACTGCTGGCCCATCTCCATCCGGGCGATGTCTGCATTACCCGGCATGACGATGCCCTCAGCAATCTCTTTCTGCCCGGCTTCTGGCCCCATGCGGCGCTGCATCTCGGCACCATGGCGGAACGGCAGGCGCTCGGCGCACTGGTTCCGACCGGAGGTGCTGACCCGGTCCGGTTCCTCGAATCGAAAAAAGACGGCGTCCGTTTCCGCGCGGCGGAGGAAACCCTGGCGGTGGATGCCTGCCTCGTGCTGCGGCCACCGCTGGTGGCGGCCGATCTGGCGGCGGCCCTCGACCGCGCCACCGAGCACGAGGGAAAGCCGTACGATTTCCTGTTCGACTTCCGTACCAGCGACCGCCTCGCCTGTACCGAGGTCATTTACCGCGGATTCCACGGCATCGGCCCGGTCTCATTCCGTCTGAAAGAGGTCTCGGGCCGTCTCTGCCTGCCTGCCGAAAGCCTCCTCGATCAGGCCCTGGCGTGCGGATTCCGGGTGGTCGCCAGCACCGGAATCGGGGGAAATCCCTTGTTGCTCGGGACCGCCGCCGCAGAGGCTGCAGGAGCCACCCGGCGGGGTATCTGAATCCGTCACAAGCCACGGATTATCAAACCACCTACGGAGCTTGTGAAATTTTTCACAAATGCGTTACAATTAGAACTTGCATGGCCCGTCGGCCCTATTTATGCACCCGGGCGCCCGCCACAAACGGGTTCCACCGCATGCGTTTCCTCACCTCAACACTGGCTGTCTGGCTCCTCGCTCTCGGCGCTTCACCCGCTGCGGAAGAAGGCGCGCATCATGGTCCGCCCATGCACGCCGAGCGGATTTGGGATGCGATCCCGATCACGAACTCGATGGTGATGATCTGGATCGTGGCCGCCGTGCTGATTCTGGTTGCTCAATTGGCGACGCGAAATCTGGCGCTCGTGCCCAGCGGTTTGCAGAACTTGGTCGAGTGGGCAGTCGAAAGCCTCTACAACTTCCTGGAAGGCATTCTGGGCAAGCATCTCGTTCACCGTACCTTTTGGTTCTTCGGCACGATTTTCATTCTCATCCTTTCGGTCAACTGGCTGGGCTTGATTCCCGGCATGGGCTCGATCGGATGGGAACTGCACAGCGGCGGCCCCAAGGGACCGGAAGTCGGCTTCCTTCCGTTTCTGCGCGGCGGCAATGCCGACCTGAACATGACTGGTGCGATGGCATTCACCTTCGCCATCCTCTGGTTTTACTGGGCGATCACGGAAAACGGCCTCAAGGGCTTCCTCGCCCACATCTTCGCTCCCAAGGGCAAGTTCAGCGGCCTCATGTCGGTGATGATGCTGGTGGTTTTCTTCGCCGTCGGTCTGCTGGAAGTGGTGTCCATCCTCTTCCGCCCCGTTGCCCTCACCTTCCGTCTCTATGGCAACAGCTTCGCCGGTGAGAACATCCTCGAGAGCATGGTGAAGATCGTCGGCAAAAAATACGAGTATCTCGGCTGGCTCCCGCCGATCCCCTTTTACTTCATGGAGCTGCTTGTCGGCTTGATCCAGGCGCTCGTGTTCATGCTTCTTACCGCCGTGTTCCTCAAACTGATCTGCGATCACGGCGACGACCACGACCACGCGGAAGCTCACTGACCCCTTTTTCCGCTCTGACCATGGCACTGACCGTGGGGGGCGGGCAAAACCACAACCACAACCATTAGAAATCATGGAACTCATCAACGTCCTCGCTGAAGCCGGCCTCCGCGGCAACTTCCACGTCGCTTTCGCCGCTGTCGGTGCTGCCATCGGCATCGGCCTCCTCGGCTCCAAGGCTGCTGAAGCCACCGGCCGCAATCCCGGCGCTTCCGGCCAGATCCTGACCATCTCCATCATTCTTGCGGCGCTCATCGAAGGTATCGTGTTCTTCTCGATCTTCCTCGCCAACAGCGCGCAGTAAGTCTCGCTCCGGCGCGGGAGTTCAAGCAACTCCCGCGCCAACCCTCTCCCGATTTCATTCCGCTTTCCATCCAGCCAGATTTTCATGACCTCCTTCCTTCAAATTCTCGCGGACGTGACCCCTCATGCCGAAGCTCAAGGCGGCGGTGGCGCGGGTGAAATCTTCAAGGTGTTCCACGTCGAGTGGTCCTACTTTATCTGCCAGGCCATCAGCTTCCTGATCGTGGCATTCGCCCTCAAGAAGTACGCGTTCGGCCCGATTCAGGCCATGCTTGAAAACCGCCGCGCCCGCATCGCCGAGGGTGAGGCCAATCTCGTCCGCATCCAGAAGCAGCTCGCGGACTCCGAGAAGAACACCGCCGAGGCCATCGCCAAGGCCAACTCCGAAGCCACGCGCCTGGTGAACGAAGCCAAGGAAAGCGCCGCTACTCTCACCGCCCAGAAGGCACAGGAAGCGATCGCTTCCGCCCAGCAGATCCTGGCCAAGGCCGAGGCCGCCGCCCGCGCCGAGCGCGCCCAGCTCGAAGTCGAACTCAAGCGCGAGTTCGGCCGCCTGGTCACCGCCACCACCGCCCAGGTGACCGGCAAGATCCTCGATGCCGGCGACCAGCAACGCATCAATGCCGAGGCCCTCACCAAGGTCGAAGCCTGAGTTTTCCTCCTCTCCTTCCTTTCCCGCGCTGCCATGAAGATCTCGAAGACCGCCAACGCCGCCGCCCGCCGTATTTTCCGGCTTTGCCAGACCGGCGGCCGTCTCGATGAGGCCAAGTTCTCCTCGGCCATCCGCAGCATCGTCACCCGTCAGCCGCGTGATTACCGCGGCATCCTGATGGGTCTCAAGCGCCTCGTCCGCCTCGATGTCGAACGCCGCCAGGTGACCATCGAAAGCGCCACCGACCTCGACACCGCCTCCCGCGTCCGCGTCGAAGCCAGCCTCGCCGCCAAATACGGCAGCGACCTCTCCTTCGCCTATCGCACGACTCCCGCGCTTCTCGGCGGCCTGAAGATCCGCGTCGGCAACGACGTCTTCGACGGCTCCGTCAAGAACCGCCTCGACCGCCTCGCCCAAGCCTTCTGATTTTTCCCTCTTCCACTTTCTCTTTCTCCCACTCTCCAACCCGCCACTCCCATGAGCAGCATCCTTCAGGAACTCGAAAAGGAAATCGCCAACGTCGCGACCTCCATCAACAAAACCAACGTCGGCGTCGTCCGTCAGATCGGCGACGGCGTGGCCAAAGTGGAAGGCCTTTCCGACGTGATGCTCAATGAGATGATCACCTTCTCGGGTGGCGTCACCGGCATCGCCCTGAACCTGGAAGAAAGCGAAGTCGGCGTCGTGCTTCTCGGTGACTACAACCTGATCAAGGAAGGTGACGAGTGCGCCACCACCGGCAAGCTGCTCTCCGTGCCGGTCGGCCGCGCCACCTTCGGCCGCGTGATCAACGCCCTCGGCGCTCCGATCGACGGCAAGGGTGACATCGCCGCCTCCGCCCAGTACCCGATGGAAAAAATCGCGCCGGGCATCATCAAGCGCAAATCCGTTTCCGTCCCGGTGCAGACCGGCATCATGTCGATCGACGCCATGATCCCCGTCGGCCGCGGCCAGCGCGAGCTCATCATCGGTGACCGCGCCACCGGCAAGACCACCATTGCCGTCGATACCATCATCTCCCAGGCCAAGCAGAACAAGATGGCCGAGCAGGGCAAGCTGCAGAACTTCAAGCCGATTTACTGCATCTACGTCGCCATCGGCCAGAAGCTCTCGAACGTCGCACGTATCCAGAAGACCCTGGAAGACGCCGGCGCGATGGAATACACCACCATCGTCTCCGCCTCCGCCTCGGACGCCGCCGCCATGCAGTTCCTGGCTCCCTACGCCGGTTGCGCCGTGGCCGAATACATGATGGACCAAGGTGAGGACTGCCTCATCGTGTTTGATGACCTTTCCAAGCACGCCGTCGCCTATCGCCAGGTGTCGCTCATTCTGAAGCGCCCTTCCGGCCGCGAAGCTTATCCGGGTGACGTGTTCTACCTCCACTCCCGGTTGCTCGAGCGCTCCGCCCGTCTCACCGACGCGGCCGGTGGCGGTTCGCTCACCGCCCTTCCGATCATCGAGACCCAGGCTGGCGACGTGTCCGCCTACATTCCGACCAACGTGATCTCGATCACCGACGGCCAGATCTACCTCGAAACCGACCTCTTCTACCAGGGCATCCGCCCCGCCATCTCGGTGGGTCTCTCCGTGTCCCGCGTGGGTTCCGCCGCCCAGACCAAGACCATCAAGTCCGTCGCCGGCACCACCAAGCTCGACCTCGCCCAGTATCGCGAGCTCCAGGCCTTCGCCCAGTTCGGCTCCGACCTCGATGCCTCCACCAAGAAGAAGCTCGAGCGCGGTGCCCGCATCGTGGAGCTCTTCAAGCAGAACCAGTACTCCCCCATCACCATGGAGCTGGAGTCCGTCTACCTCTTCGCCATGCAGAACGGCTACTTCGACGATGTCGCCGTGGCTGATGTGAAGCGCTTCCAGCTCGCTCTTGGCGACTACTTCGAAACCCGCAAGGCCGAGCTTCTCGACAAGATCCGCAACGAAAAGCCCGACCTCAAGAAGGACGCCACCTCCGTCGCCGCCGTCAAGCAGGGCATCGAGGACTTCAAGACGTCCTGGAAGTAACCCGCTTCCGTCCGGTTTTTCTCTCTGCTCCACGCTCTACGCTCTTAGCTCTCTTCCCAAATGGCCAATCTCCGCGACATCCGCCGGCGCATCAAGTCGGTCAAAAACACCGCGCAAATCACCCGCGCGATGCAGCTTGTCGCTGCCGCCAAGATGAAGAAGGCGCAGGACCAGGCCATTGCCGGCCGTGACTACGCCAAGCAGCTCAAGGAAGTCCTCGTCAACCTCAAGGAAAACGTCGCCGAGGACGCCCATCCGCTTCTCGTGAAGAGTGAGGGTAACCGCGAGCTGGTGCTGGTGATCTCCACCGACAAGGGTCTCTGCGGCGGTCTGAACACCAACCTTTACAAGAAGGTTCGCGCCGAAGCCTCCTCCACGGCCGACTACGTCACCGTGGGCCGCAAGCTCCGGGCCACGCTGGAGAAGCTCAACAAGCACCTGGTGGCCGACTTCGAGATCAAGGATCCTGTTCCCTTTTCCGACGCCCGCCCGATCGCCAAGCTGCTCACCAAGCTCTTCCTCGATGGGAAGTATGACAAGGTCAGCGTGGCGTTCACCAACTACGTCAACACCCTCCGCCAGGAGCCGACGTATGTGCAGCTTCTGCCGATCGACGCCTCCCACCTAGGTGACGAGCAGCCGTACGAAGGCATGACCGGTATCGAACACGGCGTGGCCGACAAGAAGGCCGCCCTTTCCAAGGACTACCTCTTCGAGCCGAGCCCTGCCGACGTCCTCGGCACGCTGCTGCCGCTCTACGTCAACTTCCAGGTCTATCAGATGATCGTTGAGTCCCGCGCCTCCGAACACTCCGCACGCATGGTCGCCATGAAGAGCGCCACCGACAATGCGAAGAAGTTCATCAAGGAACTCACCCTCGAATACAACAAGGTCCGCCAGGCGGCGATCACCTCGGAACTGCTGGAAATCACGACGGCCATGAAGGCCATGGAATAAGAGGTTCTGGTCGGCGGTTCCCACGGTTTGCAAGAACCCGGCGGCCGCCACTCCTCCTCAGACTGAAAACTTCAAACTGAACACTAGAAAACTTTAGCCATGTCCAACACCGGAACCATCGTCCAGGTCATCGGCGCCGTCATCGACGCCGACTTCTCCAAGGCCAGCAAGCTGCCCGAGATCTACAACGCGCTTGAAGTCACCTACCCGCTCAATGGCGTGGAGACCAAGCTCGTGCTCGAAGTCCAGCAGCACCTCGGTGATGGCTGGGTGCGCGCCGTCTCCATGTCCACCTCGGACGGCCTCAAGCGCGGCCTCACCCTGACCGACACCGGCAAGGCCATCGCCGTGCCCGTGGGCAAGCAGGTCCTCGGCCGTATCTTCAACGTCACCGGCGACCTCGTGGACGAAAACGTGCCGCTCGCGAATCCGGAGAACCGCTCGCCGATCCATCGCGCCGCCCCGCTCCTCACCGAGCAGTCCGTCAGCACGGAAGTTCTTCCCACCGGCATCAAGGTGATCGACCTCATCTGCCCGCTGCTCAAGGGCGGCAAGGGCGGCATGTTCGGGGGTGCCGGCGTCGGCAAGACCGTCGTCATCATGGAGCTCATCAACAACATCGCTCTGGCGCACGGCGGTTTCTCCGTCTTCGCCGGTGTGGGTGAGCGCACCCGTGAGGGCAACGACCTCTACTGGGAAATGATCGAGTCCGGCGTTATCGCCACCGAGAAGGATGAGCACGGTCACGTGAAGGTCGATGACAAGGGCAACCCGGTTCTTACAGAAGGTTCCAAGGTCGCCCTTTGCTACGGCCAGATGAACGAACCTCCGGGTGCTCGTCTCCGCGTCGCCCTCTCCGCCCTGACCATGGCCGAGCACTTCCGCGACCAGGACAACCAGGACGTGCTCCTCTTCGTCGACAACATCTTCCGTTTCTCGCAGGCCGGTTCCGAAGTGTCCGCGCTTCTCGGCCGCACGCCGTCCGCGGTGGGCTACCAGCCGACCCTTTCGGAAGAAATGGCCTCCCTCCAGGAGCGCATCACCTCCACCAACAAGGGCTCCATCACCTCCATCCAGGCCGTTTACGTGCCTGCGGACGACTTGACCGACCCTGCTCCCGCCAACACCTTCGCCCACTTGGACGCCACGGTGGTGCTCGAGCGCTCGCTCGCCGAGCAGGCGCTCTTCCCGGCGGTGGATCCCCTCGCCTCGACCTCCAAGGCCCTCGCCCCGGAAGTCGTCGGTGAAGAACACTACCGCGTCGCCCGCGGCGTGCAGCAGACCCTCCAGCGCTACAAGGACCTGCAGGACATCATCGCCATTCTCGGCATGGACGAGCTTTCGGATGCCGACAAGCTCACCGTGTTCCGCGCTCGTAAGATCCAGCGTTTCCTCACGCAGCCGTTCTTCGTGGCCCAGATCTTCACCAACGTCCCGGGTGCCCTCGTTTCCCTCGCCGATACCGTCAAGGGCTTCGGTGAGATCATCGACGGCAAGTGGGACGATGTGCCGGAAGGCAACTTCTACATGAAGGCCGGCATCGACACGGTTTCCCGCGATTGATCGCGGGAAACGTTAGAGGTTTTCGTTAAAGGTTATTGGTGCAGAGCCAGACCCCCTCCAGTAACCTCTAACCCTTAACCAACAACCTTTTATGGCTCTCCAACTCGAAGTCGTCACTCCGGAAAAGAAGGTGTTCTCGGACACCGTCGAGAACGTCTACCTTCCCGGTGAAGACGGCGAGCTCGGCATCCTCGAGCATCACGCCGCCCTTGTGACCGGCTTGAAGCCCGGTGAACTCCGCTACCAGAAGGCCGGCCAGGTCGTCTCGCTGGTCATTGGCTCCGGCTTCGCCGAAGTCACCGACCAGAAGGTCGTCGTCCTCACCGACAACGCCATGGGCGAAGCCGAGATCGACGAAACCAAGTCCGAAGCCGCCATCCATCGCGCCGAGGAGCAGCTCAAGGCGCTCGACCACGCGGTCGATGCGGAAGAAGTGGCCTACCTCCAGGGCGTCATCGCCCGGAACCTCGCCCAGCTCAAGCTGAAGCGCCGCCACCATTCCTGAAGCGGGGATAGTTGGTCCCTTTCAGTTCCAAGAGCCGTCCTAGGAAAGCTTGGGCGGCTTTTTGGCTTAGGAAGCGTCGAAGAATCTACTCCATCTAACACTTTGGGATCGGGCCCTCAAAAGCTCCTCGTAGTGAAAGAATCCTTAGTCATCCGAAGAGTATTAATCTTGTGATGATCTACGAATCACCTAGCCTAAAGGACAGATTTGATTTATTCAAGTCTTCCTAATTACCAATAACTCTTGACCATCCGGACTTCTCGTGCTACTGACCCTCTGCCATGAAAATTAACCGCAATGCCCTCTACGGCGACGAATTGCTTGTGGCCGTTTTTGCGTCCTTCAAAAAGGATGAGAGAAAATTTCGCATCTCAAATGAGGGCGACATCGTCAACGCTCTTTATGAGGCGAAGAGGACTGGCGAATTTGAGCCACTGTTCGAAAATTATCCTTTCGACGTGGATGGGTTCGAACCTACGTCCAAGCAACTGATGGAAGGTTTGGACACTCTTCAGCAGTCTAGCATCCTAGGGCGAATGAATCCGTATTTGGTCGATTACTCAGTATCAGACGCTGTGGACAATCGATACGAAAAGTTTATACAAACCAAGGTTCTAGCCCAAAATAAGGGTCAAGAAATGCTTGCAAAGCTGACAGAAATTGTTAGAAGCAAACTTCTTGGGCAAAGCCAAATTAAACATGAGCCTGCGTGAAAGCATCGATGAGTTTGTCGGAATATTTTTGGAAAAGGCAGATTTCAAATCCAATAAGGACAAATATGTCCATGACCCCATCTGGGGAGGAATAGAGCTTTTTCCTTGGGAACAAGGCATCATTGATACTCCGCTTTTTCAGCGCCTCCGACAAATTCATCAAACTGGCTGCGTCTTTGCGACCTACCCTTCTGCAACGCATTCCCGATTTGAGCACACCCTCGGAGTGATGCACTTGGCTGGACGGATGGCCTGCCAGCTAGAAAAGCATTTTGGATCTTTGGTCGATAAATCAACTTATCAAAAAGTGAGATTGGCCGCACTAGGGCACGATCTTGGACACTCTGCGTTTTCGCATGCGACTGAAGAAATATATTCTCAATGCGGAGACATTGCGGAACTGACCGGTACTGGTGGGGACTTTGAAGGGAAGGGGGCGGGCGAGGTTCTTTCCTTCTTGATTTTGACCTCGAAGCCGTTTCGCGAATTTTTTGGAAACCTGAAAAAATACCATCCCGATCTTCTTATAGAAGTCGATGATTTTGCCCCTCTTGTTTTGGGTCGAGCTACAGATCCTGATAAGAATAAATTCTTCGAGGCTCAGATTATAAGTTCTCCTTTTGATGCGGACAAATTGGATTATTTTCCGCGCGATGGGCGATCTGCTGGCTTGGAACTTTCTTTGGATACAGATAGGCTTTTGAACTGTTTGGAGATC
>Ga0265327_10003646_pt1 | contig 14475 bp, 9 predicted proteins | sample 41621metaG_FD_202089 | JGI IMG/M metagenome (GOLD analysis project Ga0265327, IMG submission 202089) | Rhizosphere microbial communities from Carex aquatilis grown in University of Washington, Seatle, WA, United States - 4-16-21 metaG | ecosystem: Host-associated > Plants > Roots > Rhizosphere >... | reverse complement strand
TCATTTTTGTGTCGCTCGCGATGTTCGTTACGGCGGTGATTTCGATGTAGCTGTCAGTTCGGCCTGGCAGGCATTGCCGGAAAGTCCAACAGTCTTTCTCGTTATCAACCGGGATTTGTTGCCATTTTTTTTCGATGTCGGCCAGTTTGATAGATACGCTGTGGAATCCGATTTTACGGCCGGCAAACAGAGTGTCTTCACAAAGGCTGTCGAGATCCCGGCAGCGTGCGCCTTCAAGAATGAGCCAGCGGGTTTGGGCGAGGGCGTATTGGATTTTAGCACGAGCGGACAGGGAATTTCCCAATACATGGCCGACCCCCAGCCATTCCCGGCTGAAACTTAATTTTCCCGCTGCCAGCAGGATAAAAAGGGTGCCAAAACCCGCGAGAATCGGTAGGTGTTCGCCATGGGTCCAAAAGGCGATGAAGCCCAACAGCAGAAAAAAAGCAGTGAAGGCGTATGCCCCCAACACGACATTGCGGCGGGAAAGCCCCGAGTCCAGCATCCGGTGATGAATATGCTTTCGATCCGGGCGGAAGAGCGGCAATCCTTGGATGCCGCGGCGAACAATGGCCATGGTTGTATCTAGGATCGGCAGGGCCATAACAAAGAGGGGGGCAATCAGAGCGGCAAAAACGGTTCCTTTATGCGAACTGACAATGGTCAGGCAGCCAATCAAAAACCCCAAGAAGTAGGCGCCGCCGTCGCCCATGTAAATCCGGGCTGGCGGAAAGTTAAACCATAAAAATCCCAGCAGGGCGCCGATCATTCCCGAAGCCAGGATGCTCACGCAGCCGTCTTGGGTGCCCAGGCCGGCCAGAAGCACCATCAGCATCAGGCTGATTCCCCCTGCCAATCCATCCACGCCGTCGATCAGGTTAATTAAATTAGTCATGGCCACCAGCCAGATCACGGTCACCAGCCAAGCCCAGAGTCCCAAATCCATCGATTCATGGCCGAAGGGGACCGTGGCGATATGAATGCCGATGCCGGAAAAATAGGCGGCGGTGGCGATGACGACTTGGCCAATCAGCTTTCGTTTGGCGCCAATTGCTCGCAAGTCGTCCCATAGTCCGAGCGCAAACATCGCTGCGGATAGGACCAAAATATGCAGACATTCATCCGTGGCATCGGGGTGGGGAAAACCACCATACAGAAACGCCAGCGATGTTGCGATGAAGCCCGCTGCCAACCCGATCCCCCCCAAGCGGGATATCGCCGTTTGATGCGTATGATGCATCTCCCGCTCCCGTCCGCCAAATTTTGGCTTACGTGAGAAATGCAGAATCAAGGCGATTGAGCCAGCCGTTATTCCCAGACTCAAAACGCCAAAAAATAAAAGTAAACTCAATCCAGTCATTTGTGTTCAACCAACGGGTTGAAAAAACCCTACGACACCAATTCCAGTCAAACAATCACAAACTCTAGTAAATTTCTTGACCCCAGGGGATATTGCCGATACCTTCATGAAGAATCCTGTTCCATATTAGCAATCAGAGATAAATCGCTGAATTAAAATGAAAAATTCACTTAAAACGATAGCCGTAATTTTGGTGGTGGCCGCTGTCTCTTTCGCTCACGGACAAGTTGCGGTTTACGACGGTATAACCACCCCCAGCGGCGTTCAATTCCCCATGTCCAATAGTGTTGTGATTGGCCAACAGGTGTACATGGATTCTAGCTTGCTGGCCGCCAACCCCTATCTGTCGAGTTTTTCGTTTTCCTATTACAGCACCAATGTAGGGTGGTCCGGTTCGGTTTCTGCCGACGTTAAATTTTACCTGAATAACGGTTCGACTTTTAACGGTTATGCCACGCCGTCACAGCTGATTTATGATACGGGCTTGTTTTCCTTGGTTAATCCGCAGCTGACGTTCGCAACCAACGGGGTGAAGGAAACATTTGCCTGGCAGGACATCTACCTTAATTACAACTACGACAGTGCCGGTGGCGGCGCGGTGACCCCGATGGATAGCAATCTGGCCTTGCCGTCAACTTTCACGGTGGTTTATACCATTACCGGTTTAGGCAGCGGGGATACGCTTTCTTTGCCGGTTTATTATCCGCCGTCCGTGGGGACCAACTATAATGATTACTGGGTTAAGGTTGGCAGCAATTGGGAGCTGGTCACCAACACCGGCGGTGGCGTGTCCTTTGGTGCGCAATTCAATAATTTATCAACCCCCGCGCCGGAACCTTCAACGCTTGGCTTGGGTGCGCTGGGCATGGTTTTGATGGCTCGCTTGATCAAGCGCCGCAAATAAATACCCACCGGGTAAAAACCACCGATCCAGACTTGAAAAACCCTCCCTTGGCGGAGGGTTTTTTGTTGGGGTTATTGCGCCAAAAGTCTGAAGAAGGTGGATTGGTTCGTGGGATTGACCGGCACCGAATAAATTCCGTTGCTGAGCGTCAGGGGTAGGCTGGATCCTCTCCATTGCACCGGCGGATTCAAGTTGGTGCTTTCCACCAGACTGAAGCTGCCGCTGCTGTTGGTCCATGAAACCTTGAATTGGCCGGCCGCCGGGTTGGTTCCGAATTGGAGACTGGGAACCACCCAGTTGGTGATCCAATGCGAAAATTCCGAAGTGTTGTTGTCGGGATCCGTCGCGGTCGCCGTAATCACCCAGCCGGCGGCCACGGTCGCGGGAATGACCACTGAAAAATTCGTTGGGCTGATGGTGCTAATGGTCAGGTTGGTCTGTCCGAGAAACACTTGCCCTTCGCCGTTGCCGGAAGCATCGCCGGTCGGGCTGGCAAAGAATTCCAGCGAATACGTCTTGCCCGGGGCGCTGTCAAAAGAGCCACGAATTAAGGTGGCCGTGCCGGAAATGGAATTGGTGAGCGTGGGAAAGTTTTGCAATCGGTTCGCATCATTGGCCGCAACGCCCGATTGGAGGTGAATGATGGGATTGGTGCCTTGGCTTCCCAAGTCAATACCCAGGCCGTCATTGTTAAAAATAGAATTGCCGCTGATGATATTGTTGAATGCATTGATGCGCACCCGGACCCCGGCATAAGTGGTGGAAAGGGTTTTCGCATAGGCAATGCGATTGCCCGCGCCGGGGGACAAGCCGCCCACGATGTTGTTGGTGCATTGGGCTTGAAATTCGAGGTTGTGCGTGGTGTTGCCTAGCGGAGTGCTGCCATCCGCAGCCAGTCCGATATAGTTTCCTTCGATAATGTTCCAAGAGGCGTTGGTAAAATAAAGGCCGTCAAATCCATTTCCGGAAATGACATTGCGAGTCCCAGCGGTTGTGCCGCCGATGGTGTTACTGGTCGTGTTCCATAATCTAATGCCATGGCCATTGCCGATGGCGGTTGTCCCTTGCCCGTTAAGGCCAATAAAGTTGCCTTGCAGCGTGTTTTGTGAGGAGTTGTAAATCTGAATGCCTGTGTAATTGCCAGATCCAGTCCCGGAAACTACGTTGCCCGCCCCGCTGCCGCCTACGAGGGTGTTCGTCGAATTTTCCAAATCAATTCCCAACAGGCTGTTACCGATAGCAGTCGTCCCGGCCGCGTTGAGGCCTATAAAATTTCCCTGAATGACTTGTGATCGGCTGCCTTTCACCCATATTCCGGAATTATTATTTCCGGAGATGACGTTTCGGGCATCGGCGGTGGAGCCGCCAATCCAATTGGTCTGGCTGGCGTGGTCGATGACGATTCCGCCGCCCCAATTCATGATGGCCGCCGTGCCGCCAGCGTTAAGGCCGATCAAATTTCCTGCGATTGAAAACCCGGTTGCGTTGGTGAGAAAAACCCCTTCATTTTGGTTTCCGGAAATGATATTGCTCGGGCCAATCGTGTTGCCGATCACGGATTCCGCATAAATTCCCACTTGCAGATTGGCGGGAGCACTGGTGCCGTTGGTATCCGTGCCGATATAGTTGCCCCAAATCCAATTGCCGGCGGTATACGCGCCGCTGAGATAGATGCCGGCGTAAGTGTTTGCAGAAATGGTATTGCCGGGGCCGAGGGTGTTGCCGGCAGCGCTGTCGATGTGGATGCCCGCGTTGCCATTGCCTAGGGCGTTTGTGCCGGTGGCATCCAGACCAATGTGGTTGCCTAATATCATATTGCCGGCGGCGCTGCCATTGGTGCTGTACAGCCAGAGGCCTTGCTGGCCATTGCCGGAAATGATATTGCGGCCGCTGACGCCTTTCACCACCCCGCCGCCGACAGTGTTGGTGCAGCCTTGGATCCTCACGCCCGCCTGCCCATTGGGAATGCTGGTTTTTCCGGAGCTATCGGTGCCGATATAATTGCCCGCAATGAGATTAAAACAATCGCTGGCCAGTCCGATGAACACGCCGTTGGTGCCGTTGCCGGAAATAATATTGCGCCCGCCATTCAAATAGCCGCCAATGGTATTGGCCGAGCCACCGCTGATAAGGATGCCGTCCAGGAAGTTTTTCAAGGCGTTGGTGCCGCCGGCAGCCAGTCCAATCAAGTTGCCTTGCACTGAATTGCTGCTGCTGCCACCCGTGAGGACAATCCCGTTGCGGAAGTTGCCGGAGATGATGTTGCCGGCGCCGGCGACAGTGCCGCCGATTTGATTGGCGATCGCATTGGTGAGGTAAATCCCGTCATTATTGCCCGCCGCTGATTTCCCGGCCGCATCCGTGCCGATGAAGTTGCCGAGAATTTTGTTGCCGGTCGCCGGGGCGCCGGACAGCAGGATGCCCGCGTAGGCGTTTCCCGAAATCACATTGCTGGGGCCAATCGTGTTGCCCGCACTGAACACCGCGATGCCGTAATTCCTGTTGCCGATGAGTGCGTTTGTGCCGGTTGTGTCCGTGCCGATAAAACAGCCCTGAATGGTGTTGGAAGCGCCGATTAGCCAGACCCCTTCCGCGGCGAAGCGGTTGACGGCCAATCCGATGAGCGAACTGGTTCCGGCGCCGGAATTGAATTGCAGGCCTACGGTGTTGGCGCCGGCCCCGGCTCCGTTCAACTCCACGAGCGGGGCATTCGAGTAGCCGGCCTGCGTGGTGGTATCAATCGTGAGCGGACTGGTGATGGGTGGCAGTGCGCTGAGGAGGTTGATGGTGAACGGCGGCGTGCCGGTGATTTGAAAATTGATGAGGTCCGGGCCGGGATTGGTGTTGGCGAAGGCAATGGCTTCGCGCAATGAGCCGGCGCCGCTGTCGTTCGTGGTGGTGACAAAAAAAGTGTTTCCCTGAACCGGATTGGCAAAAACCAAAACCAAGGCTGCTTTTGAGACAAAATTAGCAACCTGTCTGCTCTTGAAATGTCGGTTTTGCATCGGGTCAGTCTGATGAAATTATCCGTTAAAGTAATCCGTGTGGACGCTTAATCAAGGGCTCATTGCTTCTCAGCAGTCTATTTTAAAAGCTGCTTTTCTTCCGGCAACAGGCTGGTTTCGCGCTGGGCCAGGCTGAGGTAGCGCCGGGCGGCGGCCTTGTCGCCGGTGGCCGCCAGCAGGACGCCATAATGCAAAGCGATGGCTGGCTGCTCCAAGGCGGCCGCGGGCATTTTCTTCATGACCGCCAATCCGTCGGCATCGTGGCCTTTCAGGTGCAGGGCGAAAGCATACGTGGAGGCGATGGCGGGATCCTCTGGTCGTTGCGCGTGCAACTTGGCGGCCTCGGTTCCGGCTTCGGCCAGATTCATCCCCAACAGCAAATGGATGTAAGTCAGGTCATTTTTGATTTCCAAATTGTTGGGATAAGTTGCCGCCAATTGCTGGAAAACCCGGCGCAGCCCGGCGGTGTTGCCGGTGGTTTGGCAATGCTGTTTCAGCGCGGTGGCAATCCACTGGTCGCGGGGAAATTTCTGGAACAGCAGCCAGAACAAATCCAGCCGCTCCTCGGCCAGTTGCCAGCGCGCCGTGAGTTCCAGCAGGCTGGAAAGCGCCCCGAGGCGGCTACCGGCCGCCCCTGCGGCTGAATGCCAGTGGCTTTTGGCCACCGAAGTCTCGCCCAGTTGCAACCAGGCGTGGGAAAGAAATGCGAGCCGCAGAAAGTCCAGCTCCTCCCAATTGCCGCGCGTGCAGAATTGCCGTAGCGCCGGCCAGTCGCGCTTCGTCTCCATGGCGGTGGCCTGCGCCAGTTGCACGGCCGGCTGGGTGCGTAGATTTTTTGGCAGGCTGCCCAGCCATGTCAAGGCGTCGTCGGCAAAACCATTGGCTTGCATCCAGATTGCAGTCTGGGCGGCCTTGGGCGCGTTGGTGGCGGTGGCTTGCTGCAGGGATTTCAACTGCGTGACGAAATCCGGGCTCTGGGTTTTTTTCAGAATGGCGAGGTGTTGCAGTTGATCGGGCAGGGTGGCCTGGGGCGTTCGCAACAGTTTTGCGGACAGGTTTTGCGCCGCCGGGCCGTCGTTTTGGGCGAGGCGGTCAGCAATGAGCGCACGGTAGGCATTGGGGGCAAAGTTGGTGTCCGCCGTGAATGCATTCAACCGATGGCGCGCCGCCGCCAGCGTCGCGGGCTCGCGGGAACTTAATTGCACCATGGCTAGATTAAGTTCGTAGAGCCGGTTGGTGGGTGCCAATTGCACTGCGCTGGCGAATTGGGCGGCGGCCGTGTCCAGTTGGTGGAGGTTGAGTGCCCGTTCCGCGGCGATGACATGGTAGTAGGCAAGATTGGTCGCGCTGGTGGAGAGTTCCCGTAAAATCTGCTCGGTCAATAGGTATGGGCGGCTTTGATAGCGCAGGCCGGCTTCGGCGAGTTGGAGTTTGGTTTCGGGGCTGGGCACGAGTTCCGCCAAACGTCGGCGCCAGTCCAGCGTGGTGGGCAATTGCAGACGGTCGGCAATTTCCGCCATGATGCGGCAGGCGGGAACATTTTCGGGATTTAATAGCAATACTTGGCGGGCGCTGAGCGTGGCGTTGGGATAATCGCCTTGGTTAAAAAATTGCTGCGCCAGCGAGAGACTTCGTTGTTCTTTTTGCCGGTGGTAAATTTTTGTGGCCGGACCAAAGAGTAGGACCATCACGGCCACCGCGGAAACAGTAGCGAGCAGCCATTTGTTTCGGGTTTTATTAATTGCTTCAGCCATGGGTGAAAACTAGGGGAATATGGTGGTGGATACAAAAATAATCAGAGAATAAAAAACCCGTCTTTGAATTCAAAGACGGGTGAAAGCGAAATCGTAAAATCAACCTGCCGGAGCCGTATCAGGCGTTGCGGTTGGGACCGAATAATTGTGTCCACCTGAAGGCACCTGACCAGTTGACCCCGGATCCAGATTGACCGGCGCGCTGGGTAAACTAATCGGCGTCGGGTTGGGGTTGACAGTGGGGGTCACAGTCATGCCGGATGTCAGAGTGTTTAGTGCGGCCGGTGTGGTCGCGGCGGTGGCCGCATATGTTTGGGAGAGTACCAGATTAACCGACGGGGTTTTGTAAATTGCCAGTGCGTTGCTGATGGCACCCTTGAGGCTGGGAATCGCCGCCGCTACCCCCGTTAAAATTTCCCTGGCCGCGCCGGGAACGGCATCCGCCACCGCCTGCGCAATCTCTTTGTATGAATTTGGCGCCACAGCGCAGACGGCTTCCACGATTTTACCGGCAAATTTGGGTGCCGCCGACGCCGCCGTCTTGGCGAGAGCGGACGCTTGTTTTGGGAGCAAGCTGGCAGCGGTGGCGGCGGCCACAGCGGCGACCTCGGGGGTGCGCGCGGCAATGGCGCCAACGATGGCTGACGCGGCGCCGGGATTGAGTCCGATTCCGGTTTTGATCACGTCCACCGCTGTCTGGATTTGTGATTTCGCGTCGGCGGCAGCCACCAGCGTCGCGGCCTTGCCCGGCAGTTCAGCCTGGGGAACGGATTTTAAAATGCTCAAAGAAGGGCTCGGGATGGGATTTGCCGCGTGGCTGGACAAGCCAAACCAAAGCAATGAGCCGACGGCCAGTGCTAAAACGACTTTTTCTGTTTTCATGTTTTGAAGATAGGAGGCTTTTAATTCATAAGTGGTTTCGGCAGTTTAGTCAATTATTTTATTGCGGTTGGGGTAAGATATTTTTACCGGAAATCAGCCGGTCTTTTGCGGTTTTCGGGTCGGGGGACGGGGGCTAAAACATGAGTTTCTTCCCGAAATGAACGCAGGTCCGGCGCGCCATTTTTGTGCCATTTTTGCTGACGTGTGCGGTGATTGAGGTCATAATGCCCGTTCTTATTCCGTGAGCTATCAAACCGTGCAACCGTCATCCCGTTCCCTCCTGCCTTTCTGGCGGGTGGTTTTGGGATTGTTGTTGCTGTTGCCGTCGCTGATGGCTCAGGAGGCGCTGCGGATTTCGCTGGCGGGTGATGTGGCGGCGGAGACGCAGAAGCAAGCTCGGAATTCGGTGGGGTATTACAATTTGCTTTGGGGACCCGTGGCCCTGCGTTGCAGCACCGCGGTGAGCACGGAGTTCACCGACAACGCCCGCAATTCCAGCCAGGCGGAAAGCGATATGATTCTCCGTCCCTTCGCCAATGTGCAATTGAACTGGCCGGTGACGGAGTGGAACACCCTGAATTTGTCTTTGGGTGTCGGCTATTCGTTTTACACGCAGCACAGCGACCTGAGCCAGTTTTATATCAATCCGGGATCCGGTCTGTCCTTCGACATCTATATCAAGGATTGGAAGTTCAATTTGCACGACCGTGCGACCTTGACGCAAAATTCCTACGAAAACCCCGCGTCGACCGGCGGCCGGAACAATTCGTTTTTGCAGAATGATATTGGCGTGTCGGCGCTGTGGGATTTGAGCCAGGTCGTGGTCAACCTCGGTTATGACCATGTGGATTACGTGGGCGTGAACAATCAGAACCTCCAGCCGGACTCGGCTTCGGAAAATTTTTCTCTGAACGTCGGCTTCAAGTTTCGTCCGGAAATTATGGTGGGCCTGGAGGGTGGCTTCGGGCTGGTACGTTACGACCGGTCCGGTTCGAACTATGTCGTGGTGGCCTCGGATGCGATGCAATGGAACGCCGGCGCGTTTTCCAGCGTTCAGATCAGCGAGCATTTGAGTGCCCGGCTGGACGGCGGCTACACCGTTTATATGCCGGAGAATGCTCAAGCGGCGGGCATCAGTGAGATGGACTCCTTGTATTTTCAATTTTCGGCTACGCACGAAATCACCCCGCACATCAGTTATTCGCTGTCCGCCGGGCATAGTGTAGATTTTGCCTACAACGGCCAGCCGTATGAGCGTCTGTTTGTGCGGCTGAGTCCGAACTGGAATGTCGTGCGGAATTTTTCAATCAGCACGCCGGTCTGGTGGGAGCAGGGGACGCAGGTGTCCGCGCAGTCCTTAAAATATGACCAGTATGGCGCCGGCATCACCGTGGGCCGGGCGCTGACGCAAAAACTGAACGCCTCGGTTTATTATCAATTTGTGCTGCGCACCACGGATCAGACGTCGTCCTACTACAATTACACTGCCAACATTGTAGGCTTGAGTCTGAACTACCAGTTTTGAATACTTTGCCGGTTCCAATGAAAAAATTCCTCTCGTATCTGCTGCTGCTGGCCTGCGGGCATTTGTCCCTGGCGCTGGCGGAACTGCCCGTGCCGGTGTCCGGCTCCAAAACTGCGGCGGCTTCCGCCACGTCACCGGCGGTCGTGGCGTCTGCTGCCGCCGCCCCGGCGGCCGGGCTGCTCAACGGTTATATGGCGGATGATTCTTACAAGCTGCGCGTGGGCGATGCGGTGAGTTTCCAGATCTTGGAAGACCGGGTGCTGGGGATTCAAGAAACGCCGGTGAATCTGGTGGTGACCGATTCCGGTGAGATTGATGTGACCTATATCGGCCGGGTCATGGCGGTCGGCAAAACCTCCAAAGAACTGGCCGCGGACCTCAAGACAGCGCTGGAAAAAGAGTATTACAAGAAGGCCACCGTGGTTCTGTCCCTCAACGTGGCCACCCGGATTCTGGGCCGGGTTTATATCTGGGGACAGGTGCGCAACCAGGGCGCTTTGGATATGCAGATCAATGAGAATCTCACGGCCGGCAACGCCATTTTGCGCGCCGGCGGCTTCGGCGATTTCGCCAGCAAAACCAAGGTGAAAGTCGTGCGCGCCGCCACCGGGCCACACGGCGAAAAACAGACGTTCAATCTGAATATGGAGGACATTCTGGAAAACGGAAAAATTGAAAAGGACATCCTCCTCCAGCCCAACGACCTCATCATCGTGCCCACTCGGCTGGTGAATTTTTAACGCTGATTTATAAATGAACGACAATTTTTCTTCGGGCAAACCGGATCGGGCGGCGCTGATGAATAAATTCCACGCGCGGCTGCAGCGTTACCGCAACCTGCTGCTCCGGCGCTGGTGGGTGTTTCTCCTCACCGTTCCGGCTGCGGTGGGCGTCGAGCAATGGCGGCTGGCCAACGTCGCGCCGGAATTCACTTCCGTCGGCCAGATGATTGTCAATATCAAGCTCAACACCCAGTCGGGTTCCATCGGTTCGCTTTATTCCGAGGAGCTGGGCAATTTCCTTGGCACCCAGGCCGCGCTCATGCAGGGGCAGACCGTCTTGAGCCGGGCCCGCGATCGCGTGGCGTCGGAAAATCCCGGGCTGACGTCCTGTTTGGTCAAGGTGGACGTCTCTGTGTTGCCCAAGACCACCATCTTCATCCTGCGCGCCACCGGACCGGAGCCGCAATACACGCAGAAATTTCTGCAAGCCTGCATGGTCGAATACAACAACATGAAAAAGGAGATGGCCTCGCACGCCTCCGATGCCACCGTTTCCGGCCTCAGCGACCAGATTCAAAAATTGGACCCGGAACTGAACCGGATTGACGACCAGCTCGCCGCGTTTTTGAACACCAACGACGCCGCCCTGCTTCAGCAATCCACCGGCATGAACAATTTTCTCACGCTGCTCTACCAGCGGCTCGCCGAGGCGGAATCGCAGCATGCTCTGCTCAGCTCCATGACCCTCGACCAAAGCCTGCTGCTTGAGCAGGGCCAGTCCACCACCCTCCTGCGCTCCGGCGGCGCGGGCGACCTGGCGGCCGGTGGCAACATCCTCGTCAACACCGGGGTCGGCGAACAATCCGGCCTCAACCCCGCCAACAGCATCGGTATGCAATACCTGACCATCAAGCAGCAGATTCTCCTCCTCAAGGCCGACAAGGAGCGCTTTGCCGAATTTCTCCAGCCCCTGCACCCCCGCATGGTGAGCATGGGTGAAAACATTGACCGCCTCGGTCGCCTGCTGGTCATCTATCGCGACCAAAGCATTGAGCAGCTCGAAGCCCGCAAAAATGCCCTCGCTTTGCAAATCACCAACCTCCAGAACCAATGCCAGCAGATCGGCCGGGAAAACGTCGCCCTCGCCCGCAAAAGCGCGGAATACGACCGCCTTCAGAAAAAATCCCAGCGCGTCCAAACCCTGCGCGAACAATTGCTCACCTCGCTGCAAATGCTCGATGTCAACAAGGAGGTCAGCCCCGAAAGTGTGACCATCTATCAAGTCGCCACCGACGCCCGGCCGCAGCTACCCTTGCAGCTCCGCAATCTGTTTTTGGCCGGCCTTTTCGGCCTCGGCCTCGGCCTCGGCCTGCTGCTGCTCCTAGACCGGCTGGACGACCGGATGCATTCCTTCACCGAGTTGCAGGAATTTTTCGATGAGGAAGTGCTCGGCCAGATTCCGCGCGAAACCAGCGCCTCGATTTCCGGCGAGCTGCCTTTGCTCGCATCCGATGACCTGCGCACGGCGTTTGTGGAATCATTCCGCAATCTGCGCTCTTCTTTGCTTTATCTCAACAACCAGAGCGGCCAGCATCCGCGCAAATTGCTCGTTACCAGTTCCGTGCCGGATGATGGTAAATCCCTCATCGCTGCCAACCTCGCCGTGTCGCTCGCCATTGGCGGATCGCGCGTGCTCCTGGTGGACGCCGACCTTCGCAAAGGCTCCCTTCATAAACGCTTTAATCTTGCTGCGAGCAAAGGCCTCGGCCAGATGCTGGTGGAAAAACTGGATTGGCATTCGCTTGTGCTCGCGACGAACATCTCCAATCTCGGACTGTTGCCCCGCGGCCAGTCGGACAAGAGTTCCACCGAATATTTCTTTGCGGCTGACATGGAGAACTTCATGAACGAGGCGGGCAAGGAATACGATTTCGTTATTATTGACACCCCGCCGGTGATGGCGGCCGACGACGCGGCGACCCTCGCGCCCCGCGTGGACGGTGTCATTTTTGTCGTTCGCGCCGAGGCCACTTCCGCCCGCGTTGCCCGCGCCTCGCTGGATCTGCTGGTCCAGCGCAATGCCAAAGTGCTCGGCTTGGTATTGAACTCCGTCCGTGCCGGCACGGGCGACTACCATTACTACGACCACTACAAGGACTATCACCAGGCGTGACCTCCGCCGCGTCCGCCATGCCGCAGGCCGCCCATGAACATCCGCCGGTGACCGCGTGGTTTTGCCTGTGCGCGCAGCCCAAGCACGAGCACATCGCCGCCGCGCACCTTCGCCAGCTGGCCGGCCTTGAAGTCTTTCTGCCGCGCATCCGCTTCAAACGCGCCACCGCCCGCGGCGCGGTGCGGGTCACCGAGGCGCTTTTTCCCGGCTATTTGTTTACGCGGTTCATCTGGCCGGCGGATTTGCGGGCGGTGCAACATGCGCGCGGCGTGCGCGGCGTGGTTCACTTTGGCGACCGCTGGCCCAGCATCGGGGATGATATCATTGCCGGGTTGCGCGCGACGCTGGGCGCTGAGGAATTGCATGTGGTGGACGACGCCTTGGCTCCCGGTGATGTCGTGCGCGTGGCCGAAGGCAGTCTGCGCGGCTTGCTCGCGGTGGTCGCGCCGGTGCAGTCGGGCCGTGAGCGCGTGGCGGTGTTGATGGATTTTCTTGGCCGGCAGACGATGGTGAAATTGCCTGCCGCCGTGCTCGTGCGCGAAGTTGGCGGTCGCGCGTCGGTGCTCTAATTCTTTTTCGCCATCGCGCTCAGCGCCAGCAGCATGGCGCCAATCAGCAGGAAGAGAAACAGCACGGAGTGGACTTGCAGGGGAAAATCAAACCGCGCCTGGATCAGGCAGCCGGCCAGCGCCAGTCCGGCCATCACGGCCAATCGTCGCGGTGCCCGCCACCCGGCCGCCACCACGCAGCCGAGCGCCGCCAGTGCCAGCAGCAATCCCGTCCAGCCAAACGTGATCAGCGTTTCCAGCCAGTCGTTGTGCAATTGCTCTGGCCAGTAGGTGGCGTTGGAAATCCGGTAAAGTTGGAACACCGTCCCGAAGGTACCCGGCCCGGTGCCGAACAGTGGATAATCCGCCGCCATCGGTCGCGCGTCCGCATACATTTGTTCCCGGTTGGCCAGACCCTCGCCAAACTGCTCCATCCGCGGCGCCAGTTTTGACCAGCCGAAATACCAGCCGAGTCCCAGCGTCGTGGTCAAAAAAAGCAGGGTCAGAATGATATTCCGCCATTGCCTTCGCGCGCCGCCGGGTCGCCGGAACCCGATGATTTCCGTCCCCAAAAACAACCCGGCCGTCAGCACCAGCATGGCGCCCGCCACCAGTGCGCCAGCCCGGCTGCTGGAGATGATCGGGCAGGCCGCCATCACGGCGGCGGCGGCGGGAAGGAATAATAATTTCCGTGAATCTTCGCGCCGGAGCAGCCACCACGCGCCGAGGCACACCGGCCAGAGCAGGTTGAAATACTGCGCCGCATTCGAGCGGTAGGCGTAGGGGCCGAATTGCGTGTCGCCCTCCGGATTGACGACCGGGTGGATCAGAAAGAGCAGCCGGGTGGAACCGGCGGCGCGCTGGACGATGGCTTCGATGCCGAGCAGCGTCCCGCTCACCGCGAGCAGCCAGAGCAGTCGGCGCAGCCGGGCCGGAATCAGCGGCGGGGCCGGGGGCGCGGGCTGGCGCCGGGACTTTTCTTCGGCTTCGGTGCGCCCCAGCAGCCAGTCCCGGATGCTCCAGAACGCGGCGGCGAGTCCGAGATAGGTCCAGAAATAAAACCACGTCCGGTTCGCATCAAAACTGTGGGGCAGCCATTTGACATGCTCGTGGTAGGTGAAAAAATGTTTTTCGGGTTCGTATGTCGCGGCGGCATTGAGCGCGCTGGTGAGGCAGAACAACAGCAGCGCAACGGTGAGCCAGGCCAGGGCGGTGACGGTGTAAAACGTTGCGGTTTTTTTATCCGCCGGATCGCCGGCGTCCCAGCGCGGGGCCGGAAATTTTTTGATTTTGCGGATGAACAGCTTGGCCAGCAGCAGCGCGCCGAGGAGATAAGCGGCGCCGTTCATGGTCCAGATGGCCCATGGTTGGGTGGTGCCGAACGCCCACGGACTGAAGACCACCATGAGCATAATGACGCAGCCGGTCGCTTCATCGCCCAGCCGATAAAGCTGCACGTCGGCGGCTCGCAGTTGAAGCAGGCGGCGAAACATCGCCGCAAAGTGCGCTGGAAACACCTCTTATTTCAAGTCAGAACCGAGCGCCGGTGGGATTTCGGCTTGCGTTTCGTGCGCAGCGGGGAAAAACTATCCCTTCAATATG
>Ga0265327_10003645_pt1 | contig 14481 bp, 20 predicted proteins | sample 41621metaG_FD_202089 | JGI IMG/M metagenome (GOLD analysis project Ga0265327, IMG submission 202089) | Rhizosphere microbial communities from Carex aquatilis grown in University of Washington, Seatle, WA, United States - 4-16-21 metaG | ecosystem: Host-associated > Plants > Roots > Rhizosphere... | reverse complement strand
CTCCGCGCATGGGCCACCGAAGCGCGCACCGACGCCTCCGCGGCGACCGCATCCGCCTGGGCGGCGTTCAGCGCCGCCTGTTTGATTTCCCTGATCACGCGATAGGGCTCCTTGTCCAGTTCCACCAGCAGGTCGCCTTTGCGCACGCGGTAGTTGTCATCCACCAGCACCCGCGCCACCTGGCCGCCCACGCGCGGCGCCACAAAGGTCACGTGACCGTTCACATACGCGTCATCCGTGGAGACGACCGTGAGCGCCTTCTTCACCGCCGGAATCCCGAAATAAACCGCCGCCGCGAGCGCGATGAGCAGCAGGAGAGGCTTCAGGACGCTCTTTTTGGGCGGCGGCACAGGCACTGGGCGTGCCACAGGGGAGACAGGGGGCGGCGCCGGAGTGGAGGCGGGGGAAGAAAACGGGGCCGGCTGGGAGTGCGGCGACCCCTCCGGTTTGTGCGAAACAGCGTCGTCAGGCATGGCGGGCAGTGGCGATGAAGGCTGGCTTGCGGTGGCGGTGGAATAAGAGGGATTCGACCGTGCGCGGAGAAACGGCCGCAAAAGCCGCTCCGCAATGAATGAGCGCGTCCCGCAATCTTGTCAGGCAAAATTTTGGGCAGGCTCAGTTCATCCCTCCAAGACTCCAAGACTCCATCACTCCATACTCAGAGGAGGGGGGGCAGGGGCCGGGACAGGCGGCCATTTCTCCTTCGAAGAGCCCTTTTCATAACTTTATACAATGCATGTAATGTAAAATAGAATGGTATGATAAACGGTATGTTTGGGATATTGACGTGGGGAGACCTATAGCCTAATCTACGGGCAAGCTGAACCTGCAAGGGAGCCCAGCCAGGCTTTTGCCGCCCGCCGTTGCGTCAACAACGGCGGGTTTTTTATTAGGCGGAGTTAAATGTAGTTTGCAATATGACGCATTTAAGTCATCCTGCGAAACGCAGGAGTAACATATATGGCTACCGACATTGAGAAGCGCATAGAGCAAATGTTTGCGTTCGTCCCTATTCAAGTTAGCAGGGATTTTATGAGCCGGAAGCCTGAAAACTTGGGCGGCGGAATGTTTCGGCTCTCCTTCGATCTCGAGCCTCACGCAGATAATGAGTGGATAGCCGAATTTTACAGAGTTTGGAACAAGAGACCCACAGGTCGCATAGCGGATGTGCAGAGCTTCGGGACGGTTGTAGTGGAATGCCCCCTGTCGGAAATCGAAAACATTTTCCGGGAGCTGCACGGCGCTGTTCATGTCACCAACCAGTTCTGTCAGCAGGCAGATCTCAGGCGACAAAAAGAACTGTCCGAAGAAGAGGAAAAAAATCGGTCTATTGAACAGCAATTGGCCGCAGCACAAGCCAGACTGAACAACCTAAAACTTTAGACTTTTATGGCCGACGAGAGCAAAGAAAAGGAAGTGACGTATAGCATCAAGGTGAAGGACGCGCCGCCGTTTCTCATTACAGGTGATTTTGATGTTTCTATCGGCAAGGATGCAGTCGTCCTGAAAGACAGTGAAGGCAAAATGGTTGGTCTTTTCGCTCTTGAGAATTTGTGCTGCATGCTCGATGCAAAACACATTCTGCCCGCGGGCTGAAAAAAATTGTTGACGATTCTGCCAGTTTGCAACTAGTCTGGCGCCGCTGTTGACGCAGCCCCGTTTGACGACGGGAAATTATATCGGCTCCCCGTTGCAAACGACCACACAGGTTCAATATGTTTCCGCGTTCCTACGTCTAGGACCGCGCGAACCGTTCCCCCGTCGCAAGGTGTGCCATGTCCTGGCCGATGACGCGAATAGCGCGTTGAAGGCCCATGCCTTGCGGATTCCGCCCCCGCCCGGCTCTAGGAAAATCCTGGGCGTGCGGAGGGGTCGAGATGTTAAGAAACGTTAGGCATCTTCCCTTCCCCCTTTCGGTGTCGTGCTGCGGTCTACCCGTCGCGGCCTCATCGTGCCCCATCGTCGCGCATCTGTGCGGCGGTGGGGTTTTTTCATTTCAATGGTTCGGCGGTCGCCGCGTGCGGTCGTCGGTTGAAAAACCGTCCGGCTCGGTCGTGGGCCAAAGCGGTCAGTTTTCCACGGCCAACAACCCACACAACTAACGCCATGATTATCCAAGGCGAAATTCAACGCGCAGACAGAAACCAGTTTGAGAGGAAGGGCGGCATCAAAGTTGATGAAGTCCGTCTGATCGTGATGGACAAAAGCAAACTCTTCCGGTGCATGACGCCGTTTCAAATCGGCGTCTCCCTGACTGAGTTTGCGGTCCTGTTTCCGAAGAAAACTCCTGCGGAGCTTTCCGACGAAAAAGTCACGCTCGTTTGCCATGAGCTGACCCCGTTCGGCAACAACCTCAACGTGCGTGGCCGGGTTCTCCCTGGGCACGTGGCGGCGGAGGTCATTGCGGCGGCTGATGCCAAGGCGTCTCAAGCTGCGGCCTGATTGCGTGCAGCGTTCCTTTTCCGGACATGCTACCCGAGCTTTACAACCTGAATCTGGAGAACTGGCAGTTGTTCGCGACGCTGACTTTCGAGTCACGTGCCGAGAACGGCTGTCTCCTTTCGGTTCCGCGTTGGGAAGATCAGGTGTGCATGCTGTTTGCTTTCCTCCGGGGGGTCGCGCGCGGGCTCAAGAGAAACAGTGACGGTGCTGTCGTGGACAAGATCCACTTTCACCGGCTGCTCTGGACCGCGCGCGGCGAACCTGGGGAAACCTACGGACGCGATCACTTCCATGTCTTAATTGCTGGCCTCCCTTTGGGTCGGCGGAATCATTCAGACCGATGGGCGACCAAAGAAGTTTGGGCGCGCAAAGGCGGTGGCTTCGCTGAGATCAGGGCCTACGAACCCCTCTTGCCGGGGGTGGCGTACGTTCTCAAAGGGCTTCATGACTGGAGCTATGCCAACGCGAACGCGTACGAAATGCGCAAGTTCGGTGGTGTAGATGATCAGCGGCTTATTGTCGGTGAGTCCTTCCTGAAGAAGTGGGGATGCGGCTCTATTCTCCGACAGAGTGCGGCAAGCTCAGGGAACACCGAATTCTCGGGACTGAGACTGTCAGACCGGCGCAAGCTGGTAGCCAAGCGGACAAAGGACACTCCAGCATACCAGGGCGGGCTTGCCGTCTATGGATCGCATCCGGCTGGAGTGTCTTTTGTTCGGTAGGTTCCTGGGGAGAGAGGGACGCGCGCCGAAGGCGCGCGGCACGACTCCCCAGGCGACTTGAAAGGATACCTATGTCCAGATTTTGCGGGGTAGCGCCAAACCGTGCCACGTCGGCCACGTGGGATCAGTGAACCCAAATAAGCAGCAAATGAAAAAGTACATTGTGCGCAGTCTCCCTGCGCTTCTCGTCCTGGGCGCGTCTCAGGCCCGCGCAACGGATGCCCTCGGCGACGCCATCACGGCGGGCGTGGGCACGGCTTCCGGCTACGTCACGTCCTTCGTGGCGGCGGCCATCGCCATCCCTGTGGTGATCTTCTCTTACAAGAAGATCGCTCGCCTCCTCAACGGCGGCAGCTAGTCGGCATCAACTCGGGCCGGGGTAGCGGTCAATTCACCCAAACAACAAGCTCAATCCTGAAAATGAAACATCGCCTTTACTCTTTGCTGGCGGCCTTGGCTGTCCTGGGCGCTTCCAGCGCACGTGCTGACGATCTGGCGGACGCCATCACTTCCGGTGTGACCACGGCCTCAGGCTACGTCACGTCGTTTGTGGCAGCGGCCATCGCCATTCCCGTCGTGATCTTCTCTTACAAGAAGATCGCCCGTCTCCTGAACGGCGGCAGCTAGCCGCTTCTTGGCGGTCGCCGGGGTAGCGGCGGCTTGCTTCGACCTTCAAGACATTTGCTCTATGACTCCCCTACTCTCTGACGCAATTTCAACGGCGTTGACAACAGCCGTGAGCAAGGCGCTCTCCTACGTGGGCGCTTATGTGGCCGGGGCAATCGGCATTGCGACAATCGTGTTCGCTTACTGCAAGGTTGCTTCGCTTTTGCAGGGCCGCACGGTGTCTGCATCGGTGGTCGAAGATTCCGAAACGGCGGAAAGCTTCACGGATCGCGACTGGTGGAAAGATGAGCCGGAGTCGCCGGATCACTGGTATAGCGATGAGCAGGAAGAGGACGAGGAGGAGGAAGAAGAAGAGGAATTCGGGTCGGTCGGCTCCGATACGTCAACCTGGGCGAGCGATGTATGACGTTTTCATCAGCTCCGGAGCTTCTGCGGTCTGCGATGGAAAAACCATCGAAGGCCCTTTGCACGTTGTGTGCCGCTCCGTGGCTGGCGACGTGGTTGGATCAGGCGTTGTCCTGGTGGGGACAGACGGCCTTGTGAACGTGGATTCTCACACAGTTTTTGAACTTCAAGCTTTGCCTGTATGCGTAATTTTCGCTCTTTTGCTTGGGCTTATCTGGTCGCGTTTTGGCTGGTCGCGGGGCTGAGTGCCTTTGCTACGGAAACGAGTATCCAGATGAATCCCGTAATCCCGGCCCCTTCGGGTTGGGATACTTCGCACGCCGACACCTGGGGCTTTGATCTCGTGAACCGGTCAACCGGCGCCATCATTGTTAGCACGCCCGGTTATCAGGGCAACAAGGCGTACTTTGCAACGGGTTCGGGGTCTATCGTTGCGCAAACGCAGTCGGTGCCGTTCCGTGTAGTGCTTTACTGGAATCACTCGGACGGCGCGGGCCACTTCAACAAAATCTATTTCGATTGGGTCAATTCCCAGCCGACAGGATCGGGAGCAGGCACGGCAAAGACAGGCACATATCAGCCGGATTTGAGCGGTACTGCCCTGGGCGGCACGCCATCAGGATCCCAAACGGCCATCAACCTGGGCGGCGGGCCGGTGGACATCGAGGGCAACGCGCTCACAAGCCCGTCGTCGTATGACTCCCCTTTCACGCTCAAGAACACTGACACGGTCGCGGAGACTTACAAGGCTACTGTGAAAGACGCGTCGGGCAACGTGCTAACGACAATGACGTTTAACCTAGGCGCGGGCGAATCGTACAGCGATACCATCAAGGCAAATCAGCCGTTCACGGTTGATTGGACCTATCAGCATTTGGTCGCGATGGCGGACGGGTCGGGCGTGGAAATGAAAGAGGATCCTTTGGGCACGTCTCAAGGTACGGCCCACGTGAGCGCAAGTCCTGAGTGGGCGTCCCCAACTGGCAGCGCAACGGGCAGCACTCCGTACACGAATAGCGGCGGTACCACGACGGGCGCGTCTGGAACTTCCTCGGTCGCTGACGGCGCAAAAACCAACGTGGGGACGGGCACAGGGGGCGCGAGCCAGAATGACATACAGAACCTGTCCAACAACATCACGAACGCCATAAATGCGCAGAAAGCGCAAGACGCGCAGAATGCCGCGCTTGCTCATTCGGACGCCCAAAAGATCGCGAATTCAGGCGGCAGCGGCGGGAGTTCGGGCGAGTCATCCGGCGAGCATTCAGACCTGCAGGGCATTAACGACAAGCTGGCGGATACCAGCGGCCAATCAGAGCCGACAGACCCCACCCTTCCCGACACGTCCACGGTCACCGGCGCTTTGCAGGCCATCCCCGACAAGGTCGCCGCGGTTGGCGCGGACGTGCAAGAGCTGGTCGGCGCGTTGGGCCTGTCCGCCACCAACACCACGGATAGCTTTGATTTCACGGTGAGTTTTGGTCACGAGATCGGGACGCGGACGTTTCACCTGGACGCGTTCAGCTCCTACTTTCCCACGGTGCGCGTGGTTCTCCTGTCCATCGCGGTGATCATGTTTGCGCATCAGTATCTGAAAGCATCGAGGGAGGCTTACGCGTCATGACGATTCTGAAATGGATTTACTCCCTCCTGGGGAAGTGGCTCGGCAAATTCGCCGGGGTTGCTGCGGTCGCCACCGTTACGCTGCTTATCTTCGCGATGGCTCCATACATCACGAGCGGGCTTGATGCGCTGCACAGCGGCCTGAGCACGGCCAAAAACTACATGCAGCAAATCAACTTCGGCGGGATTTACAGCAAGCTGAACACGATCTTCCCGCTCTACGAGTGCATCCTCATGACATCGGGCCTGTTCACGATCAAGGTCAGCGTCTTCGTGATGCGGGCAATCCTGGCAGTCATCCAGACTTTCAAATAAATGGGCTTCGAGATTTACACCGGGCCGATGGGTGGTGGCAAAAGCTACGCTGCCACGGAATTTATTTTGGTCGGCCTCAAGGAGAATGCGCACGTCCACACGAACATTGATTTGATTCACGAAGAGGTCGAAGCGCGGGGCTACTCGGACAAGGTTCATATGCTCACCGGGATTGATCCCACGCGGTGGAAAGATCACCTGGTAGCGGGTCAGGAAGGCGCTGAAAATTTGCTGGTGATCGATGAGGCGGGGATGAATTTTCATGTGCATGACGCGCGCGAGCAGGCGGCGAAGTACCGGGAACTTTTTCAGATTCTGATTTGGTCGCGCAAGCTGGGCCTCGACGTGGTGTTTATCTCCCAGCATTTGGACAACCTAGACGCCCAGCTTCGGCGAGTGGCGGTGAGTACGCTGAACTGCAGGGCGGTTAAAACGATTCCCTTCGTGGGCTGGCTGCTGGCGAAACTGCGCGGCGATTTCGTGCGGACGCGGCGCAGCTCGGACGGCAAGCGGGCGCTGGGGCGGACGTTCCACCGTTTCAAAGCTGAGGTTGGTTCCTTCTACAAAACGGACGCCATGTCCGGCAATTCCTACCAGCTCAAGCGCAGCGTTACCCGTCAGTCGAAGGCGATGGGAGCTGAGCAGCGGAAGGGAATTTTTTGGATTGTGGTTCTTGGGTGCGTGCTGGGACTCTGCGCCTGGGGCGCTGTGTCCATGTACAGCAAAGCTCACGCAGGTTTGCCAGTGAAGGCGGCGGGCGCTGCGCCCGTGGCCGACGTGAAGCCTAAAGACACGGTGCACACGGTAGCGGGTTTCCCTCTTGGATCGGATCGGCGTTATGAGCCTCCGCGCGATTCATCAGAGCGGCGGGTTTTAGAAGCTTCGCTTGTGGGCGGTCCAGACGTGATTTTCTACACAGATTACTTCATCGACAGCGGGACTTTGAACGTGGGCACGCGCTACGGTCGGGTGAGAGCTGGCGGGTTCTTTCATGGCGCCAAGGTCGTTACCTTGGAACTGCACGGCTATGAGGGGAAGATCGTCACGGAAGACGGTCGGTCGTTCGTGCTGCAGCCGCAATCCTATCAAGCGCGCGAGCTGCGCGACCAACAGCAATGGAATACGCAACGTCAATTATCACCTGGGCCGGTTCCGGTTTCATCACCGGGGCAATCCTCGGCCTCGCCCTCTCTGCAATCATCTCGGCGATGGACGCCACACAGTAATGCGACGGATATTCGTTAGCCTTGGGGTAGCTTTGCTGGCGTTTCATGTCCAGGCGGCGGAAGTTTTCCGCTTGGATTTCGTGGCGGTCCCGCTTCGCGACGTGCTTTCGTTTTACGAGATCCACGCCAAAAAAATGGTCGTGGTTCAACCCACGTTGGAAAGCTTGGACGTAAGCGTCGCCTCTCAAATTCCCATGTCGGAAACTGAGGCGTTGGACTTCATCGAGGTCAGTTTGAAAGCTTCGGGCGTGGAACTGCGCGAAGTGAAACCGGGAATTGTGTACGTGGAGAGCGGGCAGGCCATCCCTCCCCCACCCGTCCAGACGCCGCGCATGGTGAAGATCCCACTCAAGTACATGGACGCTCAAGATTTGCTCAGCATCTGCGCTGCTACCGTTGGAAAGCAGGCGGTGCCACTTGCGGCCGGCGATAACCTGGCTCTGCCGGCGGCCGGCGCCGGGGGCCGGGATGTGCTGTCCCAAAGTGCGGGCCTTGCTCAACAGTCGCTGCAGCAGTCGATGCCGAGCCTACAGAGCCAATCCTACAAGGGAGCGGACAACGGGATAGGCTACAACGGGTCTGAGTCCGTGCCCTCTGAAATGCCCTCTTTGAAGCCTCGGGCGGTCAAAGTCGACGACACGGTTTTGATTGCGGACGCGGCCACGAGGCAGCTCTGCGTAATCGGGCAACCTGACAAAGTGGAAATCATTAAAGCCGTGGTTGCAGAGCTGGACCAGCGGCCAGAGCAAATCGAGATCACGGCCATTATCGGCCAGTACGACCTGGGCAACGATAGAAGCCTGGGCGTGGATATTCTGCACACCGTGCGTGCACCTGGGGACGGCGGGCCACCTACGAGCGGCACGGCCTGGCTGTCGCGTTCTTCAAATCCTGACAGCATCGTGCGTGATGCTTCAACGGCTAGCAGCCTGTCGTCGCTGCTCCCGGCCTCGGCGGGCTTGACGATCTACAGTAAGGTGAACGAATCGCTGTCGGTGTTCGCAAACACGCTGGAAACGAGCAGGCGGTTCCACGTAGAGCAGCGGCCCACGATCACCACGCTCAATCACAGGACGGGCAGAATCTACGTCGGACAGCAAGTTGCGATCGCTGGGCAGTCACTCACGCAAAGTTCATCGGTGGCCACGTCGGGAACGTCCATCGCCACCACGACGCAATACGTTCCTGTGAGGCTGCAACTCGACGTTACGCCCCACATTTACGAGGGTGGCGAAATCAAGCTCGAGTTCACCGAAACCAACAACGACATTTCCGGCTACTCGACGATTTCCGGCAACCAGGTGCCCAATATTTCAGAGCAGGGCCTGCACAATATTGTTGTGGTGAAGTCCGGCGAAACTCTTGTCCTGGGCGGCCTGATAAAGAAGACTGACAGCAGGACCGGCTCGGGGGTGCCGGTGCTATCGAGAATTCCGGTCCTAAAGCTGCTGTTCGGAACGAACACGCGTAGCGTGGGCCAGAGTGAGCTGGTAATCCTGCTGCAGCCGCGGCTTGCGGAAACGAAAAAAGGTGCCGTGGGCGGGATCCCAAAAAAGCCGGGTGTGGATCTCACACGGCGATTTTGAATTGCCGACCTGACCATAGGACGCTATAATTTCCATAATATGGGATTGGCCAAGATCGACTTGGGGATGCGCATCACAATTGCGGCGACAGGGTGTGCGCTGATTGGGACCTTTTGGGCCGGTTTCACTTGGGCATGGCTCGTTGAGCAGGCAAAGAGCGACATGCAGCAACGAATCGATAAAAACCTCGCGAAGTTTAACAGGATGGAGAACGACCTAAACCGACTGGGCGGTAAGGCGCGACTCAATGGAACCGATCCCGCCAGCTACTTCGTCAACGAAGAATGGCGCCAAAAGCCGAAGCGAGGCGGAAAGTACGATTGAGTTCCTCTTGAGCGCGCGATGGAATAGGGTGAATACCCTATAGCCAAAGTAGCTTCTGGGCGTTATCTTCTCCCTTGGCGCAAAATAGCCAATCATTGATTCCGCACGCGCTAACCCACTGGCAGTCGGTGACCTCTTCTGCACCAAGAATATGCTTTGCGAATTCCTGTTCCAGCACCGTGAAGAACTCATCGACCGATGTCGGATAAGTGTGGCCAAACGTGCCAGCCCGGAAGTCACCCCTGATGAGTTGAATCATGGGGTGCCATTCTTTCTCGATCAGCTCATCAAGACTCTGCGGTTGGAGCAGACGTCTTGGCGCACGGAAAGCCTCAAGGTGTCCGGCCCCTCGGGTGGCGGAACATTTGTCCATTCAGAGTTGGGAGATGTCGCCGCACAACACGGCGCGGAACTGATGCAGCGCGGTTTCACCGTGGAGCAGGTAGTGCATGATTACGGGGATCTCTGTCAGTCGATCACGAACCTCGCCTTTGAACTCAGTGAGCCGGTGGAAGTAGATGAGTTCCGCACCCTAAATCGTTGCCTTGATAACGCCATCGCGATCGCTGTGACAGAATACAACTATCAGCGGGATGCCGTGGTCGCGGAAAAGCAGGTGCAGACGCTCAATGTGCAGATCGGTGTCTTTGCTCATGAACTGCGCAATTATCTCTACACAGCCTCGCTGGCTCTCCTCGCCATCAGGGAGGGCGACTTGGGGCTCAGCGGAGCCACAGGGTCTGTGCTGGACCGTGCTCTGGCGGGCATGAGCGCCCTGATCGACCGCTCGCTTTCGAGCGTCCGCATGACTGCCGGACTCCCGCTGCGCCAAGAGATGTTCTCTCTTGCGGGCTTCATCGAAGAACTCAAGCTCTCCTCCACGCTCGCGGCGCGCATGAAGAACTGCGCGCTCATAGTGTCCACGGTGGACTCGCATCTCGCGTTGGATGCGGACCGTGACTTGCTGTTTGCCGCGGTTGGAAACCTTTTGCAGAACGCCTTTAAGTTCACTCACCCGGGCACTGAAGTTCTCTTGAATGCCTACGCCGTGGGAGACCGCATCCTCATTGATGTCGAAGATCACGGCGACGGACTGCCTCCCGGGGATGCGGAAAGGATGTTCATGCCCTTTACACAAGGCAGTGCGGACAAAACCGGGTTAGGTCTTGGACTTTCTATTGCCCGTCGTAGTGTGGAAGCCTGTGAAGGTATCCTGAGTGTCAGGAACAAGCTGAACTCGGGCTGCGTCTTCACTATCGATTTACCACGGCACTCAATGTCGCAACACTCGAAAGCCGGCGATAAATGAACTCCGGGAAGCGGCGCGAGAGACCGCGCGTGTAAACCGTGAGAGTGAGCAGCAGAGGCAGAAAGAACTGAACGCAGTTCATACCGGCAGCGCCTCCGCGAGGTAGAGCTCAAGTTTTGAGATCAGCTTGCACGTCAGACGGTATTCATCGAGCAAGCCTTGGCTGGGTTCACCGCCCAATGCCCGAATTTCTTCAAGGCACTGTCTCAGTTTCAATTCGCGACCATTCAAGATCGCCCTGATATCGTTCCAATCATTCGTGGTCATGGTAGTAAGGATTGAATCGTGCATTATTTCTTTGAGTGACATGGTCACTCGAAAGCCAACAAAGTTGGCTTACCCGTCAGGGAGAGCCGATAACCAAAATTCCTCGCCGAAGGCGGGAGTCAGAAACCGCGCCTAGCGTCATAAGGCGAAACGGAATAAGTGCCGTAGGCCGGGGCACCTCGTTATGCCGGATTCGCCGTTGACACGTGGGCGCGGTCGGCGACGGCGACAGCCGCTAAATACAGCGTGCTGCTGTGAGGTTTTTTGCGAAGGCAAGTTTGCGTTTCTCTATGGCCTGCTTAAACTCTGACGCGGGTAGATGGAAAATGAAGCAGATTGATCTTTTGAAATTGCAGGCCGGACGCGTGCACGAAACGATTCAGGAGCTGGGGGACGAAACCCACTGGAAAGACATGCTCGCCCGCTACAAAGAGTTGAAAGTTTATTCGCGAGAGCTGATGCAATCGATAGAGAGATACGAGAATGTGATTCGCTTGGAATATCATCGGCAGACGGGTATAGTTACTCCAAATAATATATGGAAGATGCTAGGCCCACCAGCAGAGTTATATGAGGACTAACTAGATATTACATTCGAAGTTACACTGCATGTAATGTAAAATATAATTCCTTGACGCTGGGCGGCCCTTGGGGCAGGATGGCTGTGGCCCCTGCTTTATGGACAGAACGAAATGCAATGCTTTGAAGGCGCAATTGGCGGCACAACCGGAACCATTAGCGCTCTCCATCGAGAGATTCTTCGATGGCAACGACGACGTCGCTTCCATCGGCTGCAATCTCTTGGAGGATCCCGGCATTGCCTCTTTTCGGGAAATCCTCACGGGATTGCTGCAGCGTCCGGACGTGGAGGCAGTTTACGCGCAGATTTCCGAGATCGATCCCGGCGACGATTTCTGGCCCTTTACCGATATCGTCCTAGTGGTCGGTTCGATTTCGGTGGAAGCCCTGCGCGACGCCGTCAGCGCCTTGGAACCTGACGAAGTGGGCCTCATCTCGAAAGACAGCATCTCACCCGCCGTTGCGAAAGAACATCAAGGTCCCCTTTTGCAGATTTGGTGGGATTGAGCGACTCCCTAGCGCCTCAAATCCTCACCCTTGGGCAACGGCGTCTTGGTGGCCTTGGAAACGAGGCGTGCGGCCTTCTGGCTGGCGTCTTTGCGGAGGGAGGGCGTGGCGCATTGTGGCACACTGGAAAGGGTTTGGCAAACCCGCAAACGGGTGCATGATTACTGGTCTCTTATGTCTGGCCAGCGGAAAGGGCTTCTCTTTTTGGGCATCATTTGCACCGTGCTAGGTGGCGCGTTCGTTTATAGGGGGTGCGTTGAGGGGAGGAATTTACCGTTCATAAATGGAGTCTCTTTTTTGGTTATCGCGGGTTGCGCATTTTGGCGCGTGTTTTCTCCAAAGAAGGCTGGGTGACTTTGGGCGCTCTCACAAAAGCTGCTCTGCAGCCGCCATAACGAAACGAGCCCGACACCAATAGAATCATGGCTTTCTTAAGGAGTTGACGGGGTGGCATGGGTTGTTATACACTCCCCCCAAGCTGAACCTGAAAAGGATGCCCAGCTAGGCTTTTGCCGCCCGCCGTTGCGCTAACAACGGCGGGTTTTTTATGGAAGGTCTTGAACAGACAAACAATTTGTTGGATTCACACATGCTGGCGACCTTTTTTGGTTTTTTGCTCGGAGTGTGTGGATCATATATTGCGCTCTACTTTTTTGAGCCAAAAAAAGTAGAGTTGGCGGCTCACAGAGAATTTGGGAAGTGGCTAGAGATCCTCCCATGCCAACTAGATCGGCTTAAGCGAGAGGTCGGCGGCATGATCGATATGCTAACAGATGTTCTTAGGAACGTGGACAAGGGATTAAGGAGCCCGGGCTTTCGTTCCGAAATCCGGTCGAAATATGATATGGAAATGCTGGTGGAAATTCGGAAGTCCCTGCTTGGTTGGGAACGGTCGTCCAGCTTGTTTGCATTGCTTACCGACATGATCAGCGCAGTCGAGCGGGCAAATTTCTTTGTCGGACAGTACAATGATAGAATGGCCGGAAAATTAAGGTTTCGCGCTCCAGGAGAATTGGAGGATGCCGACGAAGCTTATAAGACAAGAGTGCGCTCGGTGAGGGAACTTCTGGAGGGTATGATTGAGTTTCAAGCGGCACTGGAGATAACGCAAAACGCTGTTAAAACGGAAACCGGCATTTGGTCTGGGGCCAATCCTCTTTTCTGGAAAAACGCCAGATTTGGCGAAAAAAAATGTAGTTGACAGATTTTTGTTGGCGTACGCATAGTGCGGCGCTGTTAGCGCAGCCCCGTTTAGCGACGGGTAATTCTCTGGCATCCTTTGAAATCGACCACACAGGTTCAATATGTCTTCGCGTTCCTATGTTTAGGATGCGTGAACCGTCCCCCCGTCGCAAGGTGTGCCACATGTCTTGGCCGATGACGCCCATAGTGCGTTGAAGGCCCACGCCCTGCGGATTCCGCCCCCGCCCGGCTCTAGGAAAATCCTGAGCGCGCGGAGGGGTCGAGATGTACGCAGAAGCGAGGCAACTCCCCTCCCCGATTTTGGCAGGAACCTGTGGGACTTCCGCACTCACAGCCAAGCGCCAGCCGCGCCGTGAATCGAATCTCTCACGACGCGTTTTTTTGTTTCCACGATTTCCCCTGCGCGGCCTTTGCAGCCGTTGGGGCCGGAAAACTCCAGTCCAAGCGTTCAACGTCCGCTGACAGCGTGCGAACTACTCAACGCTGCGGAGCGGTTCAATCCGCGGCGGCTGCTGTTGCTGTCGTTTTGAAGCGCGTGAATTTTGAATCAACAAAAGTTCCTCAACGGATTTCTCCGATTCCGCAGAGAGCTTCCTTAGGTCCGCGTAAATCCGCGCCGCTTTGGCAATCAATTCCTCCAACGCAACATCGGGCATAGGATGATTGTCCACCCACTTTCCTAGGGTGTCCCCCTAATAGAAAGCCAGCCATTGGATTAGCGGGCCATCGGGGGGACCTGCTCATTTCGAGCGCGCAATGACTTCGTCGAGACGCTTTGGAAGCCGGCTTGCAAGTGTGCTGGGATGGCGGTTGAAGGCAGAATTCAGCCTTGGCAAAAGCCCTTCTCAAACGGCTCGGCTTCTCTGGCTGCCTGGTAAGCGCCCACCACTTGTGTCGTGTCGCAGCCAGGCTCGCCGCCGTCGTTGCATTAACAACGGTGGCTCTTTTGAGGTTTTAGCCATCGATCATAAAAGGATTGCTCCCAGCTTGTCTTTCCGGGACACTGAAGGCTGCTCTGTCACATTTCAACGCGTCGATGATGAAAGCATTTTTTGTTCTTGGGTTTTTGGTTTCAGCTCAGCTTGGAGCCTCCGATCCGGCGGAATTGGTGCAAACTCGGGAGTCGTTCGATGCTTCTGTGAAAGGTTTGATACTCCCGCGGGCAAAAAGATATGCCTCGGAACTGGAAGCAATTCGTGATAAAGCGTCCAGAGAGGCTCGCCCGAATGACGCAGGCGCCATTGATATTGAACTTGTCAAAGCCAGGGTCAGAATCATTGAGCTCAGCAGCAGCGCTCCCCTGTTGACCAAACAAAAGAAGGGCAACGCGCCGCTGCACGAGGACA